>QFCS01001172.1_pt1 | contig 183671 bp, 194 predicted proteins | sample 3576561 | NCBI WGS metagenome assembly QFCS01 | reverse complement strand
TCTCTGGGCGCCCCCGGCCATGACTTCTGACATCGCCCGCACCGAAAGTTGGACTTTTGGCGTCGTTTGAAGCATGGGGACGCCCAAGCCGGCTTAGCTCAGTTGGTAGAGCACCTGATTTGTAATCAGGGGGCCACGGGTTCGAATCCTGTAGCCGGCACCATTTATCCCGATGAAAATTCTGTATGATTTGGGGGAGTCGACCTGACATCCATGATGGCGCTTGTCAGCGCGGCCGAAACATGAACATGCTCGATCGATCAGCGCGCATGGACGCCAGCCTGGCCAACGCCGTGACCGATATCAACCGGACAGGAAATTCCATGGGTCAGCTGCGCACAACCAACAAGCGCCACAAGCGCGTCATCGCCAAAGTTCAGGCGCGGAAGATTGCAGCGAGCGCGCCGCCCGTGGTTCGCAAGGCCGCCAAGGCTGCCCGCTAGCAGCCCGGCGCCCGAATATGGCGGACGCGCACAGTGATGCGCTTGTAAATTCCATCAGCCTTGTCGACACCGCCGATATTCCCGGTGGTGGCGAGTTGCACCTGTTGCGGTGCGGCGATGCGTTTTCGATTCAGTTCGGCCTCGATGAACTGATGGGCAGCCAGGTGGGGCATTCCGAACAGGCGCTGGCGACGCTCGCCTGCGCGCGGCTTGGCGGCGAGGGCGGGACGGTGCTTATCGGCGGCCTGGGCATGGGTTTCACGCTGGGCGCCGCGCTCGCGGCGCTGCCGCCGGGCGCTTCGGTCGTTGTCGCGGAACTCGTGCCGAAAGTCGTGATGTGGGCCAGTGGACCCCTGGCCCATATTTTCGGAGGCCATCTCGCGGATCCTCGCGTGTCGATTGAAATAGGCGATGTCCACGATGCGATCGTGGGCGAGCCGAACCGCTTCGACGCCATCCTGCTGGACGTCGACAATGGCCCGGACGGCATGATCCAGCAGGCAAACGATCGCCTCTATTGCAATTGGGGGTTACGGGCCGCCCATGCCGCGCTGCGGCCTAACGGAATTCTTGCGATATGGTCGGCCTATGCGGATGCGGAATTCGTGGCCCGGCTGGAAAGAGCCGGGTTTGACGTGGATGAGGTCAGCATGCCGGCCAATCCCGGCGAAGAGGGCAGAGACAACACCATCTGGCTGGCTTCGCGATCGGCGTGACGTCTGGCTCCGTTTGCGTTGTCGCGCGCTTGACCGCGCCGCACAATACGCGCACACGACAGGCTAGGCACTTCGCAGCAGGAGGTGTCAGCCCGCAACTTGGCGGCGCCGGCCACCGCTTGTAAAAGCGACAATCCGTCGCGGTCATCTACCCTTGAAAAATAAAAAGGGGTAGCTCGCTGAAACTCGGTCCTTTTTAATGCATCAATGCTAGGAGGGCTATCCCCGTCGGCAATGGCGGAACAGGAGAATTTGAATGCCCAGGACCGCCGTTCGCCCCTATCTGGTTTCCAAGGATTCCGAAGGCCGCTTTCGCGTTACGATTCGCAGGACCCGGTACAATTCGCAAAATTATCCGCTCGTGACGTCGACCATGGTCGATGAAAGCTTCGACACGGCTACCGCGGCGAAGAAATATATTCGGGCCGAATATGACGTGGTGGCGGCGGATATCGCGACGGCTTGACGCTGGCGGCTCTGCCGTCGAACGCCAATCGGCCTGATCTTCCGAAAGACGCCGCCCGATGTTTCTGAATCGCTATTTCAAGTTCCTCTCGAACGATCTCGCGATCGACTTGGGCACCGCCAACACGCTCGTCTATTTGCGGGGCAGCGGCATCGTGCTCGATGAGCCGTCGGTGGTCGCGCTCGAAACCCGCAACGGGGTGAAGCGCGTCAAGGCGATCGGCAACGACGCCAAGCTGATGATGGGCAAGACGCCGCACGATATCGAGACGATCCGGCCGCTGCGCGATGGCGTGATCGCCGACATCGATGTTGCCGAGCAGATGATCAAGCATTTCATCCAGAAGGTGCATGGCGGCTCGAACCGTATACCGCGCTGGCCTGAAATCGTGATCTGCGTCCCTTCGCGTTCGACCATGGTGGAACGGCGCGCGATCCGGGATGCCGCGTCCAATGCCGGCGCGTCGCAGGTCTGGCTTATCGAAGAGCCGATGGCGGCGGCGATCGGGGCAGGCATGCCCGTGACCGAGCCACTGGGCGCGATGGTCGTGGATATCGGCGGCGGCACCACTGAAGTCGCGGTGCTTTCGCTTGGCGGTCTCGCCTACAGCAATTCGGTGCGGGTCGGCGGCGACAAGATGGACGAAGCCATTTCCTCCTATGTCCGGCGCAACCACAATCTGCTGATCGGCGAAGCGACCGCCGAACGCATCAAGAAAGAGATTGGATCGGCCGTCCGCCCGAAGGATGGGCACGGCAAGAAAGTCGCCATCAAGGGGCGCGATCTGGTCAATGGCGTACCGACAGGCGTCACCATCAGCGAAAAGGAAATCGCCGAGGCGATCAGCGAGCCCGTCGCCCGGATAGTGGACGCTGTCCGCAGCGCGCTTGAAAATATCCAGCCCGAACTCGCGGCCGATCTTGTCGATCAGGGGATCATGCTCACGGGCGGCGGGGCGTTGCTCAACGGGCTCGACGATCTCCTTCGCCAATCAACGGGCTTGCCCGTGGCGATTGCTGAAAATCCGCTGATATGCGTTGCCCTGGGGGCTGGCATTGCGCTTGAGGATCCAGCCTATCGGGGTCTGCTGACGACAGCATAATGCCTCTGTTTGTAGGGCGAAAACAGGAGCACAGTTGGAAACAACTGTGGAGGAAGCCATGCAGTTCGAAATTCACCAGGAAGGCGTCACGCGTCTCACCTCGCTCAGAAATGCAGGGGGTGATTGGCGATGGGAACTTGTCGACGATGACCACAATGTGATCGCTTCAGGCGCGGGCTATGCCAGCAAGGCCGCCTGCAGGCAGGTTGTCGAGGCGTTGAGGGCGACGGACTTGCATACGCCCGTCGTCAACCGCGCCTAAATGCAGCGCGTGCCGTGTCGGGTCAGAATTGCCCCGCCGGTTCAAGCCCGAAACATTGTTGACCCACCAGCCCGTAAATCGCCTGCACATCAAGGCTGGCATGGCGCGCGGCTGCGTTGATATCACGCCAGTGACGCTGGATCGGCATGTCGTTCGCAGCTGATGCAGCGCCTGCGCCCTCGAACAGCAGGTTCACCGCATCGGCTGCCTGACGCGCGGCGAAGCCGATGTCCCGTCGCACCCTTATACGTTCGGCGACGGTAAGATCTTCGCCGGCGCGCACCTTCGCTTCAAGCGGGATCAGATCGGTCATCAGCAAGGCCAGCGCCGCGTCGATCCGGACTTGCGCCTCTCCGGCTCGCGCCTGTGCCTGCGGGCTCTGGGCCACGCTGACCGGCGCGCCGGGCTTCAGCGAGCTTTTGACCTTGGCGCGCATCGCCTCCGCGTACCAGTCGAGCGCGGCCTGCGCGACGCCCAGCAGCGGCGCCACCAGCGTCACCGCGCCGAACGTCGCGAAGTTGAACCCCGCCATGGCATTGCCGTCGATGCTCCGGCCTGGCGTCGTGCCGCGCATGACATCGGCAAAGCGGATCACCCGATGGGACGGAACGAAAACCGGTTCGTCGGCGAACAGGGTCTTGCTGCCGGTCCCCTGCATGCCGGCGACATGCCAGCTGTCCTGATCGATATTCAGCGCCTCGCGCGGCACCATGAACCAGCCGACGCCCGGTGACTGCCCATCGATTTCAGGCAAAAGTGCTGACACGAACAGCCAATGCGAATTGTCGCAATTGCTGGCGAACGGCCAGCGCCCCTGCACGAGAAACCCGCCCTCAGTGACTACGCACGTTCCGGTGGGAACGAATGTCCCCGTGACGAGATGGTCCGGATTGCTTCCCCATATCTCTTCCTGCGCCTGCAAGGGCCAATAGGCGGCCAGCCAGGCATTGACGTTGGCGATCATCGCGCACCAGCCGGTGCTGCCGCAGCCGCGCCCGATCTCGAAGCCAAGCTGAAGCAGGGCGCTCGGCCCGTATTCGTAACCGCCGAAGCGCCGTGGCTGCCCCAGCCGGTACAGCCCTGAATTCACCATGCGTTTAGTGACTTCGGCGCTCACCCTCCGGTCGGTCTCGGTCTGTGAAGCCCGCTCCGCGAGCATCGGGCGCAGCGCCCTTGCGCGGTCCAACAGCTCTTCTAGGCTCACCGTCGCAGGTTTGATCTTTCCCATGACGTTCATGCCATCCTCCACCATCTTATGTGAGGCGCAGCCTACCGCAATCGCTGAACGTCCGAAAATCGGAGCGCCCGATGATATTATCGGAAAATCTGATATTATCCCAAGATTCATCGCAATACTCGATTCGAACTTCGGGATGAGGAGGCGGTTTGTCAGGATTCGATCTCAATCTTCTCGAACCGCTCGACGCGTTGCTTCAGACCTGCAGCGTGACGAAGGCGGCGCAACGTATGGGCGTTAGCCAGCCGACCATGAGCGGGATGCTGGCCCGGCTGCGCAACCAGCTGGGCGATCCGCTGCTGGTCAGGGTGGGGCGTGGAATGGAACTGACCCCCCGCGCGGCCGAACTCGCGCTCGAAGTGCGTCAAACGCTGCTGCGGGTGGAGCAGCTGGTCCAGCCCATCACTGATTTCGATCCCGCCACGCTCAGGAAGAATTTCCGGATCATGGCCTCGGAATATGGGCTGATGCTGGTGCTGCCATCGATCTTCCGCGCGACCGAGGCTTTGGCGCCGTTTGTGACATTCGAAACGGTGCTCATCGATCGGCCGGCGGCCAGCGTCTATTCCGGGCAGGTCGATCTCTGCCTCACCGGCGATATATTGGGGCAAGTGGCGGGCGATATGGCCGCGGTCGTCCGCACGCAGAAGCTGATGGAAGATAGCTTCGCCGGCATCGTCGACGTCTCGCACCCGCTGAAGAACAGGGTGACGCTGGCCGAATTGCTCGCCTTTCCGCATGTGGCGACGCAATTTCCCGGCAGCCCCTGGACCGTCGAGGATATCGGCCTGAGCGGCATGTCCGAACGCCACCCGCCTCGGGTCCGCGTCGCCAGCTTTCTCGCCATCGGCCGGATCGTCGCCGGGACGGACGCGATCGGCGTGGTCCCTATGCAGCTCGCGAAGCTGATGGCGAATGACCGGCAGCTGCGGATCATCGAACTTCCCGCAGATTTCAGCGACATCGCGATAAGATTGCTATGGCATGGCCGCAACGATCAGGATCCCGCGCATCGCTGGTTGCGTGCTCTGGTCGCTGATGCCTGCGCCGGATTGCAGGCGGCGCGCGGATTGTAGAGGTTTCAAACCTTCCCCCTCCCTTTCAAGGGAGGGGTGTAGGGGTGGGTGCCCGCGTCTGCGGGCCAAAAGACTGTTGCGAAACAGTCCCTCAGGGGCATCGAGCCCCTTCGGGACTACCCCACCCTTACATTCCTACCCTGAAGGGGAGGGAGATATAGGAGTAAATCCAAAGCAGGCTCAAGTTGATCAAAGCCCGCGCGGGGTCAGCGCTTCGTCGCGGGTGCCGCGCCATACTTTCAGCGCCTGTATTGTCTCTGCCGTATCGTGGACGCGGAAAAGCTGCACGCCCTGTTCGGCGCCCTTCATCGCGATTGCGATCGATCCGCCGAGGCGGCGCTCGGCCGGCGCTTCATTGTCGAGCGCGCCGATGATCCGCTTCCGGCTCGCGCCCAGCACGATCGGACAGCCGAGGCCGTGGAACAGCGACAGCCCGTTCAGCAGCGCGAGATTATGCGCGATCGTCTTGCCGAAGCCGATGCCGGGATCGATCAGGATGCGGTCGCGCGCGATGTCCGCCGCCTCGGCCGCCGAGATCCGCGCCTCAAGCCAGGCATAGACCTCGATCAGCACGTCGTCATAATGCGGGTTTTTCTGCATGTCCTGCGGCGTGCCCTGATGATGCATCAGGACGACAGGACATCCCGCCGCTGCGACCACCGCCGTCGCTTCCGGATCATAGGTCAGGGCGGATACATCGTTAATCAGTCCGGCGCCCGCACCGATCGCCGCGCGCATCGTCGCAGCCTTGCGCGTGTCCGACGAAACCGCGACGCCGGCGCGCGTGAGCCTCTCGATCACCGGCACGACCCGCGCAATCTCGTCGCCTTCCCAGACGGTGGCTGCGCCGGGGCGGGTGGATTCGCCGCCGACGTCGATGATCGCGGCGCCCGCCTCGGCCATCGCCACGCCAGCGGCGGCAGCGCCCTCGGGATCGCCGACATGCCGTCCCCCGTCCGAAAAGCTGTCGGGTGTCACGTTTAGGATCGCCATCACGGCGGGCTGATCGAACCGGATGATCCGCTCGCCCAGCTGGAGCGGCGGACGCGGCGCTGTGATCCGCGCAAGCAGCGCCCGGCCCTGATCGTCGAGCGCGTCGTCGAGCTGCTCCACGGGTACAAGCCGCTGCTCCACCCGTCGTCCGCCCTCGACGCGGATGACCTCGACCGCCGAGAACCAGACCAGCCCCCCCGCCAGCCGCAGCACCTGCCCGTCATAACCGAACGGAGCATCGACGAAGGCAGTGGGGCGAAGATAGGTGCGTTGGATCATGGAGGCTCTTCCCTGCTGCGTTCGTATCGCGACAATCTGCTCTCTAATCACCGACCATGTCGTTCGTCGAACCTCTTGTGACGTTGGTCCCGGGCTGTCGCCGCTCGTGGAAACGGAGCATCTCCCGGTCGAAGCCGAAGTGCGGCCCGCGGGGTGATCCCGTAATCCCGTCTTATCGGGGCAATCGGCCCCGTTCGAAATTCAGGAGGATGACCCATGTTCGCCCGCAACGCCCTTTCCCTTATCGTAGCGGCTGGCCTGACGATCTCGGGATCGGCCGCGCTCGCCGGCACCGTCGAGAGCGGCACCGCCGTCCCTGTCCGCTTTGGCGATCTTGATCTGCGCACCGAAGCTGGGGTCGCCGCATTGAAGCAGCGCATCGACCGCGCCGCCCGGAAGGCCTGCCGCGTCGACAATATCCGCGATCTCAAACAGAGGTCGGCCGCCGAAGCCTGCCGCGAATTCGCACTCGGCACGGCTTCGCGTGAAGTCGAGCTTGCCGTCGCCGCCGCCCACAAGGGCGAGAGCTACGCCAGCGCCGCCGACGCCATCAACGTCCGCACCCACTGACCAGATCGCCCGCCCCAAGCAGGCGATGCGCCTCCGGGACTCCCTTATCCCGGAGGCGCTTTCGCGTTCACCGCCCCATCATCTCCCGCGCCGCCGCGTGATAAGTCCGCCCGATCCGCACCTCCGCCCCGTCATTCAGCACCGCATGCCACACGCCAAGCCCGTCATGCTTCAGCTTGGCGATAAAATCCCGCCGCACGATCGTCGACCGATGCAGCCGGATGAACTTCTCGGGATCGAGCCGGCGCTCCAGCTCGCTGATCGTCTGGTGCAGCAGGAAGCTGCGCTGGCCCATCCACAGCCGCATATAGTCGCGCTCGGCCTCTATCCGGTCGATATCGATCGCGGCCACGCGTACCATCTCGGCGCGGTGCGAGATCCAGAATTCCTCGGTCCACTGGCTCTCCGCAGGCGCTTCGACCGCTCCCGACACCTTCTCCCGCACCCGTCCGATCGCCTTGGTCAGCCGCTCGGGCGTCACCGGCTTCAGCAGATAATCGACTGCCGCCACATCGAACGCCGCCACCGCGAAATGATCGAAGGCGGTGCAGAAGATCACCGCCGGCCGCACGGCCAGCTTTTCGATCGCCGCCGCCACCTCGATCCCGCTCATCCCCGGCATGGCGATATCGAGCAGCAGCAGGTCGGGCGACAGCGCCTCCACCATCCGCAGCGCCGCCTCGCCGTCGGTCGCGGTCCCGACCAGCGCCAGGCCCTCGGTTTGCGCGCACAATATCTGCAGCCGCTCCACCGCCAGCGGCTCGTCATCGACGATCAGCACGCGCAGGTCAGCAGCCATTGCGCACGATCGGCATCGACAGGATCACCGAAAAGCCGCCCCCCGGCAACGGCCCCCAGCGGCAGCTCGCCTTGTCCCCGAACCGCGCCAGCAGCCGGTCGCGCACATTGGCGAGCCCGACCCCGGTGCCTTCAGGCTCATCCGGCCCGGCCTTCGCCGTGCCTCCGTCATTCTCCACCGTCACCAGCAGCCCGCCCGAATCCTCGCGCGCGCTCAGCCGGATCGTCACGGGCCTGCGGCTCCGCGCCACGCCATATTTGACGGCATTCTCCACCAGCGGCTGCAGGATCAGCCCCGGCACGCAGGCATCGCGCAGCGCCTCGGGCAAATCGATCTCGACCAGCATCCGCTTCGGAAAGCGCACCGCCTCGATATCCAGATAAAGCCGCTGCAGCTGCAGTTCGTCGGACAGCGGCACATCCTCGGTCGGATCGCCGCTGAGGCTGGTGCGGAAGAAGGTCGAAAGGTTGAGGATCATCTGCTCCGCCTCCGCCCGCTTGCCGGTCATCACCAGTGAGGAGAGCGAGTTGAGCGTGTTGAACAGGAAATGCGGATTGACCTGATAACGCAGCGCACGAAGCTCCGCCGCCTGCGCCGCGCTCCGCAAGCCCGCCGCGCGCCGCTCGAGCACCTTCACCGCGCCCGCATAGGAAAGCGCCAGATAAAGCGCCGCCCAGGCGATGAAGAAGAAATAGCCGTTTACGGAATTGTCCGCGATCGCCTTGGCGGGCGATTTCTCGATCTCGTCGGGATGCTCGGTGCCGACCTGGATCGTCGTCATGCTCGGCGGCATCACCGGTTCGGGAGGCTCGGGGGGCTCTGGAGGTTCAGGCGGCACCACGACACCCTCTTCATCGATCGTGGGCGGCACCGGAATTTTGGGGATCTTCGGGATTTTGGGCGGCGAAGGCGCGGTGATGACGACCTTGGTATGGGACGTCTTATGCTTCTCGTCGAGCTTGGCGAAGGCATACCAGTTGGTCGAGCCATAGATCACCGCCGCCGGGATCGCGAGCAAGGCCCCCGCGATGATCCCCCGCTTCAGCGATCCCGCGCCCAGCCGGCGCAGTAGCAGGTAGAACCCCCATGTCGCCGCCATGCTGACGGCGGTGACGATCGTGCGGCTGACCAGCATCGCCCCCTGATCCTCGCCGCCGAACACGACCACCGACCGGATCGTCACGAGCGCGAAGTAGAATGCCCAGAAAATGACGATCGACAGCAGAACGATGCGCGGTTGCAAGGGTGGGGCGTGTTCCGCCTCTGCTTCGAAATCCATGCCGGATCATAACGCGGGGAGGGCCGCCGCGCAGCCCTTCCCCTGACGCTTATCGAACATCAATGTAAGTTCGTCGAAAAAACTGATCTGTGCGTCCTTAAAGCCCTCTCCCGCTTGCGGGAGAGGGTTGGGTGAGGGTCTTCTTCTTCTTCTTCTTCTTCTTCTTCGAGGACAGAAACGCGGGCGTTCCGCCCGCACACCCTCATCCAACTCCACCTAGGCTCGTCCCTCGCCAAGGCTTCGTATCCTTCTCCCGCTTGCGGGAGAAGGTCGCGGGAGGATGCCATCCCACCCACGTCACCCCAGCGAAGGCTGGGGTCCATGTCTCTCACCAACCAGATGACGTGGAGAGGAAAGAGCCATGGATGCCAGCCTTCGCTGGCATGACGGCTCGAGCGGTTAAATCTTATCTTTGGTCGAGGATTGCATGGCCTTCAGGTCAAGGCCGACTATGTTAGAAAGTATGTTGGCCGAGGTACCCGGTGTCATTCTCTCTTCAATTTCTTTAAAGCCATCCGCGAGTTTGCTCATCTTTTTATACTGAGCAGCGAAATCCTGAACCGACCACTTTATGTCAGGATACTGAAGTGAACTTTTGGCTTTTACCGTTAGAAATTTAACCTTTCCGTCGTCTGTCGGGCCGAACACGGTGTGAGCGACAATGTTGCGGACCTCCAGTTGACGTTGTGCTGATTTGATGACTTCATCCGCATTCTTCTGCCATTGGCTTGCTTTCACAGCTACTGCAGATCGAAGTATGTAGAGCTTACGATTGGTCTCCATATTGGCTAGAATGATCGCCGCGTCCAGATCGCCAATTGAACAAGCTCGTGTGATAGCACCATTTATAGCGCTTTCCATGACAGCAAAAGAAAACATGAATTTACCGACCAAGGCAAAACAGTAGTCTTGCTTCAATTTCTCAGGATCGGTGGTCATCCTGACAGGATGTCAATTTCTTATGACGACGGCAAGTCGTCACGCAGTTCGTTTATATGCGCAAGTCTGATTGCTCCCGATGGTAAAGAGCAGGCTGGGCATAATCCATAATTGGTGGAAGTTGTTAATCCGATCAAAGGTCAAAAAACCATTTTCCTACCGCCCCCCATTCATGCCATGCCGTGATTCGCGGCGTATAGCATTGAGAGCAACCCAAAGGCTGGAGGCACCCCATGTCCGGCAACGATCGTTCGTGTCTGTTCTCCGTCTCGCCTTCGCGCGCGCGCTCACGCGCATGTGCGCACGAGTCACTGTGACTTTTGTGACTTTATCCCTTCCCCCACCCACGCTCATGCGCTCGTTCTGGTGTGAACCTTGTGTGAACTTTCCCCGCCCGCCCCGCCCCAGTTGAAGTCCCAATGGCAACCTTAATCTCCTAAACCACACCATCGCCCGCCCCGGCTGGAATGTCCCCTCGCAAGCGCCTATCTTCCCCTCCAAGGATCAACAGAAACGGTAGCGTCCCATGTCCACCCATGAAGATCGTCTGAAGGCCCTCCGCGAGGAACTGGCGCGGCGCAGGCTCGACGGCTTCGTGGTTCCGCTCACCGACGAGCATATGAGCGAATATGTGGGCGCCTATGCCCAGCGCCTTGCCTGGCTGACCGGCTTCGAAGGCTCGGCGGGTTCAGCCGTGGTGCTGCCGGCGGAGGCCGCGATCTTCGTCGATGGGCGCTACACGTTGCAGGTGCGCGAGCAGGTCGACGGCAATCTCTGGAGCTACCAGTCGGTGCCGGAAACCAGCGTCGCCGAATGGCTCAAGGGTCATGCGGGCGAAGGCGCGCGGATCGGCTATGATCCCTGGCTGCACAGTAAGGGCTGGGTGAAGGCCGCCCGCGAGGCGCTGGCCCGCAACAAGGCCGAGCTGGTCGCGGTCGATACCAACCCGGTCGATGCGATCTGGCCCGATCGCCCGGTGCCGTCGCAGGCGCGCCTCGTGGTTCATTCAGACGAACTCGCCGGCCGCAATTCCGCCGACAAGCGCGCCGTCATGGCCGACGAGCTGAAGGCCAAGGGCGCCGACGCCGCGATCCTCAGCGCGCTCGATTCGATCGCCTGGACGTTCAACATCCGCGGCCAGGATGTCGATCGCACCCCCGTCGCGCTGGCCTACGCCGCCGTCCATGCCGATGGCACCGCCGATCTGTTCGTCGCCCCCGAGAAGATCGACGAGGCCGTCGTGCGTCATCTCGGCAACGCCGTCCGCGTCCACCCTCGTGACGCCTTCTCCGGTTGGCTGGCGGGGCAGGGCGGTAAGACGCTGCTGGTCGATCCCGACCGTGCCGTGGTCGCGATCTTCGAGGCGCTGGAGAAGGCCGGCGCGAAGCTGATCGAGCAGCGCGACCCCGCCGTCCTCCCCAAGGCGACCAAGAACGAGGCCGAGATCACCGGCCACAAGGCAGCGCAGGCCCGCGACGGTGCCGCGCTCACCCGCTTCCTCCACTGGCTCTCAGTTGAGGCCCCCAAGGGCAACCTCACCGAGATCGATGCCGCCGAAAAGCTCCACGAGTTCCGTCGCGCCACCGGCGAGCTGCGCGATCTCAGCTTCGACACTATCTCCGGCGCCGGCCCGAATGGTGCGGTCGTCCACTACCGCGTCAGCGAGGAGACAAACCGCCCGATCGAGCTTAATTCGCTGTTTCTGGTCGACAGCGGCGGCCAATATCCCGACGGCACCACTGACGTGACCCGCACCATCGCCATCGGCACGCCCACGGCGGAGATGCGCGACCGCTTCACCCGCGTCCTCAAGGGCCATATCGCGCTCGCCCGCGCCGTCTTCCCGAGGGGGACGCGCGGCGGCCAGCTCGATGTGCTGGCGCGTCAGTTCCTCTGGCAGGCGGGCGTGGATTATGCCCACGGCACCGGCCACGGCGTCGGCAGCTATCTGTCGGTGCATGAAGGGCCGCAGCGCATCGCCACCGTAAGCGGCCCCGGCGACGAGCCGCTCGCACCGGGCATGATCATCTCGAACGAACCCGGCTATTACAAGACCGGCGAATTTGGCATCCGCATCGAAAATCTCGTACTGGTCGAGCCGCGCGAGATCCCCGGCGCGGAACGGGATATGCTTGGCTTCGAAACGCTGACGCTCGCGCCAATCGACCGCACGCTTATCGACGTTGCTCTGCTGGACGCCGACGAACGCAACTGGATCGACGCCTATCATGCGCAGGTTGCCGCGAAAATCGGGCCGCAGCTCGAAGGCGCGGCACGGCTTTGGTTGGATGAGGTCTGTCGTCCGCTGGAAGGGAAATAGATGATGCGCAAGCGCTGGATTTTTGGAGGTGTAGCCGCTGCTCTGATCGCCGTGGGCGGCGCGGTCGGCTATGCGAAGTTCGTGCCGGAGGCGACGCCGCCGCTCGCCAATGCGGCGAAGCTGTCCGCCTGGGACTTCAAGCTCACCGCAATCGACGGCGAACCGATGCCGATGAGCAAATATAAGGGGCAGGTCGTGCTGCTCGTCAACAGCGCCAGCAAATGCGGCTACACGCCGCAATATGACGGGCTGCAGAAGCTTCACCTCGATTATCGGCCGCGCGGCTTTACCGTCCTGGCGGTCCCGTCGGGCGATTTCCTCGGGCAGGAGTTCGCCAGCAACAAGGAAATTTCAGGCTTTTGCCAGACCAAGTTCGGGATCAAGTTTCCGATGGCCGAAAAGGGGCACGTCGTCGGGGCCGGCGCGATCCCGATCTATCGCTGGGCGGCCGGGGTGCTCGGCCCGGAAAACACCCCGAAATGGAATTTCCACAAATATCTGATCGGGCGCGACGGGCGGCTGATCGCTGCTTTTCCGACCAAGACCGAACCGACCGATCCGGCCGTCACGTCCGCGATCGAGAAGGCTCTGAAGGCTCCGGCGAAGGCGTAACCCGCGCGTCGGGGGCGTCGGCGCCACGGGCCTGCGCCTTGCGCCGCTTCAAATTCTCGCGCAGCTGCTCGGCCAGCCGCCGCGCGCGTTCGGGATCGTTGCCAGCCATCGCCCAGCGATAGGCCGATCGATAGAAAAGGAGCAAGCCTTGACGCAGCTACACGCTTTCTTCATAGCCCCGCGTGCATCGGCGTCCCGTGACGCCCGCCAGTCCGCACTGGCCGTGCTGCCGTAGCTCAGTGGTAGAGCGCATCCTTGGTAAGGCTGAGGTCGTGAGTTCAATCCTCACCGGCAGCACCACCCCTTCCGGTGTGCGAACCAAATTCGCGGAGCCGTGGCCGATAACGCCATAGATTGCGCTCCTGATATCGCCAAAGAATTTGAGGACAGAGACGGGGGTCCCTGGTTATCACTTCTTGTAATTCGGCCGCTGCGTCTCTGCCGGCCAAAATCTGTCCATAAAACGGTGGCTAGGCAAACCCGAGCAAAATCAATTAAAATCAACAGATATTGGCGGAGACGGAGTCCGCTAAAAGGATCTAAATATGGTAACACTCTGTAGAAAAATATTAAAAACCCACCAATTGTCCCACCACTTAAACGGTGCAACGTTTGCTCTGGAGACTGCTTGGCGCGTAAACTTAGTCGTTCGATAATTGAGCGCGACCACCCGAAAGCTGACATCATGGTTGCAACGCAAAATGTCCGCCAGGTCGGACGATCCGGAAAGGCGGGTTTCGGAGCCGATCCGGTAGGGGTGGCCGTTCGTTCAGCCTAGTAGCGCATCTGGTTTGGGACCAGAGGGTCGCAACAGTCGGACTTTGCCGACTGTCCAGAATCAGGAGTCTTGTCGCGGCAAGCTGCTGTTGGGATTGTGTGTAAAGTGCGGCAGCCTTGCTTTCATATATCGAGCGAGTGACGCGAGGTTGAAAAGATCACTGAGATGCACGTCGCTTGCCGGTCACGAGGCAAAATGGAGGCGTACATACCAATGGAATCGCGGCACAGGCACCGACGTTGCCGCCCTTCATGGTGACAAGGCGTGCGGGGTGGTGTGCGAATTCGGGCATGCCAACAAGCCATTCGCGCAGAAAAACGATCACCCCCATCCGCACCAATCCGGTGCTGACGCAGCGATGCGCACCCACGCCCATCGTCGTGTGCCGAATGGGTGTGAGGTCCCGTTCGAAGCGGACTGCCTCGGGCGCGTCGAAACAGGCGGGATCAAGGTTATGCAGCACGCTCGGCAGATAGACGAAATCGCCCCTGCGGATCGTCACGCCGCGAAATAGTCCCGTTCGACCCCCGGCGGATTGAAGATGTCAAACGCGACATCCGGTCGGCCGGGACGTGCGAAGGTATGGCGGTCTCGAGCATGGGCATTCTCAATTGTTTTGGAGACGTTATCGTGTCTCGATTGCCATAACACCTCCGCTTTCGGGCAGGCCGCGGCTGCCTACTACGACGGACTATTTGAAGACGGCTCCGATGAGCATGTCTTTTGGCACGAAGCCGAGCGCCGTATCCGCTGTGCGTGGCGCGCCTAGAAGCTCCACTTCACGATCCGGGTGCTGAATGTAGGTAGACACGATGTCGCCCATCGCGATCAATGCGTTGGGTGGGGAGCCGTCCGCTTCCGCCTTGGCAACGATTGCGCGGATGTCCATGGTATCGGTGGAGCGGAGCGCGACATTCATCATGCCTTGGTCGCAGATCCGGTGATTAGCCGCCTTGGGCCGTCCGCGGGGGTTCTGATATTCGACGATCTCGAGCATGATCCCGTTCAGGTTCGCCACCAGTCCCCGCCGGTTTGAGCCTTTCAACCCCCACATCGCTTCATGCTCGGGGCTATGTAGCGGATTGTCATCGACGAGCGTAAGACCGACGATATCGCCGTAGAAATGCCGCGCCGCGTCCAAGTCAGACACTGACACCGCAGCATAAATGACGAACGGGTCGCAATCGAAATGCCGCCGCCGCAAGGCGGGAGCCAGATCATCACTTTCCTCGATGATCTCGATGATCATTCCCGCAAAGGGATCGCGGATCGCGGCACGACGTCCTGCACCGACGTGAATCGGTGGGGCGATCGGATCGATATCCCAGCGATCAAGCGCCGCGAGGGTTGCATCGAAATCGGGAACCCCGATCCCGATCCTGACCCAACCATGATCCGCGGGAGTCCAGTCGGCCGGCTGCGGACGCTGCTCCGGCGCGCTGTGGTGGAACAGTTCGACCTGCACCGATTCCTGCCGCCCGACGAGCCACCAGACGAGGAATCGCGCCGAAGGATCAAGCCCTTGGATACCCGTGATGGCGCCCCAACCTGCGTTGCTTCCACCGTTCGTGAACCCGAACACCTCACTGTAGAAGCGCAGCGACCCCGCCATGTCACGCGTGCACAACGCAATCTGCGCCAGTTCCAGACCCTGTGTCATCTTCGCGTCTTCTGTTACCAGGGATGCTCGCCACCATCCCATTTGAGGAACTTGCCGTTGTCGGCGGGCGTGATCTGTTCGATCCTCTTGATGTTGGCAGCCGCAGCAAAAGGCGGATCGAGATCGGCGACGTCGCCGGCCATTTCGGTCTTGATCCAGCCGGGGTGAAGCAGGACGATGGTCACCCCCTGCGGGTTTAACTCCTGTGCAAGTGCCGTCATGGTGCGGTTCAGTCCGGCCTTCGCGCTGGCGTAGGAATAACCGACAATATGGTCATAGGCATGGGCTGCGGTCTGGCTGGTGACCGTCACCACCGTACGCCGTTCGGACGCGAGAATGTTGGGCAGGAAGCTCTGCATAACGCGGAACGGCCCCATGAGCATGATGTTTAGCTCATAGGCCCAATTTTCGTAGTCCATGTTCGCGAACACCTGCGTCTCGAGCCCGCCCCAGACACCGGCATTGTTGATCAAGATGTCGATCGGCATGCCTTCGAGATCGGCAGCGCAGGCCTTTACAGAGTCCGTATCGCCCACATCCATGCGATGGATCGTAAGTTGCCCACCGCTCTCCTCGGCGGCGGCGCGCAACTTGTCGGCTTTCTCGGGGGAGCGGCAGGTGGCATATACACGATGGCCCTTGGCCGCGAACTGTCGCGCAAATTCGTAACCCAGCCCACGGGCCGCGCCGGTGATCAATATATTAGACATGCCGATCAATCCTCGAGATATTTCATGAGTGTGCGGTGCATGTGGCGGATCCGCACTTCCTGATAGTTGGCGAGCGTTGCGCCATCGCGGCCGATCGTCATGCAGCCGAGCTGGGCGGCTTCCATGTTGCCGGTATCCTGGTCGTAGACGTTGCCGATATAGGGATCCATGCCCGGCACGGTGGTGAAGGATTGTGCGGAGGTGATCCTGAACGGCTCGGCATTTTCCCAAGGCGTGCCGTCTTTCGGCTTCTGCTTCAGGATCACAAGATCGAAGAGCGAACGGTCATGATGCATACCGTCAGGGCGAAAACGATAGACGATCGGGAAAGATATGCCTGAGAAGAATTGCTGATTAGGGAACACGAAATAGGCGATTGAATCGACGATCTCACTGTCGCTGGTTTGCGAAAGATCGGCACCGCCTCGCGCTGCGACGCTGTCGCGGAAGAACTGCGCCATCACGCGCCGCGCGGTCTCTCCCTCACCCACGGTCAGAGGATCGCCAACGTCGCTGCGATCACCGATCAGGAACAGGTCAAGGATTTCCTGCTCACTCATCTCTTCCTTCAGAAACACGCTGGGTGAACCAGCAACGTTGATCAGGCGGTTCACATTATCGCCGTAGAAATCATATTGCGTATTGGCGTCGCCGTTCGTCCGCATCAGTTGCGGGTGCGTCTCCATCACATGATAGGCCTCGAGAAAGGCTTCCGACGCGATCTTCCAGTTGCAGTTCAGTTCCTTCACCACATGTGCGGCAATATACCGATCCTCAAAGACCTTGCTGTCGATATGCTGCGGCAACGGATCGAGATAATCGAGCAGCGCTGGTGCGTCCGGATCAAGGTTCACGAAGATGAAGCCGCCCCAGCTTTCGGCGCGCACCGCACCCAGCGCGTAATCCTCCGGCTTCACGTGCGGGAAATCCCAGGGGCAGGGGAATGATTTCAGGCTTCCGTCGAGATTCCACGTCCAGCCATGATAGGGACAGCGGATCGCTGCCGAATGCCCTTCGGTGAAACCCGGTTTCAGCTTCGTGCCGCGATGCATGCAGGCGTTGCGATGGGCCTTGATCTCGCCCGTCTCGGTCCGGATGACAATCACGGAGAACGGGCCGAAATCATGGACGACATAGTCGCCGGCCTCGGGGATCTGGTCCTCGCGGCAGGCCCATTGCCAGATACGCGGCCAGAGCTTGTCAATCTCGCGCCGAAAGAATTCGGGTGATGTGTAGCGCTCTACCGGAATATCCTCATCGCCGAGGAACTGATACGATTCCATGATCAGATAATCCGGCACCCGGCGGCTGTCGGCATTCAGCAGATCCTGAACGCTCACGCCTTCGCAGCGCGCGGTGCCCGGTTTCTGCTCGCTTTGGTCGCTCATTGGATTATCCATGACATTGCTCCCATCGATTGCGCTCAGGCCAGGCGTACGTTCAGCCGCGTCAGCTTCGATCGCCAGATGCGCCAGACGCCATCACGCCGACGATATTGCTCATGATAATAACCAAAGCCGTGCAGTCGGCTCCGGCCACGATCGCCTGTCACGTCCCAGATGCGGTCCTCCATTGCGATCACGCCGCCCGCCTCGTCCTTGGAAAGGATCTCGATTTCATGGCCACTGCCATGGTGGACCGAAGGAAAGGGTTGGGCCACCGTCGCAATGAAATCGACAATCGCCTTTCCACCCTCATAGACCCATTCGTTGCTTTCGGCCGCGCGGCCATCATCGCCGATGCCTCTCACGCTATTGGCGGCACGCGCATCGAAAATCGCATCCTCGGTGAAGATCGTGGCGAGGCCGTCCCAGTCCTTGGTGTCGAGGAAACGGAAGTAACGCGACTTCAGCTGCCGAATTTCCTCGATCGCGAACAGGATGTCGATCTTCTCCATTGGACGCCTCAGGCTTTGTAATTCGCGCCGGGGATTTCCTCGTAAAGGCCGGACCACAGCGGCGCACCTAGCGTATCGGACATTTCGATCTCGCCCGATTGCACCGCAGTGCCCATCTTCCCGAGCGCTCCCATCGGGTCGTCGGTTTCGAGATCGAGCACGACGAGATAGTTATAGGCGGTGCCGTCGCCGTTCGTGCCCGGCACGAGGCGCAGCCGCTGCCCGTTGCTGAATCCGGCAGCTTTCACGACCTGCGGAAGATGCGTATCGGTGTGCCATTGGTTGAAGGCGTCATCCGCGCCCTCCTTGGCATTTACCAGCGCGACGAACTTATACTGCTTTGTCATTGGGCATCCTCTCGGTTCGATTTCCAGATCAGTGCGCGGTCCAGCCGCCATCGACTGCCAGCGACGCGCCATGGACGTAGGTCGCCATGTCCGAGGCGAGGAATACGACGGCGCCGACGATCTCTTCCGGAGTGGCCACCCGGCCGGCTGGCATACGCGCCATAAGCTGTGCGTTTTCAGGAGCCGCCGGGTCGAAGCCCGCCATCATCGGCGTCAGCACGATGCCCGGTGCGATCGCATTCACGCGGATATTCTGCTTTGCGTAATCGACCGCGGCCGCACGCGTATAACCGAGGATAGCATGCTTGGCGGCCGTGTAATGCGCTGAATAGCCGAGCGCGAGATGGCTCTGCGCCGACGCATTGTTGATGATCGATCCGCCACCCTCCTGCTTCAGCATCTGCTGGATCTGATATTTCAGGCAAAGAAAGGTACTGCGGACGTTGACGTCCACGCTGCGGTCGAAATCCTCTTCGGTCAGATCCGCAAGGAAGCCGAGCCCATGGAAGACGCCGGCGTTGTTGAATGCGATGTCCAGCCGGCCATGAAGATCGACTGTGCGAGCGACCAGCGCCTCGACGTCCTCCGCCTTGGATACATCAGCCTTAGCGAAGGACGCGACGCCTCCCTGCTCAGTGATCATGCTGACGGTTTCCTCGCCTTCCGCTTCGCGGCGGCCGCACAGCACGACGCGCGCGCCGGCCTTGGCAAGCCCGATTGAGACCGCGCGTCCGATACCGCTGCCGCCACCGGTAACGATCGCGCTTTTGCCGTCCAACAAAGTCATTCGATAATCCTTTCTGAGGGTGCGCCGCGCCTGTTCGTCACGGCAGCGTGTGCATTCCGCCTTCGAGCATGAAGGTGCCGCCGGTCATGTAGCTGGAGCCTTCACTCGCAAGGAACACAGCGATTGGGCCGGCGTCTCGATCGGGATCGCCCAGGCGGCGCACGGGAATCTTCTCCTTGAGCGCCTCGACGAAATCGGGCCGCGCCGTCTTCCAGGCATCGAATGCGCGTGTCTCGAGCGCTGGGTTGATGGCGTTGACGGTAATTCCGTATTGGCCCCATTCACGCGCCGCCGTGCGGGTCAGCGCACGGATTGCCTCTTTGGCGGCATTGTAGCAGGTATTGCCTTCAAACCCGATCTGACCGGAGCTCGACGCGAAGTTGATAACGCGACCATAGCCCGCGGCCTTCATATGCGGGAACGCGGCCTTCATGAACCAGAGCGTCGCGGTTGGGCCCGTGCGCAATGTATAGTCCCACTCGTTCTCGTCGGTGTCCTCGCACGCCATGAATACAGTCGAAGACCGCGGATTTGCCGCAGTGCCGAAGCCCTGCGCGTTGTTCACGACGATGTGGAGCGAACCGAAGGTATCGACCGCCTTCTGCACGCACCCGTAGACATCCTCACGCTTGCCGACATCACATGCCACGCCGATCGCCTCACCGCCGGCATCGCGGATCTCCTTGGCAACAGCTTCCACGGTCGCAGGCGTGCGTGAAGCCACGACGACCTTCGCCCCTTCAGCACCATAAGCCAGCGCGATCGCGCGACCGATACCACGCCCCGCGCCCGTTACGATCGCAACCCGTCCTTCAAGGATCTTGTCCTTCACTCATATTCTCCCGATTAATGTGTCTCGGCGGCATTGGCCGCCTGGTTCCATTCGCGCTCGGCGCGCTCAATATCAGCCATCAGTGGATTGCGCCGGAGCGTCAGCCCACCGTTGATCTGCACGGTCTGGCCGGTCATGAAGCACTGTTCGCGACCCAACCACACGGCCGCCTCGGCGATATCGTCGCAGGTGCCGTAGCGGCCCATCGGCGTCGCATCGGCAAATACCGCCTTCATCCATTCGGGGATGTCGCCGCCCCCGAAATTATCGTGATGCATCGGCGTATCGGTGTGGCCCGCGGCGATCGAATTGACGCGAATGCCCTGCCGCCCGAACTGATTGGCGACCGCGCGCACCACATGATCGATTCCGGCCTTGGTGCCCATATAGGCATCGTAGCCGCCATCGACGGTGGTCGACGGCTGTGCGACAGCCGAGCTGATCTGGATGATCGAGCCACCGGTAGGCAGCATCGCCTTCACCATCGCCTGCAGGAAGAAGAAGGCGCCCTTGAACTGGAGCGCGATAATCGTGTCGAGATCTTCCTCACCGAATTCGAGGAAAGGCGCGCCGAGCGCCAGACCGGTCGAGTTGATGGCGATATCGACGCGGCCCATCGTCGCCACTGCATATTCGCCAAGCGCGAAGGCATCCTCGCGGCTGGTGAGATCGCAGGTTGCCGAATATCCGCCGATCTCCTTGGCGAACGCCGCAAGGGCTTCGCCCCTGCGGCTCGCGACGAGAACCTGGGCGCCCTCGTCGCGATAACGGCGCGCGATCGCCTGACCCATATTTCCGCGTTCGGCAGCGCCGATGATCACCGCTGTCTTGCCTTCGAGCAAACCCATTACAGTCTCTCCTGAATGTGCGCTCAGTACCGGAACGTCACTTGTAGCCGCACCGTGCGCGGCAGATCCGCGAGGCCGATCTGATCGGCTGAAACGCCGCCCGCCGTGCCGGTGCCGCTGCCGCTGTTTGGCAAGTCGAGCACGCCGCTGATGTGGAACTTGTTGGTGAGATTGCGGCCAATCACCGCCACTTCCCACCTGTCATCCTCGGTCTTGAGCCGCAGCGCCGCATCCAGATTGACGTAGCGCCCTTGCCGCGACAACGGGACCGCGAAACTCGAGCCGAAATAGCTGCTGGAATAGCGGCCATCGACCGATCCACCGAGTACAAGACCACCGCCGATCAGCGTTTCGTAATCGCCGCCGAAAGATGCCGTCAGGCGCGGCGCCATCGCGGTGGGCTTGCCGCTGAGATCCTGGCCGCTGAACGGCGCCGTCGGAACCACGCCCGGCGCTGGCGGCGGGAACGTGGTGTTGCAACCCGCTGCGATCGACTGGCCGCCATAGCAGGGCGCGATGTAGCTGCCGTAACGCGCCTTGTTATAGTTGAGAGTCCCGTGCAGCGAGAGGCCGCTGATCGCCCGCGGCGCAAATTCCGCTTCGAGTTCGATGCCCTTCGTTGTCGCTGAACCAGCGTTCGTGGTGATGAACTGGAAGGTGATCGAGTTGAAATAATCGACCTGAAGGTTGCGATACTTGTAGCTGTAGAGACCGACGTTGAAGCGAAGCTGGCGATCGAACAATGTCGTCTTTATACCACCTTCGAAGCCACGCACCCGCTCCGGATCGAACGCGACGTCCGAGGTCACCGTCGTTGCCGTTATCGTGGACCCGTTGGAGAAACCGCCCGATTTGTAGCCGGTCTTGTATCCGCCGTAGACGGTAATGTCCTGTGTCGGCCGCCACGTGATCGTCGCTTCAGGCGACCAGTTGCTGAAGGTCTGGTTGCCGATGATCGGCGTGTTCGGGATGATCAGGCTGGTAAGCGCCGCGTTGACATAGGGCTGAACGAGGAAGCTGTCCTTCGTCTCGTGCGTGTAGCGAATGCCGGCAGCGACCTCGACGTCGGGCACGACCTTCCACGTTACCTGGCCGAAGCCCGCCAGGGTTTCGCCCTTCGTCTCCGACTCCTTGATCACCGTAAGGTAGCGCAAATCCGCAGGCTGGCTCGAATCCTCTACCGTCGCGAATGCATCGAGCTGAATATATTTACGCTTGGTCTTCTGATAATAACCGCCAACCATCAGGTTGATCGGGCTATCGAAATTCGTGACGATGCGCGTCTCGTTTGAAAAGGCGCCAAGCGAGGTGTTTTCGGTCGCCGAAATGAACGTCGTCGCAGAATGCACATTCTGGCCGAGGCCCCATTTGTTACGATGCCAGTTATAGTTGGTGACCGAGGTCAGGTTCGCCGCGTCGAATTCATAGTTGATCGTGTTCGTCACGCCGAACGAGCGATAGAGATTGTACGGCGCGCCATTGGTCTTCTGGCCGGCGAACGATCCGGCCACGCCCGCCGGCGCATTAGGCACATAGACGTTGAAGTTGCGCTTGCAGGGCACGGTCGGGTTCGGCTGGGTAAAGCCGGTCGGACAGGCGAAGGGTACATAATTCCACGAATTGCTCTCGTCGGCCGTGCGCACGGCGCTTACTTTGAGCGTGGCCGTCAGCCGGTCATCGAGTGTCCACTTCAGCGTGCCGCGGATCAATTTTTCGTTGGTGCCGGGCTGGTTGCCGCCATTGGGCTGCTGCAGCGACGGCGTGACCGCACCCGTCGCGATATCCACTATGTTCACGCTGACCGGAGTGGCACGATTGTGGAAATAGCCACCATACATGTTGGAGACGCGCACGGCGAGACGAGCGCTCAGCGTATCGGAAAGCGGTCCGGAAACATACCCCTCGCCGACGAGGTTCTTGGATCGGAATTCATAGCCCACCCGCCCCATCATCTCGAATTTCTCGGTCGGGTCGGCCGAGGTGATCGAGACGACGCCCGCAGTGGCGTTCTTACCGAAGAAAAGCGCCTGCGGGCCCTTCAGCAATTCCATGCGCGCGAGATCGAAAAAGCCCTCGTTGATGATGTGGCCGTAGCCGTAATAAACGCCATCGACGATGATCGCCGTGGATTGCTCGAGGCCGATCGACGTCGCCTGCGAACCAATGCCGCGCAGCGTGATCTGCGCGCCCGAACCATTGGATGCGCGCCCGACCTGAAACTGGGGCGTCGCCGCAGCCACCTTCTCGATGCTCGTCAGATCGTAACGCTCGATCTTCGCCTGCGAGATCGCGGTGACCGAAACTGGAATGTTCTGCGCCGACTCGGAACGCTTGCGCGCCGTGACGACAATATCTTCAATCCCACCCGCTGCTGCGGCCGGTGGAGGGGGCGAGGCAGTCTCCTGCGCATGAACCTGAGTCGAGATGGCGAGCAGCGTCGCCAGCGCGGTGGATTTACGCATGATACGGGCATGGTGCAGCGTCGTAACGGCCTTAGGCATATCACTCTCCCTCTAGTCCGACGCATCTGATGCCTGAGCGACACCGTTTTGTTGTGCGTCTGTTGCATAACAATGTGCTCTGGCTGAACGAAGAAAAGCACTAGTCATTTTGCTAGATTTGACGCTGACTCAGGTCCCTGCGGCGCGGCGCGGTTTCTTTTCGGTCGGCGCGCGCGGCGATGCGCTTTCGAAACTCTTGAGCAGTTCGATTTCGGCGGCGAGCATTGCACGCTGCCGGCGCGGCGGCCACGCCTTCGGGTCCATCACCACGAAACTGGACAGGCCGTTGATGAACATCTGGAGTCGGTAGGCATGGAGATCGAGGTCGAGCCCGTCGGGAAGCTCGCCGTCATCGACCGCGTGTTGAAGGATGCGGATGAACAGCTTCTGCGTGCCTTCAACCGCCGCGACCCGATCCGCCGCGAGTCCGGCATCGGACGTCGCCTTGCCCCAGAAACCGAACCACGCCTGCCAATCGGCCAGGTTGTGCGTGTTCACCGGCAGCAGCTTTTCGAAACAAGTGAAAAGATCGGCGCGGGCCTTGAACGCATCCTCAATCGTCTCGATTGCGTAGGTGCGGATCGAAGAATAGGTGACGGACAGGAGCTCGCGCTTGTCGCGAAAATAATGCGAGACGATCGTCGAGCTGAAACCTGCCTCACGCGCGACGTTACGGAAAGTAACGGCCTCCATGCCGGCTTCTGCAACCATGCGCTTGACCACCGTCGCGATCTGCTGGCGGCGTTCGTCATGGTCGACAATTATTGGCATTCAGTATCTTTCATCTGGCGAAACCTTGCTTGTCACGCAGGGTTACGCCGCCCCCCGGCTGGAAACGAGAATCCGTCGCTATCCGGTAAAAGCCTTGCCATTCAACACAAATCGTTGCCCTCTGGCAGCCGAAGCATTTGCATTGGTCGATCGCGCAGATTGGTCGTGCCTGTGAGTGCCATGGTGACGTCGATCTCGTTACGGAAGATGTCGAGGATCTGGCGCACGCCAGCTTCGCCCGCCGCCGCCAGTCCATAGAGGTGCGCCCGCCCGATAAGGCAGCCCTTCGCCCCAAGCGCAACCGCCTTCAACACATCCTGACCCGAGCGTATGCCTCCGTCGAGCAGCACTTCGGCGCGGCCGTCGACCGCGTCAAGGATGCGCGGGAGCATGTCGACAGTCGAATCCGCATCATCGAGCTGGATGCCACCGTGATTGGAGACACTCACCGCGTCGGCCCCACAGGCGATGGCCCGACGCGCATCCTCTGGATTCATGATGCCCTTGACGATCAGCTTGCGCGGCCAAAGCGAACGGACCCACTCCAAGTCCTTCCAGGTCGCGCTGTCATCAACCTGATCGATGAACTCGACAAGCTCCTTGCCGGGCGTGAAATGCCCCTCGAAATTGCCGAGCGTCACACGGCGTCCGCTGAACGTGCGCCACAGCCAACCAGTGCGTCGCCCATAGTCGAAGAGATTGCGCGGGGAGAGCCGTGGCGGCAGTGCGTAGAGCTCATTTCGAATAGAACGGTTGAGCCGCGATCCGACCGGCATGGTCGTCGTCATGACCAGAACTGGACAGCCGGCCGCATCGGCCCGCTCGATCAGCTGGCGGATCAGTTCGCGGCGCTTGAGCATGGCGATCTGCACCCACACTGGTCCCGCTGCGGCAACCACCTCCTCAAGCGGCACGACCGAGAGCATCGCCAGGCAGAAGGGAATGTCAGCGGCTCGCGCCGCCTTTGCGACGTTGATCTCGCCATCGCGCAACCAGAGCACGCCGCTCAGCCCGGTCGGTGATATGACAACGGGCATCGATGCGCTTTGGCCGACAATCTCCACCGCAGCGGATCGCGTGCTCACATCGACCAGCGAGCGCTGGCAGAAATGCCATTTGGCAAAGTCGCGCTCGTTTGCGATCATCGTCCGCTCGCGGAACGATCCCCCTTCAATCCAGTCGAAGAGCGGGCGTGGCAGCACGTCCCGCGCCGCCTGCTTCATGTCTTCCAGATCCGCGACTATGCGCACGCTATCCTCCCCATCACCATTTCAAAGCATGCGCGTGCGTTCGTACCGCATCCGCGCGATCCGCCAGCCGTCCAAAGTCCACGCATAATGTTCATGATAGCGGCCGAAGCCGTGCACCACGCACGGCTCGGTCCCTGGCGGGAACCAGAGCCAATCCTCGACCGGCCAGATTGCCCGCGCTTCTTCGGCGCTCAACATGTCGATCACTGGCATGAAACCGATATGCTGCGTCTCGATCCCGTCCAGGGCGGCGGAGACGATTGCGGCCATCGCGGCGCCACCCCGCGCCGCGCCGGCATCGGACAGGTCGCTCGCCAGTCCTGCGGCGCCGTCGTCGAAGGCGCCGTCCACCTCGAGGCGCGCATCGGGGGTGAACAGGTCGGCATAGGCCGCCCAGTCCTTGCCATCGACCGCGAGGAAGAAACGCGCCTTGAGCCGCTTGATCTCTTCGATTGCAGCCAATGCTTTCAACGCTTCGTCCATCTCAGACGCTGAGATAGCGGTCGAGGGTCTGGTGGAGCAGCCGGACGCGCACTTCCTGATAGTTGAGCAGCGTCTCGCCTTGCTTGTGGGCGGCGTAGAAGCCCTCCTGCTGCGCGCGCAGATTGTCGGTGTCCTGATCGTAGACCTCACCGAGGATACGATCGAAACCGGGAACAGTCGTGAAGCTGTCTTCTTCCTTCAGCCGATAGGGCTCGGCTGGCAATGGCCGCTCGCCATGCTCCGGGATGGGGCGCAGCACGAGCAGTTCGAACAGCGTGCGATCCGGGTCATTGCCGATCGGGCGGAAGCGATAGACCATCGGCAGCGACAGGCACGGAAACAGGATCATGTTCGGAAAGACGCCATATTGCGCGACATCGATCATTTCCGCGTCGGTATAACGGCTGAGATCAACGTCATAGGTCGCGCTCAGCGTTTCACGGAGCGTGCGCGCCATCACGATGCGGGCATTCTCGCCGGGCGCCAATGCGGTGGGCTCGGCCATCTGCGAGCGATTGCCGATCAGCATCGCGTCGACCAGTTCCTGTTCGGTCAGCGGCTTTTCCAGATGAGTGCTCGGCACGCCGAACGGCGCGATGAAGCGCGACACATAGGGGCTGAACACATCATATTGCGTCGCTTCGTCGGCATTGCTGGCAAGCAGCTGCGGATGCGTTTCCTGCGTGTGATAATTCTCGATGAAGGCCTCCTTGGCCGACTTCCAGTTCGAGAACAGCTCCTTCTCGATATGGATCTCCACGTAGCGATCATCGAGCGCGAACCCCGCCAGTTGCTCGGGGATCGGGCTTAGATACTCCTCCAGCGACGGCGCGTCGGGATCGAGCGTGATGAACACGAATCCGCCCCACAGGCCGACGCGCATTTCCGGCAAGGTAAAGGCATCGGGATCGACATGCGGCGCATCCCACTGACAGGGTATCCGCTTGAGTTGCCCCTCCAGCGACCAGGTCCAGCCGTGAAAAGGACAGCGTAACTCCTGCATATGCCCGTCGCTGCCGCCGCGCCGGAACTTGGTGCCGCGATGAAGGCAGCTATTCACATAGGCGCGCACCGTTTCAGCACTGTCGCGCAGGATGATGATCGAATGCGGTCCGACTTCGTAGACATAATAATCGCCAGCTTCGGGAATATGCTCCTCGCGGCATGCCCATTGCCACGCGCGGGGCCACATGAGCTTCATCTCCGCCGCGAACAGTTCGGGAGAGGTGTATCGTTCGAACGGAATGTCCTCGTCGCCCAGGAAAAGCGGACTTTCGACCTCGAACAGCGGCGCGACCGCACGTCCGTCGCGATGCAGGATTTCCTGGGTCGAAGCGCCACGGGGGCAGCGCGCCTCGCCCGGCGCGAGTTGGCCTGTCATGACCCGTCCTCTCAATTTAAATTTTACAGATGATACATTTCCCGCATTTCAAAGCGACCTGTGCTTTGCGCTAGCGGACGCCTCGCAATGCCCAAAATAGACCTTTGCCAAGCTATTGCGCCGACGACACTGCGTCGGCCCAAGCCAGACAGACTGAGCTTACTGCAAAAATAACAAGGACATAAACCATGGATGTGGATGTCGTCGTTTTGGGCACGGGCGGCGCGGGCCTTACCGCCGCAATCACCGCATATGAAAATGGCGCGCGGGTCGCGCTTTTCGAAAAGAGCGATCTTGTTGGGGGAACGACAGCCTGGTCCGGCGGACAAGTCTGGATTCCGAACAATCCTCACATGGCCAAGCTCGGCAAAAGCGACAGTGCCGAGGAGGCTATTACCTATCTCATGTCGATGTCCAATGGCCTGATCGATGCCGACATGGCCAAGACCTTCGTCGAGACCGGCCCGGAGATGGTCGAGTTCGTTGAAAAGCAGACGCCGGTGAGCTTCGTATGCGTACCGGATTTCCCGGATTATCACCCCGAGCAGCCCGGCGCCAAGCCGGGCGGCGGGCGGACGCTGGAATGCCCCACCTTCCCCTATGGCGAACTGGGCGCATGGCGCGAACGCGTCACACGCTCGCCCTACTGGCCCGATAGCACCGTCATGGTCGGCGAGACCACACTCTGCCAGGCGGTTCCTACCCCGCTCGATCCTGAGGAACGCCAGCGGCGCGTCGACAATGACGAGCGCGGGCTCGGCCTCGCGCTCGTCGGCCGGCTTTTGAACGGCTGCCTTGACCGGGGAATCGAGCCGCAGACGGAGTGCCGCGCGGTCGAGCTGGTCGTCGAGAATGGTATGATCCGCGGCGTCGTTATCGACGGTCCCGAAGGGCGCTTCACGGTGCAATGCTCGAACGTCATCCTGGCGACCGGCGGGTTCGATCACGATGCACAACTTGTGAAATCATTCCTGCGAGGCCCCTTGGATACCAGCGTCGCGGTAGCGAGCAACACCGGCGACGGGCTGCGGATGGCGATGCGCGTGGGCGCCATGCTGGGCAATATGCGCGAGGCGTGGTGGATGCCGGTCGTCGAAGTGCCGACGACATCGGCCGGCAAGCAGCTCTTCTCGGCCGAGCGTACCTTCCCGGGCTCGATCATGGTCAACCGGACCGGGCAGCGCTTCACCAACGAGGCCGCCAACTACAACGCGTTCGGCGCGGCCTTCCACGTGCAGGACACCGGCAGCTGCTCTTTCGCCAACTTGCCGTGCTGGGTGATCTTCAATCAGAAATTCTACGCGAAATATGGTTTTGTGGGCGGCTACGCCGATACGATGGAAAACCAGACGACCGCGCCCGACTGGATCATCGCTTCGGATACGATCGGCGGGCTGGCGACCAAGCTGGGCATAGCCGAAGAGGCGCTGGAGGCGACGGTAGCGCGTTGGAATGCGAACGTAGCGCAGGGACATGATCCCGACTTTCATCGCGGCGAGAGCTATTTCGATCGCTGGTGGGGCGATCCCGACCTTAAGGGTCAGGTAGCGGCGACGCTCGGCCCGATCGAGGACGGCCCCTATTATGCGGTCGAGGTGAAGAGCGGTGCGATCGGCACCAAGGGTGGGCCGCTAACCGACACCAATGCGCAGGTCCTCAATGTCGACATGGATCCGATCCGCGGCCTTTACGCGGTCGGCAACGTCATGGCATCACCCATGGGCATGACCTATGGCGGCGGCGGCGGCACGCTGGGCCCGGCGATGGTCTTCGCCTATCGCGCCGGACGCCACGCCGCGACCCGCAACTGAGCGCGCGAGGGATGGCGGCCATGGCCACCATCCCCTGCTCTCATTTCAACGGCAGCAGCGAAGCGCGGTCGTAGGACTGCATTTCGGTGAAATCGACAATCGCCGGTCCTTCTCCGTCCCAAAGGTCGTGTGCGCGTTTCCAGATGCCGAAGACGCCAAGGATGTGCTGCGGATCGCCGTGGATCTCGGTGAAGCCGCCGTTGAGCGACCGTGTGTCGAAATACGCAGCGTTCACTTCGTCAGCATAAAGCTCGGTTGCAAGCTCATAGCCCAGATCGAGCCAACGCTGTCGTTCCGCCGCGAAGTCGTGCACGAGATGCGCGACATGGTGGAAGCCTTCCTCGCCGTCGGCATACATGTCGCGGTAGATTGAGGGCTTGTCGTCATGCTGCTCGATGAACTGGATCATCCGGTCGCCAAGATAGCCGAAAGCGTAAGAAACGTCGGCCTCGATGTCTTGCCCGCGATAGCTGAACTCATCCGTCTTGTGGTGGCGAACGGCATAGAAAGGGCCGGCGCCGAAGGCTTTCGCCCACTTCTCCGCCGCATCATCGATGCTGTTCACGAAATAGGCTTCCTGGAAGATCTTGGTCGGTATCATACATGCCTTTCCACATCATCGAGACCTTCCGACCCGAGACAACGGTAGCGCGCCTTGCAAGCGCGAACAGCGATTTCCCAGGCCTTCCTCTCAGTTTAAATTTTACAGATGATACATTTCCCGTCCGGTTAGGCGACCTGTGCTTTGCGCTAGCGGACGGTGAGATTCGCAGACCCCAGAATGCCTGCTGGTCTGCACCGGACGCCGCACGACCGGCGTAGTGGATATATAAGACCGAGGATGGCGCGGACCGCATGAGCGAGGAGAGAGTTCGATGATCGTAGGCATCCATCACGTCGCGATGCACACCGGACAATTCGACCGGATGCTGGAATTCTACAAGGGCGCCTTCGGTTTTCAGCCCGTAGGCGAGCCGTTGGCATGGTCCGGATCGCTGGAGATCGATAAGGCGATCGGCGTCGAAAATTCCACAGCACGAACGGTTATGTTGCGGGCCGGAACCTGTTATCTGGAACTGTTCGAATATGCCAATCCACCCGCCCGCAAAGACGCGCCTCTCCGGCCGAACGACCATGGTTACACACATTTTTGCGTTGATGTGACGGATCTCGACTCCGTCTACGACGATCTCGTTGCCGCAGGGATGACCTTCGGCGACAATCGTCCCATAGATCAAGGTGGTATCAAGGCAGTTTACGGATACGATCCCGACGGGAATGTAATCGAGATCCAGCAATTGACGGCGGATCACCTGTTTAGTTTAGGGAAGCTCAATGAAACTACGCTAATTGTATAAGGTGAAACCAATATCGTTGGATATTTTTTATTGATTTTTACTAATTATAGTAAAACTACTTAGGTAGCTTGATAACTATATTTGAACATATCATATTATTGCTGAATGATATTTTAAGAAGGCGCTTCGCTTTGCTTCGACCGCGACCGTCACTGAAGTCCTCAGCTAAATCAAGCTCCAATATCCGCATTGCCGCGCATGGTTGATCAGAATCCTGCCAGATACGCTGTTTGCAGCTTAGCAGATGATGAACGTAAGGCAGGTTCCAACGGGTCGAACTGATGCTACGAACGACCGAGATGTCGGCGCCTTCTGACGAAGGTCAACGCAATGTCGGCAGGTCAGATGCTGTATGTCGACTCCCGGCAGAACTTGCCGTTCGATCATTTGCTCGCGAATGTCCGGAAAGTCCCCAATGACGGTCGGGAGCTACGCCGCGACAGCGTGATGAACTAACGGCAGGTATTGGGGAGCGGCTCGGATACGGCGGAACGACCGCTATATCGAAGGTAATTCGCCACCCCAGGTAAACGGCCCCCTTCTGGCCCAACGTGTCGGTTCCCAAAGTGCGTCCCCGGCCCGTGACCGTAGCGCTGGGCGGCGGGCGGGATTGGTGCCCGGTACCGGATGGCGCGGTGTGATCGGCATTTCCCAGCCCAGCTTTGACTTCGGAGCAACCGCTTCCGATCGAACCTTGACGATCGTCAAGGCGCTGCGTTCTGGCGGCTGCAACCATCGATTAGGTCGATGGTATGTGAAAGGAAGTGAACATGGCCCGGAAGGTGATCGGAATCGATCTCGGCACTACCAACAGCTGCGTAGCGGTGCTTGAAAATGGCAAGGCCAAGGTGATCGAAAACGCAGAAGGTGGCCGCACGACACCGTCGGTGGTGGCCTTTGCCGCGGATGGCGAAATCCTCGTCGGCCAGCCCGCGAAGCGCCAGGCCGTCACCAATCCGGAAAATACGGTCTATGCGATCAAGCGGTTGATCGGCCGGCGCTATGACGATCCCGTCGTCGCTAAGGACAAGGAGCTCGTTCCTTACAAGATCGTCAAAGGCAAGAACGGGGACGCCTGGGTCGAGGCGCGGGGCAAAACCTATTCGCCGGCGCAGATCTCAGCCTTCGTGCGCAGTGAGCGGTGCTGAACGTCGTCGAATAACGAATTGGCGGAGACGGAGGGATTTTCTGCCGGTCATTGGGTCATAGGCTAACTTATTGAAGTTGTTACATCAAGGTCGTGCTTTGAACGACCTTGCGTACCAAGATGTGTACCATTTGTGGACCAAAGTGGACCATCCGAACACCTGCCCTGTGGCTCTGTCATTCTCATTGGCCGAGTATTTGCTTAGATACCGAACGCATATGGTTCCGAATGTGGGGAGGAGGCATGACAATAGTGCGGTTGCCTGAGGCAGTAGCTCAAATCTATCGGGCCACTGCTGCGCTGGAAGCTATGTACCCCGAACGGAAGTTTACGCCCGACGGCCATCTTGTGGGTTCAATCGGGGAGGTAGTCGCAGCCGAAGCCCTTGGGCTTACCCTCCATCCAATGAGCCAACCGGGTCACGACGCTTACGATGAAAATGGAGATGTGCAGATCAAGATGACGGCTGGGCGCAGTGTCGCAATGTACGCCTGCTGCGAACGCCTCGTCGTATTGAAGGTTATATCGCCCGAAGAGGCCGAAATTGTTTACGACGGGCCGGGACAACCCGCATGGGATCAAGCCGGAAAAATGGCGAAGAACGGACAGCGATCAATTAGCCTGTTCCGGTTGAGGCAGATTGGATCGGCAAATGCATCCCAGATCGCGAATGATCCATTGTCCTCCCCCCTATCTCTGTCCACCGTCGTCCCTGAATGACCGTGCCGGAGGGGAGTGCAGTGGACACGCTCGAAGCCGTCCCGCCGCATGTTCCGCTGACGCTGAATGCCTTGTTGCAGGCGAGTGGCGTTGATCCGGCAACGGTAGTGATCTTTCGGCACCGTCCGTACGAACCGGCTCTGAACCGCGTGTTCGATATGATCGTGTCCGAGCGACCTGATCTTTTCGACTGCTATCAAAGCACGCACGCGGCAAACACCGAAGCGGCATTGCGCCGAGCAAAATATGTCGCTTCCTTCATTCGTTGGGGACCGCGACTGGCGCTATTTGTAGGGCTTTACCGGGTCGCTTCATATCAAGCTCGGTCCATTGAAGAATGTATCGCCCGGCCTCTTCACCGCGAGCTTATGGCGCTCGGGATGCACGGCTTCAAATCGACTGACCAGCGACAGCAAGTTCTTGAGTTCGACCTGCCATTGACACCATGGCATCAAGATTGGCGTGGAAAGCTTATCGTCCGCTGGCCGGGGCTGGAACGGTCATGGTATCGTTGGGCGGACAGAAACGAGTGTATGGTCGAGGCCATCGCGCAGGAAAACGTGCTGGCTCGGGCAATGCCATCGTGGGATCAAATCATTCTGGACTGGAATGAACTGGCTATCCTACCCCAAAATTGGCGAGCGGCGCTAAGGCAGTGGAGGGGCATCTACCTCATCATAGATCGGTCAGATGGAAAGCAATATATCGGCTCTGCGTACGGGTCGGAAAATATCCTGCAACGGTGGAACGAATATTCCCGAACTGGCCATGGCGGTAACAAGCTGTTGCGAACACGCGATCCGCAGAGCTTCCGGTTTTCAATCCTTCAGCGAGTTTCTCCCGATCTTGATGACGCGAGCGTGATCAGCATTGAGAAGAGTTGGAAGGATCGCCTTAACACACGATCCCCATCCGGTCTCAACGAGAACTAATTGGCGCGCCCGGAACTCTGAAGGAAGATGCAGCACGTGGGCAAGACGATATTCTGGTCATGGCAGAGCGATCTGGATGGGCGCGTCACCCGCGATGTGATCCGTTTTGCGCTAGACGATGCGATTAAAATCCTGTCGGCTGATCTGGAGGAAGCTGATCGCCCCAGTCTAACGTCGGATACGCAAGGCGTCGCCGGTACACCTGATATCGTGGCGACAATTCTGCGTAAGATCGACGAGGCTGCGGTGTTTGTCGGCGACGTAACCCCAATCGCCATTTCCGAAAGTGGAAAGGCGTGTGCAAACCCAAATGTCCTCCTGGAAATGGGATATGCCAATAAGGCGCTTACCGAGCATCGTGTAATTCAAGTTTGGAACACTGCATTTGAGGGGGCCGTTCTCGAAAAGCTGCCGTTCGACATGCGCGGAAGGCGGGGGCCTCTGTCGTTCAACCTTCCTTTGGATGCAGATACGCCAACCCTTCGCAAGGTCCGTGATAAATTAACCGTACAACTCGCGGACGCATTAAAACTCGCACTGGATCAACTTCCCCCTCCGCCGCCCGAAGCAGTGCACTGGCAACCCCACTTTCCGGGCAACCCGGACGTCTGGTTTGATCCGGCGGAACCCCAAACAGTCAACAATCCATTGCACGGGAGCAGCAAGGTACTCTGGAGAGGTTATTTTCCCGGCTATGCTCGCATTATTCCATCAAAGTGGACAACCAACTCAAGAGCGAAACAATCGCTCGCAGAAAGCCAAGGCCATCCTGACATACTTGCACAGCCGAGATCGCTGGGCTTCGGCATCAGTCGCGGCGGAACCATGGTGTATTGGCCGGGGACTGCCGAAGATGGTGTTTATCCTATCTTGGCGATGACCCAATGGTTCGAAAAGACGGGCGAGTTTTGGGGAGTGGGAGCGGGATTTCTGTTCCAGCGGGAAGGCGAACGCCGCACATTGGCAACAGGCTACTTCTATCAACGCTGGCTCGATTTTCTGGAACGGAACTGTACGCTGGCGCTCGCTCACGGCGGATCGCTGCCGATACATGTGCGTCTCGGCGTAAACGACCTGCGAAACAGCTGGTGGCCCCGAGGTCCATATCAATTCGATGACGAGGGCTATGCCGCAGTTGAGGATGCTTACGAGTACGATACGACGTTGACATCCATTACGCCAGAGGCGCTCCAGCAGGTAGCCGTTGATGCATTCAATGGGCTCGCTGCTGTATATGGGGTCCAAGCCCACACCCACGAACAGATCATTGCTCTTTCACGACATTGAAATGCGTGCTGTCCCTTGTGACAAGTCAATTAAGATCAGGAGGAATTAAGCCTGTCGTTCGATCCGAGCCAGAAAGACCCTCAGGCGTGCTGACGCGAATTAGCTATCAACGGGTGGAGCGGGGTTGATATCAGGCGTGCTGGGGAAACGCCGTTGCACCGTGACAATGTGCATCAGCCACCACTGCAACCGCGATATGTGACGCTGTCGTCCCATTACTCCTAACGCCGTTGCTGTCTCATTCTCCGCTGCCACTGCCAAGGCTCTGAGTTCACCGACGTGCAGCTTGTTCAACTCCCCACGCCGTTTCATCCATTTCTTGATCAGGTCTTCAGTGGCATTGTTGGTCTCAATCTCCGTCAGCAGGTCGCACCAATCCCGCATGAGAAGTTCGTGATCTAGCGCGGCCTTACCTAACCTGCCGATGACCTGAGTGAGGGCGCATAGGCCGACAATCACCGTACCAGCTGCCGCCACCCATCCCGGCGCGCCTCGTGTTAGCTCCACAAAGGCGGCTGTGGCGCTTAACATCTGAACGATATTCAGGACGAAATCGACGTTATTGAGCCATGTCGCGTGACGGCGATGGTAGCGAGAAGACAGTTCCGCAACCCAGCGTAGGTTCCACCGCTCCCCTTCCAGATCAATGTCCGTGATCACTTTTTCGGATTGGATGGTCGCGGCGGCGGTGGACGATCAGATGTAATCGCACCGCTTCGCTGCCCGTCCGGCGAGGGGCGAGGCGCGGGTGTGGGCGTCGGCCTTGGCGGCGGCGTGGGGCGCCCCCCCTTATTGTTTCCTGCCATGGGTGTCCCCCTCTGCTAGAAATAGATTGCCACAGTTCACGGTTAACTCACGCGACGGTCGTGAGCGTAGATCATTGCTGTAACAAACGGCGAGCGGTCGCAATCTTTTCTTTCGCGTCATGACCAAGCTGGTTGAGAAAGCCGAAATCACCATCGTTCGGATACATGGCTACCGCAGCCAGCTGCTGATCGAGATCAACATCATCAACGCCAAGTCGGATAGCGCTCCACATGCTCTCATCATACGGGCAGTCTTGGGCTTTATCCTCTCACGAAACTCGTGAACCCGTCCGATGGCCGCCCGAACTTCCGTAACCTGCTGGCGGGCGGTTGTTCCGTATCGCTCCCTAAGTGCCGTTTCATTGGCGACCTGAAAAGGGGTACATGCGCTATCTACATCGCCAAGTAGATCCAGCAGCAATGCTCGCTCTTCACGCAGTTCGGTGTCTCTTTGCCATTGAAGAACGAAGATACTGCCCGCGACAGTCGCAGCTGCTCCGATCACGGCTCCCGCAAAACTAAGCAGTTCCCCGTCGCTCGCGTCCGACCATGACCTGAGCACGATTGAAGCCGCTACCACCGATAAGCCCGTGGCTCCGCCGACTATCGCCTCTTGTATAGCCGCTCGCTTATTTATCCCAAAGTTCATGCTCTCGTTATATTTGATCAGCGTCGGACGGCAACTTAGCTCGTGCATCGTGCGCAGATAACCTCACGCACATCACCTACGAAACAGCATGCGGAAGTCCCAATTTTGACAACGCTGTAGTAGCGTCGGGTGAAATGTCGATCCTGATCAGGAGAGAAATAAGCCTGCCATTCGATCCGAGCCTGAACGACCCTTATACGGCCAGTGAGGGCACTGATTTGAAGGCGAAGGAATGGTCACATTGCTCGCTTCCGAAACACCGAGTTCCCTGACCTTCGTTAACTACAAAGTCTGTCGGTAAAATCCGCGTAGGCCCTGAAATAGTTTCATTTTAAAACTTATAAAATTGGGGATAATTTTTCCCGAAAACGCCTTCAAAACAGCATCGTTTGGGGCGTAATTTTCCGCTCCCGAACGGCCTCTCTGACCGATGCTTTGAGCCGGTTCGGATTGGTCCGCTCGAGGGTGTCGGTGATATCCTCATGGCTACCGTCACGGAGGATATTGATGGCGATTACGCCATATCTGATCAGTAAGCTTGCCCCCACATCCCATGACCGATGGCACTGGGCGGGATCGCCTTCCGCGCACATGATCACGATGGGTTCGCGCCCCGCCTTGTCGAGGATGTCCTCAAGCGTATCCACATAACGCGGATCGTCAGTGGGGATATCGGACCTGCCCCCCAAAATCTCACCATAGCGGCTATACATGATCCCAGCACATTCGCTCCATCGCTCAATCTGGGGAGCGTTGAACGCTGTATTGCGGGACCATGGCGATGATCGCACGTCGATGATCTGGGTGATGGATCGTTTCCGTAGCTCCCCCACGAACTCGGGCAGCGTCCGGTTTGAATATCCTATTGTGTAAATCATCGGCGCTCCAATGGCTTGATTGCCCCTGAAACTACCGAATTGCCAGCCTGCGAAACACAGAAAACGGCGCTTTTCTGCGGTTTTTCGTATCATTCTCCCACCGCTTAACGGCGCCACTCTTCCCAACCGTTCGGCACATCGCTAACAATCCGCCCACTCCCGTGAAATCCGGGAGTGGGGCGTGGAAACCCCTGAACGGAACCGCCGGTCACATATGTGTGGCCGGATGGCGACGCTATGTCCAAGGTTTCGGCCCAAAGGCGCTCGCGCCTGTAGGGTTCCTCCAGGTTTCCAACGTCCGGCTATGTGCCGGTGCCCCTGACGAAATTGAAGGGGCAAGATGACGCAGTTCAACCAATCGACCGCCAACAACATCGAGGCCGTTGTAGCTAAGGTATCCAAGGCGGCATTCGGCAAGCCCCTCATCACCAACGTGTTACGTGGACAGGTGGTGGAAGCCATCATCGCGATGGCGCTCGAACCGGATTGGCGGTGGTGCAGCGCGGACTATGCCAGTTGGGATTTCGAGAATGCAACGGGATGCCGTCTTGAGGTGAAGCAATCCGCCCTTCGCCAAAGCTGGGCAACCGACGCCTCGGTCAAGAGCAGCCCCGGTTTTGACATCGCTGCCCGGAAGGGGCGTTGGGAGGGTGCGAAATGGATACCGGAACCCGGCAGGGCCGCGCATCTGTACGTCCTTGCCTACCACGGCATCGCCGACGACAGCGCCGACCATCGTGACCCCCGGCAGTGGGCTTTCTTCGTCATTCCCTCCATGTCGCTACCGCCCGTCAAACGGCTAACGCTGCCGCGTGCAAAGCAGTTGGCCCAACCGTGTTCGGTGGCGAACCTCCGATCTGTCGCCAATGCGGAGGCAGCAAACTGCCTGCTGCCTGCTGAGCGAGGCGGCATATAGACGCCCTCGTCATCCGATATGAAGGGTGATCACGTTGCAGCTGTCATGGTCGAGCGTGCCCAGCACCATTGAACGATTGATGCCTCCGAAACCGTTCTTGGCACGATAGCGCATGACAAAATCATGTCGCCCCTTTGCCACCGGCGTAATCAGCGTCTCTTCATGCTCGAAGCTGTCGGGATCGCGCAGCCGCAGCTTGACAGCTTCGACCACCTTTGGGCTGTAACCGAGATAAGGCACCAGACAATGAAAGCCTTTCTGCCGCTTTTCCGCAGCTTTCGCTGCCTTCTCCCTTGCTTCCTGAGCGGCTTCTAGTCGGTTTTCCGCTCTCCACCGGGAGCAGGTTGAAAGCGTGAGTGGGACACCCACCACCACCGCCAGAATGATCGCAAAGCAACCGACCCTCGCAAAAAAATCGTCCGCCGCACCCGATGACTTCGTGGATGCGACCACCTTTTTGCACCGCCCGCACGCGAACGCCGTGGCTTTGATCGATGCGCCGCAATGCGGACAGTTTTTGGCTTCCTCGGTCAATTTCCCCGCTCCGAAGTGATTTCAAGAAAGCCAACCGAACCGCAAATTGCAATTGATTGCAAGGTATATGGATATTCTGCAAATCACTTCGGTCCCCGCCTCAAGGCGCGCAGCTTACAAGCGGCGTGCGAGGGCAAATGAACGTAGAGCAGCTTCAGAAACGGTTTGGCACGCTGGTGGCCGTGCATCGAAACAATGCCAATAAGACGCAGAGCCAGCTTGCCGAGGAAGCTGGGATCAGCGTTGATATGGTTACGCGCATCGAGAGTGGGGGGACCGGCGTCCGCTTTCCCAATCTCGTAAAAATCGCAAATGCGCTGCGTGTTGACCCTGCCGAACTGCTAACCGCCGACATGTCGGGAGGGGCGCTGGCGAAAGGTCCGTTCAAAGAGCTTTTGCCTCAACTGGCCAATCTGCCGGAGAAAGATATTGAGCGTGCGGTGGACGTACTGAAGGCTGTTCTCAAGCACTCGTGATAGTTGACGCGTAATGACCGGAAGGGGGAGGGAAACCAGTTGCCCTACAAGCTCCGCTGGTACGGTTCGCAGCGTAGGTACTAATTGATTGAACGCATGTCACTTGAACGGGGTTCGCCATTCCGTTCTATCACAAACATGGTAGAACCAGTTTGACATGCAAAGTGTGCCCGAACCGAGCGAAGAAAGTCTTAAAGAGGCTCGTGAGTTTGCGATCAAGTTTTGGTCAGAAAGCTACATAAAGCTCCGTGTCGCCAATGACCTCGAAGCGATGATAATGGATGATGCTCACGATCTTGCTGCCTTCGCAGCGAAATCGGATACGCGCACTGCCACGATCCTGCTGGTCTCTTTTCTGGAGGATGCTCTGGAGAAGACCTTTGTAGATCAGTGGGGTTTAGGCACTAGAAAGCAAATGGAGCGCTATTTTGGTAGTTCGGGACCGCTTTCCACGTTCTCGCAGCGGGCCCTTGTGGCGCGGGGAATGCACTGGCTCACTTCGGCGCAGGTGGCAGAGTTAGATATTCTTCGCCGGATCAGGAATACGTTCGCGCACAACCACCGCATTCATGCGCTCAGCGATGCCAAGCTCGAGGGACTGGTCATGTCACTACCCAATCGGGAGGAGATATGGTGCCGAGAAGAAGGGGCATATAAGAACGCGCATGATGCCGCCGATGTTGAGACGCGATATCGCCTCCGAGTTTTCTGTGCAGGCATCTTCAATATCAGCTCGATCCTCGTGAATGCGAAAACGCAACGTGCTCAGATACCGCTTGGCTTTCGCCCTGCCTCTGGCTGGGACGGTATGTTGGAGGTGGAGCAGGCGATGATAGACGCCGCCATTCGCTTCTGCTGGACAGCACTGGGGCTAGGCTACTCAGGGGCAGTTTACGAGTATCGGAGGAACCGCACCGCAATGGCATCTGCTTACCCGAGCGAAAAAACGCAGCCTTGATTATAGGCGTAACTACGGCGTCCGCTATTGGGAACATGCTGAAAAGCTGGAGAAGGCTGGCATTCAAATGGCAGCCGGTCAAAGCGTTAAGTTTACTCGCCTGAGCAACCTCGAAATGGTCGTCGGATGCCACTGCCCCCCTGACATTGCGATCACACCATTTCCCGCGAGATAGTTCCCAATGGCGCGATATGTTCGGCAACCGGCGGCTTGGGCCGCATCCAGATGCGGCTTAATGGCTTGAGCAAACGCGTCGGCTTCACGCCGATTGGCGGCAGCTAGGTTTTTACCATTCGCACCCAAGACAACGCCACGCGCCTTTGCGGCTGCAAGGGCAGCGCGTGTCCGCTCACGGATCATTTGACGCTCATGCTCGGAAAATACGGCTAACATCTGAAGGAGCAGACGGTTCGCCTCCGGCATGTCGGCGCATTTGATCTCGACGTTGGCGTCAAGGAGCTGTGCTACGAACGATAGCGACCGCGACAGCCGATCCAACCGGGCGATCAGCAACGTGGCCCTTTGACGACGGCATTGAGCAAGCGCGGCTGCAAGCTGAGGGCGGTCATTCTTCGCCCCAGATTGCGTCTCAACGAACTCACCGACGATCCTTCCGCCCGTTTGACGGGCGTATCGCTCGTTGGCCTCCCGCTGAGCCTCAAGACCAAGCCCTGAGATTTCTTGGCGGGCAGTCGATACACGACAATACGAGATCAGATCGGTCACAGATATCACGTTGATTAGGGTTTACCTGATACAGATACCATAAATCACTGATAAAACGTAATAAATTTGACCAATTTGGCCGAGAAGCCCCTTTGGAAATGACGATGATCATTGACAACAGCCTTACCGGACGCTTCCGTTTCAGAATGCAGCCAGACAACGTCATTTATCACTATCAAACGCTGATCACTGGCATTGGCGCACTGCTGGCAGCAGTCGTGGCGGGTTGGCCCGTATGGCGACAGCTAAGGATGATGCGAACCCAAAGTGAAGCGATGCTACGTGACATCATTGTGCAACGGATAAAGGAAACTGAGGGGCGGTCGAAGCGCCTTCAGGAATTGACGTCGAAACTCCGGTCGGTGCGAGAAGAACTCTATCACTTCAGCTGGAGTGAAGAAAAGCCGAATGAGCATTGGGCGCATAGCGCAGAGCAGGTTGTTTCATCTGTCCAATCCGCACTCAAGGTGTGGTTTGAAAGCAACCGAGATATCGAGAAGATCGAGGCTGCGAAGAAAACTTTGACCGTTAGCTTCGGTGCACTGATCGATAAGCTGAACGAAATCTGGTGGCCAGCTGCGAACGTGCAGGTCGATGAGGATCACAACATTCCAGATCATGAATGGTCACGAATTGAGCGTCGATCAGAAGAAGCCAAGGACGAAGTTAGCGATGATATGCGCGACGCGTTTCAAGCCTTAACTGCGCTTGGCCAAGCGTATCGCGATCATCTGACAGCATTGAACACGAGGCTCCGTACAATCGATGATCGGCTTATTGGTGAGCGTGCCAATATGTCAGTCAGCCTGTGGATCAGGCGTAAATTGACGAAGGACGCGCCCTAGTTCTGGTTAGCGGGGTCGGATGTATGCCAAGCGAAAGGCATCGGCGGCGCTTTCTTTGCCTTTGCTATGAGTGAAGCGAGGCCGGTCAGCTCTAAGCCTGTCTTCCAGTGGGGCCAATTGGCCCCAGGTGCCACGAGATCGGGGACAGGCACTGCAAGCCCTTCATCGAGCGATTGCACTGTCTGCGACGATAGGTTCAGGATAGCTTTAGTTTCAACGGGGGACGCGGTTCGCCGCACCGCTATATGCTTGGTCCATGATGAGTGAGCGCCCTGCGGCTGATTGGCACCCAACCCTGCACGGACATCTTTAAGCGCGTCAGGCAGGTCGGCAAGATTGGCGAGCAACGTATTCTTCAGGCTCCCCTTGACCACCTCGATCCGCGACACCGGAGCATCACCGAATGGCCCTCCTGGCCAGCCAAGTGCTTTGCGCTCGCGTAAGCGATCATAAACTACCAAAGCCACACCACCGGCAGGCTTGGCGGAATGGGTTGGCTTTTTGATCAGTTCCCCATCGTCGTCATACTCAATCGCCTTCGGAGGGGGCTTCTTCTTGTGGATATAGATCGTCTCTAACACACCATCGCTTCCCACATATAGCGACCGCTTCCCTTCCGGCTTATGGGTTGCGATGATCTCGGAGACGTGCGCACCAACGATATCGACCGCAATATCGTAGCGCGTGACCTTTGCAGCAGCCATGAGGCAGGGAACATCGAATTGATTGCCGCCGCTGCTTAAGACCTTAGCCAAATCCTTGAAGCCCTGCGGCCCCAACTTTCGGGGGTTCATCTCAATGCGCAAGCAGCTCTTGCCATACTTTTTATGGCTGATCCGCTGAAACTGTACGCGGGAGTTCCTCTTCCCCAGCCCGAGCGCCACCGTCCAGAGGCCGCTATCCTTTAGGAAGGGCTGGCCTATTACCTCTCCGGGATAGTCCGGGTTGTTCAGGTAGGCCCAAAGGCCCTCCATGAATGTCGGCACCGAAACATCAGGGGATACCTTTTTTCCATATACATATTTGCTTATGGGTATCACCAACGAGAGGCGGTCTGGTTGGGGTACTGATACCCATATCTACCTTCCATCCTCTAACACCATATGTGTCGGGAATAGCTCTTTGGATGGTATCGGTTCCGGTGCCGGCGGCTTGTTAGAGGATATCGCTTCGGGAGGGGCGATGGTAACTGGCATCGTTCCCCTCGAAAAAACAGCCGGAGCGTCGAGGAAACGCTCCAGCCGAACAACACGTCACTTCTCAGAGGAAGCTTTTATACCCAAGATGCTCGGGACTGACACGGGCATTGTCAACCCTGAAATGATCTCTTTCAACATGCCCAGCTCGATCCCCGTTCCGTACTCGCCCGCAGCGGAGGGATCATGATGACCGATCATCTGGTCGATCAGATATTTTGGGGCCAGTGCATTTCTGAGCGTGTCCTCCATATTATGCCTGAACGAATGGAAGCATAACGCGGGATCGTTCAAGCCAACCTTATCCAGTGCTCGCCCGAACCATTTGCTGAAGACGGTTGATGCCTGTCCGTCTGCCCCAAACTTCACTTCCCAAAAGAGGCGCTTACGCGACCCTCGGATTTTCCGCCGTCGCTGGACAAACTCGACGAAGCCAAGCGCACGAATATCAGGGTGAAGGGGAACCTGACGTATTCCAGCCTCCGATTTTACGTGCTTATGCTCACTTTTTCCGATCTGGTCCGGAACATCCTCATTGATGGAAATGGAGAGAGCATCGCCTTCCAAGCGAATGTCGTCGAAATGGAGTTGGACCAACTCCCCCAGCCTTGCTCCCGTGTAATAGCCGAGGATAGGAAGCCAGAACTTTGCGTCGCGGATGATTTCTGATCCCGGCTCGAACCGGCGACTGTGCGAGATGCAGCCTGCAAACAGCGGCGATTGGAAGAACTGCATGAACTCGGCGGGCTTGAATGGCCTCCTGCTTTTCTGGCCTTTCTTTCTCTTCGGTTGGGACACCCTAACATCTGCTGCCGGGTTGGAGGTGCAATAATGCCTCGTGGCCGCCCACTTAAAAAGCGCCCGAGTACGGATCAAAATGTTCTCGGCGGTAACGGCTGATATCCTGCCTTGCTCAGATGGCGTCTGACGGGCTTGAAACCCGCTGGTTACGTCGGTGTGATAATTGCGCCGCAGCCGAAGAACGCCATCATGGAATGCCCAGATGTCATGGGGTGTGATCGTGGAAATCCGACGCTCTGCTCCGAGGTGGTCTTGCAGAAGGGCCAATTTCTGCCGGTTCGTCTTGAAGGTTTTCGGCGTCCATTTCTGCTTATGAGCTTTCATGAACTCATTGATCAGCTCTGCGACGCTGAGGCCGATGACGGACGTGGAGGTCGGCGAATGATGAGCCGGGCTATTTGTCGTTTCATGGCAAGGCACGACCGCTGCAAACAGTGGATCGGTTGGCTCGTAAGGCAATAATGGCTCATCTAGCCTGAAAAGTACCTTGTTCTGCTGTTCGACCAGAGCGCGGGCGACGCCGAAGGTCATTTCTTGCGCTCGGGGTGTAGCGCCCGTGACCGAGACGCCTTGCCGGGCCAGCAGGCTCCTAGTCATCCCGTCGATGATTGGCTCAAACTGACCGGACGCAATCTGGCGCTTCAGCCATTGCCGGTGAAACTCCGCGTCGTCAGTGAGGCGTTCCAACTCCAACCAAGGGTCGATTTCCGTTGGGATAAACGCCGGTTCCACCTTCTCACTGAGGTCAGCGAAAACCGCCCGGATTTTCTCAAGCGACTGTTCTTTGCTCAAATCTTCAGCACGTATCATATCAAACAACACCTTCACTCGCGTCGCATAGCGAAGGGCGAGCAGGCGACATTCGTGATAGCGGCCCGATTTGAGAGACCGGCGCACCTCGATAATACCCACGCGCCCCACCAGATCGCGAGGCACCCGGACGCGGACGTAAAAGGTGCCGTCACGACGAATGAGATAAGGGGAGGGCGACCGCTTCACGGACGACACCCCCGAACCTCGGGACATTTTTCTGGGCCTGCTTTTCTAATACGCAGCGATGGTGCGCGCTGCGATCCCTGAGACGCTCCGGTCGTGGGTCGCACGCTTCGCGCCACATTTTTGGTCGCCCTAGACCTCGAATGTGGACCGTCTGGTGGACCATTTTGGTCCACCGGAGACTGACGAATGATCAGGAAATGGGAGATTTCCCTGACGAAGTCAAGGAATTGGCGGAGACGGAGGGATTCGAACCCTCGATACGGTTACCCGTATGACGCTTTAGCAAAGCGTTGGTTTCAGCCACTCACCCACGTCTCCTTGGCGGCTCTGCGGAGGCTATAGCGACGGTTTCCGGGTCGATCAACTGAACCTTGATGCTCCGGCTCACCGCATTATCGATTCCATCCGGCCCGATATTCATTGCAGGGACAGGCTGTTGCGCGATAACCGTGAATGGACAGTCGCGGGGGATGCGGAAGATGAAGGTTTTGGGTTTGATCCGGTCGATTGCTGTTGTGGGATTCGCTGCTGCGATCATCGCTGCTCCGGCTGTGGCGCAGGTGCGCACGATCGATCCGAACAGCGCCAATGCGGATCTCGCGCCGGCTGGCGGGACTGATACGCCTTACACGCCGCCGCCCGTATCGTCTGCGCCGGATCCCGCTGCGCCGCCGCCGTCAGAGCCCGAGGTGCAGTCCGCCGCGCCTGCTGCGGTTCCGCCCGCCAATGGCGCCCCCGCCGCGACCTATCAGAAGGAAGATGTAATCGCCGCCGCCGAGGGTGTGTTCGGTAAAGGGGCGGAGGGTCTCGCCAAGATGATCGAATCCATTCTGCGCGATCAGGGCCAGCCAAACGCCTATGTTGCCGGACGTGAGGCGGGGGGCGCGATCGGTGTCGGCCTGCGTTATGGCTCGGGTACGCTCTCTCACAAGATTGAGGGCAATCAGCCGATCTATTGGACCGGCCCGTCGCTGGGCTTCGATCTCGGCGCCAACGGCGCCAAGACCTTCATGCTGATCTACAACCTTTACGACAGCAATGAGATGTTCAAGCGCTTCCCCGGCGGGGAAGGGGTGATCTATGTCGTGGGCGGTTTCAACGCCAGCTATCAGCGGCGCGGCGACATCGTGGTAATCCCGATCCGGCTCGGCGTCGGCTGGCGGCTCGGCGCTAATGTCGGCTATTTGAAGTTCAGCAAGGAATCGAAGCTGCTGCCTTTCTGAGCTGCTTCGCATAAGGATAACGCGGATTGCATGCCGGTGACGCCGCAAATCTTGCAAGGCGTCTCCACCGCCATCGGGCAATACCGTCACGCTTTACGGCGCGCCTAGCCCGACCTTGAGCATTCGAGCGCTTGGAGACTCTGTCATTCGGCAAGTTCGTAAAGTCGTCATCAATGCCTCGGTCAAGACAGCCCGAGCCCGCACGGGGCGCTTTAAAAGGTATCGCTACAACTGTGATATCTCATAAGATGTGACATCATATAAGATATATGTATCGATTGGCCCTCAGCTCCGAAATTTTGACGGCGGCGCTCTGCAGCGCGTCCGGGGCGAGCAACGCAGTACTAAACGAAGTTGCTTATCGACGGCTCTCGCTGCTGGTGACTGCCCCGTTATTGGCCGAATATCGCTCGATGCTGCTGTCGCCGGTTCAGCGCCTTAAGCATGGCCGCGCCGAGGAGGCCATCGAGCGCTTCGTCACTGCGCTCGCTGCTGCTGCGGAGCCGGTGGCGACCGATTTTCAGTGGCGCCCGCAATTATCCGACACGCTCGACGAACTGACGTTGCAAGCCGGGGTGATGGGGCGGGCCGACGCGCTGGTGACATTGCGGCCCACACGTTTCACCGCTGCCCGCCGATTGGAATTGAAGGTCGTGACGCCGGCCGAACTGCTCGGGAGACTAAGATGAGCACCCGCACCAGCTATCCGCTCAAGCTGCCCCTATCGATCAAACAAGCGGCACAGCGACTGGCGCGCCAGGACGGCGTATCGCTAAATCAGTGGATCGCCGTGGCGATAGCGGAAAAGATCGGCGCAGTGGAAACCGCGAACGATTTTCTCGGGCGGATGGCGCAAGGCGCAACGCCGGCGGATCTGTTCCCGTTCCTTACCAATGCCCGCCGCGAGCCCCCGGTGGCGGGAGACGAGCTTAGCTGAGGACGGCGCGGGCTTAGTCGAGGAAATCGCGCACGAAGGCGGTCGCCGGCGCGTTGCTGATCGCGTCGGGCGAGTCGTATTGCTCGATCTTGCCATCATTGAGAATGGCGATGCGATCAGCGAGCGCGAAGGCTTCCTCGCGGTCATGGGTCACGAAGATCGAGGTGAGCCCAAGCTGGTCATGAATGGTGCGGAGCGCCCCGCGCAACTCCTGGCGCACCTTGGCGTCGAGCGCGCCGAACGGCTCGTCGAGCAGCAGGAAGCGCGGCTTGCGCGCCAGCGCCCGAGCAAGCGCGACGCGTTGACGCTGTCCCCCGGACAGCTGGGTCGGATAGCGCTGGCCCAGCCCTTCCAGCCGAACAAGGCTCAGCAGTTCCTCGACGCGCGCGAGCCGGTCCTGTTTGTCTGGGCGGAGGCGGCGTTTCATCACGTCGAGCCCGAACGAGATATTCTCGGCCACCGTCATATGGCGGAACAGGGCATAGTTCTGGAACACGAAGCCGATATTGCGCTGCTGCACTGGCGTGCTCGTGACGTCGTCGCCATCGAACAGGATCGCGCCCTGATCGGCATAGGCGAGACCGGCGATGATGCGGAGCAGCGTCGTCTTGCCCGATCCAGACGGGCCGAGCAGGGCGACGAATGTACCATCCGGAATCTCGACGCTCAGTTCCTTGAGCGCGGAGTGGCCGTCGAATGTTTTTGATACGGTGCGAACTTCGATCGTCATGTACTCAATGCCCCCCGGCCACCAGCGCGTCGCCGTGCCGCCACTCCAACAGGGTCCGAAGGACCAGAGTGACCAGCGCCAAACCCGCCAGCAAAGATGCCACCGCAAAGGCGGCGGACAGGTTGTAGTCGTTATAGAGCAGCTCGATGTGAAGCGGCATGGTGTTGGTCTCGCCCCGGATATGGCCCGAAACGACCGAAACCGCGCCAAACTCGCCCATCGCGCGCGCGTTGGTCAGCAGCACGCCGTAGAGCAGCCCCCATTTGATGTTGGGCAGCGTCACCTTGCGGAAGGTCTGCCAGCCGGTCGCGCCCAGGCTGAGCGCCGCCTCCTCCTCGTCGCGGCCTTGCGACTGCATCAGCGGGATCAATTCGCGCGCAACGAACGGGAAAGTCACGAACACGGTCGCGAGCAGGATGCCGGGCAACGCGAAGATGATCTGGATGTCATTTTCCATCAGCCACGGCCCGAGCCAGCCGCCCGCGCCGAACAGCAGCACATAGACGAGGCCTGACACGACCGGCGAAACCGAGAAGGGCAGGTCGATCAGCGATACAAGCAACGCCTTGCCCGCGAAATCATGCTTGGCGATCGCCCAGGATGCCGCAACGCCGAACACGCAGTTGAGAGGCACCGCGATGACGGCCACCAGCAGGGTGAGCTTGATCGCCGCCTGCGCATCCGGTTCGGACACGGCTTCAAGCCATGCGGGCAGGCCTGACGCGAATGCTTCGGTGAACACCGCAGCCAACGGGAGCAGGATTACGATCGCGATATAAGCGAGCGCAATCAGGATGAGCGTGGCCTTGAGCCAGCCGGGCGCGTCGAGGGGGCTGCGCTTGCTCATAGTCCGCGCTTCACCCGTTCGCGGTGCTGCACCCAGTTGATCAGCAACAGCGTGCCCAACGACGCGAGCAGCATAACGATCGCAATGCCGGTCGCACCCGCATAGTCGAATTCTTCGAGGCTCGTCACGATCAGCAACGGCGCAATCTCCGATTTGAACGGCATGTTGCCCGCGATAAAGATCACCGAGCCATATTCGCCGACGCCCCGCGCGAAAGCGAGCGCGAAGCCGGTGATCAGCGCAGGCATGATTTCGGGCAACACCACGAAACGGAAGGTCTGCCAGCGGTTCGCCCCCAGCGACGCCGCCGCTTCCTCAGGATCGATGCCGAGATCGGCGAGCACTGGCTCTACCGTGCGCACGATGAAGGGAAGGCCGATGAAGATCAGGGCAATCACGATCCCGGATGGCTCATAGGCAAGCTTGATTCCATAGGGCGCCAGCCAGGATCCCACCCAGCCGGTGTCTGCATAGATTGCGGTCAGGGCAATGCCGGCGACAGCGGTGGGTAATGCGAATGGCAGGTCGACGAGCGCCGAAAACAACTTCTTGCCTGTGAATTGATAACGGACCAGCACGAAAGCAACGAGCAGCCCGAAGACCATGTTGATCGCCGCCGCGATAAAGGCCGTCCCGAAGCTCACCTTATAAGCGGCAACGGCGCGCTCGGAGAAGGCGGTCGCGATGAAATGATCCCATCCGCCCGTCGCCGCGCGCAGGAGCAGCGCGGAGAGCGGAATCAGTACGATCAGGCTCAACCAGAATACCGTTACGCCCAGCGTAAGGCCAAAGCCGGGAATGGCGGAACGCCGTTTCAACGTCAATTCGGCTCCCCGCTTCGGTTTGCCCGCTTTCGCCGCGGGATTCGGAACGGCGGGGTATCTGCCATAAACGGCGCGGTTATCAATGGCTATCTCGGTCATGGCGTCAGCCCGTGAGAATAAGTTGGCATGCTGAAATGGGCGCCGGCCTTGCCGACGCCCATTTCTCTGCTTGGGGCAGGATCAGAAATCGAACTGCAGACGGGTCGCGAACGCATCGCCCTTTGCGAGCCCAACTACTGCCGGGCCGGTGGCGGGCTGCTGCACGAGTGGCGAGTTCTGGCCCTTGAACCGGATGTAGTTGAAGACGAGGCGTGTGTTCGGGTTCAGGTACCAGTTCGCGCCGCCCGTCCAGCTCGTCGCTTTGCGAGTCAGCGGCGAGAGGCCGGTGTCCGTCAAATCGAGCTGATCGTAGCGGACCACCAGTTCGATCGCGCCAAGACCGCCGGATCCGTCAAACTCGGTGAACGGCTTCACGCGATCGACCGAACCGCCCTTGAACGTGCGGGATTCGCCGGTGACGAACCAGCTTCCGAACACATAGAAGCCGTCGAACGAAACATCGCGAGCCGCACCAAAACGCTTGACCCACAGCTTGCCATATTCGCCCTGCAGCGAAAATGGCCCGCGCATAAAGGCAGCCTCGCCGCCAAGATAATTGGCCGATTGTGCGCCAGTCTGGGGTCCGGTTGCCGGATTGGTACCGGCGATGCTGGCCTGGACGATCTGGCCGTTATCGACACGGGTGTTGGGGCGGTCGCCGATCGAGAGCGCATTGCCCGCGAAGTTGGTGACGTAATAGCTGGAAGCGCCGACATGGACGAGCTTGTCGGTATCGTTGATCGGCTCCCAGACTATCCGGCCGTTAATGCCATAGCCTTCGTCGGGGGTGACCGCGCTGCGAACGGTGGATTCGCTGGAACCGAACACGCCGACGGTGGCATTGATCTTGTCAGTGGCATACGCAAGCGAGACGCCCACGCGGCGTTCCGCCCCCACCGCGCCAAAGGCGTTGCTCGCCATGCCGCGCTCGAGGAACGTGTTGAGCGCGTCGGTCGTATTGGCCTCCAGGCCATAGGGCGCCTTGTGCTGACCGGCCGTGATCGTGAGCTTCGTGGTCAACGGATATTGCACATAGGCGTCGAGCAGATTGACCGCGCCTTTCACATATTCGGCGTCGAGCCGCCATTTGAACTTGCCGTAGGAACCGTCGAAGCCGAAGCGGGCGCGGCGGATGTCCGTGCCATTGCTGAAGTCATACCCTCCGCGACGCTCATTGAAGCCGGCATAATCGAGCTGGAATGTGCCACGCGGCTTGAACGTAAACTTGCCCCCGAGATCGGAGAAAGTCGGGGCAGGGCCGGGCTGCACGGCAGTCGCCGCGCGCACCTCGACATTTTGAACCCGGGTCTGGACTTCGGCATTCTGCGCTTCCAGCTCGGCATTGCGGGCTTCCAGCTGTTTGAGTCGGGCCTCAAGCTGGTTGAAGCGGTCCTGGAGGGGATCGCCGGTCGAGGCCGGTGCCTCGGCAGCCGGCGTGGAGTCCTCAACCGGCGTGTCGAGCCCGGAGCTTTCTGGATAGGCTTGTGGCGTTTCGTCCTGGGCCAGGGCCAGGGCCGGGGTCGCGAGGGCGAGCAGGGCCACTCCGCTCAAAAGCAGATAATTCTTCATGATGTCCCCCTTTTGGGATGATGTGAAATATGGTCCGGCGGCAGCTTTTTGGGGCAAGCCCCGCCGGACCAGGTTCAAGCGCGGGAGCTACTCAGCGCTTTGCAGCTTCGAAGACCTGATCGAACAGGCCGCCATTGTTGAAGTGGACCTGTTGAGCCTTGGCCCATCCACCGAAATTCTTGTCGATCGAGAGCAGCGGGAGTTTCGGGAACTTGGTTGCATATTTCGCGGCCACATCCGGGTTGCGCGGCCGGTAATAATTCTTCGCGATGATCCCCTGCGCTTCCGGCGTGTACAGAAAGTTCAGATATTGCTGGGCGATCTTGCGGGTGCCCTTCTTGTCGACATTCTTGTCGACCAGCGCCACCGGCGGTTCCGCCAGGATCGAAACCGAAGGGATCACGATCTCGAACTGGCCCTTGCCGAGCTGATTTACGGCGAGATGCGCTTCATTTTCCCAGGCCAGCAGGACGTCGCCCTGACCGCGCTGGACGAATGTGGTGGTCGATCCGCGTGCGCCGCTGTCGAGCACCGGCACATTTTTGAAAAGCTTCACGAGATAGTCGCGCGCCGCAGCGCTGCCACCCTTGCGGTAGGCATATCCGAAGGCCGCGAGATAGTTCCAGCGCGCGCCGCCCGAGGTCTTGGGGTTAGGCGTGATCACCGAAATGCCCGGACGCACCAGATCGTCCCAATCCTTGATTGCCTTCGGGTTACCCTTGCGCACCAGGAATACGATCGTTGAATAATAGGGCGCGCTGTTGTTGGGCAGGCGGGTCTGCCAGTTGGCAGGCAGCAGCTTTGCCTTGGACGCGATCTGGTCGATGTCGTAGGCGAGGGCCAGCGTGACGACGTCGGCAGGCAGCCCGTCGATCACCGACCGCGATTGCTTGCCCGATCCGCCGTGGCTCTGCCGGATCGTCACATTGCCGCCGACCTTCTTCGCGAACGCGGCGTTGACCTGCTCGTAAAGCTCACGGGCCGGATCATAGGAAACGTTGAGCAACTGGGCCGGTGCGGCGAACGCGGATGTGGTCGGCGCGACTGCCAAAAGGCCTGCCGCTGCGATTGATGCCAGGAACGTGCGTCTCATATGTCCTCCCTTGAGTCGTGAGGAATAAGTGAACTCTACTGTTTCGGTTGAGAAGAAACAATATCTTTCATTTCCCCCAGCCAGTCTTGCATCCCGAGTGAATGCGCTGGAAATCGCCGGTGCTTAACGCACGTAACGATTATCGGGCACATTGAACCTGGCGCCGCTTCATCTTAACCCGTGGTCAAAATGGTGCGAGGCTGGTCGGTATCAAGGATAAGGGCGATTGTTCCGTTCTTTTTCCACCGTCGGCTGAACGATGAGAAATGCTGATACAATGCGTTTGCGAAACGGTCGTGCGATTTTCCTGTTCTGCCTGTTGGGAAGTGCGTTGGTGGGATGCCGTTCCGGTAAAGCCCCGGCTCCCACGCCGTCGCAGGCGCCGTCTCGTGCCGCGCCTGCTCCCCCTCCCGGTGCGTTTCCGGGTCTTGCACTGCCCGAAAGCGACGGCAAGGGCGGGTTCAGGACGCCCAATAGCGGCATCGATCCGGTCGAGGCGGTCTGGCATGTCCGCGCGGCGCTTAATGTCGCGGCGCTGGCTTGCGGCGACCGCGTGATCGTGGCGAGCTACAATGCCTTGCTGAAGCGTCAGAAGACGGTGTTCGCGACTGCCTATAAGGCGGAATCGCGCCAGTTCGGATCAGCGTCGGCGATGGACGGGCATATGACGCGGCTCTACAATTTCTTCGCGCAGCCTCCTGTACAGAGCTCCTTCTGTGCGGCCGCCGGTCGGGTGGCTGCCGAGGCCGGCACAGCCAAAGATTTTCAGCAATTTTCCACTAACGCGATCGATCGGCTGGATCGCCCATTCCAGGATTTCTATCGGTCCTATCAGGATTATCAGCGCGATCTTGCTGCTTGGAAAGCGGGGGGAGGACGCACGGCGCCGCAGCTTGCTCAGGCCCAGCCTGCCGCTGCAATGAAACAGTCGCTGGACGGCGAAATCTGGCGCGTGCAGCTTGGCGCTTTCTCGGGATCGGGCGCTGCCCGCACGGCCTGGAATGAAGTCCGCCGGCGCGCGCCGGGGCTGGCGGCTTTCACACCCCATTATGAAAATGCGTCGGTAAAGGGGCTCGTTCGCCTGCAAATCGGCCCGGCGAACAATCGGGCCGAGGCACTGAAGCTATGTGCGGCTGCCGCGGTCGCTGGTCTCGACTGCCTCCCCGTCTCGCCAGATCACTAATTGAGGATGAGGAGCGACGTTCGCGCCGCCACCTACTCCATCATCTTGAACAGGGCTGTCGCGAAGCCGCCCAATATGATGAAGAGCGGCCAGGACCAGTGGATCTGATAATCGGCGAAGCTCAGCAAATGAATGCCCAGTGCGCCGCCATTGGATGCGCTCACCCTCTGGATCAGCAGCGCTATGATCGCCGTTCCAGCTATCCCGGCGAGAATGCCTTTGAGCAGTGAAATCATTCCGGCACGGTAACACGAACACCGCATCAATGCTGCTATTTTGTGAGGTTGCGAGGCAGCGCTATAAATTCAGCAACGCTGGATCGCCGCCCTGTGCGGTGATGTTGACCGACACCGCCCGTTCCACCGCATAGCGCATCAGCGAATGCGGCCCGCCCGCCTTGGGACCGGTGCCCGAAAGCCCTTCGCCGCCGAACGGCTGCACGCCCACCACCGCGCCGATCATCGATCGATTGACGTAGAGATTGCCGGCCGGGACGCGAGCGCGCACCTCCTCGGCGAAGCGTTCGATCCGGCTATGCACGCCCAGCGTCAGCCCATAGCCCCGTGCGGCGACGCGATCGGCGACCTCGCCAAGCTTCGCCGGATCGTAGCGGAAGACGTGGAGGATCGGTCCGAACACTTCGCGCTCGAGGAAATCGGGTGTCGGCACCTCTGCCATTACGGGGCCGAAGAAATGCCCTCGCTGGGCAAGCGCGCTGACGTCACGCCGGGCGATCACCTTGGCTTCCTGTTCCAGTCGCACGACGTGCGCTTCCAGCGCTGCCCTCGCTTCGGCGTCGATCACGGGACCGATATCTGTTGCGGGATCGGATGGATCGCCGATCACCAGCGCATCCAGCGCCCCCGCCAGCGTGGCGATCAACTCGTCTGCGCTGTCTTCCGGCACGAACAGCATCCGGAGCGCCGAACAGCGCTGCCCCGCTGATCCAAAGCCAGAGAGGATCGCATCGTCCACCACCTGTTCGCGCAGCGCGGTCGTATCGACGAACATGGCGTTAAGGCCGCCCGTTTCGGCGATGAACGGCAGGATCGGGCCGTTGCGCGCGGCCAGCGTGCGGTTGATCGCCCAGGCCGTTTCAGTTCCCCCGGTGAAAGCGACGCCATCGACCAGAGGGTGTTTCGTCAGCGCCGCCCCCACCGTCGCGCCGTCCCCCGGCAGCAGCGCGAGCAGGGAAGGGTCAAGTCCAGCCCAATGAAAAAGCCGCACCGCTTCGGTGGCTATCAGCGGCGTCTGCTCGGCGGGCTTGGCAAGCACGGCATTGCCCGCCGCCAGCGCCGCCGCGATCTGCCCGGTGAAGATCGCGAGTGGGAAATTCCACGGCGATATGCACACGAAGGTCCCGCGCCCGTGCAGTTCAAGCCGATTGGTCTCACCAACCGGGCCGGGCAGTGCTTCAGGCCCGCCGAACTGACGCTCGGCGAGCATGGCGTAATAACGGCAAAAATCCACGGCTTCGCGCACCTCCGCGACACCGTCGTTGAGCGTCTTGCCGGCTTCCAGCGACAGCAGCGCGATCAACCGGTCGGTATTGGCTTCGAGCGCGTCGCCCATCGCGCGCAGGATCGGCGCGCGTCCTCCCCCGCCGATCGCGTCCCAGCGCGGCTGCGCCTTTCTGGCGAGCCTGGCGGCCTCGTCGATATCGGCATCGGATGCGGGAAAGACATGGCCGATCGTCAGGCTTGTATCCGTGGGGCTGAAGACACGCACAGCCGTACCCCCCTCCAGCGTGCCGTTGACGATCGGACCACCGTTCCAGCTATCAAGCCGGGCAAGCTGCGCCTCACGCTCGGCCGTCTGCCGATCCTCGAACAGGCTATAATCGCGCCCCGGCGGGTTGGCGCGAACCGAGCCGTAGATGCCAGCGGGGATGGGGATCTTGGGGTGCCGGTCGGGCTGCGCCTCCACCAGCGCCACCGGATCGGCGACGACGTCCTCCGGCGGCACGCGATCATCGAGCAGCGCATGAACGAAACTGGTGTTCGCGCCATTCTCCAGCAACCGGCGGACCAGGTAAGGCAGCAATTCCTCGTGCCCGCCAACCGGCGCATAAGCGCGCAGGATCAACTGTCCGTAACGGTCTGCCGCGCCTGCATAGAGCGCCTCGCCCATGCCATGCAGTCGCTGATGCTCGATCTGCACCCCAGCTGCGTCCGCCATCCGCCGCACCGCCGCCAGCGTGTGCGCGTTGTGCGTCGCGAATTGCGGATAGAGATACGGGCTCGCGTCGATTAATGCCTTGGCGCACACCAGATAGGAAAGGTCGGTGGCCGGCTTGGTCGTGAAGACTGGATAGTCCGGCCGCCCCGCCACTTGCGCGCGCTTGATCTCGCTGTCCCAATAGGCGCCCTTGACCAGCCGGACCATGATCCGCCGTCCGGTCTCCCGCGCCAGTTTCTCAAGCCCTTCGATCACGAGCCGTCCGCGCTTCTGATAGGCTTGCACGACCACGCCAAGCCCGGTCCACGCACCCAAATCTGCTTCGCGCGCGAGCTTGTCGACCAGCTTGAGCGAAAGCGTCAGCCGGTCGGCCTCTTCGGCATCGATCGCGAAGTTCAGGTCATGCCCGGCGGCGCTCTTCGCCAATCTCAGGATGCGCGGATAAAGTTCGGTCCAGACGCGCTTTTCCTGTGTCGCTTCATAGCGGGGGCTGAGCGCGGAGAGCTTGACCGACACGCCATGGCCACGCTCCGGCCCAGCCCCGTTGGCCGCCTTGCCCACGGCTTCGATCGCGTCGGCATAGATGCGTTCGTATCGCTCGGCATCCCTCGCCGTCCGCGCACCTTCGCCCAGCATGTCGAACGAGCAGAGCGTGTCTTCCTTTCTGGCCCGAGACAGCGCGTCGCCGATCGTCTGGCCCAGCACGAATTGCTCGCCCATCATCCGCACCGCAGCGCCCACGGCTTGCCGGATCACCGGCTCGCCCACCCGCGCTGTGAGCCGTTTGAGCCAGCCGCCCAGATCCTTCTTCGCATCCAGGTCGACATCGATCAGCCGCCCGGTCAGCATCAGCCCCCAAGTCGAGGCGTTGACGAACAGGCTCTCCGATTGCCCAAGATGGCTGGCCCAGTCAGCCGATCCGATCTTCTCGGCAATCAGCCGGTCGCGCGTGTCGGCGTCGGGCGTGCGCAGCAGCGCCTCGGCAAGGCACATCAACGCCAGCCCTTCGCGCGTGCCAAGCGAGAATTCCTGCAGGAAGCTCTCGACCACGCCCTGCTTGCGCACTGAAGCCCGCGCCGCCCGCACCAGCGCGACGCCCTCCGCGACGACCGCCTCGCGATCTTCCGCCGACAGCGGCTGACGCCCGAGCAACTCGGCAATCGCGTCGCGTTCGTCACGATATTTCGCGGCGTCGATCGAATCCCAGGATGAAAGTATCTCGGCCACCGTCAGCTCCTCTTGCACGACGATTGAGCGATTAATCGTTCAAACCTCCGGCAGCGGCGCCGTCACACAGCAACGCAGCCCGTCTGGCGCGAATTCGATCACTGCCGTGCCATTGAGTTCGGCCGCCAGTCCGCGCTCGATCATGCGCGTGCCGAACCCCCGGCGCTCTGGCGCGGTAACTGAGGGTCCACCTTCCTCAGTCCAGAACAGGGCGAACTTCTCCACGCCATCCGCAACCATTCTGTCCCAGCGGACCGCGATCCGCCCTTCCGGCACGGACAGCGCGCCATATTTCACTGCGTTGGTCGCCAGCTCATGGATTGCGAGCGAAAGCGAGATGGCCGTCTTCGGGGGAATGCTGATGGGCGGTCCCGCGATCACAATACGCCCTGGTTCGGCATGCGGTCGCATCGCATCCTCGACGACAAGCTGCATCGGCGCAGCTTCCCACTGCTTGCGGGTCAGCAGGTCGTGCGCTTCGGACAGCGCCTGCAGCCGTCCTTCGAACGCAAGGCGGGTGGCTTCCGGGTCGCCGCCCGGCTTGAACGACTGGCGGGCGATGCTCTGCACGATCGCCAGCGTGTTCTTCACCCGGTGGTTGAGTTCGTCGATGAGCAGCTTCTGATGCGCCTCGGCTCGTTTCATCTCGGTCACGTCGCGTGCGATCGCATGCAGGCCGGTTGGGTGGCCGGCGCCATCCAGCATCAAACGAGAGTTGATCTCCCAGATCAGCTTGCGCCCGTCGCGCGTATTGACGCGGACGGTGTGCCGGGTGGTGCCGCCGTCGGCCAGTTTCTGCTGAAGCATTGCTGTCGTCTGTTCGAACTGGTCGGGATCGATAAAATCAGCGAAGCTCTTTCCTAGTGCCTCGTCCGGCGTATAGCCCAGCGCCGCGCATACTGCGGGATTGCAGGACGTCAGCCGCTGATTGAGGTCCGATGTGAAGATATAGTCGTTGGCCTGCTCGAATATGGTGCGGAAGTGCCATTCGCTCTCGCGCACCGCCTGTTCAGCCTCTTTGGATTCGGTGATATCGTGGGCTACGCCGATGAAACCGATGTGGTTGCCGTCGGCGTCAAAACGTGGCTGCGAAACTGACCGCAGCCAGCGCCAGACGCCGTCATGCCGCCGGAACCGTGCTTCGAGCGAGAAAGGCTGAAGGCTTGCCTCGCCCTCCAACGATTGCTTGATGAGCCGCTCTACATCATCCGGATGGATCAGCGCTTGCCAGTCATAGTTAACGGCTTCGGCATAGCTTACGTCTATGAATTCGACATAGGCGCGGTTCGTGAAGTTGCGCTTGCGATCGAGACCTGTAACCCAAATAGGCACCGGCGCCGAATCCGCAATCCGGTGGAATTCCTCCTCGATCATCTGGCCCATTTCCGGCCGGATATCCTGTCAGCGATGTATCTACGCATTACCGGACACTCTCATGTGTTGAAGAAATGCTCTGATTGGGCATTGAGGGCAAGCCGCACGGTAAGGCGAATCAGCGCTGCGGTCTGTTCGATAAGGAGCGGATATGGCCGAAACTCAGGGCGGTAGCCTGATCGAGGAAGCCGGCATGCTCGTGCGCGATGGCGGCGGTTTCATCCTGAGACGCGATTCCGGCGGGATTTATCGGCTCGAACTTGCGCGCACGCCGGTCGATCATGTCGAGAAGCGAGTCCGCGTGATCGGTATTTTGACAGGGGATTGCATCACGGCCGATGGCGTGGCGCTGGCCTAGAATCCGTTTGAGAAAAGCGGTTCCGGCCCGCTCCCCCGCCCAACCTCCCGACATCCTCACGCTGGATCGGGAGGTTGGGCGGGGGAGCGGGCCGGAACCGCACTCAGAAAGCGCACTCTCGCGCTTTTCTCAAACGGGCTGTCAGCCCGCCCGGATGGCGGACACGAAATCGGCGAGGAATATCTGGAGCCGTTCCCTGACGGTTTCATCGGTCACGTTGCCCTCGGCATCGAACGCCCGGCCCGCGCCCGAGACCATCAGCCGCCCGCCTGCCCAGAAATCCACCCCCAGCGTGCGCAGCACGGGCAGCCAGGCGTCCTGCGACAGGATCGTTCCGAACCCGCCGGGCGACGCGCCGATCACGGCGAACGGCCGGCCCCCGAAAACCCGGCCGATGTCGGCGGGCGGGCGCGACGCCCAATCGATCGCGTTCTTGAAAACGCCTGGAATGCCGTTGTTATATTCCGGGGTCACCAGGAGCACGCCATCCGCCCCGGCGATCGCATCCTTGAGCGCGGCTACGGGGGCAGGAATGCCCGACGCGGTTTCCTCGTCAGCATCATACAGCGGGATGCCCGCGATCGAAGCCAAGTCCAGCCGCACGCCTTCCGGCATCACGGCCTGCGCCGCGCGCAGCAGCCCGCTGTTGAATGAAGCCCGGCGCAGGCTCCCGGAAATGCCGACCAACCGTGTCATGCCGTAATCAGGATTTACCGAAAAGCCCGGTCAGCCTGTCCATGACCCCGCCGCCTTCCTGTCCACCGCCGAGCAGGCTGGCGAACTGGGCGAGCGAGCCTTCGCCGCCGATATGGCCAACGATCTGCTGCAGTATGTCAGGCGACAGGCCGGTGCTGGCGGCTGCTGTCGCCACCGTGTCGCCGGGTTGCGGATGGGCGAGGCCCAGCGCTTGCACGGCGGACTCGACCTGTTCGGTCGACAGGCCGATCTTCTCGGCAAGATTGACGATATCCACGTTGGAGGCCAGCTGGCCGAGCAGTCCGTCGAGCATTCCCATCGCGAGTCTCCTGCTAGTTGGCTGGAAGCTAGCAGGACAGGGTGTGATCGGCACGAGGATTCGCCCGTGTCGGGCGTGCTTATTTGCTCTTGATCGAATCGAAAGCGTTGATCGCCTGCGCGGTCGTGTTGTCTATCTGCGCAGTCTGACTGGATGAATCGTCGGAACCGGCGACTTCGACCGCGAACCAGATGATCCCGGCGGACCAGAGCAACGCCATCCAGCGGCTCCTGAAGATAGAACTGGTGCGCATCGGGATCATGGCGCTGGGATGCCACGATACTGCTTTCCAAAATGCCAACGGCTGTGCGATTGCTTCAGGGGAGGGTTGCGGAACAGGAAACGCCCGGGCCGTTTCCGGCCCGGGCGTCCTGCGTGACGAATGCTCGTCAGCCCCCTAAACTCTTGGCGACCATCTCTTCTTGCGCCGAATACCCCTTCGCCGGCGTTGGAGACGCTGCCTCCCCGAACCATGGCCGTTTTTGTTGCCTATGTTTCGATGGCCATTGGGTATGAAATGAAGGGGGTCTTGTCACGGTCCAAACTGCACACAAGTTAAGAAAGCCGGGGGCTGTGCTTTCCGCGCAACAGGTGAATTGGGCGCGGCTGATCTGTTGCCGCGCGCGGCGCGTACCTCTAGAGCAAGCGCCAATCAGAACAGCAGGTCCCACTGAAAATGCGTTTGTCTCGTTATTTCATGCCCGTAACGAAGGAGTCGCCCGCCGACGCCCAGATCGTTAGCCACAAGCTGATGCTGCGCGCTGGCCTGATTCGCCAGACCTCGGCCGGAATCTATGCCTGGCTGCCGATGGGTCATCGCGTGCTGCGCAAGATCGAGCAGATCGTCCGCGAGGAACAGGACAGGGCAGGGGCCATCGAATTGCTCATGCCGACCCTGCAATCGGCAGAGCTGTGGCGCCAGTCGGGTCGCTATGACGATTATGGCGCGGAGATGCTCCGCATCAAGGATCGCCATGATCGCGACATGCTCTACGGCCCCACCAACGAGGAGATGATCACCGCGCTCTTCCGCGATGGCGCGCGCAGCTATCGCGATCTTCCGCGCATCCTCTACCACATCCAATGGAAGTTCCGCGACGAAGTCCGTCCCCGCTTCGGCGTGATGCGCGGCCGCGAGTTCCTGATGAAGGACGCTTACAGCTTCGACATGGATGAAGCCGGCGCGCGCCACAGCTACAACCGCATGTTCGTGGCCTATCTCAACACCTTCGCCCGCATGGGCCTGCGCGCGATCCCGATGCAGGCCGACACCGGCCCGATCGGTGGCGATCTCAGCCACGAATTCATCGTGCTTGCGCCCACCGGCGAGAGCGAGGTTTTCTACCACAGCAACTGGGAGAAGCCCGCCGCGCTGACCGATGTCGACTTCGATGATGTCGCGGGTCTGCAGAATATCGTCTCGGGTTACACTGCCGATTATGCCGCCACCGACGAGAAGCGCGACACCGCCCGCGAGGCGGAGGCGGGTGAGGCATTGCGCCAGTCGCGCGGCGTCGAGGTCGGCCACATCTTCTACTTCGGCACCAAATATTCCAAGGCGATGGGCGTGAAGATCCAGGGGCCGGATGGGTCCGAGGTGATCCCGGAAATGGGCAGCTATGGCATCGGCGTCTCCCGCCTCGCCGGCGCGATCATCGAGGCGAGCCATGACGATGCGGGTATTGTCTGGCCGGAGGCGGTCGCACCCTATAAGGTCGGCCTGATCAACATGCGCGCCGATGACGAGAAATGTACCGCGGCCGCAGACAGCTTTTACGCGAAGCTGCAGCAGGCCGGCATCGAGGTGCTGTACGACGATCGCGACGAGCGTGGCGGCGCCAAATTCGCCACTATGGACCTGATCGGCCTACCCTGGCAGGTGGTGATCGGTCCACGCGGTCTTGAGCGCGGCGCGGTAGAGCTCAAGCGCCGGGGCAGCGACGAGAAGCAGGAGCTTTCCATCGAAAGCGCGCTGGCAAGGCTCGCGGGGTGAGCAGAAAGAAGACCCTCACTCAACCCTCTCCCGCATGCGGGAGAGGGCTAGAAGCGGGACAGGGCTCCTTCTCCCGCTTGCGGGAGAAGGCTGGGATGAGGGTCTTCTTCAAACCATGATCCTCTCCCGCTACGAACGCATGATCGCCAAGCGTTACCTCTGGCCTGGCAAGGGGGAAGGGATCATCGCGCTCGTCGCCGGGTTCAGCCTCGCCGGCGTGATGCTGGGCGTGGCGGCGCTGATCATCGTCATGTCGGTGATGAACGGATTCCGCGCTGAGCTGTTCGACAAGATTGTCGGCCTCAACGGCCATGCCGTGGTACAGGGCTATGACGGCAAGCTCGCCAGTTGGCGCGAGGTGATGGCCGAGGCCCGGCGTACCCCCGGCGTCGTCTCCGCCACGCCCTTGATCGAGCAGCCGCTGATGACCAGCTTCAACGGCCGTGTCGAAGGCGTGCTGGTGCGCGGCATGCGGGTCGAGGACATCCGCAACAACCCCACGATTAAGACCAATGTCGTCGCCGGAGATCTCGCCTCGGTGACGCCCGGCTCGAACAATGTCGCGATCGGCGCGCGGCTGGCTGAGGCGCTCGGCGCGCAGGTCGGCAGCCAGATCAGCCTGATCAGCCCGCAGGGCCGCACCACGCCGTTCGGGACGGTGCCGCGCATCATCGGCTACACAGTCACCGCGATCTTCGAGGTCGGCGTCTATGATTATGACAAGGCGTTCGTCATCATGCCGATCGCCGACGCCCAGACTTTGCTCATGCTCGACGATGCTGTCGGCATGATCGAGGTGCAGACCGTCGATCCCGACAAGGTCGGCGAAATCCTCGCGCCACTCGCGGCCAAGACCAAGCAGGTTGCGGTTGTTTCCGACTGGCGATCGATGAACGCCAGCCTGTTCGAGGCGCTTCAGGTCGAGCGTGTGGCGATGTTCGTGGTGCTGTCGCTGATCATCATTGTCGCCGTCTTCAACATCCTGTCCTCGCTGATCATGCTCGTCCGCGCCAAGACGCGTGACATCGCCATCCTGCGCACGATGGGCGCGTCGCGTCGCGCGATGATGAAGATTTTCATGACGGTGGGCGTCTCGATCGGCGCCGTGGGCACGCTGGCCGGGCTGGTGCTGGGCGCGGTCTTCCTGTTTTTCCGGCAGGGCGTGGTCGAAGCCATCCAGTATCTCACCGGCCAGAATCTCTGGGATCCGTCGATCCGCTTCCTGACCGAGCTTCCTTCCAAGACCGATCCGTTCGAAGTGCTGGCGATCGTCGTGCTCGCGATCGGCTCCGCGTTCCTGTTCACGCTCTACCCGGCGTGGAAGGCGGCGAGCACTGATCCGGTGCAGGTGCTGCGCTATGAGTGAAGTCCTCGCCGTCACCAACCTCCGGCGCAGTTTCACGCAGGGCACCGCGACCATTGATGTCCTGCGCGGCATCGATCTCGCGGTCGCGCCGGGCGAGATCGTCGCGCTGCTCGGCCCCTCCGGATCGGGCAAGTCGACGATGCTGCAAGCCATCGGCCTGCTCGAAGGCGGCTTCGAAGGCTCGATTCGCATCAATGGGCTGGAGGCCGCCAAGCTGGACGAGGATGGCCGCACGAGTCTCCGCCGCGACCGGCTCGGCTTCGTTTACCAGTTCCACCATCTGTTGCCGGATTTCACCGCGATCGAGAATGTCGTGCTGCCGCAGATGATCCACGGCGCAGAGCCGGATCAGGCCCGCGCCCGCGCTGAAACCCTGCTCGGCGCCCTCGGCCTTGGTCAGCGCCTCGATCACCGCCCCAGCCAGCTGTCCGGCGGCGAGCAGCAGCGCGTCGCCGTCGCCCGCGCACTGGCCAACCGTCCCGCGCTGGTGCTGGCCGACGAGCCCACCGGCAATCTCGACGAAGCCACGGCGGATGTCGTGCTGGCGGAATTCCTTCGTCTCGTCCGCGATCAGGGTTCGGCCGCGCTGGTCGCGACCCATAATGAACGGCTGGCGCAGAAAATGGACCGCATGGTCCGTTTGCACGAAGGCCGGCTGGAATAAGCTTAGGCGACCCTTCGGACCTGGGATTTTAGCCGGACGCGTTCACGCTCCTGCCTGATCTGCTCCTGTTTGACTATTTCGTTGGATTGGCGCGCGCGAAGTGTCGCCGCTGCCTTCTCCGCCATCTGCTCCCACACTTCAGCCGCGCGGAGATGCTGCTCGCAAAGCCGTGGCAGCGCGTTCTCAGCGGCCAGCGGCTCTGCGGCGGCACGTTCCCGATAGAAGCGCGACTCAAGCATGCTTCTCTCCTCGCACCAGGGACCATGCTAAACAGGGTTGAGTGAGGACTACGTTGAGTCACGGCTGTACCAAATCGGGACAACCTCGATCTGGGCCGTCCCGATCCGCATTATTCCGCGGTTGTGGGATCGATCGTCGCTTTAACCTTGGCGATGCTGTTGGCGGGGAAACCGGCGATTTCGGCATGCTTGCGGATCAAATCCTCGCTCGGAGCACGATAGACGCAGTAGATCTTGTCGGCGGTTACATAGCTATGCACCCATTGGATCTCAGGTCCCAATTCACGCAGCACGCTGCACGATCCCTGGGATGCCCCTTTGAGGTCAGCGGGGCCAAGCTTGCCCACGCCGGGCATTTCACGTTCGATCACGAATTGCGGCATTGAAGCCTCCTGGACTTGTTCTGTGGCGGACGTTGCGCCGTCGCTCCCGGCGGTGCGAACCCGATGCGACGAAAGCGCCGCGGCGCGCTACGGAATTGCCCGGCCTGTCCCAAAGCCGGGATCCCGTTTCCTTTCCACACGGGGAAGGAAGGAATCCCGGCACTCGCCGAAATGACGATGGGTCGTAACACAGTATCAGGCGGCTTTCTTTTTGCCTGCCATCGCGTGGACGTCCGCCGCGCCCAGCATCTGGCCGCCGATCGCCCAGTCGCCCTGTTCGATTTCATTGACGCGCACCCAGGTCACGGCGCGCATCGCCTCGCCCTCGACCTTGATCATCGCCTCGGTGACGCCCGAGATCAGCGCCTTTTTCTCTTCCTTGGTGAAAACGTCCTTGATGACATCGATCGTAACCAGCGGCATGTTGCCCTCCTTGCTGTATGTTCGGACGGGATGTCCGATGCGCTGCTGGTATCCGGCGTGACGCGGCGATGCTTGAAGATGGCATGAATAATTCTTGGAGATTAGCTGGATTTGCCTGATCGCGACGCCATGATCCTCCGTTTCGAACAGTGTGAGCTCGATTCCGGGCGCTTCGAGCTGCGGCGCAATGGCGAAACCGTGCCCGTCGAACCTCAGGTCCTGTCGCTGCTTCTGCTGCTCGCATCCAATCCGGACCGGCTCGTCAGCAAGGATGAGCTGATCGAGCGGATCTGGGATGGCCGCATCGTTTCGGAATCCGCCGTCGCCGCGCGGGTCAAATCCGCCCGCCGCGCGATCGGCGACGATGGTCAGCAGCAGAGGCTGATTCGCACGATCCACGGGCGGGGCTTCCGCTTCGTCGGTGCGATCGAATTCCAGCGATCCGGGCCGATCATGGGCTCGGCGCCAATGCCCGAACCGCCGCAGACGGCTTCTCGCGGTGTCGAGGGCGGCGGCCGCCCGTCGATTGCCGTGCTTCCCTTCCGGCTGGCGGGAGCGGCAGGCTTGCAGACGGTGCTGGCAGACGCCCTGTCGGATGAATTGATCGCCGATCTCGCCCGCTTGCGCTGGCTGTTTGTGATCGCGCGCGGGTCATCCTTCCGCTTTAGGGGGCCGCAGGTCGATTGCCGTCGCGTAGGCGATACACTGGGCGTGCGTTATTGCCTAACGGGCGGCCTCTCCTTCGCGGGCGCCGCAGTAACGATTTCGATTGAACTGATCGAGGCGGCCAGCGGCGAAGTTCTGTGGGCTGATACCTTCTCGGATGCGGCGGAACGCGTTCTCGACCTGCGCCATGAAATCAGGGCTCGCGTGGTTGGTGCGCTCGAGGTGCGGATACCCGCGCAGGAGGCCCGCATCGCTCGTCAGCGATCGCCGGAGATGCTTGACGCGTGGTCGGCCTATCATGTCGGGCTCGATCACATGTTCCGTTTCAACCGCGCGGACAACGCCGTAGCGGCCACCATGTTCGAACGGGCGGTCGCCGCCGATCCCGCATTTGCCCGGGGCTATGCCGGCCTGTCCTTCACCCGCTTCCAGAATGCTTTCCTGTCCTACCGATCCGATCGCGATGCCGAGGCTGAGGCAGCGCGAACGCTTGCTGCCGAGGCGCTTGACCGGGACCGCCTCGATCCCTTCTGTCATCTCAACATGGGCCGTTCCTTCTGGCTGGATGGACAAGTGCGGGACAGTCTCGAATGGCTGGATCAGGCGACGGCGATCAGCCCAAGCTACGCTCAGGGCGTCTATGCGAAGGCTTGGGCCAAGACGTTGCTGGGCGAAGTCGATGATGGCGAAAGCGATGCCCGGCTGGCGCTCCGGCTCAGCCCGCTCGATCCGCTGCGCTACGCGATGCTGGCGACCCGCGCGCTCGGTCTCGTCATGCGCGGCAATTATGAGGAGGCCGCCCTGCTGGGCGAACGCGCCGCCCGGACGCCGGGCGCCCACAAGCATATCGCGCTCATCGCAGCCATCGCGGCCAGCCTCGACGGTCAGATGGAAAAGGCGGCCGAATGGGTGGCTCGCGCCAAACGCAGCGATCCTGGCCTTACGGCGCAGGACTTCCTGAAATCTTTCCCTTTTGCGCGATCCCCGGCCAGCGAGACTATCGAGCGCGCGCTCGCCTCCATGCCGCTCAACGCCTAGAACTTTCGGTCATTATCAGTTCAAGGTTGTACCAAAGTGATACAAAGTGTGGCGAAGGAATAGGGTTAACGGGATTTTTACGCACCCATGCGGCGAACTGGTGCTAACCCACGATGGTTAGATCGACCACAGTGGGAGAACAAGAGTGCGTAAGCTTGTCAGCGTATTAGCAATTGCGGCCGCGACTGCAATGTCAGTTCCAGCAAACGCCACCACCTTTGTGAACAATGTCGATCCCGGATCCGATTCCATCGATTTCGGCAACAGCAAGAATTACTATAAGGGTTTTACGGATGACTTCCTCTTCAGGATCGAAGAGTCGGGCTATGTGAGCGCGTTTGTTGGTTCGTTCGCGCTGCCGTCGCTGGACGTGGTGCTTCATAACGTGCTGTTCGACAGCAAGCCGCTGACCAAGGTTTCGACCGGAGCGCTTGAGCTATGGACGCTTGATTCCACGAAGGTGGACGCGGGAAATCACTGGCTCCGGGTTACCGGCTATTATGGCCAGAAGGGCGGGTCCTACGCCGGCACCTTCAACTTCAGCACAGCGGCGGTTCCTGAGCCGGCCGCCTGGGGGATGATGATCGCGGGCTTCGGTCTTGTCGGCGCTGCGATGCGTCGCCGCGCGAAGGTCACCGTAAGCTACGCCTGATCGAAAGCGGTCGGCTCCGGCCGACCTTGCCTGTCCATTGCAGCGCCCGGACCAAAAGTCCGGGCGCTTCTTTTTGGGCGGCATCGGTCGCGCTGCGGAAAAGCTATTCCTCTTTGGAGCGACCGTTTTTTTCTGACAGTCCGTTATTGCCAGCCGCGTTCAGCTGGCGCGCCTTGCGTTCATGCCTAATTGCGGCCTCGCGAAGCCGGCGGGCCAGGTCGGCATCATCGGTGGCGTCCGCCTTCTGTCGGGCAACGCGTGCAAGCTGGAGATGATAGATGGCGTCACGCAACTCGGCCATGGGTCAGCTTCGACCACGGTCCGGCAATGCGCCTTGCCGAATGAACGCGAACATATGGTTCTCCTGACGTCAGGCAAACTTCCCTATGTCGCAAATTAAGGCATCACGACAATGATTCGCTGGCAGAACGACTTTGCAAAATGGCCATAGCATGATCTGATGGCGCCAGCTGTTTCATTATGGAACAGGCGGTAGGGGGTTCACGTTGCTTGGGGGTTCGAACGTAAGAATGCCGACGGGCTGGATTGTCAGGTTCTTGGCCGCTGTTCTGGTGCTGGCCTGCGTCATTGCATCCTATTGGATCATCATTCCGCTGGCCGCGCACCTGATCGGAATCGACATTCACAGGTCATGACCGCGCGCCGGGCCGCAATTCGCTGTCCTACAGCGTAAACTTCATGTCATGCCGTCGCCGGCTCTTGGAAATCGTCGGAAAACTGCGCTTTTTTTGTTTTTTCTTGTGCTCACATGCGCGAGGTTTGCGAAGTTACGGCCTGAAATATAGCAAGCATTTGTAATATAAAGATATTATTATAAATGTAGGCTCAGGCAGGCGTTAAGATAGGGCTGAACATCGATCGCTCCTAGTTGGCCATCGACTCCAGCTTGCCGATGCCCACGGCGGCAACGGCGCCCTTCAACTCGTCGATGCTAGCGACTTTGCCCTCGGCCTGCACCATGAAGCGGTTCTTGACCAGCATGCCGAATTCGCCGTTCCCGTCATTGTGCCAGGTCTCGTTCACGAGGCGACCGTCGATCGTGTTGGTCTTTTCGTAGCCGTTTTCGGTCTGCTTGTGTGACTGGACGTTGAACGCCGCGCCCATGGCGGCGAGTCCTCCCATTGCCGCCATGTCGGTAACGGAAAGGCGGAAGTTCTTGTCCCCCGCTTCATACCGCGCCTCGGCCTGGGAGCCGCTGACGCCGGCAGCCCCCATGCTCTGGCTTTCGATCGAGGTACGGCGATAGTTGCCGATCATCTCCGGAAGCAGCCCTTGCAAGGCCGTGGGCGCGACCGAACCGGGAGCGGCGGCACCGGTCGTCGCCGCCGTCTGCATGGTCTTGGCGCTCGCCTCCATCTGCTTGGCCGCTTGTTCCAGCTTGCCGAGATCGACCGATCCGCCGCCGGGCAGGTTGACGTTGCCCGAAAGCGTCGGCGTCGCATAGGGGGTGCCGCCGAACAGTCCGGCCACCGGCGCCGTAATGGCCGTGATGATGATAGCCAGCACGATGCCGGCGATCACGATAACCGCCGTATAGCTGACCGCCTTGTCTGCGGGTGCTTTCATTAACACGGGCAGGCCCAGGTAAAGCAGGTACAGCGAATAAAGGCCCACTATCGACAGGATGCCAAGTGATGGGATGATGGCGAAGATTCCCGCAAGCCAAGCCGCCGTATAACTATAGGCCGCGACCTTGAAGGCGTTGAGCGGATTCTTGACGGCGCCGAAGGTGGGCGCAAGCCAATCGATGATAAGCCCGAGGATGAACACGCCAATCAGCGACATAATATATTGCGTAACGGCGGTGCTGAGCGCGAAGGACAACGGCATCCGGCCGAGAAAGGGCAGGCCGACCAGGAACAGCCCGATGAAGGTCGCAACCGCCGGAACCGCGGCCACGGGAATGATATAGCTTGTGTAGATGCCGCCGATCGTAGCGGGTTCGGCTTCGATCCTGGGCCATTCTTCCTTGGGGGTGAGCAGGATGTTCTTGACGCGATCGACGAGTGAAGGCGGCGCGGTAACGGGACCATCTGGGTTCATCGCATTTCTCCCCTGCCTGTTTGCGAGCGGCGAGTGGACCATGTTCCGCGACGAAATTCAACGCACGAAGTGTTCGCGCATTTCTGGTGGATAAGTCTGAAGGCGGCATTTGTGAATCGGCCGTGCCGCGCCTAAATTCTCCTATGGCCACCGCAACCTTCGTCCCGCTGCGCGTCTTTTCCTGCTACACGATGCTCGAAGGTGCGATCGAGCCCAAAGCGATCGCCAAACAGGCCCGGAAGCTGGGCTTTCCGGCTGCGGGACTTGCCGATCGCAACGGTCTCTATGCGGCGATGTCGTTCTCTGAGGCTGCCGCCAAGGACGGCATCCAGCCCATCATTGGCACAATGCTGGCCGTCGCCAGGCCCGGCAACGCGCAGGATAAAACGCAGATCGACTGGCTGGCGCTCTATGCGCAGGACGAACAAGGCTATGAAAATCTTTGCGCGCTGGTCTCCTCGGCCCATCTCGACCGGCCTGCGCATGAGGACGCGCATATCCCGCTCGATATGCTGGAAGGCCGCACCGACGGCTTGATTGCTCTCACCGCAGGCGGGGAGGGTGCGCTGGCGCGCCTGCTGGCTGCCGAGCAGGCCGATGCGGCCTCGGCTTACGCCGATCGTCTGCAGGCGCTGTTCCCCGGCCGCTTGTATATCGAGCTGAGCCGCCGGGAGGACGAGACCGAAACGCTGGCAGAACCGGCACTGCTGGATCTTGCCTATGTGCGCGATCTGCCGTTGGTCGCAACCAACCCGGCCTGCTTCGCCGAGGCGGAGTTCCATGCCGCGCACGATGCGATGCTGTGCATAGCGTCTTCCTCCTATGTCGAGAGCGCGGATCGCAATCGATCGTCGCCCGACGCGTGGCTCAAGCCTGCCGACATGATGGCGGAGCTGTTCGCAGACCTGCCCGAGGCGCTCGCCAACACGCTGGTGGTCGCGCAGCGCTGCGCGGTAATGGCGCCCAAGCGCAAGCCTATCCTGCCAAGCCTGGCCGGCGATCCTGCCGCGGAGGCGGAACTGCTTCGGCGGGATGCAAAGGCTGGGCTTGACGCGCGGCTGGCGAAAGTCCCCGGGGAGATCGATCGTCAGGCCTATTTCGATCGGCTGGACTTCGAACTCGACGTCATCATCAACATGGGTTTTCCGGGCTATTTCCTGATCGTCGCCGATTTCATCAAATGGGCGAAGGAGCAGGGAATCCCGGTGGGGCCGGGGCGCGGCTCGGGCGCTGGATCGGTGGTGGCGTGGTCGCTGACGATCACTGATCTCGATCCGCTGCGGCTCGGGCTGCTGTTCGAACGCTTTCTCAACCCCGAGCGCGTGTCGATGCCGGACTTCGACATCGACTTCTGCGAAACCCGGCGGGGCGAAGTGATCCGCTACGTCCAGCAGAAATATGGCCGCGATCAGGTTGCCCAGATCATCACCTTCGGAAAGCTGAAGGCTCGCGCCGTCCTCAAGGACACCGGCCGGGTACTGCAGATGAGCTACGGGCAGGTCGATCGGCTGGCCAAGCTGGTCCCGAACCACCCCACCGATCCGTGGACTTTGGAGCGCGCCATCAACGGCGTTTCGGAACTTGCCGCCGAATATAAGAATGACAAGGAGGTCAAGCGGCTGCTCGATCTCGCGATGAAGCTCGAAGGGCTGCCGCGCCACAGCTCGACCCATGCGGCAGGGGTGGTGATCGGCGATCGGCGGCTCGATGCGCTGGTGCCACTTTATCGCGATCCGCGCTCTGACATGCCGGTCACACAGTTCGACATGAAATATGTCGAATCCGCGGGTCTGGTAAAATTCGACTTCCTCGGCCTCAAGACGCTGTCGGTGCTCCAGAAGGCTGTCGCCTTCCTCAAGCAGAAGGGCGTCGAGGTCGATCTCGACACGCTGGCATGGGACGATCCGGAGGTATTCGCGCTGCTCCAGAAGGGCGACACCGTCGGCGTGTTCCAGCTGGAATCGGAAGGAATGCGGCGCACGCTCGCGGCGGTGCGGCCTACCAATTTCGAGGACATCATTGCGCTGGTCTCGCTCTATCGCCCAGGCCCAATGGACAACATCCCGATGTTCGGCGACCGCAAGAACGGTCGGGCGCAGATCGAATATCCGCATGCCCTGCTCGAACCGATCCTCAAAGAGACCTACGGCATCTTCGTCTATCAGGAACAGGTGATGCAGGCCGCGCAGATCCTCGCGGGCTATTCGCTCGGCGGCGCCGATCTGCTCCGCCGCGCCATGGGCAAGAAGATCAAGGCGGAGATGGATGCGCAGCGCGAAATCTTCGTCCGCGGCTGCGCCGAACATAACCAGATCCCCGAGGGCAAGGCCAACGAGCTGTTCGACTTGATCGATAAGTTCGCGGGTTACGGCTTCAACAAGAGCCATGCGGCCGCCTATGCGCTGGTCGCGTACCAAACGGCGTGGATGAAGGCACACCACAAGCCGGAATTCTTCGCGGCCTCGATGTCCTACGATATCCATCTCACCGACAAGCTCACGATCTTCGTTGATGATATGCGCAGGCTGGGCGTGCCCTGCATGGCGCCCTGCATCAACGCCAGCACCGCCGATTTCTCGGTCGAGGGGATCGGTGTGCGCTACGCATTGGCCGCGCTCAAGGGCGTGGGCGAGCGCGCCATGGAGGAGCTTTGCGAGGAGCGCACCGCCAACGGGCCGTTCACGGATCTCAACAATTTCGCCGACCGGGTGGATCCTCGCCTGCTCAATCGCCGGCAGCTCGAAAGCCTGGCCGCCGGCGGCGCGTTCGATGGGATCGCGCCCTCGCGTGAGGCGGTGTTCACCGCTGCCGAGTCGATCCTCTCGCATGCCTCCGTTGCGCATGAAATCCGGACTGGTGCGCAGCATGATTTCTTCGGCTCTGGTGGAGTGGCGGTGGCCGAACCGATCCGCCTGCCGCAAACGCCTAACTGGTCGCTGGCCGAACGGATGGCGGCGGAGAAGGAAGCGTTTGGCTTCTATTTCTCTGCGCACCCGACGGATCGGTATCGCCACCTTGCCTCATCGCACGGTGCGAGAAGCTTCATTGAAATCTGCGGGATGCCATCTTCGGCCGGATCGGAGCCGGTGTTCGTCAACGGCAAGCGTCAGCCATCTCCCACGATAAAGATGGCGGTTCTGGTCGAGGAAGCGCGCTGGAGGACGTCAGCGCGAGGCAACCGTTATCTGCTGGCCACCCTGTCGGATCATAGCGGGCAGTTCATCGCCAGCTGCTTCGATGCCGACGTCTCCACCGAACTGGAGGCCAAGAGCAAAGAAGGCGCCTGCTTGCTGGTGTCGGTCGAAACCGATCGCCGGCCTGGCGAGGAGACGCCGCGCTTCACCGTCCGCAATGTCCAATCCTTCGAGGGCCTGACGAGCAACGCGCGACTGGTGCTTGAGATCGAGACCGCCGAGCCGGAAGCCATGGGCGCGCTCGCGGCGATGCTGGATGGTCATGGCGGCGGGCGTGGCGAGGTCCGTCTGAAGGCGTTGCTGCCCAGCGGCGGCTCCGCCGACATCCTGCTCGGGCGCGGGTATCTGCTAGATGCCGAACTAACGGCCGCCATTGAGCGGATACCGGGGTTGGTCGCGCATTTGCGGCCCGCCGAAGCCCCCCGATTGGCGCTGGTTTCCTAGCGACAGTTCCGGATCAGACCGTCTTCAGGAATTCCCGGATCGACGGGGCCAAATCTTCCCGTTCCAGAGACAAAGCGATATTGGCCTGGATGAAACCGGCCTTGTCGCCGCAATCATGCCGCACGCCGTCGAACGTCTGGGCGTGGAAAGACTGGCGGCCGATCAGCCGGGCGAGCGCATCAGTAAGCTGGATCTCGTTGCCCGCGCCGCGCACGCCTTCGGAAAGAAGATCGAAGATCTCCGGCTGGATGATGTAGCGTCCGACTGCCGCGAGCCGGGATGGCGCAGTGCCCGGCTTGGGCTTCTCGACGAAACCCTTCACTTCGGTCACGGCCCCTTCGACCGCGCCGGGATCGACGATGCCGTAGCGCTGGGTGTGTTCCTCGGGTACTTCCAGCACGGCGATGACGTTGCCGCCATACTTGTCGTGCGTCTCCGCCATCTGCTTGAGGCAGGGATTGCCGGGGTTCCACAGCAACTCGTCAGCCAGCAACACAGCGAACGGTTCGTCGCCTACGAAGTGGCGCGCACACCAGACGGCGTGACCGAGGCCAAGCGGCTCCTGCTGGCGCACATAAGCGATGCTGCCATGGGCCGAGCGGCTACATTCGATCGCCTCGAGCTCCTTGGTCTTGCCCCGTTCGCGCAGCGTGCTTTCAAGCTCGAAACCAATGTCGAAATAATCTTCCATCGCGCTCTTGCCGCGACCGGTTACGAAGATCATCTGCTCGATGCCTGCGGCCCGTGCCTCATCGATCGCATATTGGATCAGAGGTTTGTCGACGACGGGGAGCATTTCCTTAGGAACTGCCTTGGTGGCGGGGAGGAAACGGGTGCCGAGGCCGGCTACCGGAAAGATCGCCTTGCGCAATGGTTTCATTCTGACTTGAGCCCTCATTATTGGCGGGGGTGCCTTTTAGCGGCTTTCTCATCGCGCGAAAGACCGGCGTACGCCGCAGCGCACAAACGGCTGGTCGGCTGATCCGATCCTCGCCACGCCTTGTCTGTGTTGCAACTGCGATACAGTTTCCAAATATAGTTAATATTTTTGTATCAAATTCTGACAAATTAACCGGAATCGGCGCGGAGTAGGGTGTCAGAGGGCTTGCATCGCGTAGGGTGCATGATACTTTCCGCTCTGCAGCATAAATGCTTAACGTTGCGTAAGGGGTTCTCCAATGCGTTTCTTTGGTGCCCGCAAGACAAATGCGGCAATTGTAACCGTTGCCGTCGCAGCCGCCGCGTTGATTACAGCAGGAGCGTCCGCCGCAACCCTGATGATCGGGATGGTCCAATCCGATTTCAGCTCGTCGCTTCCCGATATGTCTACGGGCGGACTGATGTTGGCCAGCTTCTTCCTGATCGGTGCGGGCGTGCGGTCGCGCAAGCGTTCGGTGGTTCTGTCCTGATCGCACCAGGATAATGTGGATTAGCACAATGTCCGGGCGCACCCTGGAAGCAGGCTTTCCGGCGCTTTTTCTATCCCTTTTACTGCTGATGTATGCGCCAGCGACATTTGCTCAACAGCCAGTCATTCCCCCGGCGACGGCAAGCGTCGAAACTGCACAGGACACCGTGATCGTCGCATTTGGCGATAGCCTATTTTCCGGTTATCATCTGCCCCGCGAGGAAGGGTTTGCGCCAGCTCTCGAACGCGCGCTCGTTGCGAACGGCATCAGGGCGCGGGTCATCAATGCCGGGATTCCGGGGAATACCAGCGCCCAGGGATTGCAGAGGCTGGGTACGGTCCTCGACGATCTCGACCGGAAACCGGATCTGGTTATCGTTGGTCTGGGCGCGAATGACATGCTTCGCGGATTTGATCCCGCGACAGCACGCGCCAATCTCGAGGCGATCCTGCTCGTGCTGAAACAGCGCGGCATTCCAGCGATGCTGACGGGTTCGCTCGCGGTTGAGGATCGCTCGAAGGGCTATGCCGCCAATTTTGACTCGATCTATCCCCAGCTTGCCGGGAAATATGACGTGCCGCTCTATCCTTTTTTCCTTCAGGGCATCGTCGAACATCCGGATCTGATGCTCGCGGATGAATTGCATCCCAGCGGGCGCGGCGTGGCGGAGATCGTTCGTCGTATCCTGCCGACGGTCAAAGCGGCGCTTGGCTCCAAATAAAAACCGCCCCGGTTTCCCGAGGCGGTTTTCAATCTTCGCGATGATCGCACCGTCAGGCCTGAGCTTCCGGCTCTTCCTCGGGCAGGATTTCGCCGGGTTCGGCGTTGGGATCATAGGCTTCGGTGAAGCCCGCTTCCTCACGCTCGAACATCGAGGACATGACGTCGACGCCCTGCGCCTGCAGATCGGCCTCCTCCGGCGAGCGGGCGACGTTCACCTTGACGGTAACCGAAACCTCCGCGTGGAGGACGACCTTCACCTGGGACAGGCCGATCGACTTGATCGGGCGGTCTAGCACGATCGCAGACTTGGCGACCTTGTGGCCCTCGGCCTCAAGCGCCTCGGTGAGATCGCGCGCCGATACCGAGCCGTAAAGCTGGCCGGTGTTGGAGGCCTGACGGATCAGCGTCACCGTGGTGCCGTCGATCGTCTTGGCTTCCTTCTCCGCGTCCTTGCGGCGGTCGGCGTTGTCGGATTCGATCTTCGCGCGGTTGGCTTCGAAGACCTTGCGGTTGGCTTCGTTGGCGCGGAGCGCCTTGTTGCGCGGCAGGAGAAAGTTCCGTGCGAAACCGGCCTTGACGTTCACGACGTCGCCGATCTTGCCGAGCTTTTCGACGCGTTCGAGCAGGATCACTTCCATGTGGTCAGCTCCTTACTTGACGATATAGGGAAGCAGCCCGACGTGGCGGGCGCGCTTGATCGCCTGAGACAGCTCGCGCTGTTTCTTGGCGCTGACCGCGGTGATGCGGCTCGGGACGATCTTGCCTCGCTCGGACACGAAACCCTGCAGCAGACGAACGTCCTTGTAATCGATCCGGGGCGCGTCCTTCGCGGAGAAGGGGCAGCTCTTGCGGCGGCGGAAAAATGGGCGTGCCATATGTCTATTCTCCCTCAGGCCGCTTCGTAATCGTCACGGTCGCGACGGGGACGATCGCCCCTGTCGCCGCGATCAGGCCGGTCGCCGCGATCGCCGCGCTCTTCACGGCCGCGACGGTCGCGCTCGGAACGGCGCATCATCGCCGACGGGCCGGCCTCGTGCGCATCGACGCGGATGGTCATGTAGCGGATGACGTCTTCGTTGAGCGATGCCTGACGCTCGACTTCTGCAACCGCGGTAGCGGGCGCGTCGATTTCGAGCATCACATAATGCGCCTTGCGATTCTTGGCGATCCGATAGGCGAGGCTGCGGAGGCCCCAGGTTTCGGTCTTCACGACCTTGCCCTGACCCTCTTCGATGATCTTGGTGGCGGCTTCCGCCAGCGCGTCCACCTGGGCCTGGGCCAGATCCTGACGCGCGAGAAACACATGCTCGTAAAGCGGCATGGTGCGCATTTCCTTCCATCTGTGCCGATCGCTGACGCCGCACCATGCGGACGCCCCTCCGGCTTTCTTCACCCCGGCGGGCCGGGGAGCGGGGCCTATGCGGGAAGTGTGGCAAAAACGCAAGCCTGCCAGAAAATGACGTTCGCAGCCTCCGCCTCTTAAATATATCCGGGATATATACCAGATTAACGTGCGTTAGGGATGCGTCTGAAACAGAAATCAAGGAATGTCATGCGTTTCAAGATCCTTGCTCTCGTCGCAACCGCGACGACTCTTTCCCCCGCGTTCGCCCAGGATGGAGCATCGACAAACAACTGGACTGGTCCCTACGTAGGCGGCCAGCTGGGATATGGCTGGCAACCTGGTGATGACGATGAAACCATCAATTTCGATACGAACAGAGACGGCACCTTTGGGGATTCCGTGAATACGCTTGCCGGAGCGAACGCATTTTCTCCTGGATTTTGTGGAGGGTCAGCCGTCACCGCGACGCCGGCCGGTGGCTGTCGCAAGGACAAGGACGGTGTCGAATGGGATGTGCATGCCGGGTATGACATGCAATTTGGCAGCTTCGTTGTCGGCGCCGTCGCCGAATATGGACGTTCGACGCTTCGTGACAGCGTTTCTGCCTATAGCACGACTCCCGCCCGCTACACGATGACGCGGCGGCTTAAGGACAATGCCGGTCTGCGGCTACGCGGCGGTTATGCGCTCGGCAATACCCTACTTTATGGAACGGGTGGTCTCGCCTGGGGCAAAATTTATAACAGTTTCTCCACAAGCAATGCCGCCAATAGCTTCACCGGCAATGGGAATGATGAGGTTTGGGGTTACAAGTTCGGCGGCGGCGTCGAGCAACTGGTGGCTCCCAATTTTTCGATCGGATTGCAATATATGCGGGTCAGCCTGAAGGATAACGACGCTCGCGTCGCGGTTGGGCCGGGCGTGGCTCCGCCAACCAATCCCTTCCTGCTGGTCAACAGCACGGGCACGGACTTTGCGCGCAGCCATTCGCGGTTTGCGTCACAATCGGTGAAGGCAACGGCCAGCTTCCGATTCTGATTGCACAGCCAGCGTAAAGGACGGGCGGCCGGTGACGGTCGCCCGTTTTGCGTGGCAACAGCTTGCAAGCACGCCGCACAATTTCTAACGCCTCGCGAAACATCGAGGATTATTTGATGCGTGCATTCATCTTTCCAGGGCAGGGCAGCCAATCAGTCGGCATGGGCAAGGAGCTTGCGGCGGCCTCGGCGGCGGCACGCGAGGTGTTCCAGGAAGTTGACCATGCCTTGGACCAGAACCTCTTCCGCCTCATGACCGAAGGCCCCGAGGACCAGCTTACGCTCACGGAGAATGCCCAACCGGCGATCATGGTGCAGGCGATCGCGGTTCTGCGGGTGCTTGAGAAGGAAGGCGGGATAAGGCTGGCCGAGAAGGCCGATTATGTGGCCGGCCACAGCCTCGGGGAATATACCGCGTTATGCGCGGCGGGCGCCCTCGATCTGGCGACCACTGCACGTCTGCTCAAGTTACGCGGGCAGGCGATGCAGGCAGCTGTGCCGGTCGGTATGGGCGCAATGGCGGCGCTGCTCGGCGCGGATCTGGAGAAGGCCAAGGCTCTCGCGGAGGCTGCCGCTGAAGGCGAAATCTGCACTGTCGCCAACGATAATGACCCTTCGCAGGTCGTGATCTCCGGTCACAAGCGCGCGATCGAGCGCGCGGTTGCCTTGGTCAAGGACCATGGCATCAAGCGTGGCATATTGCTGCCGGTTTCCGCGCCGTTCCATTGTCCGCTGATGCAGCCTGCCGCGGATGCGATGGGAGAGGCCTTGTCCAAGACCGCGCTGCAGGCGCCGCTCGTCCCGCTCTATGCCAATGTCACCGCAGGGCCGGTGGCCGATGCCGAAACGATCAAACGGTTGTTGGTCGAACAGGTGACCGGCACTGTCCGCTGGCGCGAGAGTGTTGCTGCCATGGCCGAGGCGGGCGTCAGCGATTTCGTGGAGTTTGGCGGCAAGGTGCTCGGCTCGATGGTGAAGCGCACGTCTCCGGACTCGGCGACGGCGAGCGTGATTACGATGGCTGATGTGGAGGCGCTGGTCGCGGCGCTTTAGCCGTTGATCCGCTCCAATAGATAACGAGAGGGAAAAGCATGTTTGACCTTACAGGCAGGACCGCATTGGTGACCGGCGCATCCGGGGGGATCGGATCGGCGATCGCCAAGGCGCTGTCCGGGCAGGGCGCGAGGGTCGCCCTGTCTGGAACGCGTGAGGACGCGCTGAAGGCGGTCGCGTTGGAAATTGGCGGGGATACCGTGATTCTGCCGTGCAACCTGTCCGATGCAGCGGCGGTTGACGCGCTCGTGCCGCAGGCGGTCGAGGCTTTGGGCGGGAAGCTCGACATTCTCGTAAACAATGCCGGCGTAACGCGCGACAATCTCGCGATGCGGATGAAGGATGAAGAGTGGGATCAGGTAATCCGGGTCAATCTGGAGGCGGCCTTCCGGCTGATCCGCGCTGCCGCCAAACCGATGATGAAGGCGCGGTTCGGCCGTGTCATCTCCATCACCTCCGTGGTCGGCGCGACGGGCAATCCGGGTCAGGCAAATTATGCGGCTTCTAAGGCCGGTCTGGTCGGCATGTCGAAGGCGCTGGCTCAGGAACTGGCGAGCCGTAACATCACGGTCAATTGCGTGGCGCCAGGCTTTATTGCCTCCGCTATGACCGAGGGGCTGCCCGAGGCGCAGAAGGAGGCCCTTCTTGGCAAGATTCCAGCTGGAAAGCTCGGAGAAGGGGGCGATGTGGCGGCCGCGGTCGTCTATCTCGCCAGCGCCGAGGCCAGCTATGTCACCGGCCAGACGCTGCATGTAAATGGCGGTATGGCGATGATCTGAGGATAACCGTGCGGCGGTTCCACTTGCAAGGAAGCCGACGCCCGGTTAGTGCCACGGCAAAGAGTGCCTAGGGAAGGTGAATAGAATGAGCGAGACCGCTGAGCGCGTAAAGAAAATCGTTGTTGAGCACCTCGGCGTCGAAGCCGACAAGGTGACCGAAGAAGCGAGCTTCATCGACGATCTGGGCGCGGACAGCCTCGACATCGTCGAGCTGGTGATGGCCTTTGAGGAAGAGTTCGGGGTCGAGATCCCGGACGACGCCGCCGAGAAGATTTCGACCGTAAAGGACGCGATCAGCTACATCGACACCCACAAGGGTTGATCTCGCATACCGTTCGCCTTGAGCATGTCGAAGGGCAGTCCTTCTTGAGCGAGTAGGGAAGAACGGAGCTTCGACAGGCTCAGCCCATAGGGGGTTGGGCCTGTTCTGCTATCTGGAGAAGATGCATATGCGCCGCGTTGTCGTGACCGGACTTGGAATGGTGACCCCGCTGGGAGCGGACGTCGAAACCGCCTGGGCCAATATCATCGCGTCCAAATCAGGCGCGGGAACGATAACCCGCTTCGACGCGACGGATTTCCACACCAACTATGCCTGCGAAGTGAAGCCGGCCGATCATGAATATGGCTTCGACCCCAACAGGCGGGTCGATCACAAGGTCCAGCGTCAGGTGGATCCCTTCATCATATTCGGAATCGATGCAGCCGGTCAGGCGATCGAGGATGCAGGGCTGACCGACATGAGTGAAGCCGAGCGCTTGCGCGCCGGCTGCTCGATCGGATCGGGCATCGGCGGCTTGCCGGGTATCGAGAGCGAGTCGCTCGTTCTGGCCGAAAAAGGCCCCAAGCGCGTGTCGCCGCACTTTGTCCACGGACGCCTGATCAACCTGATCTCGGGCCAGGTTTCGATCAAATATGGGCTGATGGGGCCGAACCATGCGGTCGTCACGGCCTGCTCGACCGGTGCGCATTCTATCGGTGACGCCGCGCGGATGATCGCGATGGACGATGCCGACGTCATGCTTGCGGGCGGCGCGGAGGGCGCGATCTGCCCGATCGGAATCGCCGGCTTCGGTCAGGCGCGTGCGCTTTCCACTGGTTTCCGGGACGAGCCGTGGCGCGGAAGCCGCCCCTATGACAAGGATCGCGACGGCTTCGTGATGGGTGAAGGCGCCGGGGTGGTCGTGCTTGAGGAATACGAGCATGCCAAGGCGCGTGGCGCGAAAATCTATGCCGAAGTCATAGGTTACGGCTTGTCAGGCGACGCCTATCACGTCACCGCCCCGCACCCGGAAGGATCGGGAGCCTACCGGGCGATGGAAATGGCGATGCGGAAGTCCGGCCTGTCCTTGTCCGATATCGACTATGTCAACGCGCACGGCACCTCGACGCCGCTTGGGGACGAGCTTGAGCTGGGCGCGGTGCGTCGGCTGTTCGGCGATGCGATCAATACCATGTCGATGTCGTCCACCAAATCCGCGATCGGCCATCTGCTGGGCGGCGCGGGTGCGGTGGAATCGATCTTTTGCATCCTGGCGCTCCGCGATCAAATCGTGCCGCCGACTCTCAATCTCGACAATCCGAGTGACAATTGCATCGGCGTCGATCTCGTCCCGCATGTGGCGAAGAAGCGCAAGGTCAACGCCGTGCTCAACAACAGTTTCGGCTTCGGTGGCACCAATGCCAGCCTGGTGATGCGGGCGGTCTAGGCCATGCGACTGCGCGGCCTGTTCCTGCTGGTTGCGCTTATCGCGGTTCTGGCGGTGGCTGGCCTGTTGCTGTCCTGGCATGGACCCGGACCGGCCAGCAAGCCGATCCTCGTCTCAGTTTCACAGGGCTCGACGTTGACGTCCACGGCGCGGAACCTGGAAAAGGCTGGAGCGATCCGATCCGCCAGCCTGTTCCTGCGCACTGCGGTGTTCCTCGGAAGCAAGGCGCCGATCAAGGCGGGCGAATATGAGGTGCCCGCTGGATTGAGCGCCGCGAGGCTGCTCGCGCTGCTTCAGTCGGGCAAGGTGATCCAGCATTTGATCACCATCCCCGAAGGCATGCCGTCGATTCTCGTCCACGATCGGTTGACGGCCGAGCCGTTGCTGACCGGCTCAGTTCCGGTGCCCGCCGAGGGCTCGATCCTGCCGGATAGCTACAGCTTCGAGCGCGGAGAAGCACGCGTGGCGGTGCTGGAGCGGATGCAGCAGGCAATGACCGAGGCGGTCGATGAAGCCTGGAAGGCCCGCACCCCCGCCAGTGCGGTGACGAGCAAGCGCGAGGCAATCATCCTCGCCTCGATCGTCGAGAAGGAGACCGGCGTCGCGGCGGAGCGGCCGCAAGTGGCGGCGGTATACACCAATCGTCTCAAGCAGGGCATGAAGCTGCAGGCCGATCCAACGACCATCTATCCGATCACCAAGGGCAAGCCGCTCGGACGGCGCATTCGCCGATCGGAGCTGGATGCGGTCAATCCTTACAACACCTATGCCATCGTTGGCTTGCCCGCCGGGCCGATCGCCAATCCGAGCCGGGAGGCGATCCGCGCGGTGCTTGCGCCGCCGCAGTTCAAGGCGATTTACTTCGTCGCCGATGGTAAGGGCGGGCACGTCTTTGCCGAGACGCTCAGCCAGCATCAGGCAAATGTGGAACGCTATTATGCGCTCCGCCGCCAACGGGGTGAAATGTAGCCCGCAAACGGGATGGACATCTTTTCGAGGGCGGGGCAGCTTGGCCGAAAGGGCGAAGCGCCTTCATGGGGTGCGTGAATGGTGTGGCGGGGGTATCTGGATTTACCGGCTGAGCTGGAAGGCAAAATGCCCCGGATCATGACCGAAACGATGGTGGCCCTGGCTGCGATCGCAGTCGCGATCGGCCTGCGGCTGATCCTGGATCGGATTTTACCCGGCGTTGTTCCTTTCGCGCTGGCCTTTCCCGTGATCGCAGCAGCGACTTTAATCGCAGGACGACGGGCCGGGGCGATCACCATTGCCGGTTGCCAGTTGCTGATCTGGTATATGGTAATGCCGCCCCAGCGTAGCTTCGCCTTCGAATCCCCCGCACAGGCGTTCAGCCTGTTGCTCGCAACGGCAGCGCAGGTGGTTATGCTGCTGGCGATCGGCGCCTATCGCGGGATGACGGGACGGCTTGAAGGCGAAAGCCAGCAGCGGATCGAGGATTTGTCGCTGGCGCTGCACGAGATCGATCACCGGACGAAGAATAATTTCCAGCTTGCTGTCGGTCTGCTGGATATTCAGGCGCGCAATTCGGAGGATGAGGCTCTCAAATCCGCGCTCAACCGGGCCGCCGCACGGCTGCAGGCAATCGGTGGGGCTTATCGCAACCTGGCGCTCAGCAGCACCGATCTCAACGCGATACGCTTGCGCGATTATCTTGAGGATATGTGCGACCGCCTGCGCGAGGGGCTGCTCTCACCCGCCATTTTGCTCAAGCTGAAAGCCGACTCCGTCACTGTGCCGCACGAAATGGCTGTTCGCATCGGTCTGATCGTCAACGAGCTTGTGACGAACGCAGCCAAGCATGCCTTCCCTCAAGGCATCGGTGTCATCACGGTCCAATTGAAAGACGGCGGCGATGTTCTCACTCTGACCATCCGCGATGATGGCCAGGGCTTTGATCCCGGAAAAGCGGGCGACGGGCTCGGGACGAGGCTGATCGCGATGCTGGCTCGTCAGCTGGGGGCCAAGGCGTCGATAAATTCCGCTCAGGGCACCACGCAGAGCTTTGTAATTCCCAGTCAACCGTCGCGTTGTCGATAAGTTACTTGCCTTCCGCAACTGCTCGCATCCCAATGATAAACTGGTGATATGCTTTAAGGGGCAGCTTCAACTAAGATGGCGGAGTGACGCCTGCTGGTCGGCGGAACCCGACGCTTCGTCCCACAATCCTGCATCTGATGGAACTTCAAGATAGTTCAAAGGCTTATAGGCGCAGATGAAGGAGGATGAAATGGCAAGCAAATCTGCGAACACCCGCCGAAATTATTCCGCACGTGCCAATGACCTTATGCATCGTGCTTCCCAAGAAGCAACCGCTCCCAGACTAGCGGCGGCCGGCGCGCTAACGCTGGGCGCGGCAGCCTATGCGCTATTGCGCGATTCGGAACGGCGGGAGCGGCTGAAAAGCCGGGCGCAGGAATATATCGATCTTGCTTCGGCATGGTGGAATGCCGACAAACCGCCGCAGCAACCGGTGGCCACGGCAGCCCAGATTCCTGTGAGCTGACATTTTGCGGGCGGCGATGGTCGCCCGCTTCTTTGATCAAATCCAGGAATTCGGCGGGGCTGGTGGAGCTGAGGGGAATCGAACCCCTGACCTCTGCAGTGCGATTGCAGCGCTCTCCCATCTGAGCTACAGCCCCGCACCCGCCGGGCGCCTCTTTAAACGCAGCGCTCGGACCTTGCAACGACTGTTAGATCCACGCGCTCCGGTTGTTTCGTCAACCTCGCACAGTTCGTCGAAATACGCCCTTTTCGAACGGAACGGCGCGCTTTCCCGATCATTTTTACATCACCCCCAATATTCAGAGCAAGGAGAGTGTCATGGGATATGAAGGTCGTGACTATCGCCGTTCGCGCGGTCAGCAATATGATTATCGGGACCGTGATCGCGACATTGGCCGTTACGGTCGTCCGTCGAGCTATGAGTCTGATGATCGCGGTTTTTTCGATCGCGCTGGCGATGAAGTGAGGTCGTGGTTCGGTGATGAGGAAGCCGAGCGCCGCCGTCGGCAGGACGAACTTGAATATGAACGTCGTTACGGCCGGCAAGGTGGGCGTTGGACCAGCGCTTATGACGATGCCCCCGGTGGATACAGCAGCCGGGGTGCTTCCTGGGGCGACCGAACAGCGTCCAGCTATGACCGCGATTATGCGCCTTATAGCGGAGGCACTTACCGCGAAAACAGCCCGGACCGGTTTGATCCGCACTATCATGAGTGGCGCAGCCGGGAGATCGCGGCGCTTGATCGCGATTATCATGATTATCGTCGCGAAAATCAGTCGCGCTTCGAGAATGATTTCGGATCGTGGCGAAACAATCGCCAAGGGCAACGCCAGCAGCTTCAACATGTGCGGGAGCATCAGGAAGTCGTGGGATCGGATGGCGCGCATGTCGGCACCGTCGACCATGTCCGCGGCGATCGCATCCTGCTTACCAAGAGCGATGAAAATGCAGGTGGCCATCACCACTCTGTGCCCTGCAGCTGGATCAGCAAGGTCTCCGATAAGATCGAGCTGAACCGTACCGCAGCCGATGCCCAGCAGGCATGGAAGGATGAGGAGCGCCGCGGCGCTTTCCGCAGTGGACGGGATGACGACACTGGTCCGCACGTCCTAAACAGGAGCTTCGCCGGCACCTATTGAGCGGGCGGACAGCGTTGAAAGGGAGAGCCCCGGGTAAAAGCCCGGGGCTTTTCATATCAGCCGTTAGCGCTCGCGAATGTATCGCAAGCGGCGGGATCGCCAGTCTCGAGCCCGCGCTTCAGCCAGAACATGCGCTGTTCGGATGATCCATGGGTGAAGCTCTCCGGCACGGGCCGCTGGCCAGCCGCTTTCTGGAGCGTATCGTCGCCGATTGCCTGAGCCGCGCGCATGCCTTCCTCGACGTCGCCGGGCTCGAGCAGGTTCTGGTCGTTGGCTGCCCAGACACCTGCATAGCAATCCGCCTGCAGCTCCATCTTCACCTGCTCGGCATTGCCCGTTGCCTCGTCCCCACGCTGCTGCACCGCGCGCACCTTGTCCGAAATGCCGGTTATCGTCTGGACATGATGACCGACCTCATGTGCAATTACATAAGCCTGCGCGAAATCACCCGGAGCGCCGAAGCGCTGGCGCAGTTCATCGAAGAAGGTCGTGTCGAGATAGATGCGGTTGTCGGCGGGGCAGTAGAATGGCCCCATTGCCGACTGTGCGGCGCCGCAGCCCGACGTTCCCGACTGGTTATAGAATACGAGTGTCGTCGGCTGATACTGACTGCCATTCTTTGCGAACAGATCTGCCCAGCGGCGTTCCGTCGAACCCAGAACCTTGAGCGACAGACGCTGGGTTTCGGTAAGCTGGGATGCATCGGTGCTGGTCTGAGGGCTTCCACCGGTTCCGCCGACGAGGCCCAGCGGATTGCCGCCGAACACCATCATCAAGATCACAACGACGACAACCCCGCCGATCCCGAACTTGCTCCCGATCAGGCTGAGCAGACCGAGGCCCAATCCGCCCCCTAAACCGCCGCCGCCCCGCTGAATTTCGAAGTTGCTGCTTTCGCGTTCGTCGTCGAGGCGCATCGCAATCGCTCCTTATGTCGCTCGCGGACAATGCGCGGCTCGCCGAAAGGATGCAACAATCGAACGACCGGGCTCGGTGCGGCCAACCCCCGCTGAAATTTTGGATAGTTCGCCCGGCGCCGCGCTTGATGCAGCGCAGCATAAGGCGCAGAGGAAGGGCATGGCCGACTCACGCCCATTCCCCAGGCGCCACTCATCGGTTTTGCCCTTGCCCGATCAGGTTGCGCTCGTGCTGCAGGGCGGCGGTGCTCTCGGCTCGTATCAGGCCGGGGTCTATCAGGCGCTCGACAGCGTCGGGATCGAGGTTGACTGGCTCGCCGGCATCTCCATCGGGGCAGTCAACGCGGCCATCATCGCCGGCAATCCGCCGGAGCGGCGCGTGGAACGGTTGCGCGAATTCTGGAACGGGATGACCGCGCAGCTTCCCAGTTTCGCAATCTGGCCCGACGACAAGGTCCGGGAATTTCTGCATGAATGGTCGGCGGGTTTCGTGGCGACCTTCGGCGTGCCGGGATTTTTCACGCCGCGACTGTTGCCGCCGATGCTCGCAACCCCAGGCTCGCCTGAAGCGCTGAGCTTCTATGACAGCACCCCGCTTGCCGAGACGCTGGACCGGCTGATCGACTGGGATCTGCTCAACGACGGGCCGGTTCGGCTGTCGGTTGGCGCGGTCAATGTCGAGACGGGCAATTTCCGTTACTTCGACAACCGCAGCGAAAAGCTGGATGTCCGGCACATAATGGCCTCGGGCGCACTGCCGCCGGGCTTGCCTCCGATCGAGATTGACGGCCAGTGGTGGTGGGACGGCGGCATCGTTTCCAACACGCCGCTTCAGCAAGTGCTGGACCATCAGAACAGCGACCTGCTCGTGTTTCAGGTCGATCTTTTCCCGGCGGCGGATGTGCGGCCAAAGACGATCCTCGATGTCGTCGCGCGCGAAAAGGAAATCCGTTTTTCGAGCCGCACCCGGTTGAGCAGCGACCAGCTTCTCGCCCGGCGCCGTGAACGCACGCTGATCGCCCAGCTGCTGGCGAAGCTGCCTCCGGAGCTGGCCGACGATCCGGCCGCGCGGGCGCTCGCTGATTGCGTAGAGGTGCACGCGGTCAACGTCGTTCACCTGATCTACCGCGCCAATGCCTGGGAAGGCGGCTCACGCGACTATGAGTTCTCGCGCCGGACAATGGATGAACATTGGGCCTCGGGCGAGGCCGCGGTTGCAGCGACGATGCGAAAGTCGGCGCTCCTCGCCAGCAATATCATCGACGGCCGCATCGCAGCCTTCGATCTGACCCCCAAACATGCCGGGAGATTGCCAGATGTTTCTGAAGGGTAAGACAGCGCTGATCACAGGTTCGACGTCCGGCATCGGGCTCGCCTACGCCAAGGTGCTTGCCGCCGAGGGCGCGGCGATAATGATCAATGGCTTCGGCGATGCGGGCCAGATCGAGAAGGAGCGGGCTGCGCTCGCCGAGAGCAGTGGCGCCGGTGCGCTCTACTCACCTGCGGACATGAGCAAGCCAGCAGAGATCGCCGCGATGGTCGCCGAATGCGCCGAAAAACTCGGCGGGCCGGACATCCTGATCAGCAATGCCGGCATCCAGCATGTCGCGCCGATCGAGGAATTCCCGATCGAGAAATGGGATCAGATCATCGCTATCAACCTGTCCTCGACCTTCCATGCCATCCGTGCCGCGCTGCCGGGGATGAAGGCGAAGAAATGGGGGCGGATCATCAATACCGCTTCGGCGCATTCGCTGACGGCTTCGCCGTTCAAGTCGGCCTATGTCTCGGCCAAGCACGGTCTGGCCGGGCTCACCAAGACGGTCGCGCTTGAGGCGGCGACCTTCGGCGTCACCGCCAACTGCATCAGCCCCGGCTATGTCTGGACGCCGCTCGTCGAAAAGCAGATTCCGGACACGATGAAGGCGCGGGGCATGACGCGCGAGCAGGTGATGCACGACGTGCTGCTTGCCGGGCAACCGACGAAGGAGTTCGTGACGGTGGAGCAGGTGGCGGCGCTCGCACTGTTCCTGTGCAGAGAAGAGGCCGCCTCGATCACCGGCGCCAATCTGTCGATTGACGGGGGGTGGACCGCATAAGAGGGGGCATCATCCTGTTTTCGCGGTCGCCTGTCTGGCAAACAGGCGCTAGCATGTCGTCATGAAAAGCCTTGCCATCTTCACGCTGGGGTTCGCCCTGATGACCGCTTCTCCTTCCCGTGCCGACCCCCTCAAGGATGCGGTGGTGGCTGACCTGCCCTCGCTGGTGAAGCTCTACAAGGAACTGCATGCCGCGCCCGAGCTCAGCAACAAGGAAGTAAAGACGGCGGCGCGGCTCGCGAAGGAAATTCGCGGGCTGGGCTTCAAGGTCACGACCGGGGTGGGCGGCACCGGCGTCGTCGCGGTGATGGAGAACGGCTCTGGCCCGGTCCTGATGCTGCGCACTGACATGGACGCGCTTCCGGTGACCGAGGCGACTGGCCTCCCCTATGCCAGCACGGTTCGCGTGGCGGGCGAGGGTGGGATCGAGACCGGGGTGATGCACGCCTGTGGCCATGATATCCACATGACGAGCTGGGTCGGGACGGCGCGGCGTATGGCGGCGCTCAGGTCGCAATGGTCGGGCACGCTGGTGATGATCGGCCAGCCCGCCGAGGAAATCGGTGCCGGTGCCAAACAGATGCTGGCGGACGGGCTTTATACCCGCTTTCCCAAGCCCTCCTCGGTGATCGCGCTGCATGACTGGCCGATGCCTGCGGGGATGATTGGTTATGTGCCGGGCTATGCGATGGCGAACGTCGATTCAGTCGATGTCGTGGTCAAGGGCGTCGGCGGGCATGGCGCTTTCCCGCAAAACACCAAGGATCCGGTGGTGCTCGCGGCCCGGATCGTCACGACGCTCCAGACGATCGTTTCGCGCGAGATCGATCCGCAGGATGCGGCCGTCATCACTGTCGGCAGCATTCACGGCGGCACGAAGCACAACATCATCCCCGACGAAGTGAAGCTTCAGCTGACCGTGCGCAGCTATTCGCCCGAAACGCGCAAACATCTGATCGACGCGATCGGCCGTGTCGCGAAGGGTGAAGCCATATCGGCGGGGATTCCCGATGATCGGATGCCGGTGGTCTCGGTCTATGGCGAGTTCACGCCCGCGACCTTCAACACCGAACCGCTCAGCCAGCGCATCGTGGACCTGTTCAAGAAACGCTTCGGAGAGGATCGGGTGAAGCAGATCCTGCCCAGCATGGGAGGCGAGGATTTCTCGCGCTATTGGCTGGCGGATCAAAAGACTATCCAGAGCACCTTCTTCCGCATCGGGGCGATCCCCCAGGCGAAGTGGGATGCAGCAAAGGGCGATGTCAACGCGCTGCCCGGCCTTCACAGCGCGCAATGGGCGCCTGACCCCGAACCGACTATTGCCGCCGGCGTGGAGGCAATGACGGCTGCCGCGCTGGACGTGCTGGCGAAGAACTAGGACCCGTTCTAACGGAGTCCGGCACCGCCGGCGGCCGCCTTGATGGCGCTGGAAAGCGAGCGGATTGTATAGGGTTTGGTCACCACGGTGACATCACCGAACTCGTCCTCGATCCCGACATTGCCGTAGCCAGTCGTGAAGACGAAGGGCTTGCCTTTCTCGCGCAGCTTGTGCGCGATCGGCAGGCTCATTGTCCCGTTGAGGTTGATATCAAGCAGCGCGAGGTCGAAGTCGCCAGCGATCGCCTGCGCCATGGCGTCATTGAAAGAGGAGGCTTGCGCCGCGACGTGACATCCCATCTCCTCGAGCATGTCCTCTGCGGTCATTGCGATCACGACTTCGTCCTCGATGAGGAGAATGCGAAGATTTTCCAGGAAATGCTCGTCGCTCATAATGACTCCGGTAACGCTGCTTCGATGCGACAGACGATCCCGTCGGCCGCAAAATCGACGGTGACTTTTCCCTGTAGGTCAGTTGTCAACGCACGCTCGATCATGCGCAATCCGAATCCGTGCCGCTTCGGCGGCGAAACAGGCGGCCCGCCCGATTCTCGCCACTCGAAATCGAAGCGACGATTGTCGGAGAGGCGCCAGCGGATCGCAACCTTGCCTTCCGCGGTAGAGAGCGAACCATATTTGGCGGCATTGGTTCCGAGTTCGTGCAGCGCCATGCCAAGAGATATCGCGGCTTTCGGCGTCAGAAGGACATGGTCCCCGCCTGCGGTAATCCGGCCGGGCGGGTCCGCATAAGCAGCGGTAGCGTCGGAGACCAGATCAACGATTGTAGCGCCTTCCCAGTTCTGGCGGGTCAGCAGGTCGTGCCCAGCCGCCAGCATCGCAAGGCGGGCGTGGAAAGCCTCTTGGCCTTCCGCTACCGTCCGGTCGCGCTTGAAGCTTTGCTGAGCGAGGCCCTGCACCAGCGCGAGTGTGTTTTTCACGCGATGGTTGAGCTCGTTGATCAGCAGCCGTTGCTGTTCATCGAAGGCGCGCTGCTCGGTCACATCTCGCGCGACGGCGTGCAGACCTATCGGCCGGCCGTCGAGATCGATGGTCAGCGCGGAGTTTATATCCCATTGCCGCTCCCGCCCGCCGGCGGTGAGAACCGTGACCTCATAGCGGGTCATGCCGCCCTCGTGCAGCTTCTGCTGGAGCATCGCAGAGGTTTTTTCGAATTCCTCCGGAGCGATGAACTCGCTGATCGAGCGGCCGACGATCTGGTCGGCCGGCAGGCCGATCGCTTCGGCCGCGGCGGGATTACATGCGGAGATGCGTTGATCGAGATCGGCGGTGAAGATGATGTCGCGCGCCTGCTCGAAGATCAGCCGGTGCCGTCGCTCGCTTTCCTTGAGCGCCATCCCGGCGCGGGCGCGCGACACGTCGTGCCATAGACGTCCCGCAATGCTGCGGATCAGATTATGGTCGTGTGTGGTCCAGGGGCGCGCCACATTATGCTGCGCCGCCAGCACAGAAATATAAGCGCCGTTGCGGACGATCGGCGCCAGGAGGAAAGCTCGCGTCTCCATTTCGGAGAGATATTCCCGGACCGCCGGGTCGCTCGTGCGGGTGTCTTCGTTGATGTCGCTGACGGCGAAGCTTTCTCCGCGCGAAAGAGCGTCAACGGCGTGGTCGCCGAATGCCGTCAGGGGGATGGTCCCCGCGATCGGCGACAATGTCTGCCCCGACCAGCAAGCATCGATCCGCAGATGCAACGCGTCGCTGAGCACATCTCCATAAAACAGGCGCTCGACGCCCATGCCGGTGCCGGCGATTTCGAGCCCGGCGGCAAGTACCTCACCGGGGGTCTCCAGCGTCCGTAACTTGTCGGAGAAGTTGAGCATCATGCGACTGCGGCGTTCGACCAGCACTCGGCTTGTGATGTCCTGACCCTGGTTGAGAACGCCCGCCACCGACCCGTTTTCACCAGCAATTGGTGTAAAACTGTAATCCCAGTAAGTTTCCTCCACCACGCCATAGCGCTTCATCGGCAGCATCTGATCGTGGGTTGCGAAACCCTTTCCGGTTTCAAGCACGGCATGAAGCTGCGGTCCGACGACATGCCAGATGTCCGACCAGACCTGGTCCGCGCGCTGGCCCAGCGCCTCCGGATGACGGGGACCGGGAATGAACGACCAGGCGTCGTTATAAAGCAAGCGTAGCTCAGGACCCCAATAGATAGCGGTCGGAAAACTGGAGTTGAGGCAGATGCTGAGTGCAGAGCGCAGGGATTGCGGCCATTCCTCCGGCGCGCCTAATGGCGTCGCTGCCCAATCATGAGAGCGGATCCGTTGCGCCATTTCGCTTTCGCTTGACAGCAGCGCCCTGAACTCAGGCATTGTTTGAAATCGCCTCGACCCCCCGCGAGCTCCCCGCTTTCGAGCGAAAGATTACCCGATCGTCATAAAACACGGAATCGCAATCATTGTTCCACCACAACAAAAAAGCGGTTTTCGTCACAAGGGCAGCGGTCCCTAGTTGCAAGGCAGGCAGTTTTGCCGATGGCCCTCATCGCAACATCCTGCTATTTGACCTGTCGCCTTGTAAAGGATTAACATGCGACTGCTGGCTGGAGCACCAATAAGACGTTTGCGCCGCGCACAAGGCCTAACCCAGCAGGCAATGGCTGAAACCCTGGAGATTTCCCCCAGCTATCTCAACCTGATCGAGAAGAACCAGAGACCTTTGACTGCGACCGTTATGTTGCGCCTGGCCGAACGCTTCGATTTCGACACGCGCACGCTTTCGGCGGCGGAGCCGGGCGGCGGCGCGGACGCCCTTCGGCGGCGTCTGGCTGATCCGATCTTCGCCGATCTCGAAATTGATCGCGACGAAATCGCCGAATGGCTCTCGGCTGCGCCAGGCGGGGCGGAAGCTTTCGCACGGGTGTTCGATATGCTCCGCGATTCCGGCGGCGGCCAGCGCCCCGCTGATGCGGTGGACGCGGTGGCGGCCGCGCGCAGTGAAATCGAGCGCTGGCGCAACCACTTCGCTGATCTGGACGCCCAGGCCGAGGCGTTGGCGGACGAGTTGCGGCTTGGCGGCAGCGATCTCTATGGCGCGATCCTCGAACGGTTGCGGGTCAAGCATCAACTCAGTGTCCGCATCCTGCCGGTGGATGTCATGCCCGGCATCCTTCGCCGGCTCGACATGCACGCACGCCAGCTTCAGTTGTCGGAAATGCTGGACCCGGCCTCGCGCACTTTCCAGGCCGCCTTCCAGCTCGGGCTGCTGGAGGCCAAGGCGGAGATCGATGCGCTCGTGTCAGGCGCCAATTTCGCCGATCGGGCAGCGCAGAGATTATTCTATCGCCACCTTTCCTCTTATTTCGCCGCTGCGCTGATGATGCCCTACGGCCGCTTCCTTCGTGCCTGCGATCAGACCGGCTATGACCTCGATCTCCTGCAGCGCCGGTTCAATGCTGGCTTCGAAATGGTGGCGCACCGGCTCACCACGCTCCAGCGGGTTGGAGCGCGTGGTCTGCCCTTTTTCATGATCCGAGTCGATCATGCTGGGCTGGCGTCGAAGCGCTATGCAGGTGCCTCCAACGCAACCCTGATCGAGGCGCGTGGGCGCTGTGCACTTTGGGGCATTCATCATGCCTTCGATCGTCCAGGCGAACTGGTACGCCAACTCGTCGAGCTGGAAGACGGCAGCCGCTGGTTCACGCTAGCCCGCACCGTCCGTCCGCAGCACCGCTCCGCCGAAGGGATCACCGCCACCTTTTCGGTCGGGCTTGGCGTCGGAGCCGAACATGCCGGTGCGTTGGCCGCAGCGCGGGGCATCGATCTCAAAGGCGCGGCGATCCCGATCGGGTTAGGGTGCCGTCATTGCCATCGCCCGCAATGCCCGCAGCGAGGCACACCGCCGGACGGGCGTCTTCTGATGATTAGCGAACGCGAGCGCGGCCTCAGCCCTTTCGTGTTCGCCGGAGATTGATCAGACCGCGACTGGTCAGCGCAGCGCGGGATGTTCCCGCTTCTTCAGTTCGTCCACGAGCTGCTTGACGTTCTGGCTGGTTCCACGCGGCAGGATCAACACGGCGTCGCCGGTCGCGATCACGATCAGATCCTTGACGCCCACGGTCGCAATGGCAGGGCCGTTGCTGTGGATCAGGCAGCCGCTGCTGTCGATCGAAATCACGTCGCCGCGATGGACGTTGCCGTCGAGCGCCTTTTCGGCGAGCCCGTAAAGCGCATCCCAGCTGCCGACATCGGACCAGCCCATGTCGACCGGCACCACCGCGACGCTCCCGGACTTCTCCATGACCGCATAGTCGATCGAGTCCGATGGGGACTGGGCGAAGCTCTTGGGCTCGGGATGAAGCCGCTTGCTACGCTTGCCGGCGGCGTCCATCGATTTGCGGGCCGCGACCGCAATCTCGGGAGCGTTGTTGGCGAGCGCTGCCAGATAGCTGTCGGCGCGGAACAGGAAAATGCCGCCGTTCCACACATAGTTGCCGGCCTCGATATAGGCGCGGGCTGTGGCGAGATCGGGCTTCTCGACGAACTGCTTGGCGTTGCGAACGCCTGGCGCCATCTCTTCGCCCATGCGGATATAGCCGTAGCCGGTATCGGGTCCGTCCGGCCGGATGCCGAAGGTACACAGCCAGCCTTCCTCGGCACTGGGCAGCGCCGCCCTGACGGCATCCAGAAAGGCGTCTGTATTGGCGATCACATGATCGCTCGGCATTACGAGCAGGATGGCGTCGTCGTCGATATCGAGCGCGGCGAGCGCGGCGAGCGCTATTGCTGGCGCGGTGTTGCGGGCGACCGGCTCAAGGATCAGTATCGCATAGGGAATCTGCTCGGCGCTCAGTTGATATTCGACCATTTCGGCATGAGCGCTGTTGCCGACGATGATGGCGGGATCGAACAGGTCTGGATCGGCGCAGCGCAGGGCCGTGAGCTGAAGCATCGTCCGTTCCGCCGTCAGGCTCAGCAATTGCTTTGGTTTGCTGGACCGCGACAGCGGCCAGAGCCTGGTTCCCGATCCGCCAGACAGGATGATCGGAATGATACGACGCGACATGAAGCAGTTCCTCCCGCAGATTGGCGTGCTCTAACAGCTTAACGGCACCGCGAAAACGCCAACCATGCCGATGCGCCCCGGAAAATTCAGAAAATATTCGTCAATTTGAGCGACAGTCGGCGACGGAAAACTTTACACATCCTGCGCGAAAGATTCCGGTCCGAGAGTGATACGCCTTTTCAAACATTATATCCCGAGGGCGGTCTTCCTGCTTGGGCTGTTGGATTTCGCGCTGCTGTTCGCGGCAGCGGAACTCGGCTGGATCCTGCGTTTGTGGCAGATCGGCAGCAAGGTGGGCCCGATCACCGGGCGGATACCGCAGCTGATGAGCTTTGCTGTGGCGCTGCAATGCGCGATGGTCGCGGTCGGCTGTTATGGCGGCGAGGCTCTGCAATCATTGCGGTTCGGGCTCGCCAGGCTGCTGGTCGCGGTGTCGCTTGGCGTGATCTTCATTTCCGTCATGTTCTTCCTGTTGCCGGAACTGACGCTGTGGCGATCGAACACAGTCTATTCGATGGGCGTCGCTGTTGTGCTGCTGTTCGCGGTGCGGATATTGTTTGGGCGGATGTTCGGAGGCGATGCCTTCAAGCGTCGTGTGCTGGTGCTGGGCTCAGGCGCGCGGGCGCGGCGGATTTCGATATTGGCGGAGCGGCCAGGATCAAGCTTCCTCGTCGTCGGCCATATTGCGATGGGGGATGTTGAGCCGGTCGTTGAAGCGGCGGTGCCGCGTGATAAGGTCGATCTGGCGGAATTTGTGCGCACGGTGCGCGCCGATGAAGTCGTGCTGGCGCTGCAGGAGCGCCGTAACGCCATGCCTGTCGCTGACTTGCTCCGCATCCGCACGACGGGCGTCCACGTCAACGAAATCTCGACCTTCCTTGAACGGGAGACCGGCCGCGTTGATCTTCGCAGCGTCAACCCGTCCTGGTTGATCTTCTCGGATGGATTTACGTCGGGACGCCGCCTTTCGGCCTGGTCGAAGCGCGCGGTGGACATCGTGGCCAGCGGCATCCTGCTGATCCCGGCAGCGCCGGTGGTCGCCCTCACCGCGCTGCTGGTGAAACTCGACAGCAAGGGGCCGGCCTTCTTCCGCCAGACCCGTGTCGGCCAATATGGCGCGCCCTTCACGATCGTAAAGCTGCGCTCCATGAAGCTCGACGCCGAGGCGCCGGGCGAGGCGATCTGGGCCGAAAAGGACGATCCCCGCATTACTCGCGTCGGCCGCATCATCCGCAAGCTGCGGATCGACGAATTGCCGCAGGCATGGATGGTGCTGAAGGGCGAGATGAGCTTCGTCGGCCCTCGTCCCGAGCGGCCCGAGTTTGTCGACGATCTCGCGATGCAGATTCCCTATTATGCCGAGCGTCATGTGGTGAAGCCGGGGATCACGGGCTGGGCGCAGATCAATTTTCCTTATGGCGCCAGCCTCGACGATTCGCGCCACAAGCTCGAATATGATCTCTATTACGCCAAGAACTACACGCCTTTCCTCGATCTGCTGATCCTGCTGCAGACGGTGCGCGTGCTGCTGTGGCCGGAAGGCGCGCGCTGATGGCGCTGTTCAACCTGATCGGCAGTCTGGGACATATCCTCGCCGCGTTCCTGTTCGCGGCGACCGCGACCTGGACGCTGCTCAAGCCCAGCGGCAGCATGCGGAACAGAAGCCTTGCGCTGGCCGCGCTCGTCACCGTGCTCTGGTCGGCGAGCGTCGTCAGCCAGGGCGAGAACAATATCCTCTCCCACCTGTGCGAAAGCCTCCGCAATCTCGCCTGGCTGGGTTTCATGATGCTGCTGGTGCGCCAGCGGCGCGACAGCTGGCATCCGGCTGTCATCACCGTCTATCTCGTGCTGGGCGCGATCATCCTGGCGGAAATCGCGCTCGATCTGATCACACCCGGCTTCATCGGCAGCCCGCGTCTGACCGAAGCGGGTGCGATCCTTGCGAATGTGCTGCGGATGATGGTGGCGATCGGGGCGCTGGTGCTGGTCCACAATCTCTATACGGCCGCCGGGCCTGAAGCCCGCTGGAGCATCCGCCTGCCGATGGGTGCGCTGGCCGTGATGTGGGTCTTCGACCTCAATCTCTACACAGTCGCCTATCTCACCGGCGGTCCGGTCAACCAGCTCTATGACGCGCGCGGGCTGGTGATGATGCTTGTAGCCGGTGTGATCGCGGTGGGCAGCCGGCGGAACCTGCAGGGCAAGATGCGCGTCTCGCGCGCGGTCACGTTCCAGTCGCTCTCGCTGATGGCGATCGGCGGCTATCTGGTGGTGATGGTGTTGGTGATGCGTGCACTTGATCTTGCCGGCATTCCCAACATTCAGCTCGCGCAGCTGACCGTGGTCGTGGGCATGACGGCGCTTGGGCTGGCGATGTTTCCGTCGCGGCGGATGCGCGCCTGGTTCAAGATCAAGCTGCTCAAGCATTTCTTCCAGCACCGCTATGATTACCGCGTCGAATGGATGCGCTTCACCGAGACGCTGGGTCGGCCCGATGCCGATGCCGCGCCGCTCGACGAGCGCGTCGTCAAGGCTATCGCCGATATAACGGAATCGCCTGGCGGCCTGCTGCTGCTGCCGGATGAGCGGGGCGCCTTGATGCCGGGCGCGTGCTGGTGCTGGCCCTCGCTGGAGGTCCCGCAGGGCACGGGCGACGCCGCCTTTGCCGAATATTGCGAGCGCCACGGCCGGATCATCGAGCTGGATGGCGTGCGGAACGGCAAAGGTTCGAGCCCTGAAGAGGCGGCGGCGGTGCCCGAGTGGATGATCGGATCGCCGCGCGTCTGGGCGGCGGTGCCGCTGCTGCATTTCGGCAAGCTGACCGGCGTCGTCGTGCTGGAACGCCCGGTGGTCGATCGCATGCTCGACTGGGAGGATTTCGATCTGCTCCGCCTCGCCGGGCGGCAGGTAGCAAGCTACCTCGCCGAGGCGCGGGGGCAGGAGGAATTGCTCGACGCCAAGCGCTTCGACGAATTCAACCGACGCTTCGCTTTCATCATGCACGACATCAAGAATCTGGTCAGCCAGCTAACTCTGGTGGCGCGAAACGCCGAGCGGCATGCCGACAATCCGAAGTTCCGCGCGGACATGATCGCCACGCTCAACATCTCGGTCGACAAGATGAACGATCTGCTCGCGCGTCTCTCCCAGCATAACCGCGGACGCACCGATGGGCCGCGCACCGTTTCGCTGCGCGCGATTGCCGATGCAGTCGCGGCCAACAAGCGTGGCGGGCACCCCATTCATGTCGAGGGCCGCTCGGATGTGCTGGCGCTCGCCGATCCGTTGCGGCTGGAGCAGGCGCTGGCGCACCTCGTCCAGAATGCGATCGATGCGAGCGAGCCGGCCGTCCCGGTCGCGATCGGTATCGAGCGTGGCGAGGGCATTGCGACGCTGACCGTCACGGATCGTGGCGCGGGTATGTCGGCCGAATTCGTGCGCAGCCGGTTGTTCCGGCCTTTCTCCTCCACCAAGGAAGGAGGCTTCGGCATTGGCGCCTATGAGGCGCGCACCTTGATTGGCGCGATGGGCGGCCGGCTCGACGTGACCAGCCGCGAAGGCATGGGCAGCCGCTTCATGATCATATTGCCCGAGGCGACCGAGAATGTCGTCGCCGAAGGTCTGCGGAGGATCGCGTCATGAGCGACGCCAAACCCTGCTTGCTGATTGTCGAGGATGATGAGGGGCTGCAACGGCAATTGCGCTGGGCCTATGACGATTATGAAGTCGTCTCGGCGCTCGACCGCGCCAGCGCGATCGATGCATTGCGCCAGCATGAGCCGGTTGTGGTGACGCTCGACCTCGGTCTGCCGCCGGACGCGGACGGCACCAGCGAAGGGTTCGCCACGCTTGCCGAGATACTGGCGCTCAAGCCCGACACCAAGGTGATCGTCGCCTCGGGGCATGGCGCGCGGGAAAGCGCGCTTCGGGCGATTGCGGGCGGGGCTTATGATTTCTACGCGAAGCCCGTCGATATCGACGAGCTTGGCCTGATCGTCCAGCGCGCCTTTCACCTCCACGCGCTGGAGCAGGAAAATATTCGCCTCGCCCAGAACGGCCATGCCGCCGATGCGCTAGGCGGCATCATCACCAATGCGCCCGAGATGCAGAAGGTCGCCCGCACCATCGAGCGGGTCGCGCCGGCCGACGTGTCGGTGATGCTGCTGGGGGCCAGCGGCACCGGCAAGGAATTGCTGGCGCGCGCGCTCCACAACAGCAGCCCGCGCCGCAAGGGTGCTTTCGTGGCGATCAATTGCGCTGCGATCCCCGAGAATCTGCTCGAAGCCGAGCTGTTCGGCTATGAAAAGGGCGCGTTCACTGGCGCGATCAAGACCACCGAAGGCAAGATCGAACTCGCGGCCGGCGGGACGCTGTTCCTCGACGAGGTGGGGGATATTCCCCTGCCGCTGCAGGTCAAGTTGCTGCGTTTCCTGCAAGAGCGCGTGATCGAGCGGATCGGCGGGCGCAAGGCGATCCCGATCGACACCCGTATCGTCTGTGCGACCCACCAGAATCTGGAGACGATGATCGCCGAGGGGCGCTTCCGCGAAGATCTTTATTACCGCCTCGCCGAAATCGTCATCAAGATCCCGTCGCTGGCCGAGCGGCATGGGGACGTGACCCTGCTCGCACGCCATTTCGTCCAGCGTTTCGCCACCTCGCTTAACCCGCAGGTGCGCGGTCTTTCGCCCGATGCGCTGGCGATCCTCAACGACTGGAAGTGGCCGGGCAATGTCCGCGAGTTGGAGAACCGCATCAAGCGCGCGGTAATCATGGCCGATGGTCGGCTCGTCACCGCCGCTGATCTCGATCTCGGCGAGCCTGCCGAGGAAGCCGAACATCTCAACCTGAAAGCCGCGCGTGAAGTTGCCGATCGCAAGGCGATCCGCCGCGCGCTGGCGCGAACCGAGAATAATATCTCCAGTACGGCCAAGCTGCTCGGCGTCAGCCGCCCGACGCTCTACGATCTTCTGAAGCAGTACGGGCTTCAGCCATGATTTGGCGGGCGGTGGCGTTTCTTGCGCTGCTGCTTGGCTGCGCCGCGCCGGCGCTGGCTGACCGTGCCGCATCGCTGCGCTATGTGGCGGCGGCCGATATCGCATTCGTCCAGAACCAGCCTCGTTCGGCGCGCATCCTGCTCATGAACGCGACCGATGCCGATGCGAAGAATGCGGTGGCGTGGATGTATCAGGCGCGGGTGGCGCTGGCGCTCGATGACGGGCGCGGTGCCGCACAGGCGCTAGATCGGGCGATCGAGGCAGGCATGCCGGTTGCGCGGACGCTCCATTTCCGGGCGCATGCGCTGCTGCTCCAGCATCGCGCGGGCGACGCGCTGGAGGTGGCGCGTCCGGATAGAATTCCGGCATCCTATCGGGGCTATGCGGCGCGGATGCGCGGGCGGGCACTCGCCGAACTGGGCGATTACGCCGGAGCCGCGCGAGAGTTTGGAACAGCGCTCGCTATCACGCCAGACAGCGCGCCGCTTTGGACTGACATTGCGCGTTTCCGCTTGTTGACCGGCGAGCGGCTGGGGGCGATCCGCGCCTCGGATCAGGCCGTCGCGCTCGATCGCGAGAATGTGGACGCGCTGGTGCTGAAGGGTATGCTCGTCCGCGATCAATATGGGCTGGCGGCGTCGCTTGCGTGGTTCGACAAGGCTCTGGCGATCGATCGTTTCGATCTCGATGCCCAACTTGAGCGTGCCGCGACGCTTGGCGATCTCGGCCGCACGCGAGAGATGATGGCCGTAACGCGCGCCGTTCAGGCGCTTGATGCGAGCAACCCGCGCGCCTTCTATCTTCAAGCGTCTCTGGCCGCGCGGGCGCGTAATTTCGCGCTTGCCGACAAGCTGATTGATCAGGTCGGGGGAGCGCTGGATACACTTCCCGGCATGATGTTGCTCAAGGGGGCGGTTGCCTATCAGCTCGGGAACTTCGGCGAAGCGGCCGAGATTTTGACCAAGCTGATCGAAGCGCAGCCGAATAATGTTACGGCACGACGGCTGCTCGCGGCGGCGGAATGGCGAGCTGGCAATTTCGATGCGGTGGTCGCGTCGCTCGATCCGATTGCGAACGGCGCTGACAGCTATGTGCTGACTCTGCTCGGTCGCGCCTATGAAGCGCAGGGCGACCGGGTCACGGCGGCGGGCTATCTCGACGGCGCAATGTGGTACCGGCCGGGCGCGGCGATTGTTGCGCAAGCCGAAATCGACGATCCCAATGCGGGGAGTGCGGCGGCGAAGGTGGCGCAGGCGCGCCGGATGCTGGCGACGGGCCATGTGCGTCAGGGACTCGATCTCGCGCTTGGTCTTCAGCGGGACAATCCGGGCGCGCCGGATGCGCATATGCTTGCCGGCGACGCGTGGAGCATGGCCGGTCGAGGCGCGCAGGCGGTTGAGGCGTATCGCCGCGCCGCCAATCTGCGTTTTTCGGAAGCCGTCGCCCTTCGGCTGGTCGCCGCGCTTGGCCGGGTCGGGCGGATGAGGGATGCAGTCCGCGTGCTTGATCTCTTCCTCAGCCAGAACCCCTTGAACGTGCCTGCGCGGACCTTGCAGGCCGATTGGTTGATGGCGCGCGGCCGCTTCGCCGATGCCGCGCAAATCCTCGAAGACCTGCGCAATCGAGTCGGCGCCGATGATGTCGCAATCGCGAGCAATCTCGCCTGGTGCTATTTCAGGACCGATCGGGTTGAGCAGGCGCTTGAGATCGCCGGACAAGCCTATCGGCTGGCGCCCGCCAATCCGCGCGTGGCGCACAGCTATGGCTGGATCCTTCACAAAGCGGGCCGCAATCCACGCGCTGCGCTCGCGCTGCTCCGGCAAGCTGCCGCACAGGCGCCTGATTGGACATTGGCCCGATCGCATCTCGCTGAAGCAGAGGCAGTTCACGCTGGCCGTTCCATCGGCTAGAGCGCCGGCATGACTGACGACGCCACGCTCCGCCGCATTGCCGACGCGCTCGATCGTATCGCACCGCCGCCACCTGTGTTCGACGATCCGGTTGCCGCGCCGGCCTATGTCTGGAGGGGGCAGGGGCTCGTCGCGACCCGCGCGTTCGCTCCTCTGCCGCTGGATCTCTTGACCGGGATCGACGCGCAGAAGGACGCGATCGTCGAGAACAGCCGCCGGCTCGCGCGCGGCCACGCTGCACATGATGTCCTGCTCTGGGGTTCGCGCGGCGCTGGCAAGTCGGCGCTGGTCAAGAGCACGGTCGGAACGCTGCAGGGGGAGGGCGTTGCGATTGCGCTGATCGAAGTGGCTGGCGATCATCTTGAAACGCTACCCACCCTGTTCGGCCAGATCGCAGATGTCGCGCGCAGCTTCATCCTGTTCATCGACGATCTCGGCTTTGCGGAAGGCAGCGATGCGCCGCGGCTGCTGCGTTCGATGCTCGAAGGCGGCGCCGAGGCTCGGCCCGGCAATGCCCGGCTCTACGTCACCGCCAATCGCCGTCATATCGTGCCGCGCGATCTCAAGGAGCAGGACAGCGTCATCAACCCGCGCGACGTGGTGGACGACAAGCTCGCCTTGTCAGACCGCTTCGGCCTGTCGCTTGGTTTCCATGTCTGCGACCAGCCGACCTATGTCGCGATGGTCGAAAGCTATGCCGCCCGTTTCGCCCTGACGATCGATCCGCAGGACGCCATCAGCTGGGCGACCCAGCGTGGCAGCCGCTCGGGCCGGGTCGCCTGGCAATATGTCGTCGAAGTCGCCGGCCGGCAGGGCAAGCGGCTTTGAGCAAAAACGCGTCCCACCCCCGTGGCGGGTTTTACTCCGGCAGGAAGTCGGGCACCGACAGGTAACGCTCGCCGGTGTCGTAATTGAAACCAAGCACGCGGCTGCCCTTGGGCAGTTCGGCCAGTTTCTGCGCGATGGCCTGCAAGGTCGCGCCCGATGAGATGCCAACCAGCATGCCTTCCTCGCGGGCCGCGCGGCGGGCCATTTCCTTGGCTTGCGCGGGATCGACCTGGATTACGCCGTCAAGGATCTGGGTATGAAGATTGGCGGGGACGAAACCCGCGCCGATGCCCTGGATCGGGTGCGGGCCGGGCGTGCCGCCCGATATCACCGGGGAAAGCGTCGGTTCGACCGCGAATATCTTGAGGTTTGGCCAGCGCGCCTTCAGCACCTCGGCGCAACCGGTGATGTGACCGCCGGTGCCGACGCCCGTAATGAGCGCATCTACCGGCGTGTCCTTGAAATCAGCGAAGATTTCCTCAGCGGTCGTCCTTGCGTGAACGGAGATGTTGGCCGGGTTCTCGAACTGCTGCGGCATCCACGATCCCGGCGTCTCATCGATCAGCTGGAGCGCGCGTTCGATCGCGCCCTTCATGCCCTTCTCGCGGGGGGTAAGATCGAAGGTCGCGCCATAGGCGAGCATCAGCCGCCGACGTTCCAGCGACATCGATTCCGGCATCACCAGAACAAGCCTGTAGCCTTTCACAGCGGCCACCATGGCAAGGCCGATGCCGGTGTTGCCGGAGGTCGGCTCGATGATCGTGCCGCCGGGCGTGAGCTTCCCGGACTTCTCCGCGTCCTCGATCATTGCAAGCGCGATGCGATCCTTGATCGATGCACCGGGGTTGGCGCGCTCGGACTTGATCCAGACTTCGGCGTCGGGGCCGAACAGCCGCTGCACGCGGATATGGGGCGTGTTGCCGATCGTTTCGAGAATGTTCGAGACCTTCATGTCTTCGTCTCCTTGAGATCAGTTACAACCAGATGGTCCGGCGGATCGAAAGTGCGCGTGTTACGCAGTTCTGGAAACCACCGCGCCCACAGAAATGTGATCGCGATCGCGCCGCATCCGCCAGCGACGACGGCCGCGACTGGCCCAATCAGTGCGGCGAGCAGACCCGATTCGGCCTCGCCAAGCTCGTTGGAACCCGAGATGAATAGCGTAGAGACAGCGCTTACGCGACCACGCATCGCATCGGGCGTGTAGATCTGGACCAACGACTGGCGGATGAATACCGACACCATGTCGCCCACGCCAAGAAATGCGAGGCTGACGAGCGACAGCGGCATCGATCGCGACAAGCCGAATATGATTGTCGCCACGCCGAACAGGGCGACGCCGCCCAGCAGCTTTGGTCCGACATGGTTGGTCAGGGGGCGAAAGCTCAGCCATAGCGCGGTCAGGCCAGCGCCAATGGCTGGGGCTGCGCGAAGATGACCAAGCCCCTCCGGCCCGACCTTAAGGATATCGCGGGCGTAGATCGGCAGCATCGCGGTGGCGCCGCCGAGCAGCACGGCGAACAGATCAAGCGAGATCGCGCCTAGCACGAGCCGGTTGTGTCGCACATAGTGGAAGCCTTCGATCATCTGCCGCCAGGGCTTCCGGTCGCGATTGACGGGCGGACGGGGCACGGGACCGATCAGCATGAGCGCGACAAATGCCAGCCCGAACAGCCCCGCTCCTCCAAAATAGGGCAGCGAATGCCCTGTCGCATAGAGATAGCCGCCAAGTGCCGGCCCGATCATTGCACCCGTCTGCCACGCCGTAGAATTTATGGCGATGGCGCGCGGCAGCAGCGGCGGCGGCACGAGATTGGGGCCGAGCGCGCTGAACGCCGGACCGGCGAACGCGCGCGCCACGCCGAGCAGGGCGGCGACCGCGAACAAAGCCGGCAGCGTGATTTCGCCTGAGTGCGTGAGCAGCGCCAGCGCCAGCGAACACCCGATCTCCAGCAGGACAACCGCGCGCGCGATCCAGCGCCGGTCGACATGATCGGCGGTCCATCCCACGATGAGCGTGAGGAGGAGGAGTGGCAGGAACTGCACAAGCCCGATAAGACCGAGCTGGAACGCCGCTTCCTTGGTGCTCATCGTCTGACGGGCGATATCGTAAACCTGCCAGCCGATCACGACGACGAGCGCATTCTGCGCAAGCACCATCGCTATGCGTGCGATGAGGAACGCCCTGAAGGTCGGAATGGCGAGTGGATGGGATGGAGAGGACACGCAGAACCTTTAGATTTTGCCTGACGGCATCGGCAACAGGTTTATGAATAATATGTCCTTGAGCTCGGTCAGCTGTCCGGCTCTCGCCGCGCGATCGCGCCGCCGAGGCATGCGCCGCCGAACAATATGCCCGCCGCGATTACGAAGCTGAGTCCGGGAAAGCTGTCGCTCGACAGGCTGTAGATCCAGCCGAAGAACAGCGGGGAGGCAATGCCGGCAATGCTGCCGATGCTGTTGTTTGCGCCCTGGAGCTGGCCCTGTTCGCGTTCGGAAACGCGCGCGGTCATCAGCGACTGGATCGTAGGCATGGCAAGGCCCCACAGCGAATTGGGCAGCAACGCCGCGGCGAACAACCAGCCGTTTGGCGCCAGACCCATCGCCAGCACGCCGATCGCGCCGACGCCAAGCCCCATCGCCATCGTCGTCCGCTCGCCAAGTCTTTTGGTGATCGGCCCGACCAGCGTGCCCTGCACGATCATGTCCATCAGCCCCGCGAAGCCGAGCAACAGGCCAACCTCGAGTGAACCCAAGCCATAGCGGTGGCCCGCATAGAGCACGTAAACCGCCGAGAATATGTGATGCGCGAAGTAGAGCAGGAAATTGACCACCGCGAGGCCCGAAAGATCTGGATGCGACCGCAACAACCTGAGCGAGCCCAGCGGATTGGCGCGCGCCCAGGAGAAGGCCATGCGTTTTTCCGGCGGCAGCGATTCGGGCAGCACGAAGAGCCCGTAGAGAAACGCCAGCGCCGACAGGCCCGCCGCCGCCCAGAAGGGCGCGCGCGGACCAAGCTCCCCTAATATCCCGCCCAATGCGGGGCCGGCGACGAAGCCGGCCGCGAATGCCGCGCCGATCTTGCCATAGGCGCGGGCGCGATCCTCGGGCGGGGTGATGTCCGCCATATAGGCGAAACAGGCCGTGAAGCTCGACGATGTGATCCCGCCGATTATCCGGCCCACCGCCAGCCACCAGAGGTCGGGCGCCAGCGCCATCAGCATCCAGTCGAGCGCCAGCCCGGCGGTCGAGATCAGGATCACCGGCCGCCGCCCGTAGCGATCCGATAGCGAGCCGATCACGGGTGAGCAGAGAAACTGCATCCCCGCCCAGATCGCCACCATTGCTCCGTTCCAGATGCCCGCCGCCGCCTGCGATCCGCTGAACTGCTCGATCAGCGGCGGAAGCACCGGGATCACAAGCCCCATCGCCATGATGTCGAGCACCGCCGTCACCAGGATGAAGGCGATGGCAGGACGAAAGCTTTGCGGAGACGATCGGGGCATGGGGCGACCGCTGTTGCCCATTTCGTCTCAGAAAAGCCAGTACGGCAAGTTCGCCATCAATTGTTGCGTCGCACAATTTTATGCGGCATGAACAGTTTAACTGAAGAGAGTCGTGTCGAAGGAAAGATGGAACCGAACAAGATCTTGCTTGAGGCGATCGCGCTGCGCAAATGTGTCGAAGCCACCTATAATCGCGTGGTGATGAAGCTCGCGCCGCATATCCTCTACACCCGTCATGGCGATCTGTTCATCGACGCGGTCGCGGTGGAACGCGAGGGCAAGCCGCCGCGCGAGACCAAGATCGGCACATTCAAGCTTGCGGGGCTGCATATCCGCGGGCTTGTCGACCGGACCTTCGATGTCGACGCGGCCTTCGATCCCGCCAACGACAAATATGAGGGCGTGACGCTCTTCGCCGTCGAAGCGGCCTAACCTCCTTTCCCGAAATGCACGGCGAGCCAGACGGTCGGCTCGTCGGCTGTCGTCCAGGTGACGCGGTGGCGTTTGCCAGCGGGGATGAGCATGTGATCTCCCGGCTTCAGGGTGATCTCCTCCTCTCCTTCGATCGATAAACCTGCGCCGCCGGCGAGGAGCAGGACCCATTCGTCGTGATCCTGACAGTAGGGCGCGTCGATCGGGGTGGACTGGCCGTGCGACACGATCCGTTCGATCCGTGCGCCGGGGCGGGCGAGGATTTCCTCGAAGATCTCGCCTTGGGTTGCGTCGGGAAGGGTGGTCAGGAGGTTTGCCACAACGTCACCCTGACCTTGATTCGGGGTTCATCGTCTCACAGGCGCAGCGCAAGTGGCCTGCTGGATGCTGAATCAAGTTCAGCATGACGAGGAGAGAGGGGGCGTTTTCAGCCACGCGCCGCAACGATCCGGGCCAGCGGGTTCGGTTGCGGTTCCGCCACCTTGAACAGCGTGTTGCGGTCGCGGTGGAGGAAGGGTTCGGCCTGGCCGCGCACGATCAGCGTCGTGTCGCTGACATAGCTCCAGCTGCCGTCCGGGTTGAAGGTGATTTCCAGCCGGTAGGCGTCGGTGCGGAAGGCGTGTTCGAGAAACGCCGTCGAGCAGATGCCGAATTCGGTCGACCCGCGCCGCGCCTCCACCACCAGTTTGTCCGCGTGGGGCGCCGCATGGCCGCCAGCGAGCAGGGCCTGCCCGCGCGGGATGGTGAGGCTCTGCATGATGAGGCCGGTCGCGGGCTCATAGAGCCAGTAGCCGACCTGATCGTGGAAGGTGATGTCCTCTTCCTCGGTATTGATGTGGACGTGATAGCGCAGGCCGTAGAGCAGCTGCGGGCCGTTTGCCTGCGGATCGCATGGATCGAAGACGATGCGTTCCTGATAGATGCGTTCTTCCGGCCCATCGGCCTTGGGCGCGCGATCGAGGCCGCGCTTCGCCTCCCACGTTCCGGCCAGACGGCGCAGCGGGCCGAGATTGGCGAGGGTGTCGGGATCGACGTCCGCCGGCTCAGTGAAGATATCGTCCGGAAATTCGCTCATTGCCTGCCCCCTTGCAACGCATCGCCGCACAGTCTCTCGGCAGGTCGCCAGGCCCAGTCAAGCGTCCCGAAGGTAATGAAGGTAACGGCACGTCATCACGGGGCATCGTCGAACGGAGGGGCCGGGGCGGCGTACCGATCGCGATGGGTCCGGCGCAGCGCAGCGATGATCAGGCGGTTGTCGTAGCGGACCCTGCTGCCGATCCGGCGGCCGCGGTAGAAGACCGGAATCACCTCGCCCTGAATCGCGCGTTCGATCGAGAGATCGAGCGCGTGGGTGCGGCCTTCCTCCACGGCTGCATCCCAGGCGGCCGCGAAGCTGCTTTCCTCGCCCGCGCGCTTGCGCAGGCCATAGGCCGATTTCGCGCTCATCCCGACCGCCTTTGCCGCCGCGCTGACCACGCCGATGCGCGCGAGCTGGACAATGAACTCGCGCTGGCGGGCGGGGGTGAAGCCGTCGCGGCGCGCGGATGCGGCGGGGACGGGGGTGAAGGTGAGGGGATCGGCGGGATCGTCGAAGGGGGCGGAGTCGGTCATCGACGAGTCTATGACTCAAATGGGGGGCTGTAGGAAAATGGTTTTCGTGCGGCAGGCGCGGGGGTAATCCCAGACCATGAGCGAGCCGACCCCACATTATGCCGGAGGCTGCCTGTGCGGGGCGCTGCGTTACGAAGCGCGCGCCGCGCCGCGCTACATGGGCTATTGCTGCTGCGCGGATTGCCGCAAGGCGTCGGGATCGGGGTTCGTGCCCTTCATGGGCTTTGCGGGCGATACGATCCGGTTCAGCGGGGAAACCCGGCAGCACCGCATGAAGGCGCTGCGCCGCGAGGCGGTGCGCAATTTCTGCCCGGCCTGTGGCGGGCTGGTGTTTGGCGGGGACGTGGGCGTCGATGATATGCACACCGTCTATGCGGGATCGCTGGACGATCCGACGCTGTTCGTGCCGACGATTGCGATTTTTACGCGGGACAAGCCGGATTGGGTGGAGCTGCCCGAGGGGTTGCGGACCTATGAGACGATGCCGGAGTGAGGGCGGTGCAAGGGAAACAGGCTACGAGCAGTCTGTCAGGAAATGCACCCGCCATCATGGGGACCGGCGCGTCATTTTGCACCGATTAGGCGGGCTCGAACGCGGCGATGATCGGGCAAGGGCCGCTGGTACTGGCGGCGCAATGCCCGGCGAGACGGGCGAGCGAGGCGCGGGCGGACTGAAGCTCGGCGATCTTCGCGTCCAGCGCGGCGATGCGGGCCTCCGCCAGCGCGCGAGCGCGGGCATGGTCATGACCCGCATCGAGCGCGAGCAGCTCGGCGATCTCCTCCAGCGTGAAGCCCGCGCCCTGCGCCGCGCGGATGAAGCGCAGCCGCCGCACGTCCGCCTCGCCATAACGGCGCACCCCGCCGCCATAGCCATCGCCGCGATCGGGCGTGTCGAGCAGGCCGCGCCGCTGATAATAGCGCACCGTTTCCACCCCAACGCCGCCTGCTTTCGCCAGCCCGGCAATCGTCACATTTTTCATGCTTGACTCCGTACCATGGTACGGAACTTATATGGGATGGGTCCGCTCTTGGACAAGCTGCCTTCGGGCAATGAGGAGACGACCCATGACTGAAGCCAACAAGCAGGATTGCCCCTGCAACCCGTGCCGCTGCGATCCGTGCAAATGCGCGAAGTGCAACTGCAAGAAGGGCTGCGGCTGCTGAGACCTCTTGAGCCCCTCTCCTTCAGGGGAGGGGTTGGGGTGGGGCATTCCCTCCTGAGCCAGCGCTCGTGGTGAGCCCCCACCCCCTGACCCCTCCCCTGAAGGGGAGGGGGGAACTATTGCTGAAGATCAAGGAGGCCACCATGGCCACGAAACCCAAGGCCATCCTCTACCGGATGGTGATGCCCGACCATATCTGCCCCTATGGGCTGAAATCGCTGCACCTACTGCGGAGCAAGGGTTATGAGGTCGACGATCGCTGGCTGAAGACCCGCGCCGAGACCGACGCCTTCAAGGCGCAGTGGGACGTGAAGACCACGCCGCAGACCTTCATCGATGGCGACCGGATCGGCGGCTATGACGATCTGCGCCGCTTCTTCGGCACGCCCGTGCGCGATCCCAAGGCGGTGAGCTACCGCCCGGTGGCGACCCTGTTCGCGATGACCGCCGCGATGGCCGCCGCCGCGAGCCAGGCCGCGTTCGGGACGCCGCTGACCGGACAGGCCGTCGTCTGGTTCATCGCCTTCAGCATGTGTGCGCTGGCCTATCTCAAGCTGCGCGATGTCGAGAGCTTCTCGACTATGTTCCTCAATTACGACCTGCTGGCGCGGCGCTGGGTGCCCTATGGCCGCATCTATCCCTACGCGGAGGGGCTGGCGGGCGTGCTGATGGCGGCAGGCGTGCTGCACTGGCTGTCGATCCCGATCGCGCTGTTCATCGGCGGCATCGGCGCGGTGTCGGTGTTCAAGGCGGTCTATGTGGACAAGCGCGGGCTCAAATGCGCCTGCGTGGGCGGGGACAGCAATGTGCCGCTAGGCTTCGTGTCGCTGACCGAGAATGTGATGATGGTTGGGATGGCGGTTTGGATGATGGTGGGGAGGTAAGGCCGACCATTACATATTGTCGAAGTCAGATCGTCTCTACTGGTACGCCGACATGCGGGGCTGCCTCTGCCATTGTCTGGTCGAGCGTGACCAGCGTACAGCCAGCGTCACGGGCAATTGCGAGATGCAGGGCATCGGAAGCGCGCAAGCCAAGTTCATAGTGATCGGCAAAGCGCGCCGCTGCTTCGAAATGTGCCGTGCTGATGGACAGGGTCAGCAAGCCGTCTTCGAGCAGCTGGCGCCAATTGGCAAAGATCTGGGCGCGTTGTTCGACGGTCAGCGTGCCGGATCGGATCTTGATCGACAGGGCGCTGGACAGTTCCGACACGACCCATGGGCTGATTGCGACTTCGCCTTCAGCTTGCGCAGCCAGCCAGGTCCAGACGCGTTCGCTTTGCGGTTCGCTGGTCAGCGCTGCGACCAGCGCGGACGTGTCGATATAGTGCATCAATAACGATCGCTGTCGCGCATCTGGCGAATGAAATCGCCCGCTGAAATCTCCTGATAGGGAAGTTTGGACGCTGCCTTGCGCAATGCTTCGACATCGATCTTCTTCAGGGTCTTTTCAGGTGGCACCAAACGGGCCGCGAGCTTGCCCCGGCGTACGATATCGATTGTCTCGCCGGCCTCAGCGCGATCGACGAGTTCGCTGAAATGCGCCTTGGCGTCTGCGAGGTTGATACGATCCATGACAGGCTCCTGACCAGTTTTGTGACCATATCTTAAACGGAGCCGAGGCACAATCATTTTGACACACGAAAAGCGATAGGAATAAGATGTTGATCAATTAACGAATGATTTAAAAGTCAAAGAGAGACTGCGTAAAAGATGATAAGGTCGAAAACGGTCTTCGTTGTGGGTGCCGGAGCGAGTTGCGAATTGGGCTTTCCAAGCGGAGCCGAGCTTTTACAAAACATTGCAACTGATCTTGACATAAGATTTGAACATTGGGACCAAAAATCTGGTAGCCGAGTCATTATGGAGGCCTTTCGGCGGCACCATGCCGCCAATGACCCACAAAGCGATGTCAATGATTACTTGAAAGCAGGGTGGCGACTTCGAGACGCGGCAAATATTACTCGTTCAATTGATAACGCGCTTGATCAGAATGCCGGGAATCCAAAGGTTGAGTTTGCTGGTAAATTGGCCATAGCTTCGCAAATTAGAGATCGAGAGCGCGAATCGCACATACAAAGACGGGAAAATCACCCCAATATTATAGACATAAATCGCATTAGGGACTCGTGGATATTTTATTTAGGTCAAATACTAACAACGGATGTCAGGTCCAATAAGATAGATTCAATATTTGAAAATGTGACATTCATATCGTTTAATTATGATCGAAGTCTTGAGGCATGTTTGCCAACAATCCTATGCGATGCGTACGGAGTTGGTCTGCAAGATGCTGATAATATTGTGCAAAATGCGAAAATTTATCACCCTTATGGATATCTCGGTAACCTGCCAAGCTCATCTCATCCCCAAGGGGTGGCGTTTTGGAATGACACAACGGATATTATACGACTCTCTCAAAGCATAAAGACTTTTGGAGAAGAAATACACCAATCTCCCGAAATTGATGACATGCGCGGTGCGATGTTGGAAGCGGACCAAATCGTTTTTTTGGGATTTGGTTTTCACAAGCCCAATATCAAGCTCATTTCTCCGCTGGAAGGGCTTACGGCGAGAGCGATATACGGAACCGTATTTCAGGAGCCATCTGCAGCTATTGCGACAATTAAACAAGATATCGCAAAAATGGCGATCGGAAATATGCCGAATAAGAGTCGATATGATGTTGAATTAGCGGGATTCAAATGTTTTGAATTTTTGAAGCAATATTATTCTCCGTTAACTTCATAGTTCAGCGATATATCGCTTATTGATCCTCTAAACTCACAAAACTATCCATCACCTGCTTCCACCCCGCCTGCTTGAAATCGATCTCAAGCTTGTTGTCCTCGATCTCCGCGATCGTGCCCTAGCCGATTTTCTGACGGAAAACGCGCAGGCCGCGCCGCGCCTCAGGTCGCCAACCGCTTTACCGACAGGCGCATCGTCACGCGCAGGCCCTCGGGGCGCCAGTCGCGGTGGAGGGAGCCTTTGAACTGGCTGGAGACGGTGCGATCAAGCAGCGTGCTGCCGAAGCCCCTGGTCTCGCCGGGGCCGGATACCGGCGCGCCGCCGCTTTCTTCCCAGACGAGCAGCACTTCCTCGCCGTCCTTTTGCCAGGTGACGGTGACGTGGCCGCTCTTTGTGGCGAGCGCGCCATATTTGGTGGCGTTGGTCGCGAGTTCCTGAACGATCAGCGCGATGCCGTTGGTGCTGTGGTGGCCGCACGGGATCGGCGGGCCGGAGAGGATGAAGCTGGGGGCGCCCTCGGGGCGGCGGTGGGGATCGACAATCGCTTCGATCAGTTCGTCAAGCCTGACGAGCTCCGCGCCTTCCTTCTTTATGGCCTTGCGACGGATCAGCCCGTGGGCGTTGCCGAGCGCCTGGATGCGGCCGGAAAGCGCAGTCGCCAGCTCCTCCGCGCTTCTGGCCGTGCGCGCGCCGATGCGGATCATGCTGTCGGCCACGGCGAAGACGTTCTTGAGCCGGTGGCTCATTTCGCCGGCGATCATCTCCTGCTCGTCGAGCAGGCGTTTGAGGCGGGTTTCGCTCTGCGCCATGCGCAGGGTGATGCCGACGAAGGCCGCAAGCTCCGAACAGATGCGGGCATGCTCGGCGTTGAAATAGCCCTTGCGATCGGAGACCACCCAGAGCGTGCCCAGCGGATCGGAGCCGCCGACGAACATAGGGACGAGCAGTACCTCCGGCACGACGATGCCGGCGTCGCTGATCCAGCTATATTTGCGCTCGGGGTGGCATGAGAGGGTCGGCGCGTTGCAATCGAGCGTGACGCCGCAGGGGCTGTCGTCGCGCGGCGTGGTGGCGCCGTTGAAGGGCGCGAGGACGCCGTGGAGATGCTGCCAGCGGAAAATGGTCGGCTCGTCCAGCGAATCGTAGAGGCTGAGTCCGGCCGAAACGGAACCGGTCAGCGCCATCGCCAGATCGACGAAGCGGGAGAGCACCACATCCGGGCCATCGGCCATGAGAGAGGCAAGCTCTTGCAGTGCAAGCTTTTCGCGCAACGGATCGGCGGGCGGGGCGGTGCGCCGGGCAAGTTGATCCGTGATGTAGATCGCCTCGCTCGACCCGCCATCCGCATGGAGCGTTGGGGCCATGCGGCACATGCTGCTTCGTTTCGGGTCAAAACTCAAGCGCGCTGGTGGGCGCGCGGCGGGAGGGCTGGTCAGGCGTCCGTGGTAACGAAGCTGTCCATCACCCGCTTCCGCCCGGCCTGTTCGAAATCGATCTCGAGCTTGTTGCCCTCGATCTCGGCGATCGTGCCGTAGCCGAATTTCTGATGAAAGATGCGCAGGCCGACCGACAGGTCCGCGCGGGGTTTCGCGGCGTAGCTGGCGGCGGGGGCGCGGGCTTCGACGACGCGGGGCTGGCGTTCCCAGATCGGGGCGTTGACCGCCGCCGCGCTCGCGCGTTGCCAGCCGGGGCCGCGGTGCTGGGCGCGGTCGGGGCGGTTGGTGGCGACGTGGGCGAAGGGGTCGGTATGCTCGCTCCATTGCGCGCGCCACAGGCTTTCGCCGCCGGACATGCTGCTTTCCTGCTCGATATGATCCTGCGGCAGCTCGGCGATGAAGCGGGAGGGGATGCTGCTGGTCCACTGGCCGTAGATGCGGCGGTTGGCAGCGTGCCAGATGGTGCAGCGGCGGCGCGCCCGCGTGATCGCGACATAGGCGAGGCGGCGTTCTTCCTCCAGCGAGGCGAGGCCGCCTTCGTCGAGCGCGCGCTGCGAGGGGAAGACGCCTTCTTCCCAGCCGGCGAGGTGGACATCGTCGAATTCGAGGCCCTTGGCGGCGTGGATGGTCATGATCGTGACCTTGGCTTCGTCCGACGCCGCGTCATTGTCCATCACCAGGCTGACATGCTCCAGGAAGGCGCCGAGCGTCTCATATTCCTCCATCGCGCGGGCAAGCTCGGCGAGGTTTTCGAGGCGGCCAGCGGATTCGGCGGAGCGCTCGTTCTGCAGCATCGCGGTGTAGCCGCTCTCGTCGAGGACGAGGCGGGCGAGCTCGGCATGGGGGAGGGTCGCGAGGGTGTCGCGCCAGCGGGCGATGTCGCCGATCAGGTTGCCGAGCGAGCGGCGCGCCTGCGGGGTCAGCTCGCTGGTGCCCGCAATCTGCGCGGCGGCGTGGAGGAGGGGGCTGCCCTCGGCGCGGGCGAGCTGGTGGAGACGGGCGACGGCCTTGTCGCCGAGACCGCGTTTCGGCACGTTGATGATGCGCTCGAAAGCGAGGTCGTCGGCGGGTTGGGCGATGACGCGGAGGTAGGCCAGCGCGTCGCGGATTTCGGCGCGTTCGTAGAAGCGGAAGCCGCCGACGATGCGGTAGGGCAGGCCGATCGAGATGAAGCGTTCCTCGAACTCCCGGGTCTGGAACTGGGCGCGGACGAGGATGGCGGTGCGGTCGATGCGTTCGCCGCGCGCCTGCGCCGCCTCGATCTCGTCGCCGACGCGGCGGGCTTCCTCCGGGCCGTCCCAAACGCCCTGCACGCGGACCTTGACGCCGCCGTCGCCGTCGGGATCGCTCTCGGTCCACAGCGTCTTGCCGAGGCGGCCGCCATTGTTGGCGATGAGGCCGGAGGCGGCGGCGAGGATGTGCGGGGTCGAGCGGTAATTCTGTTCGAGGCGGATGATCACCGCGCCGGGGAAATCCTTCTCGAAGCGCAGGATGTTGGCGACCTCCGCGCCGCGCCATGAGTAGATCGACTGGTCGTCGTCGCCGACGCAGCAGATGTTCTTGCGCTCCTGCGCGAGCAGGCGCAGCCAGAGATACTGGCTGGCGTTGGTATCCTGATATTCGTCGACCAGGATATATTTGAAGCGGCGCTGATAATCGGCGAGCACGTCGCGGTGGGTCTTCAGGATCACCAGCATGTGGAGCAGCAGATCGCCGAAATCGCAGGCGTTCACGGCGCGCAGGCGATCCTGATAGGCGGCGTAGAGATCCTTGCCACGGCCGTTGGCGAACTGTTCGCTTTCGCCCGCGTCGACGTCCGCCGGGGTCCAGCCCCGGTTCTTCCAGCGATCGATCAGCCCGGCGAGCTGGCGGGCGGGCCAGCGTTTCTCGTCAAGGTCCGAGGCGACGATGAGCTGCTTCAGCAAACGGAGCTGATCGTCGGTATCGAGGATGGTGAAGTTGGATTGCAGGCCGACCAGCTCGGCATGGCGGCGCAGCATCTTGGCGGCGATGGCGTGGAAGGTGCCGAGCCACGGCATCCCCTCCATCGCGCCGCCGAGCTGACGGCCGACGCGCTCCTTCATCTCCCGCGCGGCCTTGTTGGTGAAGGTCACGGCGAGGATCTCGCCCGGCCAGGCGCGCTGCGTGGCGACGAGATGCGCGAGCCGGGCGGTAAGCGCGGCGGTCTTGCCGGTGCCGGCGCCGGCGAGGACGAGCACCGGGCCTTCGGTCGTGAGCACGGCCTGACGCTGGGGCGGGTTGAGGCCGCTCAGCCACGGATAATCTTCGGTCTGGGGCACGGGAGATTGAGTCACCAGCGAACAGGTAGGGAACGGGAGGCCTCGGGGCAAGGCGTTCGCGTTCATCGATGGGCGACGCGGCTTCCTCTTGCCGCGCCTTGCCGATTGTGAGAACAAAAAGAGAAAATCGGGAGACTCGAGATGGGCTTGTCAGGGCATTGCCAGTGCGGCGCGATTACCTATTCGGTGGAGGGAGAGCCGCAGCACAGCAGCTTTTGCCATTGCGAAGATTGCCGCCGATCCGCGGGCGCGCCGGTGGTCGGGTGGGCTGCGTTCAAGGCGGCGGATCTTGCCGTGATGGGTAATCCGATCAGCTATGCCTCGTCGGAGCATGCGGTGCGGCAGTTCTGCGGGACGTGCGGGACGGGGCTGTTCTATGTGAACGAGGAGGTGTTGCCCGGCCTCGTCGATATCCAGATCGCGACGCTCGACAATCCGGAGGCGCTGGCGCCGCAGCTTCATGTACAGGCGGCGGAGCGGCTGTCGTGGATGACAAATATCGACGCCCTGCCAGCATTCGATCGTTATCCGGGTTAGCAGCATACATAATTCGTGGAATCAAAGTTCGGTTAATAAAGAGTGAATAGGATCTTAAGAAATATTTTATAAGAATAAACGCTCCTTCTAACCTGTATCAATAAAAATGTGCGTTCCTTTTGATTTATGTGAATAGCGATCCGTACTGTTACCTATATTTTTGTGAGACGAGTTCGGCAATTATCTGCTCCGGGATCAGGGAGTATTTAGTTGTGTCGCGTTTGTCTCGTAATACTGTCGATATGGTGAAGAAGACTGCGCCCGCGTTCCGGGCGTATAGCGTCGAGATTGCCCGCCTCACCTATGAGCGGTTGAGGGCTGATCCCCGGGCGGCCTCGGTGTTCGATATGAAAGTTTTCGCGAACCCCGAGCGTTCGCAGTGGTTCGCTGAAATGATGGTGATGACCATCGAGCATATTGACGATCTCAAGGCCTTCTCCGCCGCCGCCGAGGAAATGAGCGAGCGCCATCTGGAGGAGGGCATCACCTCCGCCCATTATCTCTATCTCGCGCAGGCATGGCCGGGCGCAGTGCGCGATGTGCTGGGGCTGGGCGCGTCGGATTCAGTGATCGACGCCTGGGAAGAAACCTTCTGGTATCTGGCCAGCGTGCTGCTCGCCAAGAAGGACGAGCTTCAGCGCATCCATTATCTGCCCAAGGCGGCCTGAGCGAGCTTCCCCGCGGCAGGGTCAGCTGTTGTCGATGATCGGCGCGCCGGGGCCGTGCTTCTGGATCGATTCAATCGCGTTCTTCGCCGAAGCCTTGCTCGAATAGCCCTCGGTCGAGAACATCGTCTCGCTGTTATATTTGAACTTCACGCGGAATTCGCTGGCCTTGTCCTTGTGATTTCAAAGCTGCACGCCATCGTTCCGACCCCCTCTAAGGGGGGACTTCCTACCGCAATCGATATGAAGGCGAAATGACGTTGGCGGTCAGGCGTAAAGCGTTCGCCTCTTGGCGGCCGACTGTGCCCATATGATGCGCATCCAGGCCTTGTCGCGGGCCGCATCGGCGATGCTGTGACGATCCAGTACGGCCAAGAATGCGAGCATCGCCTCCTCGAACGGCCCCACCAGCCCGCAGCCGGCATTGACCATGCAGCGCCCGCAATCGAGGAGATCGAGATCGGGCTCGGTGAAGCGGACGACGTCACCAACGATTATCTGATCCGCTGGACGCGCCAACGTAAAGCCGCCGCCACGCCCGCGCACGGTGAGAATGAAGCCGCCCTGACCCAGCTCCTGAACCACCTTCATCAGATGGTTGCGCGAGATGGCATAAGCGTCCGCGATCTCGGCAATCGAGCATCGGCGGTCGTCATGCGTCGCGAGATAGATCAGAACGCGCAAAGCGTAATCAGTGTGCAGGGTAAGCCGCATTCGTCGATCCTAGCGCTTTGCGGATCGCATGCAACAAAAAGATATATACAGGATGCATCTTTGCTAATAGATGTATCTCAAGAACATCTTTAAGGGGATTCGAAATGACCAAGCCACTCTCGGCCGAGACCATCGCCATCGTCAAAGCCACCGCGCCCGCGCTTCAGAAGCATGGCGTAGAGATCACCACACGCATGTACGCGCGACTGTTTGTGAACGAGGACATCAAGGCGATGTTCGATCAAGCCGCGCAGACGAGCGGCGAGCAGCCAAAGCGCCTTGCCGCCGCAATCCTCGGATACGCGCAGAATATTGACAAGCTGGAGGCATTGTCCGGCGCGGTAGCACGGATGGTAGCGCGCCACGTCGATACCGGGGTGCGCGCTGAACATTACCCGCATGTAGCCAATGCCTTGCTGCCCGCCATCCGAGACGTGCTCGGCGAGAAAGCGGCAACTGACGAAGTGCTAGCCGCCTGGGGCGAAGCTTATTGGTTCCTGGCCGACCTGCTGATCGCGGCCGAAGCGGAAGAATATGAACTCAGGCGCAGCGAAGCAGCGTGATCTTTGCCTTGCCATGCACGCGCTCGGCCTCGATCGAGAGACCTTCGACCGCCACGACTTCATCTCTGGCGGTTTCCAGGCTCGCCCAGCCGCCGAGCGCAAGGGTGATACCCGCCAGCGCGCGCTGGCCGAGTCCGCTATAATAGGGCGGATCGGCGAACACGATGTCGAACGGGCCGCCCGAAAAATGCTCAGCCGCTTGCTGGCGGACCACGGCATTGGCGCGAAGCATCGCGATATTGGCCTTGAGAATTTCGAGGGCGGTGCGGTCGGCCTCTACGAAGGTGCAGTGCGCTGCGCCGCGTGAGAGCGCTTCCAGTCCAAGCGCGCCGGTGCCGGCGAAGAGATCGCAGACCTTCAGATCCTCGAAGCTTCCGATCCGGCTGGCGAGCATCGAGAAAAGCGCCTCGCGCGCTCGCTCACTTGTGGGACGGGTGGCCTGACCTGATGGCGCCTTGAGAACCCGGCCGCGCCATTGGCCGGAGATGATCCTCATTTTCGGCGCCCTCGTCCACCCCTGCCGGACGGTGCGGTCGACGGCCTGCCGCCGGTCGCACGAGGGTTGAATGACGCGCCACGGCGTGCGTCCGGCTTTGCCGACGGCTTGCCTGCCTTGGGGGGCGTAGTGCCCAGTTTTGCGGTATTATTGCCGGACTTTGATCTGGCAGGACGCTGATCGGATCGCACGGGGCGTTCGTCGGTTGGTTCAGTGCGCGGCCTGGAGTTTGGCCCTGCAACGTCGGAAGACCTGTTCCCCGGCGAAGGCCGGGATCCAGTTGGTATGTTCTTGGAGTATGGCGTTCCATTGGGAAAGCCGTTCGGACTAGGCCCCGGCGTTGACCTTCGGTCGCCTTCGGCCCGCCGGGGAACCGATTTTACCTTGTTGGATCTGACGTCAGGAGCCGAAGGGCGCGAAGGCGCAGGCCGCTGCGGACGTGCGCCACGATCCTCGCTTCCCGAGAAGCTCTGAATATTCATATTCTTCCGGAAAGCCGCCACGTCATTCTGGCGGATCTCGTCGACCCCGCCGCTTGGCACGTCGCCCAGGACGAACGGGCCATAGGCGGTGCGGATAAGGCGCGAGACCTTGAGACCAAGATGTTCGAGCACGCGCCGGACTTCGCGGTTCTTGCCCTCCGCGAGCTTCAGTTCGATCCAGACGTTCGCGCCGGTGCGCCGTTCGATATTGGCGTCGATCGATCCGTAACGGACGCCTTCGATCTCGATGCCGTCGATCAGATCCTCAAGCTGCGCCTGCGTGACATTGCCATAGGCGCGGGCGCGATAGCTGCGGGTGATACCGCTCGCCGGCAGTTCAAGCTGGCGCTTGAACTCGCCATCGGTGGTGAGCAGCAGCAGACCCTCGGTATTGAGATCGAGCCGGCCGACCGGCATCACGCGGGGCAATTCCGGAGGCAGCTTGTCGTAGATGGTCGGTCGACCCTTGGGGTCGCGCTCGGTCGTCAGCAGGCCCGACGGTTTGTGATACAGGAAAAGCCGCGTCGGCTCGGGCGCCTTTACCGGCTTGCCGTCGACGGTGATGCCATGGAGCGAGGTCAGCAGGGTCGCTGGCGTATCGAGCGTCACCCCGTCCCTCGCGATGCGCCCCTCGGCGATCATCCGTTCCACCTCACGGCGCGAGGCGATGCCCGCGCGGGCGAGGAGCTTGGCGATACGCTGGGGTTCGCGGGTGGGCTTGGGGGCGGGCATTTCCTTCCCCTGCATGCGAACCGGGGAATGTTCAACCGGAAGCTGCGGGGACAATTGTCCGAACCGTCCGATCATCCCATGAAGTCATAGGATTGGCCGGTCGCGCAGCTTGTTGTAGTGATCTGTCCATGATGGCGGGGAACAGCGGAACAGGCGAGGCGCAAGGCGCGCGCAAGCTTGATTTCGGGGTATCCGATCCCCTGCTGCGTTCAATCGTCGAAACCGTCCGCGACGCGATGATCGTGATCGACGAGACAGGGTCGATCCTGTTCTTCAGCGCGACCGCCGAGCGGATGTTCGGCTATTCGGCCGACGAGGTGATGGGGCGCAACGTAAGCATCCTGATGCCGTCGCCCGATCGCGAGGCGCATAACGGCTATATCCAGCGCTATCTGGAAACGAGCGAACCGCATGTCATCGGCATCGGACGGATGACGATCGGGCGCAGGCGCGGGGGCGGCACATTCCCGATGCAGCTTTCCATCGGCGAGGCCTGGACAGCGGAGGGCCGCTTCTTCACCGGCTTCGTGCAGGATCTGACCGAGCGGCGGGAGACCGAGGTCCGGCTGGAGGAACTGCAGAACGATCTGGCCCATGTCTCGCGCATCAGCGAGATGGGTACGATGGCCTCCTCGCTTGCGCACGAGCTGAACCAACCGCTGGCTGCAATCGCCAACTATCTCGAAGGTGCGATCTCACTGCTCGAAAATCCCAGTGACGAGGATGTCGCGATCGCGCGGGCGGCCCTGCAGGAGGCGACGCAGCAATCGCTGCGGGCGGGACGGATCGTGCGCGGCCTGCGCGATTTCATCGGGCGCGGCGATACCGAAAAGACGATCGAGAGCCTCAGCCAGCTGATCAGCGAGGCCAATGCGCTTGCGCTGATCGGCGCGCGCGAGCAGGGGATCGAGGTCAATTTCAGGCTCGATCCGGAGGCGGACCGGGTGATGGTCGGGCGGGTGCAGGTGCAGCAGGTGCTGGTCAACCTGATCCGCAACGCGATCGACGCGATGGCGGGTTCGGCGCGCAAATATATACTGATCCAGTCCGCGCCCTATGCGCACGGCTTTGTGCGCGTCAGCGTAGAAGACAGCGGCACAGGGATCGAAACCGATGTCGCGGCCCGCCTGTTCGAGCCTTTCCAGACCACAAAGGATAGCGGTATGGGGCTTGGGCTTTCGATCTGCCGCACCATTGTCGAGGCGCAGGGCGGCACAATCTGGGCGGAACCGGCGCTCGACGGGGGAACGATATTCTATTTCACCCTGATGATGGCGGATATGGAGGATCGGGATGACGGCTAAACGTCTGGTCTATCTCGTCGATGATGACGATGCGGTGCGGCGGTCGGCGGGCTTCATGCTCAAAACCTCGGGCTATGAGGTGGAGGCGTTCGCATCCGGCGTCGAGTTCCTCAAGCAGGTGAAGCAGGCGGAGCCCGGATGCATCCTGCTCGACGTGCGCATGCCGGAGATGGATGGGCTGGAGGTGCAGCGCGAATTGAAGGCCCAGGGCGTCGCCATGCCGGTGATCGTGCTGACGGGGCATGGCGACGTCAATGTCGCGGTGACGGCGATGAAGGCGGGTGCGCTGGATTTCATCGAGAAGCCGTTCGAGAAGGCGGTGCTGCTCGCCGCGCTCAACGAAGGCTTCGCGCAGATCGAACAATCCGACAGCAGCAAGACCCGCGCCAATGAGGCGGCGACGCGGCTCAAGGCGCTGACCGGGCGTGAGCAGGACGTGCTGCAGGGCCTGGTGCGCGGTCATCCGAACAAGACAATCGCCTATGATCTGGGGATCAGCCCGCGCACGGTCGAGATCTATCGCGCCAACCTGATGACCAAGCTTGGCGTGCATAGCCTGTCCGAGGTGCTGCGGATCGCTTTCGCGGCGGGATTGGGCGATGTGGCGGCAGGGCCGCGCGAAGGATAGAACTCCTAACGCCAGTTGTTGTGCTGGAGCGATGGGCAAACTATCGCGCTTCGCGTGCATGGCTGGATCATCATCGACAAGCCGGTCGGGCCGGGATCGACGCAGATCGTCTCGGCGGTCAAACGGGTGCTCAGGGTGGGGGGCTATCCCAAGCTGAAAGTCGGGCATGGCGGAACGCTTGACCCACTGGCGTCGGGCGTGCTGCCGGTGGCGGTGGGGGAGGCGACCAAGCTGGCCGGGCGGATGCTCGACAGCGACAAGGTCTATGACTTCACGATCGGGTTCGGGGTCGAGACGGACACGCTGGATGGCGAGGGGAAGGCCGTCACGACGAGCGATGCGCGGCCGATGCTTTCTGACATCGAGGCGGTGCTCCCCCATTTTACCGGATCGATATCCCAGGTTCCGCCAGCGTTCTCCGCTCTCAAGATCGATGGCGAACGCGCCTATGATCTGGCGCGCAAAGGGGAGGCGGTGGAAATCGCTGAACGGCAGGTGACGATCCATTCCCTCCAAATATCCTCTCAGGCACGGAGAGGGGAGGAGCTTCAGGAAATCACCCTCGCGGCCCATGTCTCGAAGGGCACCTATATCCGCAGTCTTGCACGCGATATCGCACGGGCGCTTGGCACGGTGGGCCATGTGACCATGCTGCGCCGGACCAAGGCCGGGCCGTTCACGCTGGAACCGGCGATTTCGCTGGACATTCTGGAAGAAAGGGCTAAGGCGCGCAGCCTTGAAGATATCCTCTTGCCGCTGACGGCGGGGCTGGACGACATCCCGGCTCTATCCGTCACCCCCGATCAGGCAAGGGCGCTCCGCGAGGGGCGGAAGCTGATCGGGATCGCCGTCACACCCGGCCTCCACATCGCGATCTCGGACAGCGTTCCGGTCGCGCTCGTGGAATCGGAAGGCCCGGAGATCCGGGTGGTGCGCGGCTTCAATCTGTGACTCGATGTCGAAGGAAAATACATGTCGATTACTGCCGAGCGTAAGACCGCCCTCATCAAGGAACATGCCCGCGCCGAGGGCGACACCGGCTCCCCCGAGGTCCAGGTCGCGATCCTGTCGGAGCGCATCTCCAACCTCACCGAGCATTTCAAGAGCCACGCGAAGGACAACCATTCGCGCCGCGGTCTGCTGATGCTCGTCAACAAGCGCCGCAGTCTTCTCGACTATCTCAAGAAGGAAGATGCAGGCCGCTACAGCGAACTGATTTCGAAGCTCGGGCTTCGCAAGTAACAAAAGGGCGCCCTCGGGCGCCCTTAACGATTCCGGCCAGGCGCAATCCGGTGCGTGGCGGGACAGACGGGAAGAGTCCCGTCGCACGGGGCCAGGGAAAGGCCCCGCACACAGGCCACCCGGGGCATAGGGCACCGGGTAGAAGGACAAGAAATGTTCAATATTCAACGTGAAGAAATCCAGTGGGGCAATGCGACGCTCACCCTGGAAACGGGCAAGGTTGCCCGTCAGGCCGACGGCGCGGTGATCGCGACGCTCGGCGAAACCGTCGTTCTGTGCGCCGTCACGGCCGCGCGCAGCGTCAAGGAAGGGCAGGATTTCTTCCCGCTCACCGTCCATTATCAGGAAAAATATTCGGCCGCCGGACGCATTCCGGGCGGATTCTTCAAGCGCGAGCGCGGCGCGACCGAGAAGGAAACTCTGGTTTCCCGCCTCATCGATCGCCCGATCCGTCCGCTCTTCCCGGAAGGATTCTACAACGAGATCAACGTCATCGCGCAGGTCCTCTCCTATGATGGTGAGAATGAGCCCGACATCCTTGCGATGGTTGCTGCCTCTGCGGCACTGACGCTCTCCGGCCTGCCTTTCATGGGCCCGATCGGTGCGGCTCGTGTGGGTTACAAGGATGGCGAGTATCAGCTGAACCCGACCGATGCGGAAGTCGCCGAGGGCGATCTCGATCTCGTCGTCGCCGCCACCAACGATGCCGTGATGATGGTCGAATCCGAAGCCAAGGAGCTTTCGGAAGAGGTCATGCTCGGCGCGGTGCTGTTCGCGCACGACGCGAGCCGCAAGGTGATCGACGCGATCATCCGCCTGGCCGAGAAGGCCGCTAAGGATCCGTGGGACATGCCGGCGCAGGCCGATCTTGGCGCCGCCAAGAAGAAGCTCAAGACCCTCATCGGCAAGGATATCGCGGCAGCCTACAAGCTGACCGACAAGTCCGCCCGCTCGAATGCCCTAAACGCAGCCCGCGCCAAGGCCAAGGAAGCCTTCGCTGGCGAGAGCGGTCAGGACCAGATGGCCGCCAACAAGCTCGTCAAGAAGCTTGAGGCCGAAATCGTCCGCACAGCCATCCTCAAGGAAGGCAAGCGCATCGACGGCCGTACCACCACGCAGATCCGCCCGATCGTCGCCGAGGCGCATTTCCTGCCCCGCGCGCATGGTTCGGCGCTGTTCACGCGCGGCGAGACCCAGACCATCGCCACCTGTACCTTGGGCACCAAGGAAGCCGAGCAGATGATCGATGGGCTGACCGGCCTGCGCTACGAGCATTTCATGCTGCACTACAACTTCCCGCCCTATTCGGTTGGCGAAGTTGGGCGCTTTGCCGCTCCGGGCCGTCGCGAGATCGGCCATGGCAAGCTGGCGTGGCGCGCGCTGCACGGCGTGCTGCCGACCAAGGAAGAGTTCCCCTACACGATCCGCCTGACCAGCGACATCACCGAGTCTAACGGCTCGTCCTCGATGGCGTCGGTGTGCGGCGGATCGCTCGCGATGATGGATGCCGGCGTGCCGATCAAGCGCCCGGTCTCGGGCATCGCGATGGGCCTGATCCTTGAGGGCAAGGATTTCGCGGTCATCTCCGACATCCTCGGCGACGAGGATCATCTGGGCGACATGGACTTCAAGGTGGCGGGCACGTCCGAAGGCATCACCACGATGCAGATGGACATCAAGATCGCCGGCATCACCGAGGAGATCTTCAAGACCGCGCTGATGCAGGCCAAGGAAGGCCGTGCGCATATCCTCGGCGAAATGGCCAAGGCGCTCGACCACACCCGCGAGGAACTGTCGTCCCACGCGCCGCGCATCGAGACGATGTCGGTGCCCAAGGACAAGATCCGCGACATCATCGGCACCGGCGGCAAGATCATCCGCGAGATCGTCGCCACCACCGGCGCGAAGGTCGACATCGACGATGACGGCACGGTCAAGATCAGCTCGTCCGATCTCGACAAGATCGAGGCTGCGAAGAAGTGGATCATCGGCATCGTCGCCGAGGCCGAAGTCGGCAAGATCTATGACGGCAAGGTCGTCAACATCGTCGATTTCGGTGCGTTCGTTAACTTCATGGGCGGCAAGGACGGTCTCGTCCACGTCTCCGAAATGAAGAATGAGCGAGTCAATTCGCCGAAGGACGTCGTCACCGAAGGCCAGGACGTGAAGGTCAAGGTGCTTGAGATCGATCCGCGCGGCAAGGTCCGCCTGTCGATGCGCGTCGTCGATCAGGAAACCGGCGAGGAACTGCCCGACACCCGCCCGCCGCGTGAACCACGCGAAGGCGGCGACCGTCCCCGTGGCGACCGTGATCGCGGCCCCCGCCGGGATGGCGATCGCGGCCCGCGTCGCGATGGCGGCGGTCGGGGTGGCGATCGCGGCGACCGCGGCCCCCGCCGCGAGCGTTCGGAAAGGTCGAACGACGATAACGGCCCTGCGCCCGAATTCGCGCCGGCTTTCCTGACCCGCGACGACGATTGATCGGATCCGGAACTGACAAAAGGAGGGGCTCGGGAAACCGAGCCCCTTTTTTGTGACCTGAGTAAAAACGCGGACTAATACAGTCCCCGTTTTTACTTGACTCAAATACGCAGACAATTATAGTCCGCGTTATGGCTCACCTGACCACCAGCGTCGAATATGGCATTCACTGTCTGCTCTGGCTCGTCGGTAAGGACGACAAGCCGATGAGCAGCCGCGATCTGGCTGAGCTTCAGGGCATCTCCCCAACTTTCCTCGCCAAGATATTCCCCAAGTTGGAAAAGGCCGGGATCGTGGCGGCGAGCGAGGGCGTGCGGGGCGGCTATCGGCTGGCGCGCCCCGCCAACCAGATCAGCTTCCTGGAAATCGTCGATGCGATCGAAGGCAAGAAGCCCTTGTTCGATTGCCAGGAGGTGCGCGGCCGCTGTGCCGTGTTCGGCAACGTGCCGCCAGCCTGGGCGACGGCGGGCACCTGCGGCATCCACCGTGTCATGCTGGAGGCCGAAAAGGCGATGCGCGATGCGCTTGCGGCGCGCACGCTGGCCGATGTCGCCAAAGGGTTCGTGGAGATCGCACCGGAAGGTTTCTTCGAAGACGTTGAAGGCTGGATCGGTGAGCGCATGAGTGGCCGCACGGTCCGCAGCGGCAAGCCACGCGAAGCGCCCAGCTGATTTCCAGCCTGCTTCTGCATTTCTGATTTGCCTTTCCGGCGCTCTGCCGGACGCCAGGGAAGGTCTGTCCCGCGCGCCTCGACCATCGGCGCGGCGGAATGATCCCGCACGTCCGGCGTATACCGAGGAGAAAGCATATGACGCAGAAAATCCTGATTGCCGGCAGTGGATTTGCCGGCCTGTGGGCGGCCCTGTCCGCGAGCCGCGCCGTCGCGCTGGCTGGCAGGTCGGACGATATCGAGGTGATCGTCATCTCGCCGGAGCCGAAAGTCGTGATCCGCCCGCGCCTCTATGAGCCAGTGCTCGACAATATGGCGCCGGATATCAGCGCGCTGCTCGAAGCCGTGGGCGCGAAACATATCGCGGCGAAGATCGATACCATTGATACGAGCGCGCGCACCGTTTCGTTCACCCGCCACGACGGAACGCGTGAGACGATCGACTATGATCGTTTCGTGCTGGCGGCGGGCAGTCAACTTTTCCGGCCGAACATTCCTGGCCTCGGCCATGCCTTCGACACAGATCAGCTTTCCTCTGCCGAAGCCCTGGATGCGCATCTCAGGCAATTGGGCGGACGGCCCGAAACGGAAGCGCGGAACACGGTGGTGGTCGCGGGCGGGGGGTTCACCGGGCTTGAGGCGGTCACCGAAATGCCGGCACGGCTGCGCGCGGCTCTCGGGGGCGGGGCGGATGTTCGTGTGATCCTGATCGACACCGAAGCCGAAGCGGGCCGGTCGGTCGGCGTTGCCGCCATGCCTTTCGTGCAGGAAGCGCTTGCTGAAGCTGGCGTTGAGGTCCGGACCGGCGTGCGCGTCGCGGCGGTCGATGCGGACAGCGTCACGCTTTCCTCGGGGGAAAAGATAGCCACCAATACGGTCGTGTGGACTGCGGGAATGCGCGCCAGCCCGCTCGCCGCGCAGATAGCCGGGGAGCATGACCGCCTCGGCCGTGTCGTCGGCGACGTTTTTTTGAGGGCGTCTGCGGCGCCCGGCGTCTTCGTCACGGGCGATGTCGTCAACGCCGCGACTGACGATGTTGGCAACCAGACGGTAATGTCATGCCAGCATGCGCTCAGCCTCGGCCGCGTGGCCGGTCACAATGCCGCGGCAGAGCTCGTGGGCCTGCCGCCGCACCCGTACAGTCAGCCCAAATATGTCACCTGCCTCGATCTCGGCCCTTGGGGCGCGCTCTTCACCGAAGGCTGGGACCGTCAGGTGCGGCTGACCCGAGGTGAAGGCAAGAAGGTCAAACGCGAGATCAACACCATGTGGATTTATCCGCCGGCACCCGATCGCGACGCCGTGTTTGCGGTTGCCAACCCCGATCATGTGATCGTCGCCTGATTTCGTGAATGTCTGTCGAGAAGGAGGCCTGGAACCGGGCCGCCTTTTCTTTTTTTCGCTTCCGCAGGAACGGTCTTTCCCTTGATGACCGCCGCTGGCGATCCGGCTCTTTCCGATGATGTTCTCGCAGTTTTACAGTGAACATGGGCATCTGCTTTTAAGCCAGATGCAGACGTCGACTTCTTCGGCGAATTGAGCGATTTGCCGTTGGATCGCTTGCGGAGATGGTATGGGACGCCCAATGGAGAGTTCGAGCAGCGCCAGATATATGGCGCTCGTCTTACCTGCATTCGTCGCAATCCTGTTTTTATTGATCAATCCGGCTGGCTTCATGGGCGGCGGCGGGGATGATTATCGTTATCTCACCGCCGCGCGATGCTGGGTTGATGGATCGGGTTTCTGCCTACCGCGTAATCATTGGGAGGCGCGATGGCCGACGGTCATGCCAATTGCCGCCATGCTCGGCCTTTTCGGGGAAAGCCGAAATACGCTTGGGATCGCGCCGCTGCTCTTCTGGATTTCAGCGCTTGTCCTGATCGGCTGGCTTGGCAGATTATGGTTTGATCGCGCTACTGGGCTCGTTGCGGCGGCGCTGTTTTCAGCTGTGCCTATTTTCACGCTTTCCGCGTTGCAGCCCAATGCCGACAATGTCGAACTTGTTTTTCAGCTCGGCGCGTTATGCCTCGCCACGGTAGCGTATAAGCGTCAAAGCCGATGGAGCGCGCTTTCGGCGGGCCTGCTTGCGGCATTTGCCTGTCAGGCCCGGGAAACCAGTTTTATATTCTGCCTCGTCACCGCGCTGAGTTGGTTCACGCTTCCAAGGGAGCACCGGCGCATCCTGCTTTATGCCATTCCCGGCTTCGTGGCGGGCATTGCAGCCGAAATGCTGATCTATGCCATCAGCACCGGCGATGCGGCGCTTCGGTATCGGTTGGCCCTGAATCATAGCGCCGTCTATTCCACCGAACTGGCGCCCACCGTCGATACTGCTCGATCAGCACTTTTGAATCCGGATTTCATCGCCGGATGGAAGCGGGAAATGGGAATCCACATATGGTGGCCCATCGATCCGTGGCTGAATTTACTGGCCAGTCCTCAACTCGGCACGTTTGTAATACTCGCCGGGGCGATGGCGATACTCGTGCGAAAAGACGTGCCAAGTCCCTGGAAAAATCATCTTAAATGGGCGGCTGTGTTTACGGCCCTGGCCGCTGCATTGCTCGTATATGTGTTGGCCGTCGATCCCAAGTCACGGATGTTTCTTTTGATCGCGGTCGTGGCGACATTGACTTCGGCCGCGACTTTGGTGACGGCGTGGCGCAATTCCAGACGCGTGCTGGCCGCATGCGTTTTTGCCCTGATTTGCCTCGTCGCAGTTCCTACCATGAAGTCGCGAGCAAATCCCCGTCCGTTCGAGGTGAGCGCCCGGCAGTGGATCGGCATGTACGGCGCCGCTATCGAGATCGACAGGGCAACGCAAACTGTGCTGACCTTGATACCCGAAGCCGATCGGTTGCCGCTTCAGGGATCGGGCAAGCCAATGGTGCTTGCGATCGGGGGGCGCGGCTGCCGCCAACTGGTTCAGCCACAGGCCGGTTCCTCGCAACTCGCCCATGTCGTCAAAACCGCGGGAGACGAGGGGACCGCCCAGCTTTGCCTGCTAAAATATAGCGATGCGGGACGTGCCGCGTTTACGCGCCGGTCGATTGTCGTGCCATAATATCATCTTGTCCGGAGCTAGCGGGTCACCGCTAAACGCAAGCCGCTTGCCGTGTTCCGTTCCCACCGCTGTATCATTATGCCGGCATGACCGTTTCGAGCCGGAGCGCTCCAGCGTTCCTTCGGCCGCGCCGGCCCCGCCCACGCCAGCACGGCTTTGCGCTCCACATCCGGACATTCGCTGCTGACCAGCCAGAAACTCGATGGGTACACCGTGGCGCTATCCTCGAGCTGCTCAGGCTTCGGGGACCGCAGGGGCAGGAACATCCTCTGGAAATAGGCCACGTCCCAATCGGGTTCCTGGCCCAGGCGCTTTTCGATCAGGCGCATGCGATCATAACCGGCGCTTGTGAACGGCGCCAGATTCAGGCCGCGCGTGGCTGCCATCAGGGCGGGGGCTTTCCAGTTCGGGCAAATGACGATGAGGTCGCTTTCTGGACGAACCGACTGCGCCAGAAAGCGCGCCGAGCCGTTCCAGTCCTCTTTGTCACGCATGGGCCCGTTTGTCGCCGTGGACAGAAGCGCGAACAAGATCATCGCGCCGCCGGCTGCGAGCGCCAGGCGGAGCCGGTGAGGGGCCAGAAGCAATGCCAGAAGCAGACCCACCGCCGGAACCGACGGAAGGATGGTGCGCGGCATGACTATGGGCGAGACGATGAAACCGAAGATCCACAACATTATTGGTTGAAGCAGCAGCGCCGCCAGGGTCAACGCAGCCGCAGGCTGGCGCACCACCCATTCGGACAGAAAAGTTCTGGCCCTGAAAGCGAGGAAGAGAAGCGTCATGAGCATGATCGCCACGACAAACGGCCCCGCCTGCGGTAGCCATTGGCTCAACAGAAGAGCCCCGAATTCTTTTCCGTTCGGTTGAGCGAGCCAGCCAAAGGCGTTGGCTTCGGTGGTATAGCGTATGACGCGCCTTATTTCGGGCAAGGCGAGCAGGCCCACGACGAGGATCGCCCATTTGCCATCCCGCAAGGCTTGCGGTTCGGTTGAACGGCCAGCTTCGATGCGAAGGATCAACAGCGCCGGCATAGCCCAGAAAAATGCGACGAAATGGGTGTAAAGCGCGAGGCCTGTCGATACGACGAAGGCCGCCAGCGCCCAGCGCCGCCTTGTGGCGGAAGGATCGCCCGCCTTTTGCAACGCAAGCGCAGAAAGCAAAATCAGGAGGACGAGCATGCTATAGGCCCGAGCCTCCTGGCTATAATCGACAAGCGGCGCTGCGACGGCAGTCCACGCCGCGGCGACCGTTCCGCCAAGGCGGCGATTGAAAACCCGCCCCAGAAAATAGGAGGCGGGTATCGCCAGCAGACCGGCCACGAGCGATAGCGAACGGCCGGCGGCTGCGCTGGCTCCATGGGGAATTACGAGTTGATGCAGCCAATAATAAAGCGGCGGCGTGGGATCGACAGGCGCGGTTGCGAGAGTAAGGGCTGGTAGTCGCGCAAGGATATATGTCAGCGCTTCGTCAGCCCAAAGAGCCTGATTATCAATGGCTACAAGGCGAAGAGCGGCGCCAACCGACATCAGTGCGGCCAGCACGGCCCACTCGCGGGGGGAAAAACGCGCTGAGGTCATCACCACCTTCTTATCGATCAGAAATGAAGATCCAATACGCGTTTTCCTGTTCGCGTAACCTGGTGCGACGGTCATGAAGGTCCATGACAACGCTCGCATCGATGGGCGGAGTCGGACGCGGAAAGGGGGCTATTTTTGTCCCTGCGCGGGAACCTCTCTTTCCCTTCAAGGCTTGGTTGTGGCTATAGGCTCCTGACCGGCCGAAAGGGACGCTTGAGGGGATGACTGAACTGCAACCCACCCGCGCGCCCTCGCCCCTCGCGATCCCGGCCTTCCGAATGGTGTGGATTGCCAGCATCTTTTCGAATTTCGGGGGGCTGATCCAGTCGGTCGGCGCTTCCTGGCTCATGACCTCGTTGACGCATTCGCCGACGATGGTCGCGCTGGTGCAGGCCTCCACCACCTTGCCGATCATGCTGCTGTCGTTGCTGGCGGGTGCGATCGCGGACAATGTGGAGCAGCGCAAGGTAATGCTCTGCGCACAGCTTTTCATGCTGGCCGTATCGGTCGTCCTCGCCATCTTTGCGTGGACCGGCGACCTGACACCCTGGCTGCTGCTCAGCTTTACCTTCCTGATCGGCATCGGCACCGCGCTCAACAATCCCGCCTGGCAGGCATCGGTGGGCGAGATGGTGCCGCGCGCCAGCCTGCCAGCAGCGGTGGCGCTCAACAGCATGGGTTTCAACATCGCCCGAAGCGTAGGCCCGGCGATCGGCGGCGCTGTGGTCGCGGCGGCGGGCGCTGCGGCTGCTTTCCTGCTCAACGCGGTCAGTTATATCGCCCTGATAGGTGTCCTGATCGGATGGAGGCCGCCAGCTAGGCCGCAAACCCTGCCGCGCGAGCGGATCGGCGTCGCGATGGAGGCAGGCATCCGCTATGTCTCGATGTCGCCGCATCTGCGGATCGTGATGCTGCGCGCGGCGGTGTTCGGGCTGACCGCCAGCGCGATTTCCGCGCTGATGCCGCTGCTCGCGCGCAATCATATCGGTGGCGGTGCGCTGACATACGGCATCCTGCTAGGGGCGTTCGGGGTGGGCGCCGTCATCGGCGCTTTGTACAGCCGCAAGCTGCGCGAACATTGGTCGAACGAAGGTGTCGCCACGATTGGCATTCTCGCGATGGCGGCAGGAACCCTGGCGAGCGGCGTGAGCTATCATCTGACGCTGACCCTCCCGGCGCTGATGCTGTGCGGTGCGGGGTGGGTGGTCACGCTTTCCACCTTCAACGTCACGGTCCAGATGTCTTCACCCCGCTGGGTGGTCGGACGGGCGTTGTCCATCTATCAGATGGCGGCGTTCGGCGGGATGGCGCTCGGCAGCTGGATTTCAGGCGAGCTGGCGGCGTGGGATGGCGTCGGCACCGCGCTCGCGGTCGCTGGCGGTGTCCAAATCGTCTCGGCGCTGCTCACCTTCCGCTTTCCACTGCCCCAAGTCGAGCAGCTCAACCTCGATCCTCTCAGCCGCTGGCACGAGCCGGAGGTCGCCGTTCCGATCCAGCCCCGCTCCGGGCCGATCGTGGTGACGATCGAATATCGGATCGACGAAGGCGATGTGTCCGAGTTCCTTGCCGTCATGGCCGAGCGCCGACGGATACGCATTCGCGACGGCGCGCGTCACTGGAGCTTGTTGCGAGACCTTGGCGAGGCCGATCTGTGGATCGAGCGCTATAGTGTCGCGACTTGGGTGGAATATGTACGCCACAACCAGCGCCGTACCCACGCCGACGCTACCACGACGGAGCGACTGATGGCCCTCCATAAGGGGCCTGACCCGGTGCGGGTGCATCGTATGATCGAACGGCAAACGGGCGCGTTGGGCACGCCGGTGTCTGGCCAGATCGGCGATCCGCTCACCGATCCCACGCGATCGAGTTGAGCGGCGCGCGGGGGGATTGACTCGGTTGCCCGAACGATGACCTTTCAGGTCGGGGGCAGGGGCAATCATGAGCGATTCGAACAATTGGGCTATCGACCGGCTGGCGGCAAATATGCTGTTTGCGCGCCTCAAAGTGGATGCCACCCCCGACATGGTCGATCAGGCAGCCGAGCATTTTGCCGAACATCGGCGAAACTCGATCAGCTGGGCGGCGGAACGCGCGCATTCCTCGATGGTTCAGCGTCTGGAATGCGCGTCGATGATACACGGAATCGAGCGCACCGACGAATGGAGGAGCGGCTTCTGTCACGCCGAACAGCAGGTCATGACGATCATGCCCGAGGAGTTGCTGGAACTTGCCCCCGAACGGACGCGGACGAAGGGACAGGTGCTGCGGAACTTGGTGCGCCAGGCGCGGAGCCGCTGAGCGGACCCCCGCGTCGCCCATGACGGGTGTCGCCCAACCGCATAAAGGAGTATCGCGTGGATCGACGGCGGTGGCGGCGTTCTCCACTATCGTCGAATGGTATGATTTCACGCTGTATCTCTATTTCTCGACCGTGCTCGCGCGCGTGTTCTTCGGTCCGGGCGCAGGTTCGCTGGGGGCGACACTCGCGGGTTTCGCGATAGCCTATCTCATGCGGCCGCTGGGTGCGGTCGTGTTCGGGCATATCGGGGACCGGCATGGGCGGCGGCACATGCTGCTGTTGTCGGTGGCGTTGATGACAGGGGCCACGTTGCTCACCGCAGTGCTGCCGACGCACGCTCAGGTGGGGCCCGTCGCCGGCTGGCTGCTGCTGGCGCTTCGCTGCATCATGGGGTTCTCGGTGGGCGGCGAATATAGCGGAGTGGTCGCGTACCTGCTGGAGGGCGCCCGGCCGGAGAAGCGTGGGCTGATCACCTCGCTTGCCGCCGCTGCGAGTGAGGTCGGCGCGCTGATGGCCGTGGGCGTCTGCGCGCTGACCGTAAGCCTGCTGGACACGGCCGATCTCGAATCCTGGGGCTGGCGGATTCCCTTTCTTGTCGGGACGGCGCTGGCCGGAAGCGTCTGGATAGCGCGGTCGGTAATGCAGGAATCGCCGGATTTCGAACGTCAGCGGGCTCACGACACCGTGCCTGTGAATCCCCTGCGCCATACGCTCGTCAATCACCGCCTAGGGATTTTCCGGTCCTTCTCGATCTCAGCGCTTGGATCGATCACCTATTATATTGGGATCACCTATGTTCCGGCGTTCCTGTCCTCCACCGGGTCCACGTCCGAGCGTATCTCGCTCTGGCTCGCGACCATCGCGGCGGTGGCGGTGATACTCGTGACGCCGCTGGCCGGCATCCTCTCCGACCGGGTTGGCCGCAAGCCTGTGCTCGTGTCGCTGTGCCTGTTCAGCGCGTTGCTGCCGGCGGCCATGTTCTCGTTGATGGGGGGCGGTTCGCCTGCGCTTGTGCTGGTCGGGGCGATCGTGATGGCGTGCATGGCGGGCGGGGTAAGCGCGGTCGGCGCGGCGGCCACGGCCGAACAGTTTCCCGGCGAGGGGCGGGTAAGCGGGCTTGCACTGGGCGCGACCAGTGCGACGGCGATCTTCGGCGGCCTGACGCCTTATGTCGCACAGCTCTTGCTGGACCGCACAGGCGCGCCGATGGCGCCGGGCGTCATGATCGCGGTGGTGGCGCTATGCGTGCTGCCGGTGCTGTTGACGATGCGGGAGACGGCGCCGGGCCGGGTAACCTTATAAACGTTTCCGTTCAGGGCAGGGGTTTCAAGTAGCGTGTGCCCTCCGGGGTCTCCGTGCTCTGAACCAGGCCTTGCCCTGCGCCCAATGCTTTCGCAGCCCGCGCTTGTGCATCGGTTCCAGAAAAGCGTCCGCCGATTCTGGATCGAGCAGCTCATTCTCGGCGATGAATTCGTCCAGCGGCCCCGGTTTTTCGAGGTCGAGAAGATCCAGCGACTTGCCACCGCCGCGCAGCTCCTCGATCGTATCGATCAGCGATCCATTTCGCTCGAAGGCGTTCGCGAAGGCGTCCGGCGTTACGTCCAGATGTTCGGCGAGCAGGCGCGTCCGGATCGCGGCTATCGCTGGCGGGGTGTCGCGATTGGCTTCCAGCGCCGCGTCGATGATGACATCACATTCGCTGTCGAGACCTAGCGAGCGATTGTTGAGGTTGGACGAGCCAACCCGCAGCAAGCGATCGTCCAGGATCGAAACCTTGGCGTGGACATAGATGTCGGTCTGCTGCTTCGTCACCGGCACATAGATGCGGAATCGCTTCTTGCGATCCACCTTGGCGACCGCGCGGGCCAGCTGCACTCGGGCGGCGTCCATCGCGACCTGTTCGAGCCAGCCGTCGGCGGTACGAGGCATGACCATCACGATCTCGGGCGGATCCTCCTCCTCCATTCGTTTTGAAATCGCGGCGGCGATCTTGGCGGATGTGAGATATTGGTTTTCGATATAGATGAAGCGCTCAGCTGCGGCGATCATGTCGATATAGAGCGCTTCGATCTCCCGGATTTCGGACAGCTCGCGATAGGCCGCGCGCGTGCGCGCAATGGCGATGTCGACATTCTCGAACTGGATCGGCAATTCGTCGGGCCAGAGTTTGCCGGCGTCGGCGGAAACGGGGGCCAGGCGCCGTGATGTGGCGCAATACCATCGGTCACGGCCCAGCTCGCCGAGCGCCGCCGCGACCGGCCCCGTCATCGCCATGGTGGCGTCGTGCCAGGGGCCGTAGGGCTTTCCATTCGGCAGCCGCCGGTCGGGATTATCATCGTCGTGACAGGACGTGTCCCAGCGCGCTTTCGAAATATCGATGCCGCCACAAACCGCAAACTGGTCGTCGATCACTACGATCTTCTGGTGATGGCTGCATCCGGGCGGATGAGCGCTGTCGAAGCGGAAATCGATCGCCTTGGTGCGCTGCCATTTCCAGAGCATCCAGACCGCGCCGGGGTGGAAAAACTGCTTTTTGGCCCCGAACGACCATTTCAGGATATCGATCGACCGATCCGGATTGGCGGCCGCCAGCTCCAGGAAATATTCGCCAAGGGTCCGGCCTTCGTCATGCTCCTGCGGTTCAAGCGCGATCCGGGTGTCGAAATCCCAGCCAATAATGAGGATGCGCTTTTCAGCTGCTTCCATCGCGGGCCGGATGAGATGGTAATAATCCGATGCGTCGACAATCACGGATGCGCGTTCGGCGCGCTCAATCCGCCAGCAATTGCTGCCCGGTACGACGATCGGTTCCATGCTAAGCGCCCCGCTTCAAACCGGGCATCGCCCGCTATTGCCCGTCAACCGGCAGCGGGTCGTTTCGTTCCCGTGTCAACTCCAACGTTGTTGGACGCCGTGGGCAGAAATGGTTGAACCACTTCCGCCCACGGCGTCAGCTTCCTTACTGAGCCTTTTCGACGTCCACGGTCGGAACTTCGACGCCCACCTTCTCACTGGACACATCCACGGTGGGAACCGACACGTCAGTGGTCGCGCTGCCGACCTTGACCTTGGCGGCGTCGACATCGAACGCGGGTGCCTGACCGCCCTGCACGGCGACTTCCGGCAGCTGGGTTTCCTTGGTCTGGTCGATATCGATCAGGCCGAAAGCAAAGGCGGCCACGACCAGCACGACAGCCACGATCGCGAGGATCACGCCTGCTCCCATGCCTCGTTTACGTTCAATATTGTCCATATTACTCTCCTTCGGTCGGGTTCAGCGAACTGAACCGCGCCGCACAAGATTGACGATTGCCAACAGGATGATCGCGCCCAGGAACGACACGAGCAGCGACCTGACATCAAGCGCGCCGGTGGTTATCGGGGCGCCACCGATCAATGGCGTGAGCAGGAAACCACCGAGAATTGCGCCGACGATACCAACCACCACATTGAGAATAATGCCTTGTTGTCCGTCAGTTCGCATCACGATGCTTGCCAGCCAACCCAGGATGCCTCCCACTATCAACACTATTATAAGACCCATTATATCCTCCGATATACTTCAAGGGATGGCATCATTTGATGTCCAGTCGCAGGACGCGCGACGATGATTGCGGTTCCGTTTCGGAAGAACACCACGCTATATTTTCGTGGGATATGCCAGCATGCGCTCCTTGAGAATGGCGCATTTCCGGGTCTGCCCCCGGATCGGACGTTTATTCGGCCTCTTCGATTTCCTGATCCGCGATGTCCATGAAATCGCGCGCTGCCTCCCTGTCGCCTTCATCCTTGAAGGAATCCTCCAGATCGGGCGCCGCGCCCAGCATGTACAGCAAACACCAGTATCCGAACCGTCTGCCGGAGTCCTTTTCGAGGCCGAACTGCAGCCGCAGCCGCTCGATGCCCCCGACGAGCTGGTCGGGAGAAAGCGTGGCGATGTCGGCCGTGCCGAAGAAGCGGACGAGGAGCTGATCGAAATCCATCTGCCTCCTGTAGCGGTGCCAGCGCCCGGACAGAAGGGCGATCGTCCGAAAAATGAGGGAAGGTCGGGGGGTTCTGTTGCCCGGCCCCCCCGGAGCCGCTGGAATCCGCTTCTGTTGCCCGGTGCGGCCCGAACCGCGCTTAAGCCTTGTAACTTATTCCCCGAAGGGCGTCAGTTACGCAGCAATCGCGAGTGCTTCGTTATCGTTAGCACTTGTGAGTTTGAACGGTTTTACGGCTCATTCAGGCCGGGCAAAAATACCGCCTTTGAACACACGTCGATCCTAGTTCGGCCCCGTCAGAAACTCCCGGTTTCCCGAGAGATTGTGGTGGAGCCGCCGGGTACCGCCCCCGGGTCCGCTGCGTCTATTATACGGCATCATTTATCACCATAGCCGGCAAGCCGGCACCGGCGTATATAGGGGGCTTGGCGTCATATGAAAAGGGCATGGCTTTCCAGCCGGTCCATTTGCACGGCATGGGGAGATCGCACTTGAACGAGCCCTCGCAAGACATCATTCGTACCCGTTACGATCAAATGTTCCCCACGCTCAGCGAATCCGAGGTGGAGCGCCTGCGCGGTTTTGGCGAGGTGCGTCACTTTAGGGCCGGGGAAACATTGTACCGCGTAGGTGAAGTGGGGCCGGGCTTCGCGGTCATACTGAAGGGGGTCGTCGAAGTCACCCAGCATCGCGAGCGCGGGCGGCCTTCATCCATCGTGACTCATTCGGTCGGCAGCTTCATGGGTGAGTTGGCCCAGCTTTCGGGGAAACCGTCGCTGGTCGATTCCCATGCGGTGGAGGATGTCGAGGCGCTGGTGATCCCGCCCGAGCGGCTGCGCGCGCTGCTGATCGTCGAGGCGGATCTGGGCGAGCGGATCATGCGGGCATTGATCCTGCGCCGGGTCGGCCTGATCGAAACCGGGGCTGGCGGGCCGATCATCGTCGGCCACAAGGAAGACGGCGACGTTTTGCGCCTGCTCGGTTTTCTCCGCCGCAACGGACATCCGTACGCCTTGCTTGATCCCGCGCATGATGAGGATGCCAGGGCGATCATCGATCGCTTTCAGGTCCGCGAGGATGAGCTGCCGATCGCTCTGTGCCCGAACGGCGACATGCTCCGCAATCCGTCCGAGTCGGCGCTGGCACGCTGCATCGGGCTCGTGTCGGCGATCGATCCGAACCAGATCTATGACGTCGCGATCATCGGGGCGGGGCCGTCGGGGCTGGCGGCATCGGTCTATGCGGGGTCGGAGGGGCTTTCGGTGCTGACGCTTGATTGCAGGGCGTTCGGCGGGCAGGCGGGTGCTTCGGCGCGGATCGAGAATTTTCTGGGCTTCCCGACCGGCATCTCGGGCATGGCGCTGATGGCGCGGGCGTTCACGCAAGCGCAGAAATTCGGAGTCGAGATGGCGATCCCCGACGAGGCGCTGCGGCTGGAATGTGATGGCGAGCATGCGCCCAAACGGCTGACGCTGGCGAACGGCGAATGTGTGCGGGCGCGTGCGATCGTGATCGCGTCGGGCGCGCGCTACCGTAGTCTGAATATCGAAGGGCTGGAGCCGTTCGAGGGAAGCTCGATCCATTATTGGGCTTCGCCGCTCGAAGGCCGCCTGTGCCAAGGGCAGGAGGTCGCGCTGGTCGGCGGGGGCAATTCGGCGGGGCAGGCTGCGGTCTATCTCGCGGGGCAAACGAAGCGGGTCACGCTGATCGCGCGGCGGCCGTTGCGGGAGACGATGTCGAGCTATCTGGTCGAGCGTATCAGCGCAGCGCCCAATATCGATGTCGTGACGGGCTGTGAGATCGCGGCGGTCGAGGGCCGGGACGGAGTGATGGAGGCGATCCGCTGGCGGGAGCGGGGAAGCGGTGAGGAACACCGGTTGGCGATCCGGCATTTGTTCCTGTTCATCGGCGCCGATCCCAACACCGACTGGCTGGCCGCCAGCGGAATCGAGCTGGACGAACGCGGTTTCATTCGCGCGGGCGAAGCCTGCGGCGTCGACCGATTGCCGCTGGAAACGAGCCGGCGCGGCATCTTCGCGATTGGCGATGTGCGCTCGACCTCGGTCAAACGGGTCGCGGCGGCGGCGGGGGATGGCGCGCAGGTGGTCGCTTCGCTTCACGCGCATCTGGCAAAGCTGGCTCCGGAGGCACCATCCGGGAAAGCGGAAAATCCGCAACTGGAGCCTGCCGCAACTGGTTGACAGCGGGGGGAGCCTCGGCTAGCAGCCCCACTTCCCGCGCGGGGGTGGAGGGCCGTGGCCTTTTGCCTTGCGTGGATAATCGTTTGAAGAAGTGATGAGGGCCATGTTCGCTATCGTGCGCACGGGCGGCAAGCAGTATCGCGTTGCCGCCGGAGACAAGATCGCAGTCGAGAAGCTGCCAGGTGAGGCGGGTGATTCCGTGTCGCTGGGCGACGTCCTGCTCGCGGGTGAAGGCAGCGATCTGAAGTCGACCGACGGTCTTGTCGTGTCGGCCGAGATCATCGCACAGGCGAAGAGCGAGAAGGTCATCGCCTTCAAAAAGCGTCGCCGGCACAATTACCGTCGTCGCAACGGCCATCGCCAGCAGCTGACGATCCTGCGGATCACCGCAATCGGCGGCGAAGAGAAGAAGGCGAAGAAGGCGGCCAAGCCCAAGGCTGACGATGCGGCTCCCGAAGCCGGCGCGGAAGCCTGAGAGCAGCGAAGGAGTATAGGTCATGGCACATAAGAAAGCAGGCGGCTCCTCGCGCAACGGCCGCGATTCGGCAGGCCGTCGTCTCGGCGTGAAAAAGTTTGGCGGCCAAGAAGTTATTGGCGGCAACATTATCGTTCGCCAGCGCGGAACCAAGATTTATCCGGGCCGTAATGTGGGCATGGGCAAGGATCACACCTTGTTCGCCCTCACCGAGGGCCGGGTCGCTTTCCACGAAGGTAAACTCGGCCGCAAATATGTGAGCGTGGACGTGGCGGCCGTAGCCGCCGAATAACGGGCGAGCCTGAATAGGGGTCGCCTTGAGGGCGACCCGAAGGTCCGGCAAGCCGGACATGAGGGGAGCAGGGTTCAACCGGCTCCCTTTTTCGTGTCTCCCTCTCCAGACGAAGTGTCGCGTGGCTGTCATCCTTTGGGTGCAAAGTGGCGCAAAAGTGGAGAGTGGATTATGTTTGCACGTACCGAACGCCTTTTGCTCCGTCCCGGCTGGGCCGAGGATGCGCCGGCGCTTGCCGTGGCGATCGACCATGAGACGGTGTCGCGCAATCTCAGCTGGGGCCGTTGGCCCACGGGCAATGACGTGGAGCGCTGGCTGCGTGTTCACGACGCCGCAATGCCGAGCCTGTTGATCCTGTCGCGGACCGACGGCGAACCGGAACTTATCGGCGGCAGCGGCCTGCACAAGATGAGCGACGGCGGCGTGGAACTCGATTTCTGGATCAGCCCGCATCGCCGTGGCCTTGGTTTTGCGACCGAGGCGGCGCGCGCAATGCTCGGCATCGCGCAGGCCCTGGGCGTGCGGGTGCTGGCGGCATGCGCCTTTACCGAGCAGGCCGCGGCCGGGCGCGTGCTTGAAAAGCTTGGATTTTTGTCATCCGGGGTGATAGTCCGCCAGACGGCAGTCAGGAGCAGCCCTGCTTCGGTAATGCGCTACAGCCGATCGCTTGATCCCAGTCCCTTGGGTGTTGTGCCGTCGCTGGCGGCGTAAGGTAGGCAAGCGTGAGCTAAACGAGCAGATAAAACTCGTTTCTGACAGCGAAAAATGCTATTTTCCATACCTGCCGTGTGTGTCGGCGTGGTCTGGTATGAGTCGGGGTGGGATGATGACGGCAAAGACTGGCCGCACAAGACTGTCTGCGCAGGACAGCAGGGAATCCGCGCTCGATGCGGCGCGGGCGATTCTGATCGAGCAGGGTCCGCAGGCGGTGACGCTGAAGGCGGTGGCCGCGCGGGTTGGGCGCACCCACGCCAATGTGCTGCACCATTTCGGATCCGCACACGGCCTCCAGAAAGCGCTTGCTTCCAGCCTTGGCGAACGGATCACGGCTAAGATTGCGGATGCAGTGGTGTCAGTGCGGCGCGGCGATCTCGATCCACGGGCGATCGTTGAGCTATGCTTTGACGCTTTCTCCAAGGAAGGCGCGGGGCCGTTATGCTCCTGGATGATCCTGTCCGGCGATGTCGATGCTCTTTCGCCGATCCTGAAGGCTGTCCATTCGCTCGTCGATGAGCTGACTGACCCTGCCTATAATTCGGTCGCCAGCGTGACGCTGGCGCTCGCGCTGACGGCGCTCGGTGATGCCTTGCTAGGCGGGCCGATGGCCGAAGAGCTTGGGCTGGAGCGGGATACCGCGCGAAACCTGGCGTTCGACCAGCTCATTACAATGATGGGCCCCAACTATGGGAAGCGTGCGGCGGCCTGACCGTAATTCTCCCTCCCTTTCAAGGGAGGGGGCAGGGGTGGGTGCGCGCTTCTGCGCGCTATTATGGCTCCAACGCAACAGCCCTTCAGGGGCTTCGAGCCCCTTCAGTGCTACCCCACCCTTACATCCCTCCCCTGAAGGGGAGGGAGAATTTTGTTAGTCCAGATTGGGCCTGAGCCAGCGTTCCGCCGTATCGAGATCGACGTTGCGCCGCGTGGCATATTCCTCAAGCTGATCGCGGCCAATCCGGGCGACGCCGAAATACTGGCTCTCCGGATGGCCGAAGTAGAAGCCTGATACCGCCGCCGTTGGCATCATCGCGAAGCTTTCGGTGAGGACGATCCCGGCGTGATTGGTGGCGTCGAGTTTTTCGAACAGGATCGGCTTAAGGCTATGCTCCGGGCACGCGGGATAGCCGGGCGCGGGGCGGATGCCGCGATATTCCTCGCGGATCAGCGCTTCGTTGGTCAGCTGCTCGTCGGGGGCGTAGCCCCAGAGGGTGGTGCGGACATGCTGGTGCAGCCGCTCAGCGAAAGCCTCGGCGAGGCGATCGGCGAGCGCCTTGAGCAGGATGTCGCGATAATCGTCATGGTCCGCCTTGAAACGGGCGAGATGCTTGTCGATTCCGTGGCCCGCCGTCACCGCGAAGCCGCCAATCCAGTCGCCTTCGGGGTTGATGAAATCGGCGAGGCACATGTTGGCGCGGCCCTCGCGCTTGGCAATCTGCTGGCGCAGCATGGGGAAGCGGGTGCCGTCGTCAAGTACGACATCGTCGCCCTCGCGCGTGCATTTCCAGAGAGCGGCGACGCCCTTCGCGGTCAGCCATTTCTCGGCGATGATCTGGTCCAGCATCTGTTGCGCGTCGTTGAAAAGGTTGCGGGCGCTTTCGCCGACGATCTTGTCTTCGAGGATCGCCGGATAATTGCCCGCCAGTTCCCAGGCGCGGAAGAAGGGCGTCCAGTCGATATAGGCGCGCAGATCCTCCAGCGGCCAGTCCGCGAAATGGTGCACGCCGGGCTGGAGCGGGGCGGGGGGTGAGAGGTTGAGATCGGTCGGAAATGCATTGGCGCGGGCGGCGGCGAGCGAGATCAGTTCGCTCTGACCCTTGTTCGCGCGGGCGATGCGGATTGCTTCATATTCGTCGGCTGTCTTGATGACGAAGGCGTCCTTCAGCGTGTCGGACACGAGCGTCGAGGCGACGCCGACCGCGCGGCTTGCGTCGAGCACATGCACCACCGGCCCTTCATAGGCGGGAGCGATGCGCAGCGCGGTGTGGACGCGCGAGGTGGTCGCGCCGCCGATCAGGAGCGGCATCGTCATCTCGGCGCGCTGCATTTCGGCGGCAACCGTCACCATCTCGTCGAGCGAGGGCGTGATTAGCCCGGAAAGGCCGATCATGTCGGCGTCATTCTCGTTCGCGGCCTTGAGGATATCGGTCCACGGCACCATCACGCCGAGGTCGATCACTTCATAGCCGTTGCACTGGAGCACCACGCCGACAATGTTCTTGCCGATATCGTGGACGTCGCCCTTGACGGTGGCCATCACGATGCGGCCCTTGGCGCGGGCGCCTTCCTCCTTCTCCGCTTCGATGAAGGGGAAGAGATAGGCAACCGCCTTCTTCATAACGCGCGCGGATTTCACGACCTGCGGCAGGAACATCTTGCCCGATCCAAACAGATCGCCAACGACGTTCATGCCGTCCATCAACGGGCCTTCGATTACCTCGATGGGGCGCGCCATGCCCTGCCGGGCCTCCTCGGTGTCATCGACGACGTAAGTGTCGATGCCCTTCACCAGCGCATGTTCCAGCCGTTTCACGACCGGCCAGCTGCGCCACTGCTCGGCGGCCTTCTCGGCGGCGGCATCGGTGCCGCGGAACTTCTCGGCCAGCGCGACCAGCCGCTCGCCCGCGTCGGGATCGCGGTTGAGGATGACGTCCTCGCAGGCGGTGCGTAGCTCGGGATCGATCGTGTCATAGACGTCGAGCTGCCCCGCGTTGACGATGCCCATGTCCATGCCCGCCGGGATGGCGTGGTAGAGAAATACGCTGTGCATCGCGCGGCGGACGGGCTCATTGCCGCGGAAGGAGAAGCTCAGGTTCGACAGGCCGCCCGAGATATGGACATGCGGGCAGCGCGCCTTGATCTCCCTGCAGGCCTCGATGAAGTCGACGGCGTAGTTGTTATGCTCCTCGATGCCCGTCGCAACCGCGAATATGTTGGGATCGAAGATGATGTCCTCCGGCGGAAAGCCGATCTCCATCAGCAGCTTGTAGGCGCGCTCGCAGATCTCGACCTTGCGCTCCTTGGTGTCGGCCTGGCCGACCTCATCGAAGGCCATGACGACCACGGCGGCGCCGTAAGCCATTACCTTCTTGGCATATTTCAGGAACTCGTCGACGCCTTCCTTCATGCTGATCGAATTGACGATCGGCTTGCCGGACACGCATTTCAGCCCCGCCTCGATCACTGACCATTTCGAGCTGTCGATCATCACCGGCACGCGTGCGATGTCGGGCTCGGAGGTGATGAGCTTCAGGAAGGTCGTCATCGCCTCATGGGCGTCGAGCAGGCCCTCGTCCATGTTGACGTCGACGATCTGCGCGCCATTCTCCACCTGCTGACGCGCGACCTCCACTGCCTTGGCGTAGTCGCCTGCCATGATCAGCTTCTTGAACGCCGCCGATCCGGTGACGTTGGTGCGCTCGCCGATATTGATGAAGGTGGCCGTTCTTCCTCCCTCTCCCGCTTGCGGGAGAGGGTCGGGGTGAGGGGCTGAGCGCAGCGAAGTATCGTTCATTATGACCTTGGGAAATAAGAAGAAGTAAGAAGAAGTAAGAAGACCCTCACCCAACCCTCTCCCGCAAGCGGGAGGGGGCTAAGTCGTCAGGCTGCAATATCCATCGGCTCCAGCCCGGCGAGGCGGGTATGAATAGGCGGCTCCGGCAGCGTGCGCGGCGTGCGCCCCGTCATCGCCTTCGCCATCGCCGCGATATGCGCCGGGGTGGTGCCGCAGCAGCCGCCGACCATGTTGACCAGTCCGTCGTCGAGCCAATCGCCGATCAGTTGCGCCGTCCGCTCGGGCAGCTCGTCATATTCACCCAGTTCGTTTGGCAGCCCCGCGTTGGGATAAGCGAGGATATAGGTGTCCGCCGCCCTGGCCAGCTCGGTCAGATAGGGCCGCAGCTGGTCCGCCCCGAACGCGCAGTTGACGCCGATCGTCAGCGGCTTCAGGTGCCGCAGCGAATACCAGAAGGCCATGATGGTATGGCCCGAGAGATTCCGGCCGGACATGTCGGTGATGGTGAAGCTCATCATCAGAGGCACCCGGCGTCCCGCTGCCTCTTCCGCCTCAAGCGCGGCGAGCCCCGCCGCCTTGGCGTTGAGCGTGTCGAAGCAGGTCTCGACCAGCAGGAAATCGCAGCCGCCCTCGATCAGCGCGTCGCACTGCTCGCGATAATGGGCCTTGAGCGTATCGTAATCGATTTCGCGGAAGGCGGGATCGTTGACCTGCGGGGAGATCGACAGCGTCTTGTTGGTCGGGCCGATCGACCCGGCGACGAAGCGCGGGCTGCCGTCGCGGGCCTGCGCCTTGTCGGCCGCCTCGCGGGCGAGCTTCACGGCGGCGATGTTGATGTCACGTACCAGATGTTCGCAGCCATAATCGGCCATCGCGATCCGGGTGGAGCTGAAGGTGTTGGTCTCGACCATGTCGGCGCCCGCATCGAAATAGGCGGTGTGGATCGCCGAGATGATGTCGGGCCGGGTCAGGCACAGCAGGTCATTATTGCCCTTCTGGTCCTTGTCGAGATCGAGGGTGCCGCGATAATCGGCCTCGCTGAGCTTATATTGCTGGATCGAAGTGCCGTAGCCGCCATCGAATACCATGATCTTCTTGGCGGCGAGATCGCGGAAGGCCTGCTCAGCGTTCATGCGGCTTGCTCCAGTCCCTTGGGTTGCGCGCGGTGGCCCAGCATGTGGCAGATTGCGAAGGCCAGCTCGGCGCGGTTCAGCGTGTAGAAGTGGAAGTGGCGGACGCCGCCCGCGTAGAGGCGGCGCGACATTTCTGCGGCGATTGTCGCGGCGACCAGCTGGCGGGCAGGGGGGTGATCGTCCAGCCCTTCGAACAAACGGTCCATCCACGCCGGGATCGAAGCGCCGCAGGCAGCGGCGAACTTGCGTGCCTGTGCGACGTTCGAAACGGGTAGAATGCCAGGGACGATCTCGGCATCGATGCCCGCCGCCAACGCTTGGTCCTGAAACCGGAAAAAAGCTTCCGCCGAAAAGAAGAATTGCGTGATCGCACGGGTCGCGCCTGCGTCGAGCTTGCGCTTGAGATTGTCGAGATCGGCCTCGACGCTGGCTGAATCCGGATGCCGCTCGGGGTACGCTGCCACCGAAATCTCGAAGGGCGCAATCTTCTGGAGACCGGCGACCAGGTCAGCGGCATTCTGATAACCCTCGGGATGGGGAACGAACTTGTCGCCCAAGGTCGGCATATCGCCACGCAGCGCCACGATATGGCGCACGCCAGCGGCCCAATATTCTTTCGCGATTTCGTCAATCTCGGCGCGCGTCGCCGCAACACAGGTCAAGTGCGCCGCAGCCGGAACCGAGGTTTCCCGCGCGATCCTTTCGACGGTTGCGTGGGTACGCTCGCGGGTCGATCCGCCCGCGCCGTAGGTGACCGATACGAAACGCGGCTTAAGCGGCACCAGCGTTTCGATCGCGGCCCACAGGCTCTCTTCCATCTTCTCGGTCTTGGGCGGGAAGAATTCGAACGAGATCGCCGCATCGCCTGCGAGGTCGGCGAACAGCGGCGTATCGAGCGCGCGCCGGGCCTCCTCAAGCTGACTCAGGGAAAAACTCATGCCGCCATCTCCTTATCGGCCTTGACTGCCGGGCGCTGCCCGAGCCACAGTTTCACGGTAAGCTCGCCCCCCTTCAATTCCCTTACCGGCCCGAGCGCAAGACCGGCGGCTTCCAACCAGCCCCTCATCTGGCCGTCGTCGAAGCCAAGCCGCACATGCGCGTCCTGTGTGCGCAATTCCTCGCGGTCGTGCGGCGCGAAATCGACGATCAGCAGACGCCCGCCGGGAACGAGAAGGCGTGCCGCCTCGTTGATAGCCGCTGCCGGCTGCTGCGCATAATGCAGAACCTGATGCAGGATCACCGTATCAGTGGTCTGGCCGGATAAAGGGAGTGCGTAGATATCGCCTTGACGAAGCTCGACGCGCTCCATCCCCGCCGCCGCCAGCTTCGCGCGCGCGAGACGAAGCATTTCGGGGCTGCGATCGATGCCGATGGCTGACTCAGCCTTCCTGCCGAGCAGTTCGAGCATGCGACCGGTGCCGGTGCCGAGATCGACCAGCGCGCCGATCGGCGCGTCGGCCAGGATTTTCTGGATGGCCGCTTCCACCGCGCTTTCCGGAACGTGCAGCGAACGGATCGCATCCCATTCGGTGGCATGCGCCTCGAAATAGGCCTCGGCGGCGGCGGCGCGATCGGCGCGCACGGCGGCAAGGCGGGCAATGTCGGCCACCGTCCAGTGATCGCCCGGCTCCTCAGCCGCCCAGACGTCGAGCGCGTCCAGCACCGGCTCGGTCCGTATGGCGGCGCCAAGGCCGAGGAACACCCAGCTGCCTTCCTTGCGGCGGACGGCGAGACCGGCGTCAGCGAGGATCTTCACATGGCGCGAAACACGGGGCTGGCTCTGGCCGAGCACCTGTGCCAGTTCGCCAACCGAAAGCTCCATGGCGCGCAGCAGTCCGACGATCCGAAGCCTGGTCGGATCGGCAAGCGCACGGAAGATGGCAAGGGCTGTTCTCATTCAAATAAAGATATAAAGAAATCTTTATATATAGTCAATCGGGTTGTGCGCCAACGGGATACCGTGGCAGTCCCGGCGACTCGACAGGGAGATTCGATATGCGGATGAGAATAGGGTGTATCGCCCTGCTGATGCTGGCAGGATGCGCGACCACTCCCGGCGAGGAACGGCTCGCCGAGCGCGATCCGCTGGAAGGCTTCAATCGGGGGGTCTGGGGGTTCAACCGAACTGTCGACACGGTCGCGATCAAGCCGGTGACCGGGGTCTATCGCACTGTGACGCCGCGACCCGCGCGGCGTGGCCTCTCGCGGATCCTGGCGAACCTTTCCGAGCCCTTTTCGATGATCAATAATATCCTGCAGGGCAAGCCTGACCGCGCGGTGCGCAATCTCGAGCGTTTCGTGGTCAATACCACGATCGGCGTGGGCGGACTTGCCGATCATGCCACCGGTTTCGGAATTGCGCCGGCAGATGAGGATTTTGGACAGACGCTCGCACGCTGGGGCGTGAATGGCGGCCCTTATCTGGTACTGCCCCTGCTTGGTCCGTCCACGCTGCGTGATGGCGTCGGCAGCGGCGTGGCGCAGGTTGCTGATCCCTATCGGGTGGGCATGCGCAATATCGGTCTTACCGGTACGCAGCAGCTGGGCGTCACGGCCGGAGAGATCATCAGTACTCGATCCGACCTGATGGACAGTGGTGCGGATGCTTATCTCGATACCAGCCTCGATCCCTACGCGGCGGCGAAATCGGCCTATCTTCAGCGGCGCCACGCGCAGGTCCGCGACCAAGAAAATGACCCCGATGCAACGGAACCAGATAGTGGCATGACGACGGATGGGACAGAAGCGACCGGAGATTCCGCGCCGTCACAATGACTACTGAAACAAGAGACATTGCAAAACATCCATTGTGACGATATGGAGACCCCCGCATGTTTCGGGGGGAAACGCGTCTCTGATCGGTAGAATACCGTAACTTGCCATTATTTTCCGACTTCCCAAGGAGGGTACGCCCATGAAGAAGATTGTTGCGCTTTCGATCGTTACCGCCGCCGCACTGAGCCTCGCCGCTTGTTCGAAGAGCGACGATGCTGCCGCCAATGCGGTCAACGAAGCTGCGCTGGACGTGAACGCCACGGCCGCTGAAGCTGTTGCCGACGTCAATGCGGCTGCCGAAAATGTTGCGGATTCCGCCGCTGCTGTCGAGAACGCTGCTGACGCGGTCAGCAACGCTGCCGACAACGCTCAGTAATCTGTCGCGCGCTTGAGGCGCACGAGAAGGTTCGGGAAGGGGTGCGTCGCAAGACGCGCCCCTTTTCTTTGCGCGCGGCGCATCTATCATGAGGCCGTATTCGCCTGGAGGATGAATGAAGCTGTTGCGCGCGCTAATGATCATGACGTTGCCCGGGGCGGCTCTGCTCACAGGCTGTGGCGATGGTGCGGATGACAGCGCGAAGACCGGCGGGCTTACCGCTGACGATGTGCAGCAGCTGAACGATGCGGCGGCAATGCTGGACATAACTGACCGACCGCCGCTTCCCAGCAACACACAGGCGCCCTGATTTCCATGCTTTGCCGGAGCGCTCCGTATCTTCCCTGATTGCCGTACCGGCCCGATTCCTTATCCTGGATCAAACTGGTAACGGTGGCTTTGGCGTGAGGATCCATCGCTTTGATGGAGCATGCCCGTGCGGGTCAGTCTGACACTCCAACGCCTGGATAGCAGCATGGATATGACCCGCCCCTTCATGATTCAGGATCGCGAGCCCTCGAATATTGACGAGGCGGATCGCACGCTTGAGGAACTTCAGGCCGCGCTGATGCAAGCTTCGCGCATCAGCGCGATCGAAGCGATGGCCGTCACCCTGGCGCATGAGCTCAATCAGCCTCTGACCGCGATCGCTAACTATATCGAGACTGTGCGCGACCTGCTTGGCACGCCCGGCCACGATTCTGCCGAACTGCGCAAGGCGCTCGGGGATGCGGCTCTGCAATCGTTGCGCGCTGGCCAGATCGTACGGCGGCTGCGCGGTTTCGTCGCAAAGAACGAGATGGATAAGGCCGTATGCAGCCTTGAGACGCTTGTGGCCGAGGCGCGGGCGCTTGCACTCATTGGCGTTGACGCGCGGGCGATTGACATCCGGACCCTTATCGATCCGGCCGCTGATCTGGTGATTGTCGATCACATGGCGGTTCAGCAGGTGCTCTTCAATCTTATCCGGAATGCGATTGAGGCGGCGGACTATGTTTCCGACAAACGCATCGAAATCATCGCGAGAGCGATTTCGAATACGCGTGTAGAGATCGTCGTCGCGGACAATGGGCCGGGGCTATCCTCCGACGTGCAAGCCAACCTGTTCGAGCCGTTCAGGAGCAGCAAGCCGGAGGGGCTCGGCCTCGGTCTCTCCATCTGCCGCACGATCATAGAGGCGCAGAGCGGACAGATCTGGCACGCGGCGTCGCCGCTTGGCGGCAGCGCCTTTCATTTCACGCTGCCGCGCGCGGACGGCATCTTGTCGGCGGCGTGAAGCCGAGGCTTTACTTACCGCGCCGTTAACAGCACCATGTGGGATATGGATCCCGTCGCCATCATCGATTTCGAGGCATCCTGCCTCCCCAACGATGGTCTGTCCTATCCGATCGAAGTTGCCGTGGCGAAGGTCGGCGGGGGGAGCCGGAGCTGGCTGATCAGGCCCGCGCCTAAATGGTTCTACTGGGACTGGAGCGGGGAAGCCGAGGCGCTGCACGGGATCAGCCAGGATTTGCTCAAGCAGAAAGGCCTGCCGCCTCGGCAGGTGCTGAACGAGCTGACCGCCGAGGTCGCCGGCCATCGCGTCTTCGCCGACAGCGATCTTGATCCCTATTGGCTTGAAACGCTGGCGGAGGCGTGCGATGCGCCGCCCCCGTTCCCGATCCTCTATCTTGGCGAGCTGTTCCAGCAGATGCGCACCAGCAGCACCGCCATCCAGCAGGCGGAAGGGCAAGCGCTCGCCCGCCTTCCGCAGGGCCATGTCGCGCGGAACGACGCGCGGCGGCTGGCGATCACGGTCGAGCTGCTGTCCGCCGCGGCCTGATCAGCTGTCCTTCGGCCCGGCGACCAGCGCGAAATTGACCCCCTCCGGATCAAGGCCCTGGATGACCCAGGCGCCGCCGGGCACTTCCATCGGTCCGTTGATCACCTGACCGCCCTTGTCCTTCACGCGCGCGACGGCGGCGTTGATCTCGTCGACCACGAAATAATAGCTCCAATAAGGCGCGGGGACCTGATCGGGCTTGGTCATCATGCCGCCGATGGCATTTTCGCCCGCAGGGCCGAACAGGCGGTAGGAGCCCATCGGCCCCATATCGAGTTCGTCCAGCTTCGACCATCCGAACAGCTCCGAATAGAAAGCGAAGTCGGGCTCAAGCGCGCCGGCCATCAGCTCGTGCCAGCCGGTGCGGCCGGTCTTCATCGGCATGGAGGGAGTAGCGGGCATCGGCTGCGCCCACGTCATCAGCCCGATCGCGGCGCCGTGCGGATCGCCGATCACGGCGAAGCGTCCGACTTCGGGGATATCGGCGGGTGCCATATAGACCGATCCGCCGAGGGACTTCGCCTTGTCGGCGGCAGCATCGACGTCAGGGACCTCGACATAGCCGAGCCAGCCCGGCCGCGCGCCCGCCGAGCAGGCTTCGTCGTTGAGCGCCATCATTCCCGCCGACGGCACATTGTCGGTTTCGAGCATCGTGTAACGGACGCCTTCCGGCGCGCCCTCGGCGGGCTTGGCGGTCCAGCCGACCACATGGCTGTAGAAATCAGTCGCGGCGGCGTCGTCATTGGTCAGAAGTTCGTACCAGCAGAAGGGGGCGGGGGTGGTCATGGAGGCTTCCTTTCCGGCTTGATCTAGGACCGATCGACATTCAGGTGATGCTGGCCTGCAAATGGCGATTTCCTCTGCTTCCGGTGCTCACGTACATTGAGTACGCTGCGCTCCGGGTGACGAAAAAGCACCATTTTCGACTCAGCCTGACCTGAATGTCGATCGGTCCTAGTGTTCTTACAAGGACGCGGCGGGCGGCAGGTTTCCGACATCCCCGCCAAAAATATTCCGCGTTGGTGCGGCGCCGTGACGTCAAAAATCGTAACTTCATAAAGCTCGCGCATGTCGCTTACAGGCGCGCACAAGAAACATAAGTAAATCAATTGTTTAAGTGATTCCTGTCTTAGCAGTCGGCGAGCGTGTAGGAAAGGCGGCCGATGACATCCGCTTGTCAGTCCGCCGCCCGCAATGGATAAGCGGCGCGGGGGATTTGCCATGAAGAGATTTCTGCCGATGATCGCGGGCGCCGCGATGCTTTCAGTGGCCGCGAGTGCTGAGACGCCGACGCCAGCACCCGCGCCGGCTATCGCGGCTCCGGGCGTTGCATCGGCCGACGCGTTGATCCGGACATTCCTGTCGAGTCTTCAGGCGGGGAAGGCCGAGGAGGCGGTGGACGGGGTGATCGCCGCATCCACGGTGCCCTCGTCCAAGCCCGGAGAACGCGACACCATGCTGACCCAGTTCAACGCGGCGGTTCAGGCCTATGGCCCGATTGTCGGTTTCGAGAAGGCGCGCGCCGATATGCTGGGCACGATGGCGACGCGGCAATATTATCTGGTGCAGCACCGCGACATGGTGGTGCGGTGGGAGTTCACCATCGTCCGCACGGGCGCGGGCTGGCGGATCGACTATTTCGGCTTCGACGACCAGCCGCGAACCTGGTTCTGAGCGGACGCGCGAGCGTTCATTCGATCAGTGACGCGCGGCTTTCTTGCGGTTCTGCGTGGCTTCCATCTCCGCCTCGTCGGCGTGATGGCGCATGCGCTCGGCAAGCTCTTCGTCGTTGGTGAGCAGCGCAAGACGGCGGAAGCAATCCGCGATTTCATGCGGCGTGAGCGGGGTGGGTTCGTTTGCCTGTTTCATGTCCGCCATGATGGCGAGACAGGGTAAATCAAACATTAACGGGCCAGATTAATGTGCTGGCGATGCGACGAATTGACTCGCGCGCTGTCCCTTATCGGGACCGGCACGCTAAAGGCCGGTTTTGATCGCAAGATGCGGGACGCGATTGACGCCGCGATGCCCTATCCGGCTGGCATCGGAAGAGAGGAAACGAACGATGGGCCATGTTTTCAAGGCGGTCGATTCGCCGGTGGGCGCGCTGACGCTGGTGGCGAGCGACAAGGGGCTGACCGCGATCCTGTGGGAGAATGACGATCCGGACCGCGTCCGCCTGAATCCGATGACCGAGGAGGCGGGACATCCCGTGCTGGTCGCGGCGGAGCGGCAACTTGCGGAATATTTCGCGGGCGCGCGCAAGGCGTTCGACCTGCCGCTCGATTTCCAGGGGACGGAGTTCCAGAAGCAGGTTTGGGCGGCGCTGCTGACGATCCCGTTCGGCGAGACGCGCAGCTATGCCGAAATCGCGCGGGCGATCGGCCGGCCGACGGCCTGTCGCGCGGTGGGCGCGGCCAACGGGAAGAACCCGATCTCGATCGTCGCGCCGTGCCACCGGGTGATCGGGGCCAACGGAGCGCTGACGGGATTCGCGGGTGGGCTCAAGGCGAAGGAATATCTGCTGGGGCTGGAGGGTTTGTTGCTGGCGGCCTGAGGTGGAGCGATATGCCGGAATGCGACCCAATTGCGGACCTCCAGCCTTCATGAGACAGTTCGTCAGTAGATTGGAAAGGAGCGTCACTTGGTCGAGCATCAGGGAAGCTGTCATTGCGGCCGTATCCGAATACTCCTCCGCGATGCGCCGGTAGAAGCGAGTGAGTGCAATTGCTCGGTTTGCAGACGCATCGCCGGACTTTGGCACTACTGCGCACCTGATCTAGTTAGCATCAGAGGTGCTGAAACGGCTTATAGGCAGGGCGATTGCGCACTCGACCTGTGGCACTGCGCTACATGCGGTTGCACGACTCACTGGACCCCGACAGACGCAGGCTACCCGCGCATGGGCATCAATTTGAGGATGCTTGAGCCGGAAGTTTGGATCGACCTGCCCCGACGGTTTGTCGATGGTGCAAGCTACTGACACGAACGGGGGCGGCGGCTGCTTTCCACCCCACTCCGGCCATTAGCTTCAAAACGGGACGCTATGACCGCATCCGACCCATGCCAGCCGTTCAACTGGGAATGTGGTTGCCTACTTGCGGACATTCGAGATGACTGCCAGCATCGTGAAATGATAGCGCTAGTGAAGCACAAGCCGGTGGAGAGGCCCGAGTGAGCCAGCAAAGCATTGGTTGGTTTTTTGTGGCTCTCGCGTTCCTCATGGCCTCTAGCGCGGCTTGGTCGCTCAAGACCGGTTGGGCTTCTAAGCATTACCTAATTGGCCGCGACCATAATCGAAATCGGCAACCCGTAAGATATTGGCTGGTTGTCGGGGGGAACGGGTTCGTTGCGGTCGCACTGCTTGGCTTGGCGGTTATTCTTTTTGTCTACCCCGCACCGGGCCGCTAGGTTTGTCAAATACGTAATCGCCAATCTTTTAGGGGGGGGGCAGGATGTCCGCTTTTGCAGGATCCCGGTCAGAAGCTGCCCGTCAGGACACCACCCCATTGCGGCCGATCAACGCTCCGCTAGTCGATGATGCGAGCTGCCCGCACGTAACCAAACTCACCCTCGCCGGACCAGTTTTGTCCGTCGGGGTAGCGCAATTCCAGGCCAGCGAGATCTTTCTCGTCCGCCAGCCACATGTTGCGCCCATCATGCTGTTGCCGAATTTCGACACGGCGCTGGCGGTTAACGTGAAATGCGTTGTTGAACCGCATTTTGGGCAGAACTGGATGAGCGCGTTCGGATCGGCCTTGTCTTCCCGGCTATATCCTGTCGCGCTTCCCTCAACGCTGACTTCGGACGGATGAAAAGCTGAGTTGGATGCGGATCTGGCCGCAATGGCAGGAGAGATTGAGCATATTCGCGCTTTATCATGCGGGTTGCGCGGCTGATAGGCATCGGTCGGCCGTTGATTCCAAAGCCGTCATGCCAGCGGAGGCTGGCACCCATGGCTTTATCCTCCGGCGGCACCGTGCGATTTGAGAGACATGGACCCCAGCCTGCGCTGGGGTGACGATTGGCCTGGGGTCAGGTCTGGTGGCGCAGGCGTTTCTTGAGCGTCAGCTTCAGGATCAGGAACACCACGCCCGAGGCCCCCGCGAAGCCGGCGTGGATCAGCCAGAAGCTGGCGGCGGGCATGGTGTTGATCCAGCCGCCGATCCAGCCGACTAGCGCGTTCGCGAAGAAGAAGGACATGGAATACATGCCGACCACGGTCGCCTGCAGAGGCTTCGGCGCCAACCGCGCGAACAGCGCGAGCGAGACGGGCAGCATGTGGGCGAAGCCGATCGAGTTGAGGAAGTGGAAGGCGACCGGCCAGAACAGGCCGATCTTTCCACCATGGGGCTGGGTGGCGGCCGCCATATAGAGGCAAAGCATGCCGGCGATCGAGAAGACCGAGCCGATCACGATCTTGCCCAGCTCGTCTGGTTCGCGCCAGCGCTTGCCGTACCAGCGATAGAAGATCGCCACGATGGCGAGGAAGCTGACCGAGACGATCGCGTCGAGCGTCACCAGCCAGGTCGTCGGTAGCTTGGTACCGAAGAAATTGAGTTCGAACGCCGTGTCGCCCCAGAGGAGATAGGCGTTGAAGATCTGCTGGTTGGGCAGCAGCCCGACCGCCAGCACCGGGATCAGCAGGATGGTGATGGAGAGCGCGATCCAGTCGTCGCGGGTCATGCGCTCGCGGGGGGCTGCGCTGCTTTTGGCGATGCGCGGTTCCTCGGGCGGGAGATAGCGTTGGCCGGCGAGATAGATGACCAGGCCGATCAGCATGCCGACGCCTGCCGCGCCAAAGCCCCAGTGCCAGCCGACCTTTTCGCCCAGCGTGCCGGTGACCAGCGGCGAGATGATCACGCCCGCGTTGATCGCGAGATAGTAGATCTGAAAGGCGTCGGCGCGGCGGAGATCGTCGGGTTTGTAGAGCGCGCCGATCTGGCTGGCGAGATTGCCCTTGAACAGGCCCGAGCCGATGACGAGCGCGAGCAGCGCGAAGAGGAAGCTGACCTCGAACGCCATCAGGAAGTGGCCGAGCGCCATCGAAAGCGCGCCCGCGAGCACCGTGATGCGCTTGCCCAGCCATTTGTCGGCGATCAGGCCGCCGAGCGTGGGCGTGAAATAGACGAGCGCGGCGTAGGTGCCGAAGATGGCGGACGCCAGCGCCGGGCCTTCGAGGCCGCCATAGAGCCGCCTGAAGCTTTCAAATAAGGCGATGTTTTCGACATGACCGGGGAGCAGAAGCTGCTTCGCCATGTAGAGCACCAGCAGCGACTGCATGCCGTAATAGGAGAAACGCTCCCATGCCTCGGTAAAGGCGAGGTAGCCGAGGCCCTTGGGATGACCGAGGAAGGCGCGGTCCTCGACAGCAGATTCCATCGCGGGCGGCATGGGCTCGTTGGCGGTCATGCTTACCTGTCTAGAGTTTGATCCGACAGAGTTGAAGCTTGCAGTTCCCCGGCGAAGGCCGGGGTCCAGTTACGAAACTATCGATACTGGGCCCCGGCCTTCGCCGGGGAACTGATTCCGTTTTTCGATACCGACACTAGACCATCCGAGGTGATCAGCTTCACGCCTTCGCGGCCGTCGCTCCCACGCTGGCGGCGGTCTGGCCGAACATGACCTTCTTTGCGTCGTCGGTCATCGCGGGCGCATCGCTGGGACGGATTTGCTCGCCGATCTCGTAGGCGCGTTTGGTCGCGGAGCGCTCGGCGATTTCCGCCTTCCAGCGCTTCAGATTGGGGAAGTCGTCGATGTTCTGGCCCTGTGCGTCCGGAATCACCCACGGGTAGGAGGCCATGTCGGCGATCGTATACTCCGCGCCCGCCACGAACGGCCGGTCAGCAAGCCGCCGGTCAAGCACGCCATAGAGACGATTGGTCTCGTTGACGTAGCGATCGATCGCGTAGGGCAGCTTTTCGGGCGCATAATTGCGGAAATGATGGTTCTGCCCCGCCATCGGGCCGAGGCCGCCCATCTGCCAGAACAACCATTGCAGCACTTCGGCGCGGCCGTGCAGATCGGCGGGAATGAATTTGCCGGTCTTTTCGGCAAGGTAGAGCAGGATCGCGCCGGATTCGAAGAGCGAGATCTGGTCGCTGCCGTCGGCGGGCTCGTGATCGACGATCGCGGGCATGCGATTATTGGGCGCGATCTTGAGAAAATCCGGCTGGAATTGCTCGCCCTTGCCGATGTTCACGGGAAAGATTTTGTAGGGGAGGCCGGTTTCCTCGAGGAACAGGGTGACCTTGTGGCCATTGGGGGTGGGCCAGTAATGGAGATCGATCATGTTGGGCTTTCTCTTCCGGGCGCCAGGCGCGGGTTGGGCCGGTCCTAAATAAGCGTCTGCGAAACATTTTGAAGGGCGCGGCCGTGCGCATACCGTATTCCTACGGTCGCGGGGATAACCCGGCTTTTACGCGCATGCGCGGAATATGCCCTCGCAACCGGGGGTGATCTTTGCTCAGCCCAACCCCGCTGTCGCCGGAAGCCCAATAGCTTGCCCCGCTCGGCTTCCGGCGACACTTGCCTCCCCGCCGACCCTCGTTCACATCAAGCGGCCATGCGGCGCGCGTTTCTCCTGATCGCTTTTGGATTGTCGCTCGGCTTCGCGGCGGGCTTTGCGGTCGCCTATTGGCGGCTGTCGCCCTATCATCGGATCGACCGGCTGATTACCGGCGCCGCGCCGCCCGAGACGAACGTCCCGCCCAATTATGCGTTGTGGCGTGACAGCTATCGAGGGGAAACCGCCAGCGTGCAGATCGTGATGCTTGGAGATTCGATCACGCGGTTTGGCAACTGGCCGGCGCTTTTGGGACAAGCCGATGTCACCAATCTCGGGATACCGGGCGACACGACCGACGGTGTCCTCGGCCGGATCGCGGACGGAAATATCCCGCCCGGCAGCACCGTCTTCATTCTGGCCGGGGTGAACGACGTCGTGCGGTCGGTCCCGGTCGAGCGGACGCTCGCCAATCTGGAACGGATCGTGGGCGCGCTTGCGCCGGGACGCAGCATCTATCTCCAGTCCACGCTGTTTACCGAGCGGGCAGGGCTGAACGGCGACATCGCCGAGATCGTGGCGGGCGAGAAGGCGATCTGCAGACGCCTGCGCTGCACCTTCGTCGATCTCAACGCCGTGCTGGCGCCACAGGGGGTCCTGCTTGCCGAATATAGCGCCGACGGCATCCACCTGACCGCGGCGGGCTATGCAAAATGGGCCGATATCGTGCGGCCGTATCTGCTCCGCGAAGGGGGCAAGCGTCAGCCGCTGTAATTTTTGAGTTCGTCGCCGACGAGGCGGACCACGTGGAGGACGTTGGTGGACCCAGGCACGCCGAACGGGACGCCGGCCATCAGCACCAGCCGGTCGCCGGCTTTGCCAACGCCATGCCGGAGCGCCATGCGCTTCGACTTGCCGACCATTTCCTCGAAGCTCGCGACGTCCTTGGTCCGCACCGCATGCGCGCCCCAGAGGATGCCGAGACGGCGCGCGGTGGCGAGCTTTGGCGTCAACACCAGCAGCGGCACCTTCGGCCGCTCGCGCGCCAGCCGCCGGGCGGTCGAGCCGGACAGGGTGAAGCAAATCGTCGACGCCACGGACACGGCGTCGGAGATGCTTCGGGCGGCCTCGGCCAAGGCATCGGCAGTGGTGGCGTCGGGCAGCGTTTCGGTGAAATGGACGCGGGCGTGATAGCTGGGATCGGATTCAATCGACTGGGCGATGCGGTCCATCATCGCAACCGCTTCCTCCGGCCAGGCGCCGGCGGCGCTTTCGGCGGAAAGCATCACCGCGTCAGCGCCGTCATAGATGGCGGTGGCGACGTCCGAGACTTCGGCGCGGGTCGGGCTGGGCGAGGTGATCATTGACTCCAGCATCTGCGTGGCGACCACGACCGGCCGGCCCATGCGGCGGGACACCTCGACGATATGCTTCTGGAGCGGCGGGACGCGCTCGGGCGGAAGCTCGACGCCGAGATCGCCGCGCGCGACCATCACGGCATCGGCGAGTTCGATGATTTCTTCCAGACGGTCGACGGCGGCGGGCTTCTCGATCTTGACCAGCAGCGCCGCCTTACCGCCGATCAGCCTGCGCGCCTCGGCGACATCGTCGGGCCGCTGGACGAAGCTGAGCGCAATCCAGTCCGCGCCCTGATCCAACGCGAAGGTCAGGTCGGCGCGGTCCTTCTCGGTCAGCGCGGCGAGGGGCACGACCACGTCGGGTACGTTGAGGCCTTTGTTGTTAGAAAGCGGCCCGCCCACCTCGACGCGGGTGGTGATCTTTTCCGGCTCGACGCGGGTACACCTTAAAACCAGCTTGCCGTCGTCGAGCAATAGCCGCGCGCCCTTTTCCAACGCGAGGAACAACTCGTGGTGCGGCAGCTCGACGCGTTTGGCGTTGCCGGGCGCGGGATTACGGTCGAGCACGAAGGTGGCGCCGGTCTTCAGCTCGACACGTCCACCCTCGAACTTGCCGACGCGCAGCTTTGGACCCTGCAAATCGAACAGGATCGTCGTGGCGCGGCCATATTCCTTCTCGAGCGCGCGGATATGTCTGACGATCGTGGCCTTGTCCTCATGGGCGCCATGGCTCATGTTGATACGGAAGGCGTCGGCGCCGGCCACGAACAGCCTGGCGATCATTTCTGGCGATGCGCTGGCAGGGCCAAGCGTCGCCAGGATGCGGACCTTGCGTTTTCTTGGAGGAAACAGTTGCACGATCTTCCTCTCGCGGTTTCGGGCGCCCCATAGCCTTTAATTATATTGTTTGACCATGGAGTTATCGAATGGACATCGCTGAAATCGACGACAAGACCGCCGCGGCCGCGTTTCGCAGGCTTGTGCGGCACCTGCGGCACCGCACCGACGCGCAGAATGTCGACCTGATGGGGCTGGCCGGCTTCTGCCGCAACTGCCTCGGCGATTGGGTGAGCGAGGCGTCCGGCGGAACGATCGATCGCGCGGCGGGGCGGGAAGCGGTCTATGGCATGCCCTACGCCGAATGGAAGAAGCGCCACCAGACCGAGGCGACACCCGAACAGATCGCGCGCATGAACGACAGCGTCGCCAGGAACCACCGGGAGGATCTGCTCGACGAAGCGCTGGATGACTCCTTCCCGGCCAGCGATCCGCCGTCGATGACAGAGCCAGGGCGCTGATCGCCGCTTGAGCCGCCCGTGCTCCTCTCCTAAACGGCCCCTCCACGTACCCACCAGAGGAGTCGAATATCCATGTCCGATAATGTTGCCGCTGATCAGTTGAGGCTCTTCATCGAGCGGATCGAGCGGCTGGAAGAAGAGAAAAAGGGCATGGCCGACGACATCCGCGACGTCTATGCGGAAGCCAAGTCGCAGGGCTTCGACAGCAAGACGATGCGCGCCATCGTGCGCCTGCGCAAGCTGGAGAAGAATGCGCGGCAGGAGGCCGATGCGTTGCTCGAAACCTATCGTGCGGCGCTCGGCATCGACTGAGGAGAGACTGGCTTGAAGCTGCACGGCGCACCTTTTTCGCCTTTTGTGCAACGGGTGTTGTTCGCGGCCCGTGTAAAAGGCGTGGAACTCGAGGTCGTACCGTTGAGCGGGCTGGGCATGCAGGATCCGGCCTTCATGGAAATCAGCCCGACGCGGCGGATTCCCGTGCTCGAAGCGGGGGATGGTTGGACGCTGTGCGAATCCCCGGTGATCATCGCCTATCTCGAAGAGACCCAGCCGGGTCCGTCGCTGCTGCCTGCGGATTCGCGGGAGGCTGCGCGGGCACGGGTCATCGCCGGGCTGATCGATACCGAGGTTGCGCCGGGTCTGCGGCATTTCGTCACGCAGAAACTGTTCGGGATGTTTCCGAACCCGGACCAGCTGGACTATGGCGCGCAGCAGCTGACCCTTGGGCTTGATGCGATCGAGCGGGTCGGTCTCGACAGCGAAGGCTGGGCGGTTGGCGATCGGCCGTCGGTGGCCGATGCCGCGCTGATCCCTTTCCTCACACTTGCCGAACTGATCGCAAGGGCGACCGAGGCGCTTCCGCCGATTGCCGGACGCCCAAGCATCGACGCCTATTGGGCGCGGGCAAAGGAAATGCCACTCGGCAAGCAGAGCCATGATGAAATGTGGGAGGGCTTCAGAGCCCTGATGAAACGCAAGGAGGCGGCAGCATGATTATTTCAACCACGACGGCCATCGAAGGGCGGCCGGTGCGCGACTATCTCGGCGTTGTGACGGGCGAAGTGATCGTAGGGGCGAACATCTTCAAGGATCTGTTCGCGGGCATCCGCGACATCGTCGGCGGCCGCTCGGGCGCGTATGAGGGCGCGTTGCGCGATGCGCGGCGGACGGCCTTTGCAGAGTTGGAGAGCGAGGCGAAGGATCTGGGCGCTGATGCGGTGATCGGCGTCGATATCGATTATGAAGTGATCGGCCAGTCGGGATCGATGCTGATGGTGTCGGTGTCCGGCACGGCGGTGCGGCTGGGCTGACGGAAAGAGAAGAGGGAGCGGAGCGGCGGAATGGCCGGGCATAGCAAGTTCAAGAACATCATGCACCGTAAGGGTGCGCAGGACAAAAAGCGCTCGGCGCTTTTCTCCAAGCTGAGCCGCGAAATCACGGTGGCTGCGCGTTCCGGTCTGCCCGATCCGGCGATGAACGCGCGGCTGCGCTCCGCGATCATCACGGCGCGCAAGGAAGGCATGCCGAAGGACAATATCGAGCGATCGATCAACAAGGCGGCGGGCGGCGATGGCGATAATTACGAAGAAGTCCGCTACGAGGGCTTCGGGCCGGGCGGGGTGTCGCTCATCATCGAGACTCTGACAGACAACCGCAACCGCACGGCGACCAATGTGCGCACGGCGGTATCCAAGAATGGCGGCAATCTGGGCGCGGGCGGATCGGTGAGCCATGGCTTCGACCGGATGGGGCTGATCAATTATCCCGCATCGGCCGGGGATGCCGACACCGTGTTCGAGGCTGCGCTGGAAGCGGGCGCGGAAGACGTGACGTCGTCCGCAGACGGCCACGAGATCTGGACCGCGCAGGATGCGCTGCACGAAGTGGCGAAGGCGCTCGAAGCGACCCTGGGGGAGCCAGAGGGGGCCAAGCTGGCATGGCGGCCGCAGACCAGTGTTACCGTCGATGAAAGCGCGGCGACTTTACTCTTCAAGCTGATCGACGCCCTTGACGACGACGACGATGTGCAGGCCGTATGGGGTAACTATGACGTGCCCGAAGCGGTGATGGAGAAGCTGGGCTGAAATGAATTTAGCCCCTCCCCTTCAGGGGAGGGGTTGGGGTGGGGCATGACGGACGTAATTGAACTCGGCCTTCGTGCACGCGAAATGCGCAACAATCCCACCGAACCTGAGAAGCGGTTGTGGCGGGCGCTTTCCAACTCACAACTGGGTTTGAAATTCAGGCGACAGTCGGTGATCGCGCCTTATATCGTCGATTTTCTGTGCCCCTCCAAAGCATTGATCGTGGAGATTGACGGCGACACGCATGTCCCTGAGGACGATGGCATGAGAGATCGCTTTCTTCAGCGACAGGGCTACAGGACGATCCGGTTCACGAACGCGGATGTGATGTCGAATATCGAAGGGGTTTTGGAAACTATTGTTGCTGCCGCCAGCTCTTCACGGGACCGTTGGCCCCACCCCAACCCCTCCCCTGAAGGGGAGGGGCTTGCAGAATGATCCTGATCGGGCTTGATCCCGGTCTGGGGACTACGGGCTGGGGCGTGATCGTGGCGGATGGCAATCGGTTGAGCCATGTCGCCAACGGGCAGGTCAGGACCGACGCTGCAACGCCGCTGGCCGATCGGTTGAAGATCCTCCACGACGAATTGTCCGGCATCATCGCCCGTCACGCGCCCGATGGCGCGGCGGTCGAGGAGGTGTTCGTCAACGCCAATCCGCAATCGACGCTGAAGCTGGGGCAGGCGCGGGGCGTGGTGTTGCTTGTGGCGGTGCAGGCGGGCATCGAGGTAGGGGAATATGCCGCCCGGCTGGTGAAGAAGGCGGTGGTCGGGACTGGCGCTGCGGAGAAGGCCCAGGTGCATGCCATGGTCGCGCGTCTGCTGCCTGGCGTGAAGATTACCGGCGCTGATGCGGCGGATGCGCTTGCGGTCGCGATCACCCACGCGCATCATCTGGCGTCGCGAAAGGCGCTGGGGGGACGATGATTGCAAGACTGACGGGCGTGCTGGCGGAAAGCAGCGCCGATCACGCGGTGATCGACGTCGCCGGAGTCGGCTATCTGGTGCAGGCCTCCGCCCGCACGCTCGACGCGATCGGTCCCGCCGGAGGGCAGGTGATGCTGTTCACCGAGATGCAGGTGCGGGAGGATGCGATCACCCTGTTCGGCTTCGGATCGGCGGGCGAGCGGGACTGGTTCCGGCTGTTGACCTCGGTACAGGGCGTGGGCGGGCGCGTGGCGCTGGCGATCCTTTCGGTGCTGGCGCCGGAGGAACTGAGCCGCGCGATCGCATCGGGCGACAAGGCGATGATCGCGCGCGCCAATGGCGTGGGGCCGAAGCTCGCACAGCGGATCGCGATGGAGTTGCGCGACAAGGTGGGTGCGGTGGAGCTTGGCCCGGTCGGCGTCTCCGCGCCAAAAGGCAGCGCTTCAGCCGATGCCCTGTCCGCACTGGCCAATCTCGGTTTCAAGCCCGCCGAGGCTAACGCGGCGGTCGCAGCGGCGGTGGCTGAGCTTGGGGATAATGCCAGCCTCGACGCACTGGTGCGACTTGCACTACGCAAGGCCGCTAAATGAGCGACGATGACCGCTTCTTGACCGCAGGCCGTAAGCCGGAAGACGTCGACGCCGCGCTGCGGCCCAAGGCGCTTGACGAGTTTGTCGGGCAGAAGGCGGCGCGCGAGAATCTTCGCATCTTCATTGCTGCTGCCAAGGAGCGGGGCGATGCGCTCGATCATGTGCTCTTTTATGGCCCACCCGGCCTCGGCAAGACGACGCTGGCTCAGATCATCGCGCGGGAACTTGGCGTTGGGTTTCGGGCGACGTCCGGGCCGGTGATCGCCAAGTCGGGCGATCTGGCCGCGCTGCTCACCAATCTCGAAGATGGCGACGTTCTCTTTATCGACGAGATTCATCGCCTCAGTCCGGCGGTGGAGGAGGTGCTGTATCCGGCGATGGAGGATCGGGCGCTCGATCTGATGATCGGGGAGGGGCCGTCGGCACGTTCGGTTCGGATCGACCTGCCGCGCTTCACGCTGGTTGGTGCGACCACGCGGCAGGGGCTGATCACCACGCCGCTGCGTGATCGCTTCGGCATTCCGGTGCGGCTCATCTTCTACACGGTCGAGGAATTGCAGAGCGTCGTGCGTCGTGCGGCGGGGCTGCTCAATACGCCGATCGCTGAGGATGGCGCGCATGAGATCGCCAAGCGGGCGCGGGGCACGCCGCGCATCGCCGGGCGGCTGCTCCGCCGGGTGCGGGATTTCGCGCATGTGCTTGGCGCGCCGGTGATCGATGCGAAGGTGGCGGACGATGCGCTCAACCGGCTTGAGGTCGATGCGCTCGGCCTCGACAGTATGGATCGCCGTTATCTCACGATGATCGCTGATATTTATCGGGGTGGACCGGTTGGCGTGGAAACACTGGCGGCGGGCCTGTCGGAGCCGCGCGACACGATCGAGGATGTGATCGAACCCTATATGATCCAGCTTGGCCTGATCGCGCGGACGGCGCGCGGGCGATGCCTGAACAGCCGGGGCTGGAAGCATCTCGGCCTAAACCCGCCCGAAAATAGCCAGGACGGGTTGTTCGACAGCTAAGCCTCCGGGACGGCGTGAAAATGCTTTAACGAGTGTTTGCGCCGCGAGTCGCGAGAGTCTATCGGGGCGCCAATGGTTAAAGACGCGCGCGATACTCCCAGGTCCGGCCGCTTCATCGACGGCGAGCACCGTTTCCCCTGCCGCGTCTATTTCGAGGATACCGATCTCACCGGGGTCGTTTATCACGCCAACTATCTCAAATTCATGGAGCGGGCCCGATCGGACATGCTGCGCGGGGCAGGGATCGATCAGCGCAAGGCGCATGAGGCTGGCGAAGGCGCTTATGCCATCGCGTCGATCTCCGTGCGTTATCGCAAGCCGGCGCGGCTTGATGACGACCTGCTCGTGCTGAGCCGCGTCGCGGAGGTGAAGGCAGCAAGCATCGCGATTCATCACAGAGTCATGTTGGATGCTGTGCTACTCGCCGAGGCGGAAGTACAGGCGGCGTTCGTTTCGCCCGAAGGCAGGCCCAGGCGGCAGCCGGCGGCGTGGATTGATACCTTTCGTGATTTAACAGGAGCGGGCCCAAACGCATGGACGTAGCGCATCTTTCGGCAACAGGAGCCTCGATTTCACCGTGGGCTCTGTTCTTGAATGCCGACATCATCGTGAAGGCCGTCATGATCGGCCTGATTGCCGCGAGTATCTGGACCTGGACACTGATCTTCAGCCATGGCGGGCGGCTGCGGCGGATCGAGAAATCGAACGAGGCGTTCGAGCGCGATTTCTGGCAGACCGAGGATATCGACCGTTTCTATGACGGCCCCGGCCGCAAGGAGCTGCCCGTCGCCAAGGTCTTTTCCGCAGGCGTTTCGGAATGGCGGCGATCGACCAAGGGCGACATTATCGACCGCGAAGGAACGCGCGCGCGCCTTGCCACGGCGATGAATTCGGCGGCGGTGGCGGAAAGCGACAAGCTGTCGGACCGGCTTAGCCTGCTGGCGACGATCGGTTCGGTGACGCCCTTCGTCGGGCTGTTCGGCACGGTCTGGGGCATCATGCGCAGCTTTTCAGACATCGCGGCATCGCAGAACACCAGCCTTGCGGTGGTCGCGCCGGGCATCGCCGAGGCGCTGTTCGCAACTGCGCTCGGGCTGTTCGCCGCCATTCCGGCGGTGATCGCCTACAATCGGCTCGGGCACCGCATCAACCGGATCGACGGCCACACCCAGCGCTTTGCCGAGGCGTTCCACACGATGCTGAGCCGTGAGCTGGAGATCGAAAAGAAATGATGGGGCCTGGCCCCATGGGCGGGCGCGGGCGCGGCGGAAAGCGCGCGCCGATGTCCGAGATCAACGTGACGCCGCTCGTCGACGTCATGCTCGTGCTGCTGATCATCTTCATGGTGGCGGCGCCGCTGCTGGTCGCGGGCGTGCCGGTCAACCTGCCCGACAGCCGCGCCAAGGCCCTTGAGCAGGATCAGAAGCCCGTTGAGGTCTCAATCGACGGCAATGGGCAGATCTATATCGATGCCGATGCGATCCCGGCCAACGATGTGCCGCGCCGCCTGAACGCGATCCTGTCCGACAATCAGGGCCAGGCGCCGCAGATCCTGCTGCGGGCCGATCGGGCGCTTGCCTATGGCTCGGTGATGCGTGTGATGGGCGATCTCAACGCCGCCGGGCTCAACAAGGTCGCGCTCGTCACCGAGGGGGTGGATCAGAAGAAGTGATCGACGCCGCGGAACGGAAGAGTCTGTCTCTGGCCGTCGTCGGCCATATCGTGTTGTTCGCGCTCCTGTCGATCAGCCTGATGTGGCGCACGCCGCCGAAGCGCCTTCCGCGTGAATCGATGGACGTTTCGCTGGTCGGCCCGATCGGGCTTGCGCCATCCCAGCCCGTACCGTCGGTCGAGCCGCCAGCGGAATCGGAGGCGCCGGAGGAAGGCCCGCCGGTCGCCGAGCCTCCGCCGCCCGAGCCCAAGCCGGACCCGGTTCCCCAACCGAAGCCCGAGCCCGCGCCGGTTCCCAAGCCTTCGCCGGTCAAGGCGCCGCCCAAGCCCGCGCCCGCCAAGAAGGAAAAGATCACCAAAGATCTCATCAAGGACCTCAAGCCGACCCCGGCCAAGGAAAAGAAGCCGACCGGCGCGCGGCTGGGATCGGATTTCCTGAAGGGCATCACCGCTGAGAAAACCGGCGGCAAGAGCCAGAAACCGCGCGCGGCGCTGAGCGGCATCCAGATGCGCGGCCTCGCCTCGGCGATCGCGGCGCAGGTGAAGCCTTGTTATGTGATTCCGACGGGCGGCACCGACGCGCTGAGCATCGTTTCGATTATGCGGTTGCGTTTCAATGCCGACGGATCGATCGACGGCAGGCCCTCCGTCACCGATCATGAGGGCGTGAACGCGACCAATCAGGGGTATGTTCGGCAGATGGACGACGCTGCGATCCGCGCTGTGCTGCGCTGCTCGCCGCTCAAATTGCCGCCCGATCTCTATGAAGGCGGGTGGGAAGATATCGAGTTCGGCTTCTATCCGCAGGCGATGCAGTGACGTGGCGGTCCGGTCCCCTCGTCCTCATGCTCGCATTGGCGGGGTGCATGCAGCCGCCGATGACGGTCCACCCAACCCCCGAACCGGCGGGACCGGATCGGGCGGCGATCGCGCGTGCCGTTTCCAGCGCGGCGGATCAGATCCGCGGCTGCTACCGGTCGCCGAAATTAAACCGCGCGGCGCGACAGATCGTGACCGTGCTGCGCGTCAGCTACAATATCGATGGAACGCTGGCGACGAGCCCCATGGTGCTCCGCCAGTCCGGCGTGACCGAGGACGCCGCCGCCTATGCGGGCCAGATGGGCCGGGCGGCGATCGAGGCGGTCGAGCGTTGCGTGCCATTGCGTCTGCCGCCCGAACTCTACAAAGGCGGATGGGACGAATTCGACCTGACTTTCAGCCCGAGAGGATTGGCATGAACTGCAGACTGTTGGCCTTTAGTTTGGCCGGGATCTTCGCTGGCCTGTGCGTGGCGGCGCCATCGCAGGCGCAGATCAGGGTGGACATCACCGGCGGCATATCCGCGCCGATGCCGATCGCCGTGCCGGCGATGCCCACGCCCGCCGTCGCCAATACCGCCGCCGGCAGCACGGCGGCGCTTGGCCGTCAGGTGGCCGATGTGATCACGAACGACCTCAAGAATTCGGGGCTGTTCGCGCCGCTTGGGCCGGGATCGGTACGGCCGGTATCCTTCCCTCAGGTCGTCTCGCCTGATTTTCCTTATTGGGGCGGCACGGGCGCTCAGGCGCTGGTCCAGGGTTTCGTCCAGGCCAATGGCGACGGCACGCTGACGGTCGGTTGCTACCTCTACGATGTGTTCGCGCGGAACGAGCTGACCCGGCAGGGCTATGTCGTGCCGCCAGCGCAGTGGCGCCGCGCCGCACATAAATGCGCTGATACGGTCTACACCCGCCTGACCGGCGAGGGCCGCTATTTCGACAGCAAGGTTGTCTACGTCTCCGAATCCGGGCCGAAAAACAATCGCACCAAGCGTCTGGCGATCATGGATCAGGATGGCGCCAACCATCGCTTTCTCACCAACGGCCAGAATATCGTGCTGACCCCGCGCTACGCGCCCAACGGATCGAAGATCGTCTACATGACCTTCGCCGCGAAGCAGCCGCGCATCTATGTCTATGACGTCGGTACCGGCACGCAGCGTCTGGTCGTCAGCCAGGCGAATATGACCTTCTCGCCGCGTTTCTCGCCGGACGGACGCTACATTGTCTTCTCGATCGCGGTGAACGGCAACACGGACATTTACCGCGTTTCCTCGGGCGGTGGCGCGCCGCAGCGACTGACCACCGCGCCGGGGATCGACACATCCGCCAGCTATTCGCCGGACGGATCGAAGATCGTCTTCGAAAGCGATCGTTCGGGCGTGCAGCAGCTCTACGTCATGAACGCCGACGGATCGAACCAGCAACGCATCAGCTTCGGTAGCGGCCGTTACGCCACGCCGGTGTGGAGCCCGCGCGGCGACCTTATCGCCTTCACCAAGATCGGCGGTGGTTTCTCCATCGGAGTGATGAGCCCTGGCGGCGGCGGCGAGAAGATCCTGACCGGCGGCTGGCAGGACGAAGGCCCGACCTGGTCGCCCAACGGCCGGGTCATAATGTTCTTTCGCACCGCGCAGGGTAGCGGAAAGGCGGATTTATGGTCGGTGGATTTAACTGGTGTTAACGAACGGCCAGTACCAACCCCTCTCGATGGATCTGATCCTTCCTGGGGACCGTTATTGCCTTGACGTGCGCCAAAACGAATGATTCAACGGATCAACGCCGAATTTCTGCCCTAAAATGAAACAGTGGAGAAAAGTATGATGAATACGACCACCAAGGTGCTCCTGACCGCGTCGCTGCTCGCGGTAGCAGCCTGCTCGAAGAAGAAGCCCGAGGAACTGCCGCCCCCGCCGGCGCAGAGCACGGTGCCGAGCATGCCCGAAACCAGCGGTCCGGTTTCGGGAACGGCGGTTCCCGGTTCGCGCGCCGATTTCCTGGCGCAGGTTGGTAGCGACACGATCCATTTCGACACCGACGCATATGACATCAACAGCGAAGCCAGCGGCATCCTGACCCGTCAGGCCGCGTGGTTGAAGGCGAACCCGAACGTGCGCGCCACGATCGAAGGCCATTGCGACGAACGCGGCACCCGCGAATATAATCTCGCGCTCGGCGACCGCCGTGCCAATTCGGTCAAGAACTACCTCGTAAACGCAGGCGTTTCCGCAGCCCAGCTGTCGACGATCAGCTACGGCAAGGAACGTCCGGCCGCCACGGGTTCGGACGAAGGCGCATGGGCGCAGAACCGTCGCGCGGTGACTGTCGTTCCGGAATAATCCAGAACATCGCTTACAAAGAAAGCCTCGCGCGGCTATAGGGCTGCGCGAGGCTTTCTTTTTGTCGAGTGCGTGAAACATGTCGGTACGCCCGTGGCGTGACATCGCCCGCCGCCAATCGCGGCAGATCATGGTCGGGAATGTTCCGGTCGGCGGCGATGCGCCGGTGACGGTTCAGACGATGACCAACACTGCGACGTCGGACGCGAGGGCCACGATCGACCAGATCCGCCGCTGCGAGGAGGCGGGCGCCGACATCATCCGTGTATCCTGCCCCGATGAGGCGTCCACCGCAGCGCTCAAGCAGATCGTCCGCGCGGCGCGTGTGCCGATCGTCGCCGACATCCATTTCCATTACAAGCGCGCGCTTGAGGCCGCTGATGCAGGGGCGGCCTGCCTGCGCATCAATCCGGGCAATATCGGTTCGGCGGAGCGGGTGCGCGAGGTCGTCAACGCGGCCAAGGCCAATGGCTGCGCGATCCGCATCGGCGTCAATGCCGGCAGCCTCGAAAAGGACTTGCTCGAAAAATATGGCGAGCCATGCCCCGAGGCGCTGGTCGAAAGCGCGCTCGATCATATCCGGCTGCTCGAGGACCATGATTTCCGCGAGTACAAGGTCGCGGTGAAGGCGTCCGACGTGTTCCTCGCGGTCGCGGCCTATCAGCAGTTGGCCGACGCGGTCGATTGTCCGCTGCATCTCGGGATTACCGAGGCGGGCGGGCTGATCGGCGGCACGGTGAAATCCTCGATCGGGATCGGTTCGCTGCTCTGGTTCGGCATCGGCGACACGATCCGCGTCTCGCTTTCGGCCGAGCCGGAAGAGGAAGTGCGCGTCGGCTTCGAGATTTTGAAGGCGCTTGGTATCCGCAATCGCGGGGTGCGCGTTGTCTCCTGTCCGAGCTGCGCGCGGCAGGGCTTCGATGTGATCCGCACCGTCCAGGCGCTTGAGGATCGGCTGGCGCATATCCGCACGCCGATGTCGCTGTCGGTGCTGGGCTGCGTGGTCAACGGCCCCGGCGAGGCGCGCGAAACCGACATCGGCATCACTGGCGGCGGCAACGGCAAGCACATGGTCTATCTGTCGGGCGTCACTGACCATCATGTGCAGGATGCCGATATGATCGAACATATCGTTCGGCTGGTCGAGGCGAAGGCAGCCGAGATCGAAGCGCAACAGACCGACGCCCCGTCGCAAGCGGCGGAATGAAGCGCTCATCCTCCACTGATGTTGCACAGCGAGCTACCGCCGCAGGAGCAGCGGCCACCGGCGCTTCAGCCACTGGCCTTTCGACCATCGGTGCGGCTGCGATGGGAGGCATGGCGCTGGGCGCACTCGCCTTTGGTGCGCTCGCGGTCGGCCGGTTGTGGATCGGCAATGCGCGCATTCGCAAATTGCGCATCGATACTTTGGAAATCGGACAGGTCGTCCGGCTCGACGAGACCCAGCGCGCCAATATCCAGCAAGGCGGGGAATGACCCGGCCAAGCGTGGTGGCCGCGTTCGCGGTCGCCTGCCTCGGCATCGGCGTCTTTTCGACAATGGACGCAGTCGTGAAGGGGCTGGCGCTCGCCATCGGCACCTATAACACTTTGCTCTGGCGCAGTTTCGTCGGCATCGGCGTGAGCGGGGTGCCGTGGCTGCTCCGCAAACCGCCGCGCCCGTCGCGCGCTGCAATGAAGCTGCATATCGAGCGCGGCGCCATTTCGGCGGGCATGGGCATGCTCTTCTTCTGGGGCCTTACACAGATGCCGATGGCGCAGGCCGTCGCGCTGAGCTTCATCGCGCCCCTGATCGCGCAAGGCCTTGCGGTGCTGCTGCTCGGTGAGCGGATGCAGCGGGGCGCGCTGATCGGTTCGCTGCTGGGCTTCGCGGGCGTAATCGTCATCGTGGCGGGGCAGGTGCACGCCCGGCTCGGGGCCGAGGCGCTGCTGGGCGCAGTCGCCATACTGATCTCGGCGCTTTTATACGCCTACAACCTCATCCTGATGCGCCGCCAGTCGCAGGTCGCCGATCCCTATGAGGTCGCATTTTTTCAAAATGCCACCGTGGCGATCTGTCTCGGCGTATTCGCCGCATGGTTCGCGGAGCTGCCCGACGCGGGGCATTTTCCGATGATCGCCTTTGCAGCGGTGTTGGCCACCATCTCCTTGTTCCTGTTGTCCTGGGCCTATGCCCATGCCGAGGCGAGTTACCTCGCGCCATCCGAGTTCACGGCGTTCCTCTGGGCGAGCTTGCTCGGTTATCTGGTGTTCAGCGAACATGTCGGCCTCGCCACCGTCGCCGGGGCCGTACTGATTATCGGCGGCTGCGTGATTGCAGCGCGATCCTCCCCCAAACCCCCACTTGAAAGGGAAGTGGTTCCGTGACGTTGACCATTCGCAAGGCCCGGCCCGGTGACGAGGCCGATATCCTCCGCCTGATCCGCGCGCTGGCCGAATATGAGCAGGCGCTGGATTCGGTGAAGGCCACAGAAGCGGCGCTGGCGGGGCGTCTTTTCTGCGAACATCCGCGCGTGTTTGCCCATCTCGCGGAGATCGATGGGCGCGTGGTGGGCATCGCGGTGTGGTTCTTCAATTTCTCGACCTGGACCGGCAGGCACGGAATCTTCCTGGAAGACCTCTTCGTCGATCCCTCAGTGCGCCGCGGCGGTGTGGCGAAGGCGCTGTTCACGGCGCTGGCCGAAGAAGCGAAAGCGCGGGATTGCCCACGTATCGACTGGCAGGTGCTCGACTGGAACGATCTGGCCAAGGATTTCTATCGCCGTCTCGGCGCACGGCGCACCGAAGGCTGGGAACCCTGGCGGCTGGATAGCGACGGGCTCAATGCGCTACAGAAAAGTTGATTCTTATCGAGCCAGTTTGATTCTGGTCTGCTTGCCAAAGGCCGACCAAACCTGATCAGTGGTCAACGCCACGGCGTCGAGCGTCATCGCAAGCGCCAGACATGCACGATCGCCCAGCGACAGGCCAAGCTCCCGCGTCGTCGATCGAATCAGGCCGCTGCGATAGGCCTGATCCTCATCGAACGGCCTGGCGTCCAACTGGAGCGGATCAAGCACATCAGCGATAAGCGACGGAGACATGCCCAACTCATTCATCTTCGCGACCACTTCACTCAGATTGACGGCGCTGATGCAGCTGTCCGGCAAAGCGTCCTTGACGATATCGGCGCCGGGTTCATCGCGGATCAGGCACATCAACGCCGAAGCGTCCAGCACATAGCGTTCAGCCACGCGAGGCGTCTGCCCTGCGCTCAGCTATGATTTCGCTGGAGAGTTGCCGCTCGACCGGCGCGACTTTGGCCATGATCGCCTGCGCCTTGGCCACGGCGTCGTCGAGCGTTCGAAGCGTCAATCCCTTCTGATCATCATCGTTAATCACCAGCGTCTTGCCGACCTCAAATCCATATTTCTTTCGAAGCGCAGCAGGAATTACGATTTTGCCGCCTTCGAATACGCGAACATGGTGTATTGTCATGGCCGGAATTCCTTTCAGGTATGGAATACGAAACCATACCTGAAATTACAAGAATTACCCGCCGCCCAGCACGTTGATCGTGAAGGCCAGGATGCCGATGTTGAACACGAAGGCGGCGAGGCTATGGAAAGTGGCGATCTTGCGGATGCGGCTCGACTTTATGTCGGTATCCGATGTCTGGAAGGTCATGCCGAGCGTGAAGGCAAAATAGGTGAAATCCCAATAGTCGGGCTCGCTGGCTCCGGGGAAATCGATCCCGCCCTGATCCCGCCCGTCCTTGTCGGCCGTATAGAAGATGTGCGCGTAATGCAGCGCATAGATCATGTTGCTGAACGCCCAGGCGAGCGCCAGCGTCGCGATGATGATGGCGACGCCGAAGGCTTGGGTCGCTTCCCGCTCCGCGAGTTCGGCCGCGACCGCGACAAGAATGACCAGCATCACGATCGCCGTGATCACCAGCAATCCCGCCCGGTTCGCATCATTATGCAGCGCGGCCTGGCGCATCGAAGCTGCGTCGCCGCGCCGGAACAGCGGGATCAGCGATAGCAGGAACAGGATCGCGGCCGCATCGAAGCCGATCATCGTGCCCACCCGCCAGTCGCTCTGGCTGATCGCGATCACGGTTGCGACCATGCCCGTTACCGCCGCGCAGACAAAGCGGGCAGGTGCGATGCGGTGGCCAATCGACACCTTGGAGCGGGTTTTCATGGGCATGGCATAGCGCGGGGCAGGCGCGGCGGCTATCGCAGCGATAAAAGGGAGTTTGGATATGCCGTGGATATTGCTGATCGTGGGCGGAGCGTTCGAAGTCGGGTTCACCACCTGCCTGCGCTATGTCGAAGGCTTTCGCAATATTCCGTGGACGCTGGGGTTTCTCGTCTGCACCGCCGTCAGTCTGCTGCTGCTTGAAATGGCGTCGCGATCGATTCCGATGGGAACATCCTACGCCGTCTGGGGCGGGATCGGGGCGATCGGGACTACGGCCGTCGGCATGATCTGGTTTGGCGAGCCGGCGAGCGTTATGCGCGTCGCGCTGATCGTCGCGATCGTCGCCTGCATTGCGGGATTGAAGGCGGTCAGCTGAATCTCAGCCGATGTTAATCACTTGAGCTTATGCCGCTCCGATCTATTGAGGATGGCAGGTTGCATCCGCGTCGATGCCAAGGGGCGATATGAAGTACAGACCCGATATCGATGGTCTTCGATCAATCGCCGTCCTGTCCATTTTCCTGTTCCACATCGATCCATCCTGGGTGCCCGGCGGCTATGTCGGCGTCGACATCTTTTTCGTCATCTCGGGGTTCCTGATCGGCGGGATCGTCCACGGCCAGCTTAGCGCGGGCAATTTCTCGATCGCCCATTTCTACGAACGCCGTTTCCAGCGGATCATCCCGGCGCTGTTCGCGATGCTGCTGGTTGTCGCGGGGGTAGGCTATCTGTATCTTTTTCCGCAGATTTACGAGGATTTTGCGAAGAGCAGCATCTCCGCGGCGCTTTCGGTCTCCAATATCTATTTCTGGCAGACGACCAAATATTTCGGCCTCGACGGCCACAGCAAGCCGCTGCTCCACACCTGGTCGCTCGGCGTCGAGGAGCAGTTCTACATCGTCTTCCCGCTCATGTTGTGGGCGCTGTTCAAGCTCTGTCCGAAGCGCATTCCGCTGATCGTCGCGATCGTCGCGTTGCTGTCTTTCCTGTTAAGCGCGGTTGGCGCTTACAGCTCACCGAACGGGACTTTCTATCTGCTCCCCACGCGCGCCTGGGAATTGCTGCTTGGTTACCTGCTGGTGCTGATGCCGAAGGATGTCCTGCGCGATGGACCGGCGCGGATGGGGTTGGCGCTGCTCGGCGCGCTGGGCATCCTGTTCGCGTTCATCTTCTATGATTCCGAAACCCCTTTTCCGGGGCTCGCCGCGGTCCCGCCCTGTCTGGGCGCCGCTCTGATTATCGCGACGGGGGGATGGGGGCCGACGCCGGTCAGCCGGCTGCTCGCGCTCAAGCCGTTCGTCTGGGTCGGGCTTATCTCCTATTCGCTCTATCTCTGGCATTGGCCGCTGATCGTGCTGCTGCGCGAAGCCGTGCCGATCGACTATTTCACGCCGTTGCAAGGCGTCGGCGTGCTGGTGGCCGGGCTGGTGCTGGGATATCTGTCCTGGCGCTTCGTCGAGCAGCCCTTTCGCACCGGCGGTTTCGGGCGGCGAAAGATCTTCGCCGGGACGGCGGCCGGCGCGGCTCTCATCTCGGCGCTCTGCCTCGTGGTGATCGCCGGGAACGGGCTACCCAATCGCTTCGATCCCAAGGTCGCCCGAATGGCGGGCACGATCAGCTACACCGGCCACACCGCCTTTCCCTACGGGACGTGCTTCGTGGAGGATTTCGATCTTGCGAAGGCGTCTCGCGATCCATGTCTTGAACCGGACGCGAATCGGCCGAACGTCGTGATCGTCGGCGACAGCCATGCAGAGCATCTCTGGTACGGGCTGGACGCGCGCATGCGGGATATTCACTTCATCCCGGCGACCATTTCGGGATGCCCGCCACGGCTGCATCCGCTGCCCCGCGATCTCGACCGGTGCCGTGCGCCGCTGGACTTCGTGTTCCGCCAATATCTGCCATCGCGCGCGGGGGATATCATTGTGCTGGCCGGCAACTGGAAGGAGGACGACCTGACGCGCGTCGGGCAGATGATCGACTGGCTGAAACAGCACCGGCTTCGCGTTGTGCTGGTCGGTCCCGTGGTGCGGTACAAGTCGCAGACGGCCAAGCTGATCGCGCTGTCCTATCTTCAGAATGATCCATCGCTGCCGGATCGATTCATCTCGTTGCGCGAAGGTCCGATGGACAAGGACTTTGCCGCGCTGGCGCAAGCAAAGGGTGTCGCCTACTTCTCTGCCTATCGCGCGCTATGCCCTGATAAATGCTTGCGGATCGCGGCGAACGGCATGCCGCTGCAATTCGACATGACCCACCTCACCGACGAAGGCTCGCTGTTCATGGCGGACCGGCTTGCGCCCGTCATCCGGGCGGAACTTGATGGGACGGCGGCAAAAAAATAGCCCGCCGAGCCAAAGCGCGACGGGCCTTTGATCGTTGGCTTTCGCCGCGCTTAATCAATCGTCCTTGCGGCGCTTCGGCGTTTTCTTGGCGTTCTTGTAGGCCTTGATCGCATCGATCGTCACCTGACGGGCCTCTTCGGCGCCGCCCCAGGTTCCGATCCGGACCCACTTCTTGGTCTCCAGATCCTTGTAGTGGGTGAAGAAATGCTCGATCTGCTGCATCACGATCTCAGGCAGATCGTCCTTCTCGTCGACCTTCGAATAATAGGGAAACACGCCGTCGATCGGCACGGTCAGCAGCTTTTCGTCGCCGCCGGCTTCGTCCTCGAGCATCAGCACCGCGATCGGGCGCACGCGCACCACTGATCCGGGGATGAAGGGCGAACGAGCGACGACCAGCGCATCGAGCGGATCGCCGTCGGGCGACAGAGTGTGCGGCACGAAGCCGTAATTGCACGGATAGCGCATCGGGGTGTGCAGGATGCGATCGACGAACAATGCGCCCGACTTCTTGTCGAACTCATATTTCACCGGCTCGCCGCCCACGGGCACTTCGATGATGACGTTGAGGCTGTTGGGCGGATCGTCGCCCGTCGGAATCATTTCGATGTTCATGCTGCGGCGCAGTAAGGCGGGACATCGGATCACTCAAGCCGTCATGCGAAAAATTTCGCGCGCGCGAGCGTTGATCGTCGCACATGCAAAACTGTTCACCTTTGCCGTGAAAATCGTTAGGGGGCCGAGCATATGGCACGGATAGAGACCCCGAAGCCGGTACGGGGCACACAGGACATGATCGGGGAAACCGCCGAGCGGTTCGAACACGTCGTTACGACGTTCGATCGCGTTCGCCGGTTATATGGTTTCGGCCGGATCGAGGTGCCGGTGTTCGAAGCGACGGCGGTGTTCGCGCGGTCATTGGGTGAAAGCACCGATGTCGTCTCCAAGGAAATGTACACATTCGAGGATCGCGGCGGCGATTCCCTGACGCTTCGGCCCGAGTTCACGGCGGGAATCGCGCGCGCTTATCTGACCGAGGGCTGGCAGCAATATGCGCCGCTGAAGGTCGCGACTCACGGCCCGCTGTTCCGCTACGAGCGGCCGCAAAAGGGCCGCTTCCGTCAGTTCCACCAGCTCGACGCCGAGGTGATCGGCGCGGCCGAGCCGGCGGCCGATATCGAACTGCTGTGTTTTGCGGATCAGTTGCTGCGAGAGCTGGGCGTGTCGGATGGCGTGACGCTGCAATTGAACACCTTGGGCGACCAAGCGACCCGCGATGCCTGGCGGGCGGCGCTTGTGTCCCATTTTGAGACACATCGGGGGGAGCTATCCGAGGACAGCGTCGATCGCCTAGCGCGCAATCCGTTGCGGATCCTGGATTCCAAAGATCCGCGAGATCGTCCGATTGCCGACGCCGCGCCGGGGATCGATCAGTTTCTGTCGAGCGAAGCGGGGGCGTTTTTCCAAGCGGTGACAAAAGGCCTCGATGCCTCCGGCGTCGCTTGGACGCGCAATGACCGGTTGGTACGCGGGTTGGATTATTATCGGCACACCGCGTTCGAGTTCGTCACGGATCGCCTTGGGGCGCAGGGGACGGTGCTGGGCGGTGGCCGCTATGACGGTTTGATAGAATCGATGGGCGGCCCTTCGACGCCTGCGGTGGGTTGGGCGGCGGGAATTGAGCGGCTGGCGATGCTGATCGAGAATCCCGTGGAAGCTAAGCCTTATGCTGCCATCGTACCGGTTGGAGATGCGGCGGGGTCGGTTGCATTGGCCGTTCTACAACAGCTTCGCGCTGCCGGCATCCCGTGCACGATGGCTTACAGAGGCAACTTAAAGCGCCGTCTGCAGCTTGCAAATTCTACCAATACACAATTTGTCGTCATCATAGGCGACGATGAAATTGCCGCAAGTGTAGTAACCGTTCGCAATCTTGCCACCGGAACTCAGCGCAAACTGCCGCTCGCGGGTTTGGAGTCGCACATAGTTGAACATGGTTTCACGGCCTTGCTTGAACGCTCCCGCGTCCCTCCCGAACGCGTGGAGGAGGGTTGGATTATCACGGTTGACGAGCTTAAGCTGTGACCTCCATCGCCCCCGATCGCATCGCCCAGATCGAGGCGCGCCGCGACGAATTGCAGGCGTCGATGGCGCGTCCTGATCTGCCGGCGGAGCAGTTCGTCCAGCTTTCCAAGGATTATGCCGAGATCGAGCCTGTCGCGCGGGCGGCGGGGGAAGTGCGGCGGTTGCGGCATGAGATCCGCGCGCTCGAATATATCGTCAATGACGAGGCGTCTGACAGCGAAATGAAGGCGATGGCCGAGGAGGAGCTGGCCGAGCTTCGCGCCAAACTGCCCGGCGCCGAGCGCGAGCTGGCGCTCAAGCTGCTGCCACGCGATGCGGCTGACGAGCGTGCGGCGATGCTTGAAATCCGCGCGGGCACCGGCGGGGACGAGGCGGCTTTGTTCGCGGGCGACCTGTTCCGCATGTATCAGCGCTATGCCGACAGCCAGGGCTGGCGGGTCGAGCTGATCTCCGCGAGCGCGGCCGATCTTGGCGGCTACAAAGAAGTGGTCGCGAGCGTAACCGGGCAGGGCGTGTTCGCCAAGCTCAAGTTCGAAAGCGGCGTCCATCGCGTCCAGCGCGTCCCGGCAACCGAAAGCGGCGGGCGCATCCATACGTCTGCGGCGACGGTGGCGGTGCTGCCCGAGGCTGAGGATGTCGACGTCCAGATCGACGAGGCGAAGGATCTACGCATCGACGTCTATCGTTCGTCCGGTCCCGGCGGGCAGTCCGTGAACACGACCGACAGCGCCGTCAGGATCACGCACTTGCCGACCGGGCTGGTCGTGATTCAGCAGGACGAGAAATCGCAGCACAAGAACAAGGCCAAGGCGCTCAAGGTACTGCGCACGCGTCTCTATGAAATCGAGCGCGAACGGCTGGCCAGCGCACGGGCTGGCGCACGCAAGTCGATGGTGGGGTCGGGCGACCGTTCCGAGCGCATCCGGACCTATAATTACCCCCAAGGGCGTGTGACCGATCACCGGATCAATCTGACTCTCCACCGCCTGCCCGAAATCCTCGAGGGCCAGATGGACGAACTGATCGGCGCGTTGATCGCCGAGGATGAGGCGTCGCGGCTGGCCCAGCTCGATGACGCTGCGTGAGGCGATCGCCGCTGCCGCGTCACGCCTGACCGGACCCAGCGACACCCCCCGGCTTGATGCCGAACTGCTGGCGGCGCATGCGCTGGGAACCAGCCGCGAGAATCTTTTGCTGCGGCATCTGGATGAGGATGCGCCTGCCGGTTTCGAACCGCTTGTCGTTCGGCGGGAGGCGAGCGAGCCGATCGCCTATATCACTGGCCTCAAGGATTTCTGGACGATCACGCTGGGCGTCGCGCCCGGCGTCCTGATTCCTCGGCCGGACAGCGAGACGCTGATCGAGGCGGCCGTCGCGCATTTCGGGAAGGCCGTGCCGTCCACCGTTCTCGATCTTGGCACCGGATCGGGCGCGCTGCTGCTTGCTGCGCTCGATCAATGGCCGCAGGCGCGGGGGGTCGGCATCGACCTCTCGGACCGCGCGGTCGAGATCGCCAAGGCGAATGCCCGGCATCTTGGAATGCAGGATCGGGCGAGCATCGTTCTTGGCGATTGGGATCAGGCCATCGAGGGACGCTTCGATCTGATCCTGTGCAATCCGCCCTATGTCGCGACTGACGAGGCGCTGCCGCCGTCAGTGTCTCGTTATGAGCCAGCCACCGCGCTGTTCGCGGGCCCCGATGGATTGGCGGAATATCGACGCCTGGCGCCGCGAATCGCTCGGATAATCGCGCCGGGCGGTGTCGCCCTGTTCGAGATCGGCGCTATGCAAGGCCCTGCCGTGGCTACGCTTTTCGGGGCCGAAGGGCATGAGCCGAGGATCATTCGCGATCTGGCCGGGCTTGATCGCTGCATTGCGCTCTCCGGATGAATATTCTCGCGTAAATTCCACTTGGATTTGGCGGCGCAAGCCACTAGATGGAGATCAGGCAGGGGATTAGCATCGCGATGAAGCGATAATCCCCGGTCTAAACCCCAATGGCTCCGCCGTTCGATAGTAACGGCATGACATCTGGAGGAAGCGCGTACCGTTAGGTCCGTGCAGGATTGTGGTTATTCGCAACCTGAGTTGCGCCGGCAGGGCCGGGCATGAGGAGTGGTAAGATTACCACCAGTACGAGGAAATCCGGACGTTGATTAATAATCGTCAGAACAACAACCGTCGCCGCGGGCGTGGTGGCGGTGGTCCCCGTCCTAATGGGTCGAATCCCGGCAATGATCGTGGCAACAGGATCGACAATCGCGCCCGGGGCAACGCCAACCAGCTCTTCGAAAAATACAAGACCCTGGCGCGCGATGCCCAAATGCAGGGCGATCGGGTGATGAGCGAATATTATTTTCAGTTCGCCGACCATTATTTCCGCGTGCTTAGCGAGAGCCGGTCACGGTTCGACGAGCAGAATCGGGGACGGCCCGATCAGTTCGAACGTGACGATCAGGACGATTATGCTGACGAGGGTGATGGCAGCACGGAAAATGCTGCTCCCGCGCCGCGCTACAACAACCAGCGCGAAAGCTATCAGCGCGACAACAACCAACGCGATAACAACCAACGCGATCAGAATAATCAGCGCGATTATAATCAGCGCGATTATAACGAGCCCCAGGGCCGCCAGCCTGCTCCCGAGCCGGAGCCGGTGGCGGAAACGCCGGTTTATGGCGCCAACGGGCATGGCGTTGTTGCCGATGCCATTGCCGACGAGCCGGTCGTCCGCACCCCCCGTCGTGGCCGTCCGCCAAGGGCGCGCAAGGAAGCGCCGGCCCCTGATTTGCTGGCCAATGTTGAGCCGCCGCAGGCCGAAGAGGCACGGATCGAGATCGACCGCCTGCCGCCGGGTCTCGCGCGTGAAGAAGAGGTGGCTGAAAAGCCCAAGCGCCGTGGTCGCCCGCGCCGTTCGGAATCCGCTCCCGCCGAGGCTTGAAAATTACGCCTCCGGCAGCGGCCGGGGGCGGTGATTTTCGTCAAGCGCGACGAAGGTGAAGAGCGCTTCGGTTACTTTGACATGGGTTTCGCCCTTGTCATCACGGGTGGCTATAACCTCGATCTTGATACCCAGCGACGTCCGGCCTCGGCGCCCAATCTTGGCGTAGATCGAGACGATGTCGCCCAGCAGCACGGGCTGGATGAACTCCATTGCGTCGACCGCTACGGTGGCGACCGGGCCCTGTGCGACGCGTCTGGCCGTGATGCCGCCGGCAATGTCCATCTGCGAGAGCACCCAGCCGCCAAAGATGTGGCCATTGGCATTGATGTCACGCGGTGAAGGGACCACGCGGAGCACAGGCTCCCCATAGCCCGATGCGGGTTCGCTGGTCATTCTTCCTCCTCGAATTCCGCGACGTCCTGATCGTGGCCCGTGCCGGAGCTTAGGAATACCAACCCCATCAGCGCGGCCGCCAGCAAGACTGAAAGTCCGACGCCTGCAACCGTCGCGAGGATGATCGATAGCGGCAGCGATCCGATCGTGTGGCTCAGATAATAAAGGGCCCCAAGCACTGCGATGGTCGCGACCAGCGTCATCCACAGCATCAGCCGGCGATAGCGCCGCCAGGCGAAGGCAGCATAATCCGGATCGGAAAGTGAAGGCCTATGCCGTGTCATGCCTTCCATTTGGCGTCTCGGCGTGGGATCATCAAGCAGCGTCCATCCTGTGCGCGGCCACAGAGTCGCCGGACGCATGACGACGAAGGAGGGTTAGGCCATGATGATCGCCCATTTGCTTGCTTCCCGAAACGGAGAGGTCATCAGCGTGACCCGTGGTACGCTGGTGTCGGAAGCTATCGCCTTGTTGGCCGATCGCAGGATCGGCGCCGTGCCGGTGGTCGATGGCGATGCCGTAATCGGCATCATGTCCGAACGCGACGTGATCTATCACCTTCGCAGTGACGGCGCCGCGATTCTCGATTGGCCAGTGGAGCGCGTCATGACCGCGCCCGTCCACACGGTCGATCCGGACAGCACGCTGATCGGCGCGCTGGCGCAGATGACCCGGCGGCGAGTCCGGCACCTGCCGGTCGTGAAAGGCGAGCGGATGGTCGGGCTCGTGTCGATCGGCGACCTCGTCAAGGCTCGGATCGACAACATTGAATCCGAGGCGCAGGCGATGCGCGAATATATTCAGAGCGCCTAGGCTGCCGGCGCGGGACGAAGCGCGTTCCGCGCCGTCACGAGCAATCCAATCAGTTCGTGACGCGCCGGGTGACGTACCAGGAAAAGCGCGCCTAGCCAGCATAGTGTGCCGGCGATGATGGTCCCCATGAGCATCAGAGCATCGATCATAGCGGGCGTGGTCAGGTAGGCGTAGGCCAACAGTAAGGGCCCGGTTGCCGCGATAGAGAGGGCCAAGCTCTTTGCCCAGATCAGGACCATCGCGCTCCAGCGGAAGCCGATCAGGCGGTGCATCAGTCCAGCGTAGATGCATAGCCAGAGCAGACCGTAGGCAACGCGCGACATCGCCGCCCATTCAAGCCCCCACAAGGCGCCAAGCATCAGCGTGCCGATCGATGCGATCGTATCGAGGATGTTCAGCGCGAGCAGAAGACGCATCCGCCCGAGCAGAATCGGGATTTCCATGTGGAGGGGCAGGGCGGTGAAAGCGATCTCCGAAATTGCGATCCAGGCTAGGAGGGGGGCGACGTCGGCCCATTTGTCGCCGTATAGCATGAGCACGATCGGCATGGATGCAGCAGCGAGGAAGATCATCGCCGGCCAGACCGTCGCGCTGTAGCCGGCGACGACGCGCAGATAGGGCGGCGCAAGGTCCTCGCCGCGATCGCGCTTGCGCGCGAAGGCGGGGTAGAAGACCGCGCCGACCGCGCCGGTGAGCAGGGTTACGAGCTGGGCGGCGAGTGAAGACGCGCGGCTGTAGAGGCCGGTCGCGGCAACGCCGATCAACCGGCCGACAATGAGATCGGGCGTCCGGGTGCCGATCGCGCCGCTCACATACAAAGCCGACATGCCGCCCCCGAAGCTCAGGATCGGTCGGATGCCGGCGAGCGTTGGCTTCAGAACCATGCGGTGTCCGCACAGCCATTGCCCCAGCGCGGCGCGCACGCCCTGGCTCGCGACGGTGGCGAAGGCGAGCGACATCGCTGACCATCCCGCCGCCGCCATGCCGAGCGCGACCGCCGCCATCGTCAGGGCCGCCCCGACATTGACGACGAACAGCGCGCGAAAGTTCATCGCGCGCTGGAGCAGCGCGGTCGGCACGATGCCCAGCGGCACGAGACAATAGGAGCCGGCAATCACAGCGAGCAGCGGAAACAGCCGCATATCTTCATAAAATCGCGCGACGGGCCAGGCCATCGCGAGGATCATGAGCCCGACGATCAGCGCGACGATCAATGAAACCGAGAAACAGGCCCTGATCTTGTGGTCGTCGAGCTGCGCTTCGCCCGCCAGATAGCGGGTGATGCCGAAATCCTGCAGGATCGATACGAGCATCGCGGCCGCCAGCGCGATGGAGAACAGGCCGACTTCCTCCGGCCCCAGGAAGAAGCGGGAGATGAGCACCGACGAGATGAAGTTGACGGCGAACGCGACATATTGCGCCCCCATCGACCACAATGCCGCGGTGCGGACCGACATCGTCACGGCCGCGCCAGCACGGTGGCGAGCTTCAGCGCACGCACAGGCAGACCCCAGCGGACCATCCGCGCGACCGTCTTCCACATGCCGTCGCGCGATCCGCCCGCGCGGATATAATCGACAAGCATGTCATATCCCGAGCCCGCCAGCGCGATGTCCGAATAGAGCAGTCGTGGCGCGACCCAGGCGCGGATCTCATCGGCGATGCCCTTGCGCCCGAACAGGGCGTCGATCTGACTGAGCGGGGGCAGGGCGCTGATGCCTTCAGTCGGATCGGGCCGTCCCGCCAGCCGTTCGAGATGCGCCCACCACGCCACCGCCGCGCCGATCGACTGCGCCATGACATGCTTGTTGCTGACCTGCGCCTCGGAATAGCGATAGTGGAGCAGCCGCTCGGGTAGGCTGCACAGCCTGGTCGTTTCGGACAGCCGCAGCCAGAGGTCGTAATCCTCGCAATGCGCATATTGGGCGCGGTAGCCGCCGGCGGCGCGGACAAGTTCGGTCCGCATCATCGCCGATGGATGGCAAAGCAGCGGCTTGCCGTCGAGCGCGTCGAGGAAGCCTTCATGGTCGGTCGGGTGGTCGAGGCCGAGCGATGGGGCGATGCGCCCTTGCTCGTCGATGTTCATCGTCCAGGTTCCGACCACGCCATGATCCGGATTCGCGTCAAGGAACGCGATCTGCCGGGCGAATCGCTCGGGCATGGAGATGTCGTCGCCGTCCATCCGCGCGATCAACGGCGCGCGCGCCTCCCGGATCAGGCGATTCAGGCTGGCGACAAGGCCGGCGTTGGGCTGGTGAATCGACCGGATGCGGGAATCGCGGGCGGCGAAGGAATCGATGATCGCGTCGGACCCGTCGGTCGATCCGTCGTTCACGATCAGGAACTCGAAGTCCGCGAAGCTCTGGCCAAGGATGGATTCGATCGCGGGCGCGAGGAAGGGCGCGTTGTTATACACGCTCATCGCCACGGTCAGGGCAGGCGTCCCTGCCATCCTCGAATCGTCGGTCGACATTGAAAATCGTGCGTCCGTCACCATTTAGCCTTCGGGCTGCTTATGCCGACAAGCCGTCAACAGGCCGTAAATCACGTTTTTGAGCCTCTTTGCGAGGCAGTGAAACAAATTTGCAAAAACCCTGTTGACGGAATCAGAGACCGGGCATAGAAGCCCCCTTGTCGACGGCGGTGCGGCTCTTTCTGGGCCCGCTTCCGTGCCTCATCATAGCAGGTGGCTCGATCACCCCGAAACAAAAGCTCGGGGGGATGGGGTTTGGCTCTTTCTCATTGTCGGTTTGATGAAGGGACATGTGGGCGGCGGCTCCGGGTCCAGAGGCTTCAAGGCTCTGGTAACTCGGTTAAATCAAGCCGTTCCTATATGTCCTAATACACATCCATTTGTGTAATTGTGCAGGAACGGCTCCTTGAAGTTTCCGGTTTCTGTCGTGTGGATTTATCCAGGCGATGGTTATCGAATTCAAACTTGAGAGTTTGATTCTGGCTCAGAACGAACGCTGGCGGCATGCCTAACACATGCAAGTCGAACGAGACCTTCGGGTCTAGTGGCGCACGGGTGCGTAACGCGTGGGAATCTGCCCTTGGGTACGGAATAACAGTGAGAAATTACTGCTAATACCGTATGATGACGTAAGTCCAAAGATTTATCGCCCAAGGATGAGCCCGCGTAGGATTAGCTTGTTGGTGAGGTAAAAGCTCACCAAGGCGACGATCCTTAGCTGGTCTGAGAGGATGATCAGCCACACTGGGACTGAGACACGGCCCAGACTCCTACGGGAGGCAGCAGTGGGGAATATTGGACAATGGGCGAAAGCCTGATCCAGCAATGCCGCGTGAGTGATGAAGG
>QFCS01001102.1_pt1 | contig 183941 bp, 168 predicted proteins | sample 3576561 | NCBI WGS metagenome assembly QFCS01 | reverse complement strand
GGATCCGACGAGGACGAACGCGTCGGACAACTGCCGCTGCACGGTGCGGTCGGAGGCCCGCCACATCGCCCCGATCTGCGCCGCGAGGGACCGGAGCGGAATGTCCCGCACGTCCGACGGGCCCGGGGCCGCGTCTTGGGTGTGGGTGAGGTCGACGGCCGCGGCCAGCAGCGCGGCTTCTCTCGCGTCGAGTGCGGCACGGTCGCGACGTGTCACGGCGAGGGCGTCCAGCAGCGACTCGACGTCGGCGGGGCCGTCGCCGGGGGCGTGTGCTGCGGGGTGTGTCATACCGTCTATTGTCCGCGGGGGGTCCGACATTGACGGGCGGAAAGGGCCGGTCAGGGGTGGTTCCTGTGGATAACCCCGCGGGTGCCCGTGTTGGGGAGGAAGCGGCGTTTCGTCTCGCTCCGCTCGCTCAACGACCGGGAGGGGTGTTGGAGGTGCCCGGGCTGGGGAGGAAGCGACGTTTCGTCTCGCTCCGCTCGCTCAACGACCGGGAGCCGGGTTGGGGAGGAAGCGGCGTTTCGGCTCGCTGCGCTCGCTCAACGACCGTTCGCGGCGGTTCGACTCGCTGCGCTCGCCACCGACCCGCGGGGACGCGGAGATCGGCGGAAGGCCGTCTGGCAGAATGAGAGACGAGGAGCGCAGATGTCCACACTCCACCCCGCCGCGACCGCCCCGCAGACGAGCGAACGGCGGCAGCACCACCGTCGCTACCTGATGTGTCGACCCGACCATTTCACGGTGCGCTACCGCATCAATCCGTGGATGGAGCCCGCTCGCCCCACCGACACCGCGAAGGCCGTGGAGCAGTGGCGTGTTCTCCACGACCTCTACCTCTCCCTCGGCCATGAGGTCGAACTGATCGACCCGGTGCCGGGACTTCCCGACATGGTCTACACCGCCAACGGCGGATTCATCATCGACGGCGTCGCCCTGGGCGTGAAGTTCCGCGTCGACGAGCGTCGCGGCGAAGAACGTCCCTTCATGGACTGGTTCGCCGCCCACGGTTTCGAGGTGGTCGAGCCGATCGCCGTGCAGGAGGGCGAGGGTGACTTCCTGCTCGTCGGCGACACGATCCTGGCGGGCACCGGGTTCCGCTCCACCGGAGACAGCCACCGCGAGGTCGCCGACGTGTTCGGCAAAGAGGTGGTCTCGCTCACTCTCGTCGATCCGCGCTTCTACCACCTCGACACCGCCATCTCCGTGCTCGATCCCGTTCAGGGCCCGCACGGTGTTCACCACGCCAACATCGCGTACCTGCCGTCCGCGTTCGACGCGGCATCCCGGGCCGTTCTCGAAGAGCGCTACCCCGATGCCATCCGCGTGTCGGATGCCGACGGGGCGGTGTTCGGGCTGAACTCCGCCTCCGACGGCCGCAACGTGTTCGTCTCGCCCCGCGCCACCGGGTTCGCCGACCAGCTGCGCGAGCGCGGCTACCATCCCGTGCCCGTCGATCTGTCGGAGATGCTGCTCGGCGGCGGCGGCATCAAGTGCTGCACGCTCGAACTGCGAGGAAACCGATGAGCGCCGCCCCCACCGTCGACGCCGCGACGCAAGAGGTCATCGCGTCGGAGGAACAGCACGTCGCCCACAACTATCACCCGCTCCCCGTCGTGGTCGCCCGGGGAGAGGGTGCGTGGGTCACCGACATCGAGGGAAAGCGCTACCTCGACCTCCTGTCGGCGTACTCCGCTCTCAATTTCGGCCACCGGCATCCCGCACTCGTGGCTGCCGCCACGGAGCAGCTCGGCCGGGTCACCCTCACCAGCCGCGCCTTCCACAACGACCGGCTCGGAGAGTTCGCCGCCGCGCTGTCTGAGCTGTGCGGCAAAGACCTCGTCTTGCCGATGAACACGGGAGCCGAAGCGGTCGAGACCGGCATCAAGGTCGCCCGCGCGTGGGCGTACCGTGTGAAAGGGGTGCCGGCGGATCGCGCCACGATCGTGGTCGCGGGCGGCAACTTCCACGGTCGCACGACCACGATCGTGAGCTTCAGCGACGACTCCCAGGCGCGGGACGACTTCGGCCCGTTCACGGCAGGGTTCGTCATGGTGCCGTACGGTGATGCGTCGGCGATCGAGGCGGCCGTCGACGCGAACACCGCCGCCGTGCTGATCGAGCCGATCCAGGGCGAGGCCGGGGTCATCATCCCGCCCGAGGGGTACCTGCGCGCCGTGCGGGAGATCTGCGATCGTCACGGCGTGCTGTTCATCGCCGACGAGATCCAATCGGGGCTGGCCCGTGTGGGCACGACCTTCGCGTGTGACCGGGAAGGCGTGGTTCCCGACCTGTACCTCTTGGGCAAGGCGCTCGGCGGCGGCATCCTCCCGCTGTCGGCCGTGGTCGGCAGTCGCGAGGTGCTGGGGGTCATCCGGCCCGGTGAGCACGGCTCGACGTTCGGCGGAAACCCGCTGGCAGCCGCCGTCGGACACCGCGTGGTCGAGATGCTCTCCACCGGGGAGTTCCAGGCCCGGTCGCTCGCGCTGGGCGAGCATCTGGAGACGAAGCTCGCCGGGCTCATCGGCGCCGGCGTCACCGCGGTGCGGGTCGCGGGGCTGTGGGCGGGGGTCGACATCGACCCCGCCGCAGGCACCGGGCGCGAGGTCGCCGAGCGGCTGCTCGGGCGCGGGGTCCTCGTGAAAGACACCCACGGCCAGACCATCCGCATCGCTCCGCCGCTGGTGATCCGGGCGACCGAGATCGACTGGGCCGTGGAGCAGTTGCGCGTCGTGCTCGCCGGCTGACTCCGGTCGGCATCTCGTCTCGCGGCGGGGCGGGACCATAACTCAGGCAGAAGCGCGTCGTGGGTGTCGTGACGGGCGCGGGCGCACCGGATCTGCCTGAGTTGTGGTCCCTCTGCGGCGGACGGCGGGGGTCGACGCGGCCGCGGCCGAGGTCGACATACTCCGGAAACACGGGCCGGACTAGGCTCGTGACATGGGAGACCTCTTCGACGGATACGGTTCCACGCTGGCACCGCGCAAGACCGCGTCGGGGGTGCCGGCGTTCGACGAGATGTTCGGTCATCCGCAGCACGCCGGCGCGCCCGTCGAGTCGCGCAGCGCCTACCGCGAGCTGTTCCAGACGCTCGCGCAGATGACGCAGGAAGAGCTGCGCGGGCGCACCGATTCGCTGGCCAGTTCCTACCTCGCGCAGGGGGTGACGTTCGACTTCGCGGGCGAAGAACGTCCCTTCCCCCTGGATGCCGTTCCCCGCGTGATCACCTACGACGAGTGGTCGGGGGTGGAAAAGGGCGTGCAGCAGCGGGTGCGGGCGCTGGAGGCCTTCCTCGACGACGCGTACGGCCACCAGCATTGCGTGCGCGACGGCGTGCTGCCGGCCGCGCTGATCGCCTCGTCCCAGTACTTCTACCGCCAGGCAGCCGGCATCCATTCGGCCAACGGCGTGCGCATCCAGGTGTCGGGCATCGACCTCATCCGCGACGAGCACGGCGAGATGCGGGTGCTCGAAGACAACGTGCGCGTGCCCTCGGGGGTCAGCTACGTCATCTCCAACAGACGGGTGATGGCCCAGACCCTCCCGGAGCTGTTCGTCTCGATGCGGGTGCGCCCCGTGGGCGACTACCCGAACAAGCTGCTGCAGGCCCTCCGCGCCTCGGCGCCGCCCGGAATCGAAGACCCCAACGTCGTCGTGCTCACCCCGGGCGTCTACAACTCCGCCTACTTCGAGCACACGCTGCTGGCCCGCCTCATGGGAATCGAGCTCGTCGAAGGACGCGATCTGCAGTGCGTGGGCGGCAAAGTGTTCATGCGCACCACGCGCGGGCCACGACGCGTCGACGTCATCTATCGCCGTGTCGACGACGACTTCCTCGACCCGCTGCAGTTCCGTGCCGACTCGATGCTGGGAGCACCCGGGCTCATGCTCGCCGCGCGGCTGGGTAATGTGACGATCGCCAACGCGGTCGGTAACGGCGTGGCCGACGACAAACTGCTCTACACGTACGTGCCCGACCTCATCCGCTACTACTTGGCGGAGGAGCCCATCCTCAAGAACGTCGACACGTGGCGGCTCGAAGACCCGGGCGCCCTCGAAGAGGTGCTCGACCGGCTCGACGAACTGGTCGTCAAACCCGTCGACGGCTCGGGGGGCAAGGGGCTGGTCGTGGGTCCGGATGCCAGTCCCGCCGAGCTCGAGAAGCTCCGCAAGAAGCTGCTGAAGGATCCGCGCGGGTGGATCGCGCAGCCGGTCGTGATGCTTTCGACCATCCCCACGCTCGTCGAAGACGGCATGCGTCCGCGTCACGCCGACCTGCGGCCGTTCGCCGTCAACAACGGCGACGAGGTGTGGGTGCTGCCGGGGGGACTGACGCGGGTGGCCCTGCCGGAGGGGCAGTTGGTCGTCAACTCCAGCCAGGGCGGCGGCTCGAAGGACACGTGGATCGTCGGGGGCGATGCGCCGCGCAGCAGCGAGTACGCGCAGGGACAGAACCTCGCCGGACTCGTCGCCGAGCAGGCATCCGTCACCGAGGCGATCTCGATCATCTACGACCCGCAAGACGAGCCCACTCATTCGCCGCAGGACCGTCCGCGCTCGAGCCAGGAGCAACAGGAGCAGCAGCAACAGGGGCGCGATGGCGGAGCCGAGGGGGGAGCGTCATGCTGAGCCGCATCGCCGAGTCGCTGTTCTGGATCGGCCGCTACATCGAGCGTTCCGACGGCACCGCCCGCATTCTCGACGTGCACCTGCAGCTGCTGCTGGAAGACCCGTGGATCGATGAGGACACCGCCTGCCGTTCCCTCATGGGCGTGATGGGCTCCTTCCCGCCCGCCGACGCGCCCCGCGTCACCCGCGGCGACGTGCTCACCCACCTCGCCGTCGACCGACAGAATCCGTCGAGCATCGCCTACGCGCTGCAGGCGGCGCGCGAGAACGCCCGCCGCGCCCGCGAGATCGTCTCGACCGAACTGTGGGAGACCCTCAACACCACCTACTCGCGGATGCCGAGACGCCTCAACGACGAGAAGGTGCACGAGTTCTTCCAGTGGGTGCGCGAGCGTGCAGCACTCGCGGTCGGCATCTCCGATTCGTCGACCAGCCGCGACGAGGCCTGGCAGTTCTTCACGCTCGGGCGCTCGATCGAACGCACCGACATGACCGCGCGGATGCTGGCGACCCGCTCGCTGACGGAGGCGTCCGGGCCATCGTGGACGACGATCCTCCGTTCGTGCGGCGCCTATGAGGCGTACGTGCGCACCTATCGAGGGATGCCGAGCGCCAGCAACGCGGCCGAGTTCCTGCTGCTCGACCGCCTGTTCCCGCGGTCGATCATCCACTCCATCCAGCGCGCGGAGGACTGCATGCGGGCCATCGAACCGGTCGCCGACCGTGTCGGCCATTCCAACACGGTGCTGCGTGCCCTCGGACGCATCCGCAACGACCTCGAGTACCGTCCGATCGCGGAGATCCTCGATGAGCTTCCCGTGCACATGGAACGCGTGCAGAAGGTGACGCGCGAGGCGTCCGAGGCCATCCGGGGGCGATTCTTCCCCACGCACGCCGAGCCGAGCTGGATCGGAGAGACCTCATGAAGCGGCTGCGCATCGAGCACGCGACCGGGTTCGTCTACGAGGGCGAGGTGGGTGCGTCGTACAACGAGGCGCGGATGCTGCCGAGCTCCACCGACAGCCAGTTCGTGTTGAGCTCGCAGCTCGACATCGAGCCCAACACGAGCGTCAACCAGTACGTCGACTACTTCGGCACGCGCGTCGCGGCATTCGACGTGCTCGCCACGCACGCGTCGCTGCGCATCACGGCCCGCTCCCTGGTCGAGGTGCGCCCGCGACCCCTCGAGCCCAGCGAGCTCGGCTGGGACCAGCTGCGCCGTGAGGCCGAGCGCCAGATCGCGACGGTCGAGATGCTCAGTCAGACCGCGCGCACCGCGCCGCCGGCCGAGGTCGCCGACATCGCACGGTCGATCGCCGACCAGCACGACCGACCGGCATCGGCTGCGCTGGCCATCGCGCAGGCGATCGGGGATGCCGTGGAGTACATGCCCGGCAGCACCGGAGTGCACTCCACCGCTGCCGAGGCGTGGGCCCAGCGCAAGGGTGTCTGCCAGGACATCGCCCACATCACCCTGGGGGCGCTGCGCCACGTCGGCATCCCGGCGCGGTACGTGTCGGGATACCTGCACCCGCAGGCGCAACCCGAGATCGGGGTCGCTGTGGTGGGCGAGTCGCACGCGTGGGTGGAGTGGTTCGCGGGTGACTGGCAGGGCTACGACCCGACCAACACCGCGGAGATCGGCGACCGCCACGTGCTGGTCGGGCGCGGGCGCGACTACAACGACGTGCCTCCGCTGCGCGGCGTATATGCCGGCCCGTTCAAGAGCAACCTGCACGTGGCGGTGACGATCACCCGCGAGGCGTAGCCTGCCGCCGGTGCTGCCCTTCGCCGAACCCATCCGTCCTCGCCCAACCCACGCGCCCCCCGCGCCGGGGGAGCCTGGGTTCGACGGGGAGAGGTGGGCTCGACGGGGGAGCTGACGGGATCAGGCGGGGGAGTCGTCGGGATCGAGGGCGGCGACCGTCGCTTCCTCGGCGGGGTTGTCGGCTTCCAGCTGGTCCTCGGTCGTCTCGTCGCCGCCGACGGGCGAGGTGTCGTTCGGGGCGGAGTCCGCGGGGGTCGCGTCTGCGCGGGTCGCGTCTTCGGGGCGTGAGTGTTCGGGGCGTGAGTGTTCGGGGCGTGAGTCGGTGTCCATACCCGCACGCTAGACCTGTCGCGGCGCGGCCGCAGGGGCCTTGACTATGCGGGTGCGAGCAGCATGAGCGTCGAGCGGGTCGCCTCCACGACGATCACGCCGTCCTGGTTGCGGCCGGTGTGGGCGAACTCGACGATCCCCTGGCCGGGCCGCGACGCGGACAGGCGTTTGCCGGCGATGCGGGTCTGGGCGTACAGGGTGTCGCCGATGCGCACCGGAGCCGGAAACCGCACCTCGCCGAAACCGAGGTTCGCCACGATCGTCCCCTGGGTCAGCTGGGCGACCGACAGCCCCACCAGCGTCGACAGCGTCAGCATGCTGTTGACCAGACGCTCACCGAACTCGGTGGATGCCGACCACGCCGCGTCGAGGTGCAGCGACTGCGTGTTCATGGTCATCGTGGTGAAGGCGACGTTGTCGGCCTCCGTCAGGGTGCGGCCGGGACTGTGCACGTAGACCGCGTCGAGTTCCAGTTCGTCGAAGTAGAGCCCCCGCTGCACGATCGTGCGCGCGGTGCCCCGCTCCTCGGGGGGTGTCGCCTCGCTCATTCGTCTCCTCCTCGGTCGGGTTCGATGACAGCCACGACCGCTCCGCGGGCGACGGGATCTCCCACGGAGACGGACGACCGCACCGTGCCGGCCACCGCTGCCCGCAGCACGTGTTCCATCTTCATCGCCTCCACGACGGCCACGGCATCCCCCGCGGCCACGCGGGTTCCGTCGGGAGCACTCACCACCACGACGGTGCCCGGCATCGGCGAGATCACCTGCGGCGAACCCGCGGCATCCTCGGCCTCCTCGCCCGCGACGGTCGCTTCGACGGCGTGCACGGTGACGGCGTCGCGGCTGAGCCACTCGCTCGACCCGCCGCCCGGTGCTCCCGGTGCTCCGGCCACGCCCGGAGCGACCGAGAACGTGCGGCTGATCCCGTCCACGGTCACCGTGGCCGTCTCGCCGTCCAGCCGCGCGGATGCCGTGTGCTCGCTGCCCGGCGAATCCCCGTCTCCCGCAGGCTCGGCAGATACGCTCACCCGAGCATCGGTGAGCGCGCCGGAGATCCGCACGACGAACGCGCGGTCGCGCAGCCGAAGTCTGTGCACACGCGGCGCCGACCCGCTCAGGCGCCAGCCGTCGCCGCGTCGCCACGGGCCGCAGGCCGCACCGCCGTGTGATCCCGTGCTCTCAGCGAGCGCACGCTGCTCCCGCGTGTCGCGTACCAGCGCGGCCTCGATGGCCTCACGCACGCCGGCATCCGCGAAGGGGAGGTCGTCGAACACCCGCGCGATCAGGCCGGTGTCGAGATCGCCGGCGGCGACCTCGGGTCTGCCCAACAGCAGGTGCAGGAACTCGAGGTTCGTCTCGAACCCGAACACCGTCGTGCGCTCCAGCGCCGCGCGCAGTCGTCGCAGTGCCTGAGCGCGGTCGCCGCCCCAGGCGATGATCTTGGCGAGCATGGGGTCGTAGTCGGTGGCGACGTCCAGACCGTCATCGAGCGCCGAGTCGACGCGGATGCCGTCTGCGCTCGGGTGCACCACGCGCACGACTCGTCCGCCGGTGGGGAGGAAGCCGGTCCGCGGGTCTTCGGCATACACCCGCGCCTCGATGCTGTGGCCGGTGAGCGTCACATCTGCCTGCGCGAGCGGCAGCGGCTCGCCGGCCGCGATGCGCAACTGGAGCTCGACCAGGTCGAGCCCGGTGATCTGCTCGGTGACCGGATGCTCGACCTGCAGCCGGGTGTTCATCTCCATGAAGAAGAACTCGTCGGGCGCTGTGGCCGACACGATGAACTCCACCGTGCCCGCGCCGCGGTAGCCGACACTGCGCGCCGTCTCGCACGCGGCTTCGCCGATGCGCGCGCGGGTCGCCGCGTCGAGGAGGGGAGAGGGTGCCTCCTCGATGACCTTCTGATGCCGGCGCTGCAGCGAGCATTCGCGCTCGCCGAGGTGGATGACCGAGCCGTGCGCGTCGGCGAGGATCTGCACCTCGATGTGGCGGGGACTGTCGATGTAGCGCTCGACGAAGAGCGTGTCGTCGCCGAAGCTCGCCGCCGCCTCACGCCGCGCCGCCGCGACGGCCGCCCGGGCATCCTCCCGTGCCGCGACCACGTGCATGCCCTTGCCGCCACCGCCCGCCGACGGCTTGATGAGCGCCGGAAGACCGACCTCATCGATCGCCGCGACGATCTCGGCATCCGACATCCCCTCCCGTGCGATGCCGGGCACGGTGGGAACGCCCCAGGCCTCAACCGTGCGCTTGGCGGAGATCTTGTCGCCCATCGTCTCGATCGCCTCGGCGCCGGGGCCGACGAACACGATGCCGGCGTCCACGCACGCGCGAGCGAAGCTGGCGTTCTCGGCGAGGAAGCCGAACCCGGGGTGGATCGCCTGGGCGCCGGTGCGGCGGGCGGCCTCCAGCACCCGCTCGATGTGCAGGTAGCTCTCGCCGGCCGGGGCTGGACCGAGGCGCACGGCGACGTCGGCCCGTCGCACGTGCAGGGCACCGGCATCCGCGTCGCTGTAGACGGCGACCGATCGGATGCCGAGGCGTCGGAGGGTGCGGATGATGCGCACGGCGATCTCGCCGCGATTGGCGATGAGCACGGTGTGGAACGGGGTCTCCATCGCGATCACATCCGGAAGACGCCGTAGCCGGGATCGCCCAGCGGAGCGCGGGAGACCACGTCGAGAGCGAGCCCGAGCACGTCGCGCGTGCGCGCGGGGTCGATGACGCCGTCGTCCCACAGCCGTGACGACGAGTAGTAGGGACTGCCCTGCCGTTCGTACTGCTCGCGGATCGGCGCCTCGAACGCGGCCTGGTCGTCCGCCGACCACGAGCCTCCCTTCGCCTCGATCTGCTCGCGCCGTACGGTGGAGAGCACCGACGCCGCTTGCGGTCCGCCCATCACCGACACCCGCGCTCCCGGCCACAGCCACAGGAACCGCGGTGAGTAGGCCCGACCGCACATCGAGTAGGTGCCCGCACCGAACGATCCGCCGATGACGATGGTGAGCTTCGCCACTCGTGCGCACGCCACCGCGTTCACCATCTTGGCGCCGTGCTTGGCGATGCCGCCGTGCTCGTACTCGCGCCCGACCATGAAGCCGGTGATGTTCTGCAGGAACAGCAGCGGGATGCCGCGCTGATCGCATAGCTCGATGAAGTGTGCGCCCTTGAGGGCCGACTCGGAAAACAGCACCCCGTTGTTGGCGAGGACGCCTACCGGATGCCCGTGAAGTCGCGCGAACACGGTCACGAGGGTGTCGCCGTACTCGCGTTTGAACTCGTCGAAGCGGCCCCCGTCGACCAGTCGGGTGATCACCTCGCGAGCGTCGTAGGGCGTGGTGAGCTCGACGGGCACGACGTCGTAGAGCGACTCGGGCGGATGCGGCGGCTCGGCGACATCGGTGAGGTCGTACGGCAGCGGCGCGGGGGTGGGGAGGGTGGCGACGATGTCGCGGACGATGCGCAGCGCGTGGGCGTCGTCGGTGGCGAGGTGGTCGGTGACCCCGGAGATCCGCGCGTGGGTGTCGCCGCCGCCGAGCTCCTCGGCGCTCACCACCTCGCCGGTGGCCGCCTTCACCAGCGGTGGACCCCCGAGGAAGATCGTCCCCTGCTGCCGCACGATCACGGTCTCGTCGCTCATCGCGGGCACGTAGGCGCCGCCCGCGGTCGAAGATCCCATGACCGCGGCGATCTGCGCGATGCCGGAGCGCGAGAGCCGTGCCTGGTTGTAGAAGATGCGACCGAAGTGGTCGCGGTCGGGGAACACCTCGTCCTGGAGCGGGAGGAAAGCGCCGCCCGAGTCGACGAGGTAGATGCAGGGGAGGCGGTTCTCGCCGGCGATCTCCTGCGCGCGCAGGTGCTTCTTCACGGTGAGCGGGTGATAGGTGCCGCCTTTCACGGTGGCGTCGTTGGCCACCACCATCACGTGACGCCCGTGCACCAGTCCGATGCCGGCGACCACACCGGCGGCCGGCCAGATGAGTTCGTCGCCGGGGGCGTCGAGGTCGCCGGCGGCGAGCGGAGCGATCTCGAGGAAGGGGCTGCCGCGGTCGAGGAGGGCGTCGATGCGGTCGCGCACGAGGAGCTTTCCGCGCCCTCGGTGCCGCTCGCGGGCGGCGACCGGCCCGCCGGCGGCGGCACGCGCCAGGCGGGTGCGCAGCTCGGTCACGAGCTCTCGGTAGTCCGGTGCGGTAGCGGTCGTCGTCGACACGGCATCCTCATCTCAGTTATTGCTGAGTAACTGAGTGCACGCTACCGCACACCCTCCGCACTGTCGAGGGCCCTCACGCGCTTGCGTCGAACCCATCTCCGCGCGCCGAGCCCACCTGCTCCTTGCGCCGGGGGGTGGTGGGGTCGGCGGGTTGGGGTGGGTTCGGCGGTAGGAGGAGGGGCGGGCGCGGTCAGCGGGACGCGCGGATGTTGTCGGGGGAGTCGGCGGGGAGGCGGATCGGCGTGGTCGCGGCGACCTCGTCGCTGAACTCCTCGGGTGCGATGACCGGGATCGGCAGTGTCTCGTCGATCGACAACGCGAAACGCCGGGTCTCGTGACGGTGCAGGCGGCCCGAGATCAGCAGCCAGCCGAAGCCGATCGCAAACGCCCCGAAAGCGGCCGCGGCCCCGACGAGGATCGCCACGCGCGGGCCGTAGGTGGCCGCCACCCACCCCACGATCGGTGCGCCCAGCGGGGTGCCGCCCATGAGGATCGCCATGTAGAGCGCGAGCACGCGCCCGCGCAGGGCGGGGTCGGTGGTGGTCTGCACGTAGCCGTTGGCCGTCGTCAGGGTGGTGACGACGGCGAAGCCGGTGACCATGAGCGTGGCGGCATACGTCCAGTAGCTCGGCATGAACGCCGAGACCGTCGCGGCGACCGCGAACAGGCCGGCCCCCATGATGACGAGTCGAATGCGGGCGCGGTCGCGACGCGCGGCCAGCAGCGCGCCCGCCAGCGAACCGATCGCGAGGATCGAGCTCAACAGGCCGTAGCCGTCGGCCTCCTGCCCGAACTCCAGCGCCATCGTCGAGGCGAAGATCGGGAAGTTCATGCCGAACGCCCCGAGCAGGAACACCATCGCGAAGGCGACGATGAGGTCGGATCGCCGCGCGACGTAGCGGAACCCATCGGCCAGGCGGGAGGCGCCGGGCGCCTTGACCCGCGGGATGAGCTCGTTCGTGCGGATGAGGCCGAGCGCCACGATCATTGCCAGGAACGTGATGGCGTTGAGGAGGAACACCCATCCGGTGCCGACCGCCACGATCACCAGGCCCGCCACCGCAGGTCCGATCATGCGGGCGCCGTTGAAGGATGCCGCGTTCAACGCGACCGCGTTGGAGGCGTTCTCGCGGGCCACCAGGTCGGAGACGAACGCCTGTCGTGCGGGGTTGTCGAAGGCGGCCACCACTCCCAGCGCCAGGGCGAAGCCGTACATGACCGGGAGGGTCATCACCCCCATCAGCACGAGCACGCCGATGGCAGCGCCGAGCAGGAGCAACAGGCTCTGGGTGACCATGAGCAGCCGGCGCCGCTCGAAGCGGTCGGCGATCCATCCGGTGACGCTCACCAGCAGCAGGGGAGGAGCGAACTGCAGCGCCATCGTCACGCCCATGGCACCCGCATCGTTGTCGGTGAGTTCGGTGAGCACCACCCAGCTGAGAGCCGTCGCCTGCATCCACGCGCCGATGTTGGAGACGAGGGCGCCGATGAACCAGACCCGGTAGTTGAACACCGAGAACGAACGGAACATGGCGGAGCTCATCGTTCGGCCACCGTCCGCATGATCTGCGCCGCTCGGGCGAGCACGTCACGGTCCTCGGAATCGAGGGCCTCGAGCGCGTGCTCCAGCCAGAAGTCGCGGCGGCGCACGGTCTCGGCCACCACTTCGCGCCCCTCGTCGGTGAGGTCGATGATCACTTTGCGGCGGTCATCGGCATCCGGGGTGCGGGTGAGGTATCCCGACTCCTCGAGGCAGTTCACGGTGCGGTTCATCGACGGGGCCGACACGCGCTCGCGCTCGGCGAGCTCGCCCAGGGTATGCGGCCCGTGCACCTTGAGGGCGGCCAGCACGGCGAACTGCGCGTCGCTCATCGAGTCGACGGCGCGCTCGGATCGCAGACGCCGGGCGAGGCGGAAGATCGCCATACGCACATCGGAAGCGAAGGACGTGTCAGGGGCGGAAGGAGGGGTGTTGTCTGTGGTGCTCATTCAGTTTCGTGTGTCATCGATACTTAGCTTTGCTTATTAGTCTTGCTAAGTATATCCCGGTCCGCGCCACCGGGCTGGACTCGGCGCCCCCGCCTCGTAGACTCACCGCATGCCCGACTCCCCCGACTCCGGTTCCGCCGGCGGCTCGACCCAGACCCGCACCTTCACCGACGGCCACGGCATCGACATCTCCTTCGACGTGCACCCCGCGAAGGGTGCGGCGCGAGCGGCGGTGCAGCTGCTCCACGGCGTCGGTGAGCACGCCGGACGCTACGCCGCGCTCATCGCCGCACTCACCGCCGCAGGCTTCACCGTCTACGCCGACGATCACCGCGGCCACGGACGCACGGGCATGGCCCAGCACGGCGGTGATCCGACCCGACTGGGACGCCTCGGGCCGGGAGGGATGCCGGCAGCCCTCGCCGCCTGCGGGCAGTTCACCGAGCTCATCCGTGACGAGAATCCCGAGCTGCCGTTGGTGCTGCTCGGGCACTCCTGGGGATCATTCCTCGCGCAGATGCTGCTGGACCGGCATCCGGGCGCATACGACGCGGTCGTGCTGTCGGGCTCCGCACTGCGGTGGCCCGGATCGCTCAACTCCGGCGACCTGAACGCCCCCTACAAGACCGACGGCGCGAACGGCTTCGAATGGCTGTCAACCGACACGGCCGTCGTGCAGGCCTACCTCCACGATCCCCTCGTGACCACCACGCCGCTGGCGAAGCTCTTCGGCCCCCTCGACACCCTGCGACTCGTCGGCAAGCCCCGCCGGAACCTGGGCGCCGACGTGCCGATGCTCCTCATGGTCGGCGGCGACGACACGGTGGGCGGCCCCCGCAGCGTGCACCGCCTCGCCGACGCGTACCGGACCCGCTCGGGACTCACCGACGTCACCACCCTGGTCTACCCCGGCGCTCGTCACGAGATCTTCAACGAGACCGTCCAGGCCGACGTGCGCGCCGACCTGCTCGCCTGGCTCGACGCGCACCTCCCGGCCCGCGACTGACCGGCATCCCCGCCGTAGGCTGGAACCATGCACGGTGAGTACAAGGTTCCGGGCGGAAAGCTCGTCGTCGTCGACCTCGAGGTGCGAGACGGCCTGATCGCCGACTTCCACCTCGCCGGCGACTTCTTCCTCGAGCCCGACGACGCCCTCCTCGACATCGACCGGGCCATCACCGGGATGCCGGTGGAGTCCGACGCGGCCGCGATCGCCGCCGCCGTGCGCGCCGCCCTCCCCGAGGGCGCCCAGCTGCTCGGATTCACCCCGGAATCGGTCGGCACCGCGGTGCGCCGTGCCCTGGTCACCGCGCCCGGATGGAGCGACTTCGACTGGGAGATCGTGCACGACCGGGCGGTCTCTGCCCGCATGAACCTCGCGCTGGACGAAGTGCTCACCACCCGCGTCGGCGACGGCCGCCGCAAACCCACCCTCCGCATCTGGGAGTGGGACGAATCGGCCGTGGTGATCGGCTCGTTCCAGTCGCTGCGCAACGAAGTGGATCCAGGCGGCGCGGCCCGCCACGGCTTCGACGTCGTTCGGCGCATCTCCGGCGGCGGGGCGATGCTGATGGCCGCCGGATCGATCGTCACGTATTCCCTGTATGTGCCGGCATCCCTCGTGGCCGGGATGACCTTCGCCGACTCGTACGCGTTCCTCGACGACTGGGTGCTGCAGGCACTGCGATCGCTGGGGATCGATGCCGTCTACCAGCCGCTCAACGACATCGCCTCGCCGCAGGGCAAGATCGGCGGCGCCGCGCAGAAGCGCCTCGCCAACGGTGGCGTGCTGCACCACGCGACCCTCTCGTACGACATGGACGGCGACGTGCTCACCGACGTCCTGCGTATCGGTCGCGAGAAACTCAGCGACAAGGGCACCGTGTCGGCGGCCAAGCGCGTCGACCCGCTGCGGCGCCAGACCGGGCTGCCGCGGGAGGCCATCATCCAGCGGTTCACCGAGACCTTCGCCACCCTCTACGGCGCGGAGCCCGGGCACATCACCGACGACGAGTACGCCGAGGCCGAGGCCCTCGTGGAATCGAAGTTCGCGACCGACGCCTGGCTGCGGCGCGTGCCCTGAGGCCGAGACGCCGCGTGCCCTGAGCCTGAGACGGCGCGTGCACTGAGGCCGAGGTGGCGAGCGGCCGTCAGCGGCCGAGGTCGGCGAGGGCGCGATCTGCCCGGTCGAGCTGAGCCGACAGCATCCCGCGGAGATAGCTCTCCTCCTCGGAGTCGTCCGCCCGTGCGCGGGGAACGCGCTCGACCAGCATGATCGCCGTCAGGTAGGCCTGGTACAGCGACACGCGCGCCCGGACGTCGGGGGTGAACACGAGCGGCGAGTCGGCGGTCTCGGCGAATCCGGAGAGGAACGGTGCGTCGTCCTCCGGGTCGGCGAACAGGCTCGTCGAGACCAGTTCGGCCAGCGGGTCTCCCCAGAACGCCCGTTCGCCGTCGATGATCGCACTGATGCGGGGGCCGCCGGTGGCGTTGGTGGTGTCGGTGTCGGTGTCGGTGTCGGTGTCGGCGGCGTCGCGGGTGTCGCGGGTGTCGCGGGTGACCAGGATGTTGCCGTCCCACAGGTCGAAGTGCACGAGGACGGCGGTGTGCACGGTCGCCAGCAGCGGCGCCGCGCGGTCGAGGAGGCTGCGGATCCGAGAGGTGGGCAGCTCGACCCGCCACCGACCGGCATCCGCGAACAGTGCCGACCACATGAGATCGACGGCCTCGCCCCAGGTGTCGGCGGCGAGCCGTCCGTCGGGCCGGTGGTAACCGAAGCGGCCGCCGGTCACCGTGCGCAGCGCGCCGACGTACCGGCCGAGCTCGCGGCGGACGGTGGCACGCTCGCCGGCATCCAGGTCGAGGTCGACGAGCGAACGACCCGGTTCGAGCGTCATCGTGAAGGCGGGGCGGCCGCCGGCCACGGTGTGGGCGAGGACGCCCGGGACGGGCAGCACGTGCGCGGTGCGGGTGTAGTAGTCGAACTCAGCCGCGGTGAGGTCGCGTTCGTAGGTGAGCAGCGGCACCTCCGGCGGCGGTCCCACCTTGAGGACGACGGTCTGGCCTCGCGTCGTCGTCGCCGCGTGCACGAGGGCGAAGGTGCCGCCGCCCAGGGGGGCGCCGATGGTGGCGAGGTCGAGGTCGCGCATCAGCGCGGCCGACGTCTCCGGGTCGAGACCGACTTGCGTTGCGTTCACCGGGCGATCTGGACGGGGGAAGCGGGGGGCATCTCGCCATGTTATCGGCGGGAACGGGCCATAACTCAGGCAGATGGGGGCCTCAGAGGCTGGGTGGGGCTGCGGGCGGGGCATTCTGCCTGAGTTGTGGTCGCTGGGGCGGAGCCGCCCTGCCGGGCGGTCGGTGCGGTGGGGCGGAGGGGCAGGGGGCTGGGCTGGCGGGCCGGGAGACCTAGCGGCCGCGGCGGTCGCGGTGGGCGGAGACGGCGGCGGCGATCGCCTCGTAGGTGGTCGACACGATGCGCAGCGGACCGATCTCGAGCGGCACGAAGTCGCGGCTCGGCCGCAGTCGTGCGTGCAGACGCGGGTCGAGCTCGCGCAGGTAACGCCGGGCGCGGCGCGCGTGGAGTGCGGTGCTCGCGATGCGCAGGGTGCGCGCGTGCTCCACCCACGGCAGGGATCGGGTGAGGTTCTCGCGCGTCGTGCGTGCGGTGCGTTCGTGCACGATCCGGTCGTGCGGCACACCGGCCTCGTGAGCGAGGGATGCCATGACATCCGCTTCGGCGACGGACCGCCCTACGGCGCCTCCCGTGAACACGAAGATCGCGCCCGGTGGCGCCGCCCGCAGCGCGATGCGCACGCGCCAGCGTTGCACCCACCCGGCGCGTCCATCGCGTCGCGCCGGGAACCCGAGCACGAGGACGACATCCTCTCCACCGGCCGGTCCGGCGGCGGCGTGGGCTGGATACTCCTGCCGCGAGGCGCGCCAGGTCGCCAACTCCGCCCACGCCCACAGAGCGACCCCGGTCCACGCGAATGCCCAGCCCCACAGGCTGACCCGAGCCCCCCGACCTCCCCACACCCACCGAGAATCCCGGGCCGCCCGTGACCGCACGCGCCGCGCTGCGGTGGGTCTCACGCTCGAAGGAAGTCGAGAAGCGCCGCGTTCACCTCGTCGCCGTGGGTCCACAGCAGGCCGTGCGGAGCGCCCTCGATCTCGACGTAGGTGGCGTCGGGCACCTCGGTGATGAACTTCCGCGCGGTCTTGTCGATGGGCAGGATGTTGTCGGCGGTGCCGTGCAGGATGAGTGCGGGCACGGTGATGGATGCCAGGTCGCCGCGGAAGTCGGTGGGCCAGGTGAGCGGAGCGGCGGCGATCGCCGTGCTGCCGGCGCGGTGGGCGGTGGCCACCGACGCATCCAGCGCCTCCTGCGAGATACGGGAGCCGAGGTTCTCGTCGAGGTTGTAGAAGTCGCGGAAGAACCCGGTGAGGAAGGCATGCCGGTCGGCGCGGACGGATGCGGCGATGCCGTCGAAGAAGTCCTGGGGTCCGGCGCCGTCGGGGTTGTCGTCGGTGATGAGCAGGAACGGCTCGAGAGACCCGAGGAAGGCGACCCGGGCGATGCGGGAGGTGCCGTAGCGCGACAGGTAGCGCGCGATCTCGCCGGTTCCCATGGAGAACCCGACAAGCACCGCATCGGTCAGGTCGAGGTCTTCGATGAGGACGTGGAGGTCGGCGGCGAAGGTGTCGTAGTCGTAGCCCGATCCGGCCTTGGTCGAGGCCCCGAAGCCGCGGCGGTCGTACGCGATGACACGGTGGCCGGCATCCCGCAGGGCGGCCTGCTGTTTGCCCCATGACTCGCCGTCGAGGGGGAAGCCGTGGATGAGCACCACCGGCTGAGCATCGGCGGGTCCCTGGTCGGTGTAGAAGAGCTCGATGTTGACCGAGTTCTCGGTTGCGACCGTGATGTACGCCATGATTCTCCTTCCGTCGGCGCGGCGGATGCCATCGCCGAGGTCAACGCTAGGTCGCACGGTGTACGGATGCCAGGGGGTGGCGGAGCGCGTCGCCGACTGTTCAGCCCGCGGTCGCCCGGGTGGCCGTCGGTGATCGCGGTCGTGCCTCAGCTCGGGGTCGTCGGCGCAGTCTCACGCGTCGCGGGACGCCCCGGCTGAGGGATGGACGGTGAACACGTGCGGCGCGGCGAAGCCCGCGTCGGCGAACGCGTCGGTGACGGTGTGCGAGATGTGCGCGACGGCATCGCGCTCGATCAGGGCGATCGCCGCTCCGCCGAAGCCGCCACCGGTCATCCGGGCACCGATCGCGCCGGCCGCGCGCGCGGTGTCGACGGCGAGGTCGAGCTCGGGCACCGAGATCTCGAAGTCGTCGCGCATCGACACGTGCGAGGCATCGAGCAGCCCGCCGATCGCGCGCGGTCCTTCGCGGCGGAGGGTGGCCACGGTGTCGAGCACCCGCTGGTTCTCGGTGACCACGTGCCGCACCCGCCGGAACGTCACGTCGTCCATCAGGCTGCGGGCACGGTCGAGGTCGGCCACGCTCAGGTCGCGCAGCGCCGCGACACCCATGATCTCGGCACCGCGCTCGCAGGCCGCCCGGCGCTCGCCGTACCCCCCGGTGGAATGGGCGTGCTTCACGCCGGTGTCGATCACGAGCACCTCCAGACCCGCCGCCGCGAACCCGAGGTCGACGACCTCGGTATCCAGCGTGCGACAGTCGAGGAAGATGCCGGCATCGCTCTTTCCGAGCATCGATGCCATCTGGTCCATGATGCCGGTCGGGGCGCCCACGGCCTCGTTCTCGGCGCGTCGGCCCGCCTGCGCGAGGTCGACCCGGCTGAGGCGCAGGCCCCAGACGTCGTCGAGCGCGGATGCCGTGGCGCCTTCGATCGCGGCCGATGACGACAGGCCGGCGCCCACCGGCACGTCCGACGCGATGGCGATGTCCACGCCGGGGAACCGGGGAACGTCCGCCGTGTTCGCCACGGTACTCAGTGCCCAGCCCACCCCGAGCGGATACCGTGCCCACTCGACGACCTCGTCGCGGCGGGTGGGGAACAGGGCGTCGAGGTCGGCCAGGTCGACCTCGACCGGAACCGGGTCGAACGTCGACACGACCCGGATGCGGCCGTCCTCGCGCAGTCCGAGCGCGACGTGCGTGCGATGGTCGATGGCGAAGGGCAACACGAAGCCGTCGTTGTAGTCGGTGTGCTCGCCGATGAGATTGACGCGACCCGGCGCCGACCACAGCCCGGCGGGAGCGCCACCGGTGAGGTCGCGGAAGAGGTCGCGCGCGTTCTGGGCGGTGCTCACAGGTCGACTCCTTCGATGGCGACGCGAAGCGCGTCGGCAGCGGTCTCGGGCGGTACGTCGCCGATCCAGGCGCCCATGGCCGACTCCGACCCGGCGAGGAACTTGAGCTTGTCGGCGGCGCGACGCGGACTCGTCAGCTGCAGGTGCAGGCGCACCGTCTCGCGCCCGACATGCACCGGAGCCTGATGCCACGCGGCGATGTACGGGGTGGGGGAGTCGTAGAGCGAGTCGACTCCGCGCAGCAGCCGCAGGTAGAGCGGTGCCAGCTCGTCGCGCTCCGCTTCGCTGAGCCCGGCGAAGTCGGGCACGTGGCGGTGCGGCATCAGGTGGATCTCCAGCGGCCAGCGGGCGGCGAACGGCACGAAGGCCGTCCAGTGCTCCCCGCGCAGCAGCACGCGCGGACCGGACTGTTCGAACTCGAGGATGCGGGCGAACAGATCGGGCGCGGTGCGGTCGATGGCATCCAGCAGCCGCATCGTACGCGGTGTGACGTACGGGTAGGAGTAGATCTGTCCGTGCGGGTGGTGGAGGGTGACCCCGATCGCCTCACCGCGGTTCTCGAACGGGAAGACCTGCTGTACGCCGGGAAGCGCCGACAGCGCGGCCGTGCGGTCTGCCCATGCCTCGATCACGGTGCGGGCGCGGGTCGCGGACTGGGTTCCGAACGACCCCTCGTGCTCGGGGGAGAAGCAGACGACCTCGCAGCGTCCCACGCTCGTGCGGGTGCGGCCGAGGCCCAGGAAGGCGAGGTCGTCGAGTCCGCGGGGCGGGTCGGCGGCGGCGGGAACGGCATCCGTCGCCTCTGCCAGGGCGGGGCCGAACGAGGGCGACTTGTTCTCGAAGACGGCGACGTCGTAGCGCGAGGGGATCTCCGACGGGTTGGTCGGCGTCTGCGGTGCGAGGGGGTCGAGGTTCGCGGGGGGCAGGAAGGCGCGGTTCTGTCGTGCGGCGGCCACCGAGATCCAGTCGCCGGTGAGCACGTCTTGGCGCATCGTCGCGGTGGGCGGGCGCGGGCCGAGGTCGCGGGTGTCGACGGCGCGGTCGGGGCCGAGGGCCGTATCCGGGTCGTCGAAGTAGATCAGTTCGCGGCCGTCGGCCAGGTGCGTCGAGCGTTTGACGACGCCGGCGGCGAGGCGCTCCGTGCGCAACTCCTGAATGTTCACGATAACACGGTAATGGGAGGGGGTGTTATCGTCAACACGGATGATTCTTCCGGAGTTGTGAACGGCCGATCGGCAAGACGGCGGCCGGAGAGGACCGGCATGGACAAGCGCGTGTCGATGGGCGACGTCGCCCGCATCGCCGGGGTGTCGGCGCAGACGGTCTCACGCGTCGTGAACGACAGCCCCCGGGTCGACCCGGCCACGCGTGAGCGGGTGGAGGTGGCGATGCGGCAGCTCGGCTACCAGATCAATCGCACCGCCCGCGCGCTGCGCACCGGGCGGTTCCACACCGTCGGGGTGCTCGTGGCGACGCTGGCGACCGTCGGCAACTCCCGCATGCTGGAGGCGGTGGCAGCCTCGGCCGCCGCGCGCGGGTTCGGACTCACGGTCGTACGGTTGCCGGGTCGCGGCGGCGTGGCCGATGCCTTCGCCCACCTTCGCGAGCAGGGGGTCGACGGCGCGATCGTCGTCAACGAGGCGACCGCCCTCGCCCGGGATGCCGCCGCCCCGCGCGGCATGCACCTCGTCGCCGTCGACTCGCCCCTTCCCGCCCCCTACTCGACGGTGCAGTCCGACCACGCCGGTGGCGCCGCAGCCGCCACGGCACATCTGCTCGACCGCGGGCACCCGACGGTGTGGCACCTCGCCGGACCGGGCACGTCGTTCGCCGCCGCAGAACGTGAACGTGGCTGGTCGGAGACGCTCGCCGCCGCCGGGGCGGCTGCGCCCCCCGCCCTCCGCGGAGACTGGACGGCGGCCTCCGGCTACGCCGCCGGCCGCACCCTCGCCGCCGATCCGGCCGTCGGAGCCGTCTTCGCCGCCAACGACCAGATGGCGCTCGGGCTGATCCGTGCGCTGTCGGAGGTGGGGCGCACCGTGGGGACGGACATCCACGTCATCGGGTTCGACGATGTGGCCGATGCCGCCGACTTCCTGCCCCCGCTGACCACCGTCCGCCAGGACTTCGATGCCCTCGGCGAAGCCGCCGTCACCGCGCTCGTCGCGGTGATCGAGGGCGCCCCGGTCCAGCACACCGTGCTGCCCACCACGCTCATCCGCCGAGCCTCTGCCTGACGGGGTCGGTCGACCGCATGCCCGCCGAAAGCACACTCTCCCACCGAGCGCACGTGCAGATGGCGTCGACGACCTAGGCGCTCGCTGAGAGCATGTGCTCTCGGGAGGGCCACCGGGCTCAGCCGGCGGCGCGGCGGGCCTCCCAGGCGGAGCGCACCATCTCGTCGACCGTGAACCGGTTCTTCCAGTCCAGGTCGCGTGCGGCCAGCTCGCCGGTGGCGACGATACGGTCGGGATCGCCTGGGCGCCGCGGGGCGACGTCGGGGGTGAAGGGGATGCCGGTCACGCGCGCCATGGCATCCATGATCTGCTTCACCGACAGGCCGTTCTGCGACCCGAGGTTGTAGGCCGGCTCCACCGGCTCACCCCGCGACAGGCGCTGGGCGGCCACCACGTGGGCGGCGGCGATGTCGGCGACGTGCACGTAGTCGCGCACGTTGGTGCCGTCGGGGGTGGCGTAGTCGTCGCCGAAGATCTTCGGCGTGCGTCCGTCCAGAAGCGCCTCGAAGACGAGCGGAAAGAGGTTGTGGGGGCTCACGTCGTACACCGACGGGTCACCCGAGCCCACGACGTTGAAGTAGCGCAGCGACGTGTGACGCAGGGGTGCATCGGTGGATGCCGTGGCCACCGCCTGGTCACGCAACAGCCACTCGCCGATCAGCTTCGACTCGCCGTAGGGCGAGGCCGGCGCCTTGGGGAGGTCTTCGGTGACGAGCTCGACGTCTGGGGTGCCGTAGACGGCCGCCGACGAGGAGAACACGATGCGCGAGACCCCGGCCTCGGCCATCGCATCCAGCACGAGCCGGGTGCCTTCGACGTTCTGCTCGTAGGTGTGCAGCGGTCGCTGCACCGACACCCCGGCGTACTTGTATCCGGCGACGTGGATGACGCCCTCCACGTCGTGGCGGCTCATCGTGTCGACCAGCAGGGCCCGGTCGAGGATCGACCCGCGCACGAACGCGACGCCGTCGGGGACGAAGCCGGCCACTCCGCTGGAGAGGTCGTCGATGACGACCGGGGTGATCGATGCGGCCGCGAGCGCCCGTACGACGTGCGCGCCGATGTAGCCGGCGCCACCGGTGACGAGCCAACTCATGAGTCCTCCTGGGGTAGGTCGTCCGTGCCGGACGCGGGTGGGGTAGCGCGCGGTCCACGATAGGGCGCGGTCGAGGACCGGACGACCAGACGCGTGCCGATCTTGCGGACGCCTGGATCGAGGGTGCGCCCCTGGATCTGGTCGACGATCAGCGAGACGGCCAGCGAGCCGGCCTCTTCGAAGTTCTGGTGCACGGTGGTCAGCGGCGGCCAGAAGTGCGCGGACTCGGCCATGTCGTCGAATCCGACGATGCTGATGTCTTCGGGCACGCGCACCCCGCGCTCGTGGAAGGCGCGCATCGCGCCGAGGGCCATCTGGTCGTTCGCGACGAACACGGCCGTGGCCTCGGGGATGCCTGCCAGCAGCTGCGCGGCTTCGTAGCCCGACTCGGCGGTCCAGTCGCCGTAGATGGGCTCGGGAACGGGCCGACCGCGCTCGCTCAGCACGGCCCGCCACGCTTCGGTGCGTTCCCGGGCGGAGTTGGATGCCGCCGGGCCCGCAATGTGCCACACCGTCGGGTGCCCGAGCGTCAGCAGGTGCTCTACGGCGAGCTGCGTGCCCTGAGATTGGTCGGCGTTGACCGACGGGCGGTCGGGGCGTGCGCCCGACGCGACGATGACGTGCGGGATGCCGTCGGGGAAGGTCAGCGAGGTGTGGGAGATGAGGTGCGACTCGATGACGACGATGATGCCGTCGACGGCATCCTTGCTCAGGCGCGACAGCGCGGAGGTGACCGGTGCCTCTCCCACCGCATCGCCGACGGTCGGCTGCACCTGGATGAGCTCGATCGCATAGTCGCGACGGGCGGCTTCGGCGCCGAGCCCCGCGATGGTGCGGATGTTGCCCAGCATCCCGAGGCTGTAGACGACGACGCCGATCGATCCGAACGCGCCGCGGCGGAGGGCCCGGGCGGCGACGTTGGGCCGGTAGCCCAGCTCGTCCATCGCCGCGAGGACCCGCTGGCGGGTGGTCTCGGCGACGTTGGGCACGTTGTTGGCCACGCGTGACACGGTCTGCCCGGAGACGCCGGCGCGCTGCGCGACTTCGCGCAGCGAAACCGATCTCGGGGTGTCGTTCGCCAGTGTCATCAGGGCCACTCTATGCCTTCGTCGAAATCCGGGGTTGACAGATGTTGACGTCAACATGCTACTGTCGCCGATGTCGATGTTGACGTAAACATCGGCTCGATAGCCAGATTCGACGAAGAGGACTGTGACGACGATGTCGACCATCGCTCCTACGGCGCCCCCACCCGCGGCCACCGGTCGCCGGCGCGGCCGGCGCACCACCACCCGGCAGTGGGCCGGCCTCGGGTTCGTCGCCCCGTTCCTGGTCGTGTTCGCCCTCACCTTCCTCGCCCCGGTCGCGTACTCGATCTACCTCAGCCTCTTCCGCAACCGTCTCGTCGGCGGCAACTCGTTCGTCGGGTTCGAGAACTACCTGCAGGCCTTCACCGACCCGAAGTTCATCGAAGGCGCCCTGCGGGTGGGCCTGTTCCTGGCCGTGCAGGTGCCGATCATGCTCGCTCTCGCCCTGGTGGCGGCTCTCGCGATCGACTCGCGCCGGCTGGCAGGCTCCTCGCTGTTTCGCATCGGCCTGTTCCTGCCGTACGCGGTTCCGGGTGTGGTCGCGGTGCTCATGTGGGGCTTCATGTACTCCGAGCGCATGGGGCTCGCGGGCAACATCAACGACTTCCTCGGGTTCGACCTGGTCACCCCGTTCACCCAGCAGTGGATCCTGGTGGCCATCGGCAACATCGTCACGTGGGAGTTCATCGGCTACAACATGCTGATCTTCTACTCCGCGCTGCGGGCGATCCCCGGTGACATCTACGAGGCTGCCGCCCTCGACGGGGCGGGACAGTTCCGCATCGTGTGGTCGATCAAGCTCCCGGCCCTGCGCGGGGCCATCGTCATCGCGACGATCTTCTCGATCATCGGAAGCTTCCAGCTGTTCAACGAGCCCAACATCCTGCGGCCGTTGGCGCAGAGCATCATCACCACCTACTTCACCCCGAACATGTACGCGTACAACCTCAGCTTCTTCGGACAGCAGGTCAACTACGCCGCCACCGTCGCCATCGTGATGGGCGTCATCACCGCGGTGATCGCCTACGTGGTGCAGTTGCGGGGCAACCGTCAGGAGCTGCGATGAGCGTCACGTCCGACACCGCCCGCGTCACCACGACGGATGCCGGCACGCCCGCGCGCCGCTCCCTGCGCCGCCGCCGCGGCATCGACCGCACGGCGGGGACCATCGAGAACCCGCGCAAGTCGATCACGCTGACGATCGTGATGAGCATCTTCCTCATCTACTCGTTCCTGCCGCTGGCATGGCTGATCATCAGCTCGACCAAGACCCAGAACGCGCTCATCGGTTCGTTCGGTCTCTGGTTCTCCGGGCCGTTCGCGTTCTTCGACAACCTGGTCCAGACCCTCACCTACAACGACGGCATCTTCGTCCGCTGGCTCGGCAACACCCTGCTCTACGTGGTCGCCGGCGCCGGTGGCGCTACCATCCTGGCGACCCTCGCCGGCTACGGGCTGGCGAAGTTCACCTTCCCCGGCAAGAAGGCGATCTTCGCGGTGGTGCTCGGCGCGATCGCCGTTCCCGGCACGGCACTGGCCGTCCCCACCTTCCTGATGTTCAGCCAGATGGGGCTCACCAACACCATCTGGGCGATCATCATCCCCTCGCTGATCTCGCCGTTCGGGCTGTACCTCATCTGGGTCTACGCCGTCGACTCGGTGCCCACCGAATTGCTCGAGGCGGCCCGGGTGGACGGCGCCGGAGAGCTCCGCACGTTCTTCACCATCTCCATCAAGCTCCTCGCTCCCGGCATCGTCACCGTGGCGATGTTCGCGATCGTGGCGACCTGGAACAACTACTTCCTCCCGTTGATCATGCTCAACGACCCCGACCTGTTCCCGCTGACCATCGGTCTGCAGCTGTGGAACCAGCAGGCCACGGGCGTCGGATCGGATCCGATCTTCAACCTCGTGATCACGGGTGCACTTCTCACGATCGTCCCGATCGTGATCGCGTTCCTCCTGCTGCAGCGGTTCTGGCAGTCGGGGCTGAGCGCGGGAAGCGTCAAGCAGTAGGGGACTGCTGACCGTCGAACACCCCTCCCCATCGATCCGACTCCGAAGAAGCGGAAGGACACACACAGCAATGACAAAGCGCACACTCATCCGGGGCATCGCCACCGGTGCTGCCGCCCTGCTCATCGGCGCGGGCCTCGCTGCCTGCTCCACCGGCGACACCGACAACGGCAACAACGCCGACCCGGGCAGCGCCGACGCCATCGATAAGGCTCTCGAAGGGGGCGGCGAGCTCACGTACTGGACCTGGACGCCCTCCGCAGAGGCGCAGGTCGCGGCGTTCGAGAAGGCCTATCCGAACGTCAAGGTGACGGTGGTCAACACCGGCGGCGCCAACGACAACAACCTCAAGCTGCAGAACGCGATCACGGCTGGCTCGGGTGCCCCCGACGTCGTGCAGGTCGAGTACCAGTCGCTGCCGCAGTTCATCCTGTCGGACTCGCTGCTCGACCTGAGCGCCTACGGCTTCGGTGAGCTCGAAGACCTCTACACCCCCGGCCCGTGGGGCGCCGTCGCCCAGCAGGGCGGCATCTGGGGTCTCCCGCAGGACTCGGGCCCCATGGCGCTGTTCTACAACAAGCGCGTCTTCGACGAGTTCGACATCGACGTCCCCGCCACGTGGGACGAGTACATCGAGGCCGGCCGGAAGCTCCACGCCGCCGACGAGAAGTACTACATCACCAACGACGCCGGCGCCGACGCGGGCTTCGGCACGTCGATGATCTGGCAGGCCGGCGGTCGCCCCTTCCAGGCCGACGGCGAGAAGGTCACCGTCAACCTGGCCGACGAGGGCACCACCAAGTGGGCGACCACGTGGGACACCCTCGTGCAGGAGGGCCTCATGAGCCAGATCCCGGGGTGGACCGACGAGTGGTTCGCGGGTCTGGCCGACGGCACCATCGCCACCCTTCCGATCGGCGCCTGGATGCCAGGCGTGCTCGAGTCGGGCGCCGCTGACGGCGCCGGCGACTGGCGCGTGGCACCCATGCCCACCTACGACGGCGGCGCCGCCGTCACGGCGGAGAACGGCGGCAGCTCCGAGGCGGTCACCAAGCAGTCCAAGAACCCGGCGCTTGCTGCCGGCTTCCTCAAGTGGCTCAACTCCTCCGAGGACTCGATCGACGTGTTCCTGGCCAGCGGCGGCTTCCCCGCCACGGTCGCCGATCTCAACTCCGACGAGTTCCTGGGCTACGAGTCCGACTACTTCGGCGGTCAGAAGATCAACGAGGTGCTCGTGGGCGCAGCCAACTCGGTCAGCACGGGCTGGCAGTACCTGCCGTGGCAGTCGTACGCCAACAGCATCTACGCCGACACCGTGGGCAAGGCCTACCTCAACAAGACGCCCATCGCCGACGGCCTGAAGGCCTGGCAGGAGCAGAACGTGTCGTACGGCAACGAGCAGGGTTTCACGGTCTCCGAGTAGTCCGCGCATCCTCCCCCCTCGCCGGGGCGGCCGGGTCTCGACCCTGCCGCCCCGGCCCCTGCCGCCCCTCATCTGCCACCCCACCGCTGGAGACCCCATGACCGCCCGGACGTTCGAGATCGGCGAACGCGACTTCCTGCTCGACGGAGCCGCCCACCGCGTGATCTCCGGGGCGCTCCACTACTTCCGGGTGCACCCGGATCAGTGGCGAGACCGCATCCGCCTCGGACGCATGATGGGGCTGAACACCATCGAGACCTATGTCGCGTGGAACGAGCACTCTCCCGAGCCGGGACGCTTCGACACCGACGGGCGCCTCGACCTCGCCCGCTTCCTGCGCGAGGTTCAGGAGGAGGGGATGCACGCGATCGTGCGTCCCGGCCCCTACATCTGCGCCGAGTTCGACGGCGGCGGCTTTCCCGCGTGGCTGTTCCGCGATCCCGAGGTGGGGGTGCGGAGCCTCGAGCCGCGCTACCTCGCCGCCGTCACCGAGTATCTGCGCGCGGTCATGGAGATCGTCGCGCCGCTGCAGATCGACCGCGGCGGCCCCGTCATCCTTCTCCAGGTCGAGAACGAGTACGGCGCCTACGGATCCGATCACGCCTACCTGCAGGCCCTCACCGACCTCTTCCGCGAGCTCGGCGCTACCGTGCCGCTGACCACCGTCGACCAGCCCGTGGCCGAGATGCTCTCCGCCGGCAACATCCCGAGCCTCCACGCCACGGGATCGTTCGGCTCGCGCGCCGCCGAGCGGCTGGCGGCCCTCCGGGTGCAGCAGCCGACCGGGCCGCTCATGTGCAGCGAGTTCTGGTGCGGCTGGTTCGATCACTGGGGCGCCCACCACCACACCACCGATGCGGCGGCGTCGGCGGCCGAGCTCGACGCGCTGCTGTCGGCGGGAGCCTCGGTCAACATCTACATGCTCCACGGCGGCACCAACTTCGGCTTCACCAACGGGGCCAACGACAAGGGCGTCTACCAGCCCACCGTCACCAGCTACGACTACGACGCCCCGGTCGATGAGGCCGGACGCCCCACCGACAAGTTCTGGGCGTTCCGCGAGGTCATCTCCCGGTACGCCCCCGTGCCCGAGTTCGAGTGCGCACCGCGGACGCCCCTCACCGTCGCCGCCCCCGCACCGCTGGCGCACGTCGGTTCGCTCGCCGATCTGGCGCCCGGCCCCGAGTGGACCGCCCACCACGAGGTGCCCACGATGGATGCCGCCGGCATCTGGCGCGGCCTTGCTCGCTACCGCGTGGTGCTCGACCACGGCGCGACACCGGTCGTCCTGGCCCTGGGCGAGGTGCGCGACCGGGCCTGGTTCACGCTCGACGGCGTGCCCGTCGGCGTGCTCGCGCGGGAGTCGCACGAACGGGCGATCACCCTGCCGCGCGGCATGGGTGTGCTCGAGGTACTCGTGGAAGACGAGGGCCGCGTCAACTACGGACACCGCATCGGCGAGCCGAAGGGGCTCATCGGTCCCGCCACCGTCGACGGCGCGCCGCTGACCGGGTGGCAGATCGCGCCGGTCGAGCTCGACGGGCTCGCCGGGGCGGGCGTGCTTCCGGCATCCGCGCCGGTGATGCCCGGCGCCACCGTGTGGCAGGCGACCGTTGGGCTCGATGCACCCGCCGACCTCGCCCTGTCCACCGACGGGTTCGGCAAGGGCCTGGCCTGGGTCAACGGCTTCGCCCTCGGTCGCTACTGGCGCAAGGGTCCGCAGCAGTCGCTGTTCGTGCCCGCACCGGCCACCCGCACCGGCGAGAACGTGCTCACCGTCGTGGAGCTCGAGACGATGGCCGCCGGCGAAGTGACCTTCGTCAACGACCTCGCCCTCGGCCACACGGAGTCCTGACATGGCCGCATCCGTCGCCCGCGCCCATCTCGAACCCGCCCGCGCCGTCGAGATCGATCGGCGCCTGTTCGGGGGCTTCGTCGAGCACCTCGGCCGGCACGTCTACGACGGCATCCACGAGCCCGGTCACCTCACGGCCGACGCGCACGGCTTCCGTCGCGACGTGATCGAGCTCGTGCGCGAGCTCGGTGTGTCGACCATCCGCTACCCCGGGGGCAACTTCGTCTCCGGCTACCGGTGGGAAGACGGCGTGGGGCCCCGCGAGGAGCGGCCGCTGCGGCTCGACCTCGCCTGGCACTCGTCGGAGACCAACCAGGTGGGCCTGCATGAGTTCGCGCACTGGCTGGAGGCCGTCGGCTCCGAGCTGATGCTCGCCGTCAACCTCGGCACCCGCGGCACCGCCGAAGCCCTCGACCTGCTCGAATACGCCAACGGCGAGATCGAGACCACCTGGACGCGCCAGCGCGTCGCGAACGGACGCACCGAGCCGTTCGGGGTGCGCATGTGGTGCCTGGGCAACGAGATGGACGGCTGGTGGCAGCTCGGCGCCCGCAGCGCCGGCGACTACGGCGCGCTCGCCGCCCGCACCGCCCGCGCCATGCGGCGCTTCGACCCGCACCTGCAGCTGGTGGTGTGCGGCTCGTCGTCGCGCGACATGCCCACGTTCGGCGCGTGGGAGCGGGAGGTGCTCGAGCACACGTTCGACGACGTCGACTTCATCTCCTGCCACGCCTACTACGAAGAGAAGGACGGCGACGCGCAGGAGTTCCTGGCATCCGCCGTCGACATGAACCTGTTCATCGAGCAGGTCGTGCAGATCGCCGACGAGGTGGCCGCCGCGCGCGGCAGCGACAAGCGGGTCATGATCTCGTTCGACGAGTGGAACGTCTGGTACCAGTCGCGGTGGAACGCGATCGAGGGCACGCAGCCGCTCGACGAGTGGCCGGTCGCGCCGCGCCTGCTCGAAGACGTGTACACGGTGCAGGATGCCGTCGTCGTCGGCGATCTGCTCATCACCCTGCTGCAGCACGCCGACCGGGTGCGGTCGGCGTCGCTGGCGCAGCTCGTGAACGTGATCGGCCCGATCATGACCGAACCCGGCGGGCCCGCGTGGCGTCAGACGACGTTCTTCCCGTTCTCGATCACCTCACGCCTGGCGGGCGAGCGGGTGGTGCCGCTGATGGTCGAGTCGCCGACGTTCACCAGTTCCCGCTTCGGCGAGGTGGCCGCCGTCAACGCCGTCGCAACCGTCGGTGACGACGGCTCGGTCAGTGTGTTCGCGGTCAACCGGTCGGTCGGTGAGGGCACCGAGGTGCGGATCGACCTGTCGGAGATCGCCGGTGCGGCGGGGCTGACGGTGCTCGAAGCCCACCTCCTGCATGACGACGACCGGTACGCCGCCAACACCCTCGACGACCGTGAGCGGGTGCAGGTGCGTCGGATTGAGGGCATCCGGGTCGAGGGGGGCGTGCTCACGCTGACCCTGCCCGCCGTGTCGTGGGTGGCCGTGCGCCTGGCCTGAGCGGCCGAAAGCAGGCTGAGTCGGCCCACGACACGGTCGCGGCGCCGTCGCGATCGGCTTGGCCCTGCTTTCGGGCGACCGCTCGGGGTGAAGTCTGGCAACCGCACCTCGCTGACCACGACCAAGGCGGATGAGTCGGGGGCGTGCGGAAGTGGTACGTCGACGGTGAAGTCGTGGACGTACGACCTGTCGTCGAGGGTGCTCAAGGGAGGCAACGGCACCAGCACGTACACGTATGACGTGTTGGGTCGGGTCACGGTGTTGCCGGCGGTGGATGCGCCGGATCCGTCGAAAGGCAACATCACGCTGGGGTATTTCGAGTCGGATGCTCCGCGGTCGATCACGCAGGGGGCGCGTTCGACGGCGTTCACGTTGGATGTGTCGGGGCGCCGGTTGGTGGAGACGCAGAAGCTGTCGGGTGTGGTGACGTCGACGGTGACGCGTCATTATGCGGGGTCGTCGGATTCGCCGTCGAAAGTGGTGGAGGTGACTCCGGATGGCACGTCGTCGACGCGGTATACGCCGGCGTTGGGTTCGGGTCTGGGTGCGACGGTGTCGGGTAGTGGTGCGGTGTCGTTGTCGGTGGATGATCCGCATGGTGATGTGATCACGATGATCCCGGTGGTGGCGGCGTCTACGGCGGCGGAGCAGATCTCTGGGTGGGGTGTGTTCGATGAGTACGGGTCTGCGGTCGTGGTGGAGGATGCGGCGCCGGTGGATACCGGGGTGGTGGATTACGGCTGGTTGGGTGCGCATGAGCGGGCGACCGATGCGTCGGGTCTGATGTTGATGGGGGCCCGGTTGTACAACCCGGTGACGGGCCGGTTCTTGTCGGTCGATCCGGTGGTGGGTGGCAACGAGAACGCGTACAACTATCCGAACGATCCGATCAACCGGTTCGATACGACCGGGTTGTGGGATTGGGGTCTGGCGCTTGATATCGGGTTGACGGTCGCTTCGTTCATCCCCGGGGTCGGGGTGGCGGCACTGGCAGCGAAGGTGGTCGTCACCGGCATCCGGATCGTCTCGGCGGCGTCGAAGATGGTCCGGGGCAGCAAGATCGTGCAGTCGGTGGGCAAGGCCGTCAAGTCGACCACCAAAGTGGTGAAGAAGAAGACGGTCACGGCGAAGGCGGCGACAAAGAAGGTCGGGGCGAAGGCGAAACGTGCCATCGCGAACACAGGTTCTCGAGCCAAGGAGTACGCAAGCCTGGGCACGAAGGGCAGACTATTCGGAAACACAAGCCTCGGCGCACGCAAACCGGGCCTCCTGAACAACTCGCCACGCAACTCGGGAAAGCGAGCGATCGGGTGGTCTGTCATGAAAGACGGAAATCGTGCCCGGCTCACCTTCCGCTATAAGAACAAGGCGGGAGTCCATCGCGACCTCTACAAGGGTAGGTACCTAAATTGAACCCGATGCTGGCGAGTTTTCTGGACGAGCTCGCAGAGTTGGAAACCATCGAGCTTAGCGGTCCGACGGAGCTACGCGGAGTAGTCACAGCTCACCTCACGGGTTCTGGTACGTCGGCGATTCTGGTGTGCAATGCCGCCCAAGCGGCTGTGGCCGTCGGCAAAAGAGGCGCGAAGCGCTACGGGGCGTATGTGATTGTCGGCGAAGGTTCCGGCGGCTGGATCAAGGGCGACGACGCGGACGAGTGTGTCGCGTACGTGGCGGGGTGGTTCCTCGGTCGCGCCCGGCGGTACATGCGTGATGCAGTCGCGGTTGCACTTCCGCTGGTTCCTCAACGGGGGTTGCGCTCGCCGGTGACCGAAGCCCGCCTCCTCGCCGACGAGCTTGCCCGCCGTTCTTCGTTACGGGTGGTGCGTCGGGAGATCGAGCGCCAGCTCCTTCGTACCTTGGACGGCGAGGAGGAATTGACTATATCTGCGGGTCCCAGTGGATTGATCGGCGAAGGATTCGGTTGCCACTTCACCGTCGATAGCGCACGCACCGGGTTGCAAGCTGCCGTCATCCTCGGCTTTCTCGATGGAGTGTCAGATCGCTCAGATGAATAAGGAACGGCAAAGCGCAGGGGCAGTTGGCTGTCCCGCTGTCCCGGGCCGTTCAGGTCTCACGCACGACCGCGAGGAGGCTGTCCGGCTGTCGGTGACCTCGTGTGGGCGACGGACCCGGAGACGGGCGAGTCGTCTGCGGAGCCGGTGACCGATCTGATTCTCGGTGACGGGATGAAGGATCTGGTGCGGATCGGTACGGATGCCGATGGTGACGGGGTCATCGAGTGGGTGACGGCGACGGACGGGCATCCGTTCTGGGTCGATGGTGGTGGGTGGACCGATGCGGGCGAACTCGCCGTCGGTGACGTGCTGGTCAGCGACGCAGGCGAGGGCGTGGAGGTCGCCGGTGTGGCGGTCGACACGCGGTCCGCGGTCGTTCACAACCTGACGGTCAACCGCCTCCACACCTACTATGTGACCTACGGTGACACCTCGGTCCTCAGCCACAATGACTCATGCGAGCTGCCGGAAAGTCAGGTTGGCAATATCGCACGGCACGCGAGCGAGCGAGGGCACTATCCAAACAAGAGCCTAGAGAAGATTAAGCAGATCGTGCGTGACACAGTGAACAACGGCAAGAAGTCCATCCGAAAGCGCGACGGCTCACGCATCTACAACAAGGGGCCTCATAGGGTGATCGCGAACCCGAACGGTCGAGGGACAGTGTTCCGACCGGGGCCGCAATGACGAGGATTGCAGCCGGTGACGCGGAGACTGTGACATCGGCTTGGCGGGCGATGACCCTGGCGGAAGAGGTGTTTTCGCAGCACCATGACGAAGTCGATCACCTCACGGGCGAAGCCGTGTACCGCCGAATCGCCCCGCTCATCGGGCCGCTGGATGAAGTGGGGGGGTTCCGAACCACGGAGTCAATTGACATCGACTACATCGAGTGCGCGGTTGCCGCACACGAACTCAAAGTGATCTCCCAAGCCCTCGAGGTGGCGGCTGAGATCCTGGGCGAAGAGGACTACGAGGTGTGGACGGGACAGGCTCTGGCATCCGCGCGCGAAACACTCGTACGGCTTGCGGGGTCGTGAAGTCGTGATCGAGGACCCTGGTATGCGGATTTGCCGCACAGGCCCGGAACACGTTCGACTTCGAAGAGAGCGCGAGTCGGCAGGCGTCGAATGAGCCCCGCACGTACGGAGGGTGAAGTGCGTGAGTGGACGAAGGGCGAGAGGCGGTCGGCTCTTCACACGCTGTTCACGGCGTCGGGGTTCGGGATCGTCAGGGGTGACTGGGCGATTGAGTGTCCGGATCTGGTGTGGACGCTGTTTTTCAACTCGGTCGCCGATGAGGAAGGCGAACGTCACGATATCTCGATGGCCGCCCAGTTGGTGGGGCGCGGTGTTCCCGACGCCGACTGGGTTTACATGGTGAACGACTCGCTGACGGATCTTCCGGGGTCGTCTCGTGCCGAATACCGGCATGTGGATGTCGCTCTCGCGGATCCTCTGGTCGTGGATGCGGAGGCCATTCTGATCCCGCTCGTGCTCAGGCTGCGTACTCCGGAATCGGTCCTCGATGCGTGGCTGGCTGGCGACTTGGGGCGCTCTCGCGCAGATCGTATAGCTCGTGCGTGGACGCTCGCCTCGCGCTACGGGTTCGCGGAGCATGCGCGCAGGGCGCAGGCGATGGCCTCCGTCGGCACGTGGACTCCCGAGGATCGTTGGGAACTCGATCGTGCGGGCCTCAGCGTCGGTGGTGTGAAACGGGAACCGCGGCGAAGGGTGTTTCCGCTGTTGCGAACGCGGGGACGCTAGCCATGGGAATGTCCAGCGTTCACTTCTACGACGGCGTTGAGTGGCACCATGAGGTGCGTGCGGGGCGCGACTGGCTTCGGCTTGAGGTATACGACAGCGATATCGCGGTAGTGATATTCCCCGTGGTTGATGACGCACAGGGCCTCGTCTTCCTGGGGTACCAACCGCGGGACTACTTTGACGATCCGTCGGCTAGTCCGGAACTTGATCTCGACAGTGAGGTGTCGGCGCTTGCGGACTGGGTGACGCGGCACGGTGGGTCCCCTGACGTCATCGTGGCGCGTGGTTTGGTCGCCGAGGTGGGCGCAGATCCTTCTGATGACTTCGTTGAGGAGACGGTAGCGAAGCTCCTGGACGCGTTGGCGATCCCGTCGGCGCCGCTCGTCTGAATTGGAAACACATGGGACTGAACTCAGTAAGTCGTCTCGAACTTGAAATCGGACTGTTGAGATCGGTAGGCGACCGTAGGACGGAATGGACCACGATTCAGCGTCGAGAAGTTGTGCCCGAGAACGGGGGCGAAGTCTTGCGACCGTTCGACCTACTCGCGCGAGGAGTTGGGCGTCTCGCTTCGGGTGTGGAGGGCCTCGATGGCGTCGCCACGCTCTCGATAGCGGCGGTCCGCGGGCGCTTCCCAGTGAAGCTCGGCTTCTCTACGGGTGATCTGGAGGCCTTGTCACGGCAGGAAGTGTCGTTACAAGTCGACTTCTATCTCGAGGACGACGCTGCGTGGGACGCTGATGAGGAAGCAGCCTTCCTTGCTTCTGACGGTAGGGCGTGGGTCGACTCCGGGCGCAAACGGGTGCTCGTCGACCTGGGGGAGGATAGAGACGGCACCGCGATACGCGACGCGCTAAAGGGAGCGGAAGCCGCCATGTCGAAGCAGGCGCCGCGCGCTCTCGTCTTCGATATGTACGCGCGAGAACTCGGCAACGATGTCCTCCTTACTCCGGCTGAACTGCGAGTACTTGGCGACTTGCGGCTCGACCTTTGCTACGTATTGATGCCGGCCCCTGCGCCGTAGATTCTGGGCTCGGAGACGGGGGATTCGTCTGCAGTATTGACGTCGGCGCGGCAGCGCAGCCGTGTTGTGCGGTCGGTGGGGAAGGCCGTGAAGTCGACGACGAGGGTGGTGAAGAGGAAGGCGCGGGTGAAGGCGCCCGCGAAGAAGCCGGCGGTCAAGCGCACGAAGGCGAAGTCGTGTCGTGTGAACAGTTTCTTGCCGGGCACGTTGGTGTTGATGGCGGACGGGTCGTCGAGACCGATCGAGGAGATCGAGGTCGGTGACCTGGTGTGGGCGACGGATCCGGAGACGGGGGAGTCGTCTGCGGAGCCGGTGACCGATCTGATTCTCGGTGATGGGATGAAGGATCTGGTGCGGATCGGTACGGATGCCGATGGCGACGGGGTCATCGAGTGGGTGACGGCGACGGACGGGCACCCGTTCTGGGTCGATGGCGGTGGGTGGACCGATGCGGGCGAACTCGCCGTCGGTGACGTGCTGGTCAGCGAAGCCGGCTCGGCCGTGGAGGTCGCCGGTGTGGCGGTCGACACGCGGTCCGCGGTCGTTCACAACCTGACGGTCAACCGCCTCCACACCTCGTGGGACGACTGGACGAGCTCTGACCGCGGCTGGGACGAGCTCTGACCGCGGCTGGGACGAGATGGCCGCCGAGATAGCGCGGTGGAACGTGATCTGGGCGCGTGAGCATCTGAATGACCGGGTACTGTTTCGAGCCTTCTCTTTCCCTGAGGCGGGCCTGGATCCTGACTGGGTGGTGCGGCAGCGCGCGGTACGGGCTAGCGTCGAGGCATTGACGCCGGTAGTGCCGGGGACGAACGACGTGCGCGTGGCGCTGACGTCGGAGTATCTGCACGCGATGATCATGCGCGTCGTGTCGGACCACGAGTTCGCGGCACCTCAGGAGGGTCTGAGTCGGCTCAACGGGTGGGAGCGAAGGCAACTTCGCGAGGGCCAGTTGAGTCAACTTCGGGATGTCTTCACCCTGTTGTGGGAGGCGGGACACGCTTTGGCGGTCGTTCCTCTCGGCGCGTCCCTCACCGTAGCGACCGTCGATGATCCGTGGCTTCCGTTCATGGACTCGGCGTCGTCCTGAAGGGACACTCGGCGCGGATGCACTGCCGCGAGAGGTGGAGATGGTGGGGAACGAGCCGCACGATCGGCGCGCTGAGGCAACGAGGTCAAGATTGTTCGAGGGTGGACAGGGTGTGCGGACTCTCAGCGCCGAACGAGCCGCGCGACTCCCTGGTGCACTACTGGCTCGGTGACGGCGGTGACGGCGGTGACGGCGGTGACGGCGGTGACGGCGGCGACGAGGGCGGTTCCGACGCCGGCGTGACCGGATCGGACGTTGATGACTGGGTGCGGGTGTGCTCGCCTCGAGAGGGGTGGCGGATTTACCGGGAGATTGCGCGTCTTCCCTCATCACCGGCAGAGCGTGACGCGCGGTCGTGGAGTCTGATCTCCCCCTTCGTTCGCGACTCGATCCCGAGAATCGCCCGCTATGTCGCGCGAATACCGGGTGTGAACGAGTTCGTCTGCCAATGGGTCGAGTATCCGCTGCTGTTCACCGAACCGTCGTTCGCGGTGATCGCCAGCGACGTCGTCTGCCGGGAAGGTGGAATCGATCCGGCATCCCGGAGAGCCGAGGCCACGCGGCGCCTCGAGTCGATCCATCCGGAGGAGAACCCCGACGAGTGGATCTCTTCGGCGATTGTCGCCTCACTCGCGGGCGGCCCGAGCGCCGGTGTTCTCGTTGACCGGTGGCGGGACCAGACCGACGGCGACGGAAGGCTGAGTGTGCTGGGTGAGTGGGTGCGGTCGGTAGGCGCGGCTCCCCGTGAAGAGATCGGCCCCCTGCTCGGAGTGTTGCAGGACTCGAAGCGTAGCGACGAGGAGCGAATCGATGTACTCCGCCGCTCCGGGCCGGCAATGACGGAGCAGATCGGTGACCTGCTCCGTACGTCCTCAGAGTTCCACGGCTGGTTCTGTGGCCAGTTCGATCGCGTGATCATCCGCTCCCGGATGAGTGACGACGACGACGCCAACATGCGGGCCGCGGTGGGGAGGATCCTCTCCGGCGACATCCGCTTTCAGGAGAGGACCGTCCGCCGGCTCTGACATCGGCGAGGACGCGCCGAAAGCAGGGCGAACGGACGGTGAGGGCGCCGGAGGCCCGCACACCAGCCGGTTGAGCCTGCTTTTGGAGCCCCGGTCACCCGCGACGCCCGGGCGGCACTGCGGGACCGGCCCCGAATCAATCCCCGGGTCAGCCGCCGAGGGCCTCCGACACCACGGCGCGGGCCTCGGCCTGCACTTCGGCGAGGTGCTCCGGACCGCGCAGCGACTCGGCATACAGCTTGTAGACGTCCTCGGTGCCCGACGGGCGGGCGGCGAACCAGGCGTGCTCGGTCTGCACCTTGAGCCCGCCGATCGCCGCGCCGTTGCCGGGAGCGTGCGACAGCTTCGCGACGATCTCCTCACCGGCCAGCGTGGTGGCCGTCACCGACTCCGGCGCGAGCCCACCCAGCTGCGCCTTCTGCGCGGGCGTGGCGGGAGCGTCTACCCGCTGGTAGGCCGACGATCCGTACTCGGCTTCGAGCTCGGCATACCGCTGCGACGGCGTCTTGCCGGTGACCGCGAGGATCTCGGCGGTGAGCAGACACAGCAGGATGCCGTCCTTGTCGGTCGTCCAGACCGATCCGTCCTTCCGGAGGAACGATGCCCCGGCCGACTCCTCGCCGCCGAAGGCGACCGACCCGTCGAGCAGCCCCGGCACGAACCACTTGAACCCGACCGGAACCTCCAGCAGGCGCCGGCCGAGAGCGGCGACCACCTTGTCGATGATCATCGACGACACGAGCGTCTTGCCCACGGCCGCATCCTGCGGCCAGCCCGGCCGGTGCGCGTAGAGGTAGTCGATCGCGACGGCGAGGTAGTGGTTCGGGTTCATGAGGCCCGCGTCGGGGGTGACGATGCCGTGACGGTCGGCATCCGCATCGTTGCCGGTCAGGATGTCGTACTCGTGCCGACGGGCGACGAGGGCGGCCATCGCCGAGGGCGACGACGGATCCATGCGGATCTTCTCGTCCCAGTCGAGCGTCATGAACCGCCACGTCGGATCGACCTCGGGGTTCACGACCGTGAGGTCGAGACCGTAGCGCTCGCCGATGAGCGCCCAGTACTCGACCGACGCGCCGCCGAGCGGGTCGGCGCCGATCCGCACCCCCGCTCGGGCGATGGCGTCCACGTCGATGATGCTCGCCAGGTCGGCGACATACCCTTCGCGGAAGTCATAGGTGCCGAGCCCGACGATGTCAGCGAACCGGGTGCGCTGCACGCCCTCGAGACCGCCCTCGATGAGGGCGTTGGCGCGGTCGGCGATCCAGCCGGTGGCGTCGGTGTCGGCGGGGCCGCCGTGGGGCGGGTTGTACTTGAACCCTCCGTCGCGCGGAGGGTTGTGCGACGGAGTGACGACGATGCCGTCGGAGCGGCCCGGGTCGGATGCCGTGAGCCCGCGGTTATAGGTGAGGATCGCGTGGCTGAGCGCCGGGGTCGGCACCCACGAGTCGCGGGAGTCGACGCGCACGTCGACACCGTTCGCGACCAGCACCTCGATGGCGGTGCGCTCGGCGGGACGAGACAGGCCGTGGGTGTCGCGACCGAGGAACAGGGGACCGGTGATGCCCTGCGCGGCGCGGTACTCGACGATCGCCTGGGTGGTGGCGAGGATGTGGTCCTCGTTGAAGCTCGTCGACAGCGACGAGCCGCGATGGCCGCTCGTGCCGAACGCCACCCGTTGCTCGGGCACCCCGGCATCCGGCTTTCGGTCGTAGTAGGCGGCGATGAGTTCGTCGACGTCGATGAGATCAGATGCTTCGGCGGGCTGTCCTGCGCGGCTCATGTCACCAGTCTGCCCTCTTTGCGCGCGATCGGCTCCGCGCATTTCGCAGGCTCCACCGTCGACAGCATGTGCTCTCAGCGAGCGCACACGTGGTCGACGGCAACAACGGGTGCGCTCGGCGACAGCATGTGCTCGCGCGGGGGAGAGGGTGAGGAGCCGGATGCGGGGTCAGTCGGCCCGGGTGAGGGTCGTCGTGACGGAACTGTCGGCGATCGTCGTGGTCAGCTCCAGGGTGTCGGGGGTGCAGGCGAACGCGGAATCGGTCATCGGTGCGCCGCCGATCTGCTGCGCGATCGCGCTGGCATCCACCGCGGATCCGTCGACGGTGCCCGTGACGACCAGGTCGTCGTCGACGTCGGCGTCGGTGACGATGTGGCCGGGCTCTGCCGTATACGTGCCGCTCAGGGTGCCGCTGAGTGACACCTCCATCTCCCGCCCGGCGACCAGTGCGCTGATCTGCGCGTCGGGCTGCCACGAGAACGTGCCGTCGGCGCCGATGGTCAGGGTCGCGTCGCCGCTCGGGGCGAACTCGGCAGCTCCCTCAAGCATGTCGTTGATCTGCGCGTAGTACTGCCCCATCCCGTCCTCGCCGAGCACCCAGGTGCCCACGAGACACGCGGGGTCGTCGGTGGCGGCGATGGTCGCCGACGGTGTCGGCGGCGGGGTCGTCGGGTTCGCGGCAGGCGCGGAGGGTGTGGGCTGCGGAGTGATCGCGTCGCACCCGGCGAACAGGAGGACGAGCCCCGCCATCGCCGCTGCGGCCGCGGTACGGCGATTCGTCATGCTGTCTCCCGGCGTCTGGTCGCGACGCGTCGATCACTTGCTGTCGTGCTCTGGGTGTGCTGCGAATCTACCTACCCGCGCCGCCGGGTGCCACCCGCGCCGGCCGCCGCCGCCCCGTTTCGGCGGGGGATGGGTGCGGACAACTAGGCTTGCGGGGTGACCACCGAGCCCGCCCCGCCCGTCCGTCGCACCTACAGCTACCTCGGACCGGCCGGAACCTTCACCGAGGCGGCGTTGGCCCAGGTGGCCGAGGCACGCGACCAGATCTGGCGTCCGGTGCGCAACGTGGGCGAAGCGCTCACCGATGTGGTCGAGGGTCGTTCAGATGCCGCGATGATCGCGATCGAGAACTCCATCGACGGCGGAGTGTCGACCGCCCAAGACGCCCTGGCCACTATGCCGGGCCTGCGGATCATCGGCGAGTACCTCGTTCCGGTCAACTTCGTGCTCGTCGGACGCCCCGGCACGCGGCTCGATGACGTGTCGCTGATCGCCGCGCACCCGGTGGCCTACGCCCAGTGCCTGCAGTGGCTGACGGCGACCCTGCCCGAGCACGCGCACCTGCCCGCGGCGAGCAACGTCGCCTCGGCGGTCGGCATCGTCGACGGGGTGAGCGAGGCGCAGGCCGCGATCGCGCCCCCCGGCATCCTGGAGCACTACGATCTCGAACTGCTCGCCTCCGACATCGGAGACAACCGCAATGCGGTGACGCGCTTCGTGCTGGTGGGGCGCACGGTCGCCCCGCCCGCACCCACCGGCGCCGACAAGACGTCGCTGATCGCCGAACTGCCCGACGACCACCCGGGCGCGCTGCTGGAGCTGCTCGAACAGTTCTCCACCCGGGGGATCAACCTGTCGCTCATCGAGTCACGGCCCATCGGCGACGCCCTCGGCCGCTATCGGTTCGTGATCGATGCCGACGGGCACATCCACGACGAGCGCATGGCCGACGCGTTGCTGGGGCTTCGCCGGTTCAGCCCGAAGGTGATCTACCTGGGGTCGTACCCGCGCGCCGACAGGGCCATCGTCCGCTATCCCGAGCGCTACTCCGACGACGTTTTCGTCGAGGCGCGCGACTGGCTGCGCGCACTGATCTCCGGCGAGCCCGAAGCCTGAGCGCGTGAGAGTGCGACGTTTCGTCTCGCTGCGCTCGCGAGGCGACCGCGGTGCCGCCACTCAACGACCGCGGTGCCGCTCAGGCGGCGAGGAGTTCGAGAGTGCGCACGCGACCGGGGGCCGTGTCGTACGGCTCCGCGTCGAAGGATGCCGCCACCGGCGACACCATGACCTCATCCACCCCGTAGCGGGCCGCGAAGGCGCCGATGCGCTCGCGCACCTCGTCGCCGGCGCCGACGAACCAGCGCTCCTGCAGGCTCTCGATCAGGGGTGATGCCAGGCCGTCGGTCTTCTCGGCATCCCGAGCCTGCTCCACGGTCTCGAGCGCGACGAGCGGGCGTCCGCCCCGCAGCCGCGCCATCATCCGCGCCTGCGGCAGCATGCGTTCGCGTGCCTCGGACTCGGTGGGAGCCGCGACCACGTTGGCCGTGAGGAACGTGCGCGGCTCGGACAGCAGCTCGCTCTCGCGGAACTGCGTGCGGTACAGGTCGAGCGCGCGCTCGAGGCCCTCGCCGGAGAAATGGTTGGCGAACACGTACGGCAGCCCGAACGCGGCGGCCAACGTGGCGGAGTAGTCACTCGAGCCCAGCAGCCACACCTCGGGGGCGGAGGTCGCCGCCGGGGTGGCGTGCACGGCATACGTGTCGCCGCCGCCCGCGCCGGCCCGGCTCACCAGCCGCACCTGCGACCCCTCGGGCGAGACGAGACCGAGGATGTCGCGGATGTGCTCGGGAAAGCGGTCGACGTCGCTGGTGGTGCCGCTCATGCGCAGCAGCTGGGTGATCACCGGGTCGCTCCCCGGTGCGCGCCCGATGCCGAGGTCGACACGCCCCGGCGCGATCGCCTCGAGCGCGGCGAACTGCTCGGCGACCACGAGCGGGGAGTGGTTGGGGAGCATGACGCCGCCGCTGCCCACCCGGATGCGGGACGTGCGTGCCGCGGCAGCGGCAGCGAGCACGGGGGGAGTGGTCGAGGCCACCGCGGGCATGTTGTGGTGCTCGGCGAACCAGTATCGGCGGTAGCCGAGGAGGTCGGCCGTCTGCGCCAGATCGAGGGAGGTCGCCACCGCCTGCGCGCTCGTCTGCCCCTCCCGGACGGGAACGAGGTCGAGGACGGAGAGGGCAGGGCGCGCAGGAGTACTCATCGTCGTGGTCAACATCGCCCTCGTCGGACCCATTCCCGCGCGGTGCGCTCATCCAGGGATGTGCAAGTGCTTGCGTGATCTTGCAAGCACTTGCGTATGATGACCGGCATGTCGAAGCGTCTGGCGGAAGTGGCTCGGAAGGTCGGGGTCAGCGAGGCCACCGTCAGCCGGGTGCTCAACGACAAGCCCGGCGTGTCGGAGGCCACCCGCCAGGCCGTGCTGACGGCGCTCGACGTGCTCGGCTACGAACGGCCCAGCAAGCTGCGCGGCGAGAGGGCCAGACTGGTCGGCCTCGTGCTGCCGGAGCTCACCAACCCGATCTTCCCGGCGCTGGCCGAGATCGTGGGGGGAGGGCTCACGCAGAACGGCTATACCCCACTGCTGTGCACGCAGAACGCCGGCGGCATCACCGAGTCCGACTACGTCGACCTGCTTCTCCAGCAGCAGGTGTCGGGCGTGGTCTTCCTCGGCGGAAACTACAGCCAGACCGACGCACCTCACGACCACTACGAGCGCCTGCGGCGCGTGGGACTGCCGACGGTGTTCGTCAACGCGCGGGTGCCCGACCTGCAGTTCGCGACGGTCTCGACCGACGATGCCGCCGCGGCCGAGCAGGCGGTCATCCACCTGCATCAGCTGGGCCACCGTGACATCGGCCTGCTTCTGGGGCCTGCCGATCACGTGCCCTCCCAGCGCAAGCTCGCCGCGGCACGTCGCGTGCTCGACTCGCTGGGCGCGCCCCTGCGCGACGAGCTCGTCGTGCGCGGCCTCTACTCGCTCGAGTCCGGGCAGGCGGGCGCATCGCGGCTGATCTCGGCCGGTGCGACGGCCATCGTGTGTGCCAGCGATCCGCTCGCCCTGGGCGCCGTGCGCGCGGCGCGGAGGCAGGGCGTCTCCGTTCCGGCCGACCTATCCGTGGTCGGGTTCGACGACTCCGCTCTCATGAGCTGCACCGAACCGCCGCTGACCACCGTGCGGCAGCCCATCGAGTCGATGGGTCGCACCGCGATCGAGCTGCTGCTGGCCCAGATCCACGGCGGGGTCGCCGCCGGAGACGAGCTGCTCTTCGAGCCGGAGCTGGTGCTGCGCTCGTCCACGGCGCCGTTTACGGCCTGATCCGCGACGCTCGCTCAGCGGGCCGCTGCCGCTCATAACTCAGGCAGATCCGCTCTGGCTGCGGCTGCGCGGGGGCGCAGGAGCCCCTTCTGCCTGAGTTATGCGACGTGGGCCCGGGGAATCGGCGCTTGCGCCCGCTTGCGCTCGATTGCGCGATCGCAATCTTGCGTTGTCCCGTTTAGTTCTTGCGCTCTATCGTCGAGTTGAGTACATTCGGTCGCGCCGGATATCTCCGGAGTGAACGACGAGGAGCACAGTGGACACGGAAGTCCAGACCCGCACGGTCGCGGCCCTGCCGGACGTCGACGCCGACTGGTGGCGGCAGGCGGTCATCTATCAGGTCTACGTGCGCAGCTTCGCCGATGGCGATGGCGACGGCACGGGTGACCTCGCGGGGGTGCGCGCGCGACTGCCGTATCTGAGAGACCTCGGCGTGGATGCCATCTGGTTCAACCCCTGGTATCCCAGCCCCCTCGCCGACGGCGGCTACGACGTCGCGGACTACCGCGACATCCACCCGCGCTTCGGCACACTGGCGGAGGCCGAGGCCGTGATCGCGGAAGCGCTCGCGCTCGGCATCCGCACGATCATCGACGTCGTCCCCAACCACATCAGCGACCAGCACCCGTGGTTCCAGGAGGCGCTCGCCGCCGGGCCCGGAAGCCCCGAGCGCGAACGCTTCTGGTTCCACCCCGGCCGGGGTGAGAACGGAGACGAGATCCCCACCCACTGGGTGTCGAGCTTCCAGGGCTCGACCTGGACCCGCACGACCAACCCCGACGGCACCCCGGGCCAGTGGTACCTCCACTTGTTCACGCCCGAGCAACCCGACCTGAACTGGAACCATCCCGATGTGCGGCGCGAGCACGAAGACATCCTGCGCTTCTGGTTCGACCGCGGCGTGGCGGGCGTGCGCATCGACTCCGCCGCGCTGCCCGTGAAAGACCCGGCCCTTCCCGAGCTCCCGGCCACGACCCCGCCGCCGGGGTCGCACCCGCACCTCGATCGCGACGAGCTCCACGACATCTACCGGTCGTGGCGCGCGATCGCCGACGCCTACGAGCGTCCGCGCATCCTCGTCGGCGAGGTCTGGCTCGACGACGCCGAACGTTTCGCGCGCTATCTGCGGCCCGACGAGATGCACACGGCGTTCAACTTCGACTTCATGTCGCAGCCGTGGAGCGCGGATGCCATGCGCCGCTCCATCCAGCGCACCCTCGCCGAGCACGCCCCCGTGGGGGCACCTGCCACCTGGGTGCTCTCCAATCACGACGTCACCCGCCCGGTCACCCGGTACGGGCGTGAGGACTCCGGCTTCGCGTTCGACCGCAAGCGCTTCGGTGTTCCCACCGACCTGGCCCTCGGCACCCGACGCGCCCGTGCGGCGTCGCTTCTGGTGGCCGCGCTCCCCGGCACGATGTACGTGTATCAGGGCGACGAGCTCGGCCTCCCTGAAGTGGAGCTGCCGCCCGAGGTGATCGAAGACCCGATGCACTTCCGATCGGGAGGGGTCGACCCGGGACGCGACGGATGCCGGGTGCCGCTCCCGTGGGCGGGAGACTCGGCGCCGTACGGGTTCGGCGCCGGCGGAAGCTGGCTGCCGCAGCCGGAGAACTGGGCGCCCTACACGGTCGATGCCCAGCAGGCGGATCCCGCATCGATGCTGCGGCTGTATCGCGCGGCCCTCGCCGCCCGCCGAGCACACCAGGACCTGCGTACCGAGACGCTTTCCTGGCTCGACCTCGGCGACGACGTGGTGGCCTTCCGCCGCGGCCAGCGACTGGTATCGGTCACCAATCTCGGTGCGACCCCGCTCGATCTTGCGCCGGAGCTCGCCTCCGCCTCCGTGATCCTCACCAGCGCGCCCCTCGAGGAAGGCGCGCTGCCACCCGACACCACCGTCTGGCTCGAGATCTGAGCCGGCTCCTCGATCCCTGCAGAACACAGCACGAAAGGAACAGACAATGAAGTCACCAGGACGCTTCCTGATCGCCGGGCTCGCCGCCGCGGCCACCATCGGGGCACTGGCCGGTTGCTCGGCCGGCGACACCGGCCCGTCATCGACCGGCAAGATCGAGCTGCGCGTGGCGACCTTCCCGCCCGGAGCAGACGCCGCCGCCTACGAGGCGTTCGCGGCGCAGGAGAAGCAGTTCGAAGCCGAGCACGACGACATCGACATCATCGGCGTCGAGTACGAGTGGGAGGGTCCGACCTTCGCGGTGCAGCTGGCCGGCGGCAGCCTGCCCGACGTGTTCACGGTGCCGTTCACCGACTCGAAGACGCTGCTGGAGAACGGCCAGCTGATGGATGTGACCGACGAGATCGATGAACTCGGCTACACCGGCAGCTTCAACCCGATCGTGCTGGACGGCGTGACCGACGGTGACGGCCGCATCTTCGGCTTCCCGCGCCAGGCCTACGCAATGGGCCTCCACTACAACCGCGACCTGTTCGAGCAGGCCGGTCTCGATCCCGATGCGCCGCCCACGACCTGGGACGAGGTGCGCCAGTACGCCAAGCAGATCTCCGAGAAGACGGGCAAGGCCGGCTACGCGCAGATGGCGATCAACAACACGGGCGGATGGCAGCTGACCGCGCAGACGGTCGCGCGCGGCGGACGCACCCAGGCCGATGAGCAGGACGGCTCGGCGACCTCGACGATCGACAACGACGGCACCCGCGCGGCGCTCGAGTTCCTCCACGCCCTGCGTTTCGAGGACGACTCGTTCGGCTCGAAGGTCGACCTCGACTGGGGAACCATCAACCAGGAGTTCGCCGCCGGCAACATCGGCATGTACACCTCGGGATCGGACGTGTACACCGCCCTCGTGCGCGACTTCGGGCTCAAGCCCGAGTCGTACGGCCTCACCGTCGTCCCCACCGAGGGTGCCGACCCGGGAACGCTCGGTGGCGGCGACATCGCCGTGGTCAGCCCCACGGTCGACGAGAAGACCAAGGCCGCCGCGGTCACCTGGATCGACTGGTACTACATGCAGAAGCTGCTCGACAAGGATGCCGCGATCCTCGACGCGAAGACCCTCAACGAGTCGGGACAGGCGGTGGGCACCCCGGTGCTCCCGGTGCTCAGCCGCGAGCTGTACGAAGAGTCGCTCGGCTGGATCGAGCCCTACATCAACGTGCCGCGTGACCAGATGACGCCGTTCATCGACTCGATCTGGGAGCAGACGCCGGCGGGTGAGCCGAAGAAGAAGACGCAGGAGGTCTACGCGCTCCTGGACACGGTGGTGCAGACGGTGCTCACCGACGAGAACGCCGACATCGACGCGCTGCTCGCCCAAGCCCAGGCCGACGCGCAGACCAAGCTCGACGAGTAATCCGCCGGGGCGTTTCGTTTCGCTCCGCTCTGCGTTTCGACTCGTCGCTGCGCTCCTCTGCGTTTCGTCTCGTCGCTGCGCTCCTCGCTCAACGACCGGTGCCTCATACCGGTCGTTGAGCGAGCGGAGCGAGACGAAACGCAGAGACGAAACGCAGTGACGAACCGCCCCACCCCCACCGCAAAGGCACCCGATGACGCTGACCCTCCCGGACCGTCCCGCGACGGCATCCGCCCCGCCCCCGCCGTCGAGGCGGCGACCCCGGCGCACCCCGCTCACCTGGTTGCGTGGCGGTGGACTGACGAATCTCCTGTTCGTGCTGCCGATGCTCTTCGTGTTCGTCTTCTTCTCCTGGTCGCCGATCGTGCAGTCGGTGATCATGAGCCTGCAGAAGACGAATCTGATCGTCTCCGAGTGGGTCGGGTTCGACAACTACGCCGCCGTGCTGAGCGATCCCGAACTCGGACGTGCCGTGGTCAACACCATCTACTTCGCCCTGCTTGCGCTGCTGTTCGGCTTTCCCCTGCCGCTGTTGATGGCGGTGCTCATGAGCGAGGTCAAGCGCGGCAAGGGGCTCTACTCGGCCCTCGCCTACCTGCCGGTCGTCATCCCGCCGGTGGTCGCCGTGCTTCTCTGGAAGTTCTTCTACGACGCCGGACCCAACGGCGTCTTCAACACGGTGCTCGGCTGGGTCGGCATCGCGCCGCAGCCGTGGCTGTCGTCGGCCGCGCAGGCGATGCCGTCGCTGGTGCTCGAGGCGACGTGGGCCGGCGCCGGCGGGTCGATCATCATCTACCTGGCAGCGCTGCTCAGCGTGCCGCCGGAGCTCTACGACGCGGCCGAGGTCGACGGTGCCGGGATCTGGCGCAAGGTGTGGCACGTCACCCTGCCGCAGCTGCGCGGCATCCTCTTCATCATGCTGATCCTGCAGGTGATCGCCACCGCGCAGGTGTTCCTCGAACCGTTCCTGTTCACCGGCGGCGGTCCGGCGGGGGCGACCAAGACCGTGCTGCTCTACATCTACGACAAGGCCTTCCGCAACAGCCTGGGCGGGGACTACGGCGAGGCGACCGCGGTGTCGGTGCTGCTGGCGATCGTGCTGGCCGTGCTGTCGTGGCTCTACTTCAAGCTCACCCACCGTTGGAGCACGTCATGAACGTCGACGACCTCGCAGAACGCTCGATGATCTCGGCGTCCGAACGGCGCCGTCCCGGCACGCGGCTGGGCATGCGCCTCGTGCACGTGTTCCTGTTCGTCTCGCTCGTGGTGGCCGGTCTCGGCCCGATCCTGTGGCTGATGAAGGCGGCGATCACTCCGTCGCAGGACACCATCACGTCGCCGTTCGCGCTGTGGCCGAACGGCGTGGACTGGGCGAACCTGTCGACCGCGTGGACCGACATCCACATCGACCAGTACTTCTTCAACACGATCGTCATCGCTCTCGGCGCGTGGTTCACCCAGTTGTTCATCGCCACCACCGCCGGGTTCGCGCTGTCAGTGCTGCGCCCGAAGTATGCGTCGATTCTCAACGCCCTGGTGCTGGCGACCCTGTTCATCCCGGGCATCGTGCTGCTCGTGCCGCTGTATCTGACGATCGTCCGTCCGCCGTTCATCGACGTGTCGCTGCTGAACACCTACCTCGCGGTGTGGTTGCCGATGGGGGCGAACGCGTTCAACATCCTGCTCGTCAAGCGCTTCTTCGACTCGCTGCCGCGCGAGGTGTTCGAGGCGGCCCGCACCGATGGGGCGGGAGCGTTCCGACTGTTCTGGTCGATCGTGCTGCCGATGTCCAAGCCGATCCTGGGGGTCGTGTCGGTGTTCGCGATCATCGCCGCCTGGAAGGACTACCTCTGGCCGAAGCTCGTGCTGCCCGACCCTGCGGTGCAGCCGCTGTCGGTGCGCCTGCCGGATGTGGCAAGCCAGACGGAGCTCGACGTGTTCCTGGCGGCGCTGGCGATCGCCACGCTCATCCCGATCGCCATGTTCCTGCTGTTCCAGTCGGTGTTCCTGCGGTCGGCCGGGCTCGGCGGCGCCGTCAAGGGCTGACCTCGCTGCATGATTCCTCCGATCCGCGTGCGCCGCGAGGGGCTTCCGCGAAACGGCGGGCGCCATCTGCACCGCACACTCCGAATCGGAGGAGTTATACAGAGGCCGCAGCGTTCAGCGGGCGCGCTTGACGTGCTCGTACCCGGCCAGGGCCGCACGCCGGGTCTCGCCGAGGTCGACGATGGGCTCGATCTCGGCGCTGTCGGGCGCCCACTGGGCGACGTACCGGCCCTGCGGATCGAACTTCTCGGCCTGACGCTCGGGGTTGAAGATGCGGAAGTATGGGGCGGCGTCGGCGCCGGATCCTGCCACCCACTGCCAGTTGAACGCGTTGCTGGCCGTGTCGGCGTCGACGAGGGTGTCCCAGAACCACTCCTCGCCCTCACGCCAGTGGATCGCCAGGTTCTTCGTGAGGAACGACGCGGTCACCATCCGCACGCGGTTGTGCATGAAGCCGGTCGCCCACAACTCGCGCATGCCGGCATCCACCATCGGCACCCCGGTGCGCCCCCGCTGCCAGGCGTCGAGGTGTGACGGGTCGAGGTCGGGCCAGGGGAACGCGTCGAACGCGGAGCGCCAGTTGCGGGTGGCGAGGTCGGGGAAGTGGAAGAGCGTGTGCCAGGCGAACTCGCGCCACCCGATCTCCGACAGGAACCGATGCGCGGATGCCGCGTGGGCGCCGTCACCGGCGGCCTCGATCGTCTCGTGCCACACGGTGTGCGGGCTGAGCTCGCCCCAGCGCAGGCGCGGCGACAGCTGGGAGGTCACCCCGGCAGACGGTTCGTCGCGCGCCCGGTCGTAGTCGCCGAGGTCGTCGCTGAGGAACGCGCGCAGGCGGCGCCGGGCGGCGAGTTCTCCCGGCTCCCATGCCTCCCGCAGTCCGCCGGCCCAGTCGGGACGGGTGGGGAGGAGCTCCCAGTCCGCGAGGTCGTCGCTGTCGGCTTCCACCCCCTCGATCGTCCGCGCCTCGGGCAAGGGCGCGCGCGGGGTGGGCAGGTTCAGGCAGGCGTTCCAGAACGGGGTGAAGACCGAGTAGGGGGTGTCGCCACCGGTGCGCACGGTCCACGGCTCGAACAGGAGGTTCGCGCCGAACGACTCGACCGTGAGTCCCGCGTCGCGCAGGCCCGTCTTCAGCTCGGTGTCGATCTCGCGCTCGGGTCCGCCGTAGCGCCGGTTCCAGAAGACGGCGTCGGCGCCGACCTCGTGCGCCACGGCCGGCACGATCTCCGCGGCGGGCCCACGGCGCAGCACGAGCGAACCCCCGCGATCGGCGAGGCGCCGCCCCAGCTCGGAGAGGCTGTGGTGCAGCCACCACTTCGCCGCGCCGCCGAGCGGACGGATGCCGGGCGACTCCTCGTCGAGCACGAACAGCACCGCGACGCGGCCGCCGCGTTCGACCGCGGCTCGGAGTGCGGGGTTGTCGGCCAGGCGCAGGTCGTCGCGCAGCCAGACCAGCGAGGTCTGCGCACTCACGCGGCCGCGAGCTCCGCCGCCGAGCCCTTCGTCGCGGCCGGTTCCGTGCCCGGGACGACATGCCCGCGGGGCACAGCCACCTTCAGCGCGCCCTTCTCGATGCGCGCGGTGACGTGGGTGGCCTCGCCGAACTCGTCGCCGTCGAGCTGCACCGCCTGTGCGCTCTGGGCGGCCAGGTCGATGCCGACCCCGCGGGTGAAGCGCACCGCATTGTCACGTGTGCGCAGGGCCAGGATGCGGCGGCCGGCACGGAAGCGGCGCAGCACGCTGTTGTCCCACGCCACCCGCCGCCACACGAGCAGCCAGCCGAGCGCGCCCTTGGGCTGGAAGATCGCGATGTCGAGCTCGCCGTCGGTGACCGACGCCTCGGGGATGAGGTCGAGTCCGGCCGGAAGAGACCCGCAGTTGGCGAAGACGACGCTCTGCACATTCGACCGGTGCACCCTGTGGCCGGGCACCTGGTACATCACCGGGAACGGCTTGGCCTTCACGAGCGACCGCGCCGCGCCGTCGACGTAGGCGACCCAGCCGACCCGCTTCTTGAGGTCGCCGCTCGTGTTGGCGATCATGGCGGCATCCAGGCCCATGCCGCCCATCACCACGAACGCGCGCTTCTCGCTCGAGCCGTCTTCGCGGGCAAGGGTGGCGATGCCGACGTCGATGGGCAGCACGTCGCCGTCGAACGCGGCGCTGATCATCGCCGCGGCGTCGTCGAGGGGCAGACGAAGGTTGCGCGCGAGGAGGTTGCCCGTGCCGCTCGGCACGATCGCCAGCGGCACGTCCGAGCCGCTCATCGCCTCGCTCACCGCGCGGACGGTGCCGTCGCCGCCGGCGACGAGCACGGCATCCACCCCCTCCCTCAGCGCCTGCCGGGTGACGTCGTCGCCGAGGTCGTCGACCGTCGTCTCGTAGAAGAGGGGTTCTGACCAGCCGGCCTCTGTGGCCAGGGTGGCCACCTGCTCGCGCAGCGCGTCGCCGTCGACCTTTATGGGGTTGTAGACGAGGGCTGCCTTGGGACTCGGCCGGTCGGACTCGTCGGGAAGCGGCCGGGTGTGGCCCTCCTCGTCGACCCGCCGGGCTTGGCCGGTCTCGCCGTCGGTGGTGTCGGGCGAGACATCCTCGGGCTCGCGGATGACGTCGTCGGGTGCCGCCGCCTGCTCGGGGTCGGGATGCGACGGGTCGGTCGCGTCGGATGCCGAGGAGTCGCGCGTCGCGCCGGGATCGGTGGCCATGGGTACAGAGTATTGCCGCGCATGAGAGTGCGGCGAGGGCTTGACGGGCGGTGGCCGGGATGCCGTCTGCGTAACTCCTTCGATGTGAACGCCTCCGGGGCATGAGAACCGACCCGACGCACGCAGGGGTCCACGCGGCGACGTTATGGAGGAGTTACGCAGGCGACCTCCGGGCCAGGGTGGGCGGTCCCGCCCGTCACTAGACTTGACGGGTGATCGATCTGGCTCTGCTGCGCGACAACCCGGACCTCGTCAAGCGTTCGCAGGAGGCGCGTGGCGAGTCGCCGGCCTCCGTCGACGCCGCTCTCGACGCCGACCGGTCGCGCCGAGCGGCGCTCACCACGTTCGAGGAGCTGCGGGCGGCGCAGAACGCGCACGGCAAGAAGGTGGCGCAGGCCCCCAAAGACGAGAAGGCCGCACTGGTGGCCGAGGCCAAGCAGCTCAGCGAGCAGGTGAAGGCGGCGCAGCAGGCCGTCACCGTCGCCGAGGCCGCGGCATCCGAGGCGCTCGCGAAGATCGAGAACATCGTGATCGATGGGGTTCCGGCGGGAGGCGAAGCCGACTTCGTCACCCTCCGCACCCACGGCACCCCGCCCGAGTTCGACTTCGAGCCCCTCGATCACCTGGCCCTCGGCGAGAAGCTCGGCGCGATCGACATGGAGCGCGGAGCGAAGGTGTCGGGCGCCCGTTTCACGTTCCTCACCGGCATCGGCGCGCGCCTCGAGCTCGCCCTCATGAACCTCGGCATGGAGCGTGCGCTGGCCGCCGGCTTCATCCCCGTCATTCCGCCCACTCTCGTGCGCTCGGAGGTCATGCGGGGCACCGGCTTCCTCGGCCAGCACGCCGACGAGGTCTACCGGCTCGACGACGACGATCTCTACCTCGTGGGCACGAGCGAGGTGCCGCTCGCCGGCTTCCACATGGACGAGGTCCTCGACCTCACCGCAGGCGCCAAGCGGTATGCCGGCTGGTCGACGTGCTACCGGCGCGAGGCGGGCTCGCACGGCAAGGACACCCGCGGCATCATCCGCATGCACCAGTTCAACAAGCTGGAGATGTTCGTCTACACGACCCCCGAGGATGCCGAGGCCGAGCACCTGCGTCTGGTCGAGATGCAGGAGCGGATGCTGCAAGACCTGGGCCTGAGCTACCGCGTGATCGACGTGGCCGCCGGAGACCTGGGATCGTCGGCCGCGCGCAAGTACGACGTCGAGGCGTGGGTTCCCACGCAGGGCGCCTACCGCGAGCTCACCTCCACGTCGAACTGCACCACCTTCCAGTCGCGCCGCCTCGACATCCGCTACCGTCCGGTCGGCGACGACGGTGAGACGGCGGCCAAGACCACGCCGGTCGCGACGCTCAACGGCACCCTCGCCACCACCCGGTGGATCGTCGCGCTGCTCGAGACGCACCAGCGCGCCGACGGCTCGGTCGTGATCCCCGAGGTACTGCGGCCCTACCTCGGCGGTCTCGAGGTCGCGGAGCCGATCGCGTGAGCCCGTCCGGCGATCGCCGCGAGCCCCACCTGCCCCCGACGGGGTCAGTGAAGGTCGTGAAGCCCACCAAGGCCGCGCGCCTCGTGGAGCAGATCGCCACCGAGACCGAAGACCCCGCCGTCGCCACCGAGCGCCTGCTGATCGCCCTCGACGTCGACGGCACCGTGCTGCTCGAAGACGAGACGCTGAGCCCCGGGGTGGTGGATGCCATCGCCCACGCCCATCGGGCCGGTCACGAGGTCATGCTCGCGACGGGCAGGTCGTGGGAAGGCACCCGCGGCATCCTGCGGGTGCTGCAACTGGCCCCCGAGTATGCGGTGTGCTCCAACGGCGCCGTCATCATGAAGCGGATCGGCGGCGACCTGGCCGACGAGCTGCAGTACGAGCGGTTCCACATCGAGACGTTCGACCCCACCGAGGTGCTGCACCTGCTGCGCCAGCACCTGCCCGACGCGAAGTACATGGTCGAGCTCGCCGACGGGCGTCGGCTGTACACCGAGGCGATGGACGACTGGAACCTGGTGGCCGCGGCGCGCGTGCCGTTCGAGGAGCTGTCGGCCCAGCCGGTGTGCCGCGTGGTGGTCGTCTCGCCCGACGACACCGACGAGGACTTCGTCGAACTGGTCGCCCGCATCGGTCTCAACAAGGTGTCGTATGCCGTGGGGTGGTCGGCCTGGCTCGACATCGCCCCGCAGGGCGTCGACAAGTCCACCGCGCTCGAACGCGTGCGCACGTGGCTCGGCGTCGATCCGGCCCACGTGCTCGTCATGGGCGACGGGCGCAACGACGTCGGCATGTTCCGCTGGGCGCGTGAGCACGGAGGTCGTGCGATCGCGATGGCGCAGGGACCGCACGACGTGCGCAGCGAGGCGTCGGAGACGACGACCTCGGTGTATGCCGGGGGTGTCGCGGAGATCCTCCGTCGCCTCTGACGCGTCTCTCGCGCGCGCGAACGGGAGCGTTCCACCGGTTAACAGCGCGTCCACAGGCGTGCTCGGCCAAAATGGTGCTATCCGCGTCCACTAGAATCGACCTTCGTCGGCCGGATGTCGTAGACATCTGCCGGGAGGGTTGTCCGAGCGGCCGAAGGACCCGGTCTTGAAAACCGGTGGGCAGCAATGTCCCGTGGGTTCGAATCCCACACCCTCCGCTTCAGAAAGAGTTGCCGTGAGCGATACCCCCGACGCCACCCCGCGCCGCCAGCCGTTGGCGCGTCACGGCATCCAGTCCTCGCCGCGCCCGTTCACGCAGATCCTCACCGTGCTGGCCGCGATCGTCGTCGTGGTGGCCGTCAGCGCCACCGCCGTCGGCGGGTTCTACGTGTGGAACGCCGCCCAGGCGCTCAACAACGCCAGCATCGACATCGGCGACGAATCGCTCCCGCCCGAACTCGGCGAGATCGAGGGCGGCGTGAACATGCTCATGGTGGGCACCGATTCGTGCGAGGGCGCCAACGCCACGCTGTCCAAGGCGTGCCAGAAGGGCACGACCGGAGGTGAGCGCAACGACGTCACGATGCTCGTGCACATCAGCGACGCTCCGCGGCGGGTGACGGTGATCTCGTTCCCGCGCGACATGATCGTGCCGATCCCCTCGTGCCCCACCGGCGACGGCGGCTCGTACTCGGCGATGAGCGCGCAGATGCTCAACTCCTCGTACATGTACGGCGGTCTGCCCTGCACCGTGCTCACGATCGAGGCGCTCACCGGCATCGACATCCAGTACGCGGCCGCCATCCGCTGGACGGGCGTCATCAACATGTCGGATGCCATCGGCGGCGTCGACGTGTGCGTGGCCGACGACATCAGCGACAAGCACACCGGTCTCAAGCTCAGCAAGGGCGCGCACACGCTCGTGGGCGAGCAGGCGCTGCAGTTCCTCCGCATCCGCCACGGCATCGGCGACGGCTCCGACCTCGGACGCATCTCGAACCAGCAGCAGTTCATGAGCTCGCTGGTGCGCAAGCTCCAGTCCGATGGGGTGCTCGCCAACCCGGGCACCCTGTTGAACCTCGCGACCACCGCCGTCGCCCAGGTGCAGAACGAGCAGCTGGTGCTGAGCTCATCGCTGACGAACCCGCAGCGCATGGTGCAGATCGCCATGGCGGTCAAGAGCGTGCCGTACAAGGACATCGTGTTCGTGCAGTACCCGACCGTCTACGCGTCCGGAGCCGGCGCCAGTCGCGTGCTGCCGGTGACCGACGCGGCATCCGTGCTGTTCGACGCGCTCGCCGAGAACAAGCCGATCAAGCTCACCGGCAGCGCGAGCCAGGGCTACGGCGTGGAGATCACCGGCGAGGCCGAGCAGCCCACGTCGACGGCCACGCCCGACCCGTCGGACTCGCCGTCGGGCACCGCGTCGCCTGACGGGTCGCCGACGCCGACGAAGACCCCCAAGCCCACCGAGACCGCGGTGGAGCTGCCGGGACAGATCTCCGGGCAGACCGCCGCCGACGTCTCCTGCACCCAGGCCCAGCGCTGAGTCGCTGGCGGGCGTTCGAGAACGTGTCGCAACGCGCCGCAACCGCGGAGCCGTAGCGGCGCGTTGCGCCCCCTTCTCGGAGGATGCCGTCGGTTCGGCGAACCGCTCGGGAACGGTTATGATTGCCGGGTGTCTTCGCGCCGTCTCGTGCGAGGCACCTGGAGACGTCGCATAGTCAGGCCTAGTGCACCACCCTGCTAAGGTGGAGTCCTCGCAAGGGGACCGAGGGTTCAAATCCCTCCGTCTCCGCTCCGAAAAGACCTGATTAGAGGCTTTACCTCCCGCTTCTGCCACGAAATCTGCCATTTCTGCCACGTTCTCGATGTGGCCGGCATTGAGCAGTACCGTGGTTCTGTGGGATGACGCTGAGCATTCTGCTCAATCCGTGCCGGCCCGCCGCCTGGTTTGGGTTGGGTGAACAGGGAACCTAGAGCGCAAATCCCTCCGTCTCTCCGAGGATCGCTTCCTTCATCTTCTCCTCCACCGCGGGAGCTTCACTCGAGTTGTCCCCAGTTGGCCGCTGAGCGCGACCACGACCGTGTCCGGACCTCGATGATGGCGACATGGGAATCCGTTACTACGCGTATGCCTTCGACGCCGAACTCACTCAGCAGGCCATCGATGACCCGCACAGCATTCTCTCCAGCGATCCGCTCGCGGACGCGTGGGGGATGGAGCCGCACGCCAGCGTGAGCGTCACCACGTTCGAGCAGACGTCGCCGAAGAGCGACATGCTCTATCTCGACAAGGCGTGGTCGGCTCTGCAATCACTCACCCGTCCGATACCGGATGCTCGCGAAGAGGCCCCTGCTTACAGCATGTTCGAGGGACGCGTCACGATGCGTGGCATGGGCTGGGACCCGTGGGTCAGGACGATCCTCCCCGAGGAGATCCCGGCGATCCGCGACGACCTCTGTGCGTTCGACGAGCCAAGGGTGCGCGCGTGGGCGGTCGGATGGCGAAGCCCGTTCGGCGCGGACGATGGGGATGAGATCCGCTACGTGCTCGACTTCCTCGAGCGCGCCAAAGAGTTCGTCAAGGCGCTCGCCGATGACGGGCGGGGAATGGTCTACATGATCGGCTGAACCTGCCGAAAGGTCGCCGCGGGTCACGATGTCGTCTGATGTCGGGGCACTCATACAGAATGGACCCGTGCCCGCCGTCGCTCAGGTTCTCGAGCTCGCCCAGCTCGTCGAGCGCGACGCTGCGTGGAAGCTTCTGCGAGCGGACAGCGCGCCCACCATCGCTGGTCTTCTGGGCATTCACCTGGGCGGGGATGAGCGTCGCGTCGATGCCGAGGAGTTGTACGAGCGGATCGACGCCGACCTCGAGCGACTGCGCGCGCAGGGCATCGCCCTGCCGCTGACGGCGAAGGGGTACTGCGGGCAGTGGCGGACGGCCGGATTCCTTGTGCGTCGGCCGTCGTCGGAAGCGCGCGGGGAGACGCTCGAGCTGTCGCCGGACGCCATTGCGGGCATCCGATTCCTCCAGGGTCGCGCCGCCCCGCGTTCGAGTGTGACCGAGTCTCGGCTCGCGAGCCTGGCCGCGCAGGTGCGCCGCCTCGCGATCGACACGGATCCGGACGTCTCGGCACGTATCGCCCTGCTCGAGGAGGAGATCGAAACGATCGAGCGGCGGATCGAGAGCCTCCGCTCGGGCGACGAAGCGGCGATCGATGAAGACCGGGCGCTCGAACGTGTCCGCGATGTGCTGGCGCAGGCTGCGGACGTTCCGGACGACTTCGCCCGGGTGCGTGCCGAGTTCGAGACCCTGAACACGTCGCTGCGGGCGAAGATCGTCGAGTCCGATGTCTCGCAAGCGTCTGTTGTCGACGAGGTCTTCCGTGGCATCGACCACATCTCCGATTCGGATGCCGGCCGCAGCTTTGCTGCGTTCTCCCAACTCGTCCTCGATCCTGCGCTCGGCGCAGCTTTCGAGGCCGACGTTCGCCGCATCCTGGACCGCGGGTTCGCTCGCGATCTCACCTCGGCTGAGCGCCGCGTGCTGCGCTCCTTCCTCACGACGCTCAAAGGCCGAAGCGCCGAGATCCATGACGTCATCACGCTCTTCGCGCGCGCGCTTCGCCGCTACGTGCAGTCGCAGGATTACCAGCGGGACCGGGTTTTGAGGACGCTGCTGCGGGAGGCTCAGCACGCGGGGGTGGAAGCCGCCACTCACACGCGGCCATGGCAGCTGACGTCTCTCACTCTGGATCTCTCGGCTGTCGCGATGTCGAGCGTGGGGGCGATGGACCTTCATGATCCCGCCGAATTCGGCGCCACCGAAGAGGTCGTCACGCAGACAGCCTCGCTTGCGAGCCTCGAGGAGTTGCGTGCGATCGCTCGCGAGACGGAGATCGACTTCGACGAGCTCACTCGCAACGTCAACGACGTGCTCGCAGAGGTCGCGTCATGCACGGTCGCGGACGTCCTTGTTCGGTACCCCGCGACGCAGGGGGTCGGAAGCGTGATCGGGCTGCTGTCGATCGCCGCAGAACAGGGGACCGTCGACGATGATCCGGAGATTCTGTCGTGGCAGGGCGCCGACGGAGTCGCGCGTGCGGCAATCGTCGCCGCGCACCGATTCACAGGAGCGGTGATATGACCGAACAGTCCACCTCGGATGTCGTCATCGACGAGCACACCGGCCTCTGGCGCGGCGACGCCGGCGACCTCCCCGACCGCACGCGGCGGGTCTTGCTGCGTCTGGTGCGCGGCCCGTACCTCTCCGGAGCGCGCGAGGCGCAACTCTGGGCTGTGCTGCTCGCCGACGAGGCCGTCATCCGCTCGCGGCTCGCCGACCTGTTCCTCGAACTGGTCATCGATCGTGACAACGAGTTCGCGTTCGTCCGCAACGCGCCCGCCGATGACGCCCCGAACGCCGTGCGCTCCGAGTCGCTCACGTTCCTCGACACCGCGATGCTGCTCATCCTGCGCCAGACCTTGCTGAGCGAGGAGGGGAGAGGCCGTGTCATCGTCGGGCAGGCGGAGGTGTTCGAACAGCTCGCCGTGTTCCGCACGCCGGATCGGGACGAGAAGGACTTCGCGAGCCGCGTTAACTCGTCGTGGAACAAGATGCAGAACAAGTTGCGCGTGCTGCACGCCGCTGGCGATGATCGTGCCGAGATCTCACCCGTGCTCCGTCTTCTCGTCGATGCCGACCAGATCCGCGCGATCACTGCGGAGTATCAACGGATCGCGCGCGAGGGTGCGGGCGATGTCGATGCCGTGTCGTCGAATCCCGAGGACGAAACCGAATGACGATGCTGAGCTTCCCGGTCGACGAGCCGGAGACCGATCCGACGAGGCCCGGGCAATGGCGCCTCGCCCAGATCGAAATCGTCAACTGGGGCACGTTCGCCGGCCACGTCGCCGTGGACGTCGCGCGTGCCGGACATCTCTTCACGGGCGCATCCGGCTCGGGCAAGTCGTCGCTCCTCGACGCGATCGCGGCCGTCTACACCCCGGACCGGTGGCTGAGGCTCAACGCCGCGGCCCAAGACGGCTCCTCGCGCACCAGCGATCGCACCCTCATGAGCTACGTGCGCGGGGCATGGAGCAAGGAAGCAGACGAGACCGCTGATCGGGCCACGACGAGCTACTTGCGAGCGAAGGCGACATGGAGCGGAATCCTGCTGCGATACGAGGACCTCCGTAACGAACCCGTCGTCCTGCTGCGGGTCTTCCATGCGCCTGGCACGCGCACCGAACCGAGCGCGCTGAAGGATGCGAGGGTCTTCGCCCGCGGTCAGGTGCGGCTTCTCGACATGAAGCCGCACGTCGAGGGCGGCATCGACGCTCGCCGCATGTCGAAGGCCTTCCCAGATGCGCTGATCACCACGGGTGGACGGCACGGGCGCTTCCATGAGCGGGTCATCCGCGAGTTCGGGTTCCGGGGAGACGCAACGCTCCAACTTCTGCACAAAACCCAGTCGGCGAAGAATCTGGGCACCCTCGACGCCTTGTTCCGTGGGTTCATGCTCGACCAGCCGGGCACCTTCGCGCGCGCCGAGACAGCCGTCGAACAGTTCACGGAGCTCGACGCCGCGCACCGGCACGTAGTCGATCTGCGGAAGCAGGCCGATGCGCTGCGTAGGGTCGACGAGGCGATCACGGCGTTCGACGCGGCCAGCGCCGAGACGTCGGCGATCGCGGGCCTGCACGATGCGGTCGAGCCGTTCACCTCGGCACTCAAGCTGCGGCTCGCGAAGGACGCCGTGGCGCCGGCACGTGCCGGGCTGGCGCGCGCCGACAGCGGGCTCGGCGACGCCGTGCGCGAGCAGTGGCTGGCGGCCGAGGCGGTGGAGAGCGCGAAGGCGCGTGTCCGGGACGAGGGCGGCGCGCGCGTCGAGCTGTTGCAGGAGAGAATCGACAGCGCACAGCGCGATGAGGAGATCATCGCGCAGTATCGCGCCCAGCTGACAGCTGAACTCTCTCGCATCGGGGCTCCGATGCCCGACGACGCCGAGCAGTTCGCGGAGATGCTCGCGGCAGCCGTCACCGAGGCGGCGCGTGACATCGCCGCGGTGTCGCACGACGTGCGCGATGCCGCGAGCCAGACGCGCCGGGCGCTGGACCAGGTCACGAAGCAGATCCAGTCACTGCGAGATCACCGGAGCAATCTCGACGAGAAGCTGTTGAGAGCGCGGCGGTTCATCGCTCAGGCGGTCGGCGTTCCGGCAGCTGCCCTGCCTTTCGCCGGGGAGCTCATCTCGGTCGCCGAACAGCATGCCCCCTGGCGCGGCGCGGCGGAGCGTGTACTGGCTTCATTGTCGACGACGTTGCTCGTCCGCGACGAGCATCTCGCACCGGCACGGCGCGCCGCCGACTCGCGCGCGCTCGGTGTGCGCCTCGTCATCGAAGCGGTGCCGCACGCCGTCGATGAGCCGCGCCGCCTCAAGGATGCGCGGTCGCTCGTCCACCGCCTCGAGGTGAGCGATGGACCGTTCGGCGCCTACCTCCGCAGGCGCCTGGCCACCGAGTTCGACTACGCCTGCGTCTCGCACCCCGACGAACTCGAGGACGTCGAGCGCGGTGTCACGATCGGCGGCCTCGTCAAGCGCAACTCGCGCAGGTACGAGAAGGACGACCGTCACGATGTCGGCGACGCTACACGGTGGGTGCTGGGCGGCGACACCGAAGCGCGGCTCGACGCGTTGCTGGCTCGTCATCGCGACGCGACGGCCGCGATGGAGCGGGCGGCGGCCCGAGATGCCGAGGCCGACACTCGCCGGCAGGACGCACTCACCCGCCGCGACGCCTTCGCGCGCGTGTCGACGTTCACCTGGACGGACATCGACCTCGGATCCGCCGCGGCGGTCACCGCCGCTCGTCGCGACGAACTCCGAACGCTCACCGACGCGTCCGGCACACTCCGCGAGGCGCAGGAGCTCGCAGAACGGGCGACGCACCGACTGGAGGCGGCGAACGCGGCTCACGCACGAGCTATCGGCGAGAACGCTGTCGCTCGCCAGCGAGTGGAGGCCATCGCGTTGCAGATCGCGGAGCTCGAGGCGGCCGCGCCCGAGGTCGTCGACGAGGCGATCATGGATGCCCTGGACGCGCGCTTCCGAGCCGAGCGGCGCTCCGTGAGCCTCGAAACGGTGGACGAAGTCGCGCGGAGAGTGCAGTCGGCGCTCTCGAAGGAGAAGGACGCCGCGGCAGCTCGCGCAGCCGACGCGGAGGCGCGGTTCGCCGGACGTGCCGCCGAGTTCCGGCTCGGTTGGCCGGCTGCATCCGCCGAGCTCACCGCCGACATCCGCGACCGCTACGGCTACCGAGAGTTGCGCGAGGGCATCCTCGCGCGCGGGCTGCCCGAGAAGGAGGCGCAGTTCCGCAAGCTGTTGCGGGAGCGATCGCAGGATGTCATCGCGCACCTGCTCAGTGATCTCCGGGACGCCCCAGGCCTCATCCGCGAACGCATCCTTCCCGTCAACGCCTCCCTCGGGCGGTCGCCGTTCGAGGGAGCGGACCGCTTCCTCGAGATCGATGTGAAGACCACGCGTACCCCGGAGGTCGACGAGTTCCTCACCGACCTGCGTCGCATCGTCGAGGGCAATTGGTCGGATGAGTCGGCCTCCGGTGCTGAGCAGCGCTTCGACGTCCTGCAGCGGGTCATCGGTCGCCTCGGATCGAAGGACCGCGTCGACATGGACTGGCGGGGCCGTGTGCTCGACACCAGGCTTCACGTGAGCTTCCTCGCTCGCGAGAAGGACCCCACCGGCCGCGTGACACGCGTGTACGACTCGGCCGAGGGCTTGTCGGGCGGGCAGCGGCAGAAGCTCGTCATCTTCTGCCTCGCCGCGGCGCTGCGGTATCAGCTGACAGAGGAGGAGGACGACGTCCCGAAGTTCGGTTCCATCGTGCTCGACGAGGCGTTCGATAAGGCCGACAGCCGATACACGCGCAACGCGATGGAGGTGTTCCGCGAGTTCGGCTTCCACATGATCCTCGCCACGCCGCAGAAGCTTCTGCAGACTCTCGAACCCTACGTGGGCGCGATCACGTCGGTGTCGAACCCCGACCGCAAGTTGTCGCGGCTCGCGAACGTCGTGTTCTCGGTCGGGGGGCCGGAGGCCTCACATCCACCGCACGCGGAGCAGCACGCGTGACTACGTCCGTCACCCCGGCCGATGTGCGCGCGCGAGCGAAGAAGCTCTTCGACCGCGAGGCGCGCACCTGGGCTGCCGATCAGCAGACCGATGCCGTGCTTGACGTATCGCTGCATCCGCCGACAGAGCGCGAGGCGCTGCGCGACCTCGAACAGGTACGACGGTGGGTCGACTCCTGGCGCGGACTGAGCGCCGATCCGTCGGTCGAGATCGAGTGGGCCGTCCGCAAGTGGGCACGCATCGGATCGCAGGAAGTCCCCGTCCGCGCTGTGTTGCGCGGTTCGGACGCGATCGCTCGGATCGCCGGCGAGCGAGATGTCTGGCAGGTTCTCGTGTCGCGACTTGACGCGCTCCGGGGACTGGCCGGGTCCGGCGCCGATTCGGTGCTCCGCACCCATGCGCGCGCCATCGCTGATCTCGACGGTGGCGACTTCGAACGGCTCGTCGATGTGCTGGAGTGGTTGCGCGAGAACCCAGAATCCGGTCGCCTGGTGCGGGAGTTGCCGATCCGCGGCATCCACACGAAATGGATCGAATCTCGCATCGGCCTCGTGGAGGCGTTGCATCGGGCCGGAACCGGCGCGACCGGGCTCGGCCTTCGCGAGCCATCACCGCTCGTGCGGCTCCGCGTTCTCGATCCGTCGCTCTCCTTCCATGGACTCACCGATGTGTCGGCGCCGGTCGACGACCTCGGCGCAAGTCAGATCCGCCCCGAGCGGGTGTTCGTGTTCGAGAACCTCGCCACTGTACTCGCGATGCCGGACGTGTCTGGAGCGGTCGCAGTCCACGGCGGTGGCCACCGCGTCGACCTTGTTGCCCGTCTGCCTTGGGCTCAGACCGTGACGTACTGGGGGGATCTGGACTCGCATGGTTTCGCCATCCTGAACCAGCTCCGAGCCAGGGGAGTGGATGCGACGTCGGCGCTGATGGAGATGGCTACGCTGTTCGACCACCGCGACCTATGGGGCGTCGATCCCGATCCGAACGTCGGGGTGTTCGATCGGCTCACGCGCGATGAACGCGCAACACTCCAATCGCTGAGCGCCGAGGGGAACATCCGTCTCGAGCAGGAACGAATCCCGTGGGACTACGCACTCGCGCGGCTTGAGATTTAGCGACTCCCGGTCGGCGCAAAGGATAAGGGGCCTCGGCTTGCGCCGGGCCCCTTATGTGTAAGCACCGATCCGCGAAGCGTCCGGTGTTTGTGCGTCTAGTCTAGCCTGTGTGTCGCCGATCGAGCCTGTGAGTTCCCGATTCGTCGGCGACGCCCGGGTGCAGCGGATTCTCGCTGACGCCGGCGGTGACATAGTTCGCGCGCACGAACTGTTCGAGTGGAATGTGCGCGCTTCGGGCGCCGCGATGGAGGCGATCCATGTCTTCGAGCTCGTCCTGCGCAACGCCATCGATCGCGAGCTGCGCCTCTGGAACGACGGGATGGCCGGCACGTCCGACTGGTTGTTACGCCCCCATCCTTACTTACTTCGGGCAATGAACCAGAGCGAGCTGTCGAAGGATGCAATGCGAGCGAGACGCATCGCCGCGGACCACGGCCGGCCGGTGAGTCATGATGACGTGCTGGCTCAAATGTCGTTGGGAGTGTGGCGCTATCTCCTCCCGTCGAAGTCGAACAAGTCGAAGCAGAAGCTGTGGACGGTCGCCATCAAGAACGCGTTCCCGGCGTGGCCCGGCGACTGGTCAGCAGGCAGCATCGTCGCCCGTGTCGCCAACGTCCACGGCTTACGCAACCGTGTCGCTCACCTCGAACCACTGCATCGATACGATCTCCGCAAGGTCCGTCGAGACATGCGGAGCGTGTGTCACGCGATCGGTCCCGACGCGGCTCGCTTCTTCGTCCAGACCGAGAGGCTGCTGCCCGCGATCGAGGCCAACCCCGCGCTCCAGGAGCTCTGAGGGCGGAAGATTCGTGCCACGTTTCTGCCACGAATCGAACCGAACTGACTTGATCGAACCGGATGCTGGCGAGGTCAGGGCCCGCGGATTCACGCGGTTTCAGTTGCCCGAGATTGCCCCGAGCGCGACTTCAAATCCCTCCGTCTCCGCCACGAAAGCCCCGGTGATCCGGGGCTTTTTTGCGTCGTGGGGACGGGGTGAGGGTCGAGACCCGTGCCCCCCGGATGCCACGATGGTCCGGTGGCGAACTCCTCTTCCGGCGACTCGATGACCGGGCGGCTGGTGCGCATCCTCGAGACGTTCACGCCCACTCGCACCGCACAGACGGTCGCCGAGATCGGTCGCCGCGCCGATCTGCCGAGTTCGTCGGCGCACCGCATCGTGACCGAGCTGGTGGTCGCCGGGCTGTTGGAGCGCGACGAGCAGGGGCGCATCCGGGTGGGCATGCGCCTGTGGGAGCTTGCGACGAGGTCCTCTCACGCGCTACGGCTGCGCCAGGTGGCGATGCCGGCGATGGAACGCGTGCAGGCGGCGGTGCGGGAGCACACGCAGCTGGCGATCCTGGAGCAGGGGGAGGCGCTGTTCCTCGAGCGGCTCAGCCATCCCGCCGCCGGATCGAACATCACCCGCGTCGCGGGGCGGCTGCCGCTGTACGCCTCCAGTTCTGGGCTGGTGCTGCTCGCCTACGCCGACCGCGACCTGCAGGACGACGTGCTGGCGGGGCGCCTGGTCGCCCTCGCGCCCGGCACCCTCGTCGACGCGGCTGATCTCCGTCGCAAGCTCGACGAAGTGCGCACGCTCGGGCACGCGGTCGCGCCCGGCTACGTCGAGGATGCCGCGACCGGCGTGGCCGTGCCGGTGTTCGGGGCGGACGGCAGGGTGCGCGCCGCGCTGTCGGTCGTCCTCCCGCGAGGCGCCGCGACGGAGGGTGCGCTGGTGGCTCTGCGGCGCGCGGCCCGGGAGATCGAGCGGGCACTGCGGGATGACATCGAATCCCATTGAACGGGAACTCGGCGATGACTGCGTCGGGTGCGCGCCACACTGAGCGGGTTCACCCCGCCCCCTGACGTCATCGGAGACGCCATGCCCGCCACCGTTCGCACACGGGTCGCCATCGTCGGCGCCGGCCCCGCCGGTCTGCTCCTCTCGCACCTGCTCGCCGCAGCCGGTATCGACTCGATCGTCATCGACGGCCGCTCACGCGAGCAGATCGAGACGACGGTGCGCGCCGGCATCCTGGAGCAAGGAACCGTCGAACTGCTCGACGAGCTCGGCGCGCACAGCCGTGCCCGCACCGCCGGGCGCCGGCACGACGGCATCGAACTGCGAATCGACGGTACCGGTCACCGCGTCGACTTCACCCGCCTGGTCGGACGGTCGGTGTGGCTGTACCCGCAGCACGAGGTGCTGACCGATCTCATCGCCGCCCGCCTCGCCGCCGGCGGGGACCTGCGGTTCGAGACGAGCGCGCTCGGTGTCGACGGCATCGACGGGGAGCGTCCTCGCGTGCGGGCGGCCGGTCCGGATGGAGTCCCGTTCGAGATCGACGCCGAGGTGGTCGTGGGGGCGGACGGGTCGCGCTCGACGGTACGCGCCGCCGTCACCGGCGATGTGGGCGGCGGATTCGTGCGCGAGTATCCGTTCGCGTGGTTCGGCATCCTGTGCCACGCCCGACCGAGCGTCGACGAGCTGGTCTACAGCAGCTCTCCCGACGGGTTCGCGCTCATCAGTCAGCGCAGTGAGACGGTGCAGCGGATGTACTTCCAGTGCGACCCGCACACCGACGCGGCGGCGTTCAGCGATGCGCAGCTGTGGGACACCCTGGGCGCGCGGGTGCCCGGGCTGTCGCTGCAGGAAGGGCCGATCTTCCAGCGCGACGTGCTGCGCTTCCGCAGCTTCGTGGCTCGTCGGCTCGTACGGGGCCGCGCCGTGATCGTCGGCGACGCCGCGCACACGGTGCCACCGACGGGCGCCAAGGGGATGAACCTCGCCGTCGCGGATGTCGTCGTGCTCGCTCGGGCGCTCGATGCCCTGCTGCGCGGCGGCGACGACCGCCTGTTCGGCGAGTTCTCCGAGACGGTGCTCGATCGCATCTGGAAGGCACAGCACTTCTCGTGGTGGATGACGAGCATGCTGCACTCCGCTCCGGATGCCGGGGAGTTCGACGAGCGGCGCCGGCTCGCCGAGCTGCGCACCCTCATCTCCTCCGAGGCGGGCGCCGCCTACCTGGCCGAGGCGTACACGGGGTGGCCGCTGCCCGTGCCCCTCTGACCCCCCCCTCGACCGCTCGAGAAAGTGGCGCAACACGCCGTTGTGGGCGCCGTGAAGCGGCGTGTTGCGCCACCGAGGAACTGTACGAGGACTTCTATCCCGGCGACCTGCTCACCGAACGGGCGATCGACATGGTCACTCGGATCCTTGACGCCGGTCTGCGTCGTGCCGCGGTCGAAGTATCGAAGCGCGAGGGCCGCGCCACCCACGAGTCGGATGCCGGCCACCTCGCCCGCCGCGTGTAACTCGGCGATGAGGTCGCGGAGCCCGTCGATGATGTCCCTGCGATCCAGCACTGTTCCCACGGTCACACGCTCGCAAACGTGTCGCGCCATACGAGCACCCCGCGTTGGGCGAAGGCATCCGGCACCTCCGCGGGAGGCGGCACGGGGTCGGCGGGATCGACGCCGAGGCCGCTGGGCACCGCGACGAAGCGCGCGGGCTGGTTCACCCACTCCGGAACCGGGAGACCGTCTTCCTGAAGCCGCCATGCGACGAGCGCGGCGATGGCCGCATCCCACACCGGATCGCGGGTGGGTTCCGGCTCGGTCAGACCCAGCACTCCGCGGACGAGTCCGTGCTCGGCGACGAGGCTGTCCGGCGTGCAGCACTCCGGCCCGGATGCTGGTGAGGTCGACCCCCTCGACCGCCCGAGAAAGTGGCGCGACAGGCGGCCGGAGATAGCCTGGGCGGATGAGCGATCCCGCGTCACCGTCCGCGTTGCCCTGGGCGTCCGTCGCCGTCGATGACCTCGCCGCCCTGCTGGGCGCAGGCTCCGGTGAGCCTCCGCGCTGGTGGCTGTCGGGCGGGGTCGCACTCGACCGGTGGCTCGGGCGCAGCATCCGCCCGCGCGAGGGACTGGATGTCAGCACGACATCGACCCAGCTGCCCGCGCTGATCGCGGCGCTGCCCGCCACCCACGACGCGTGGGTCGTCACGGGCGACACCGTCCGTGGCTGGGACGACGCCCGCGCCGAGGAGCCCGACCTCGACGTGCAGCACGTGCTGATCCGCGACGTCGCCCGCGGCGCCTGGGCGGCGCAGGTGCATGCCGAGGACGGCACCGACCGGGCCTGGCTCTACCGGCGCGACGCCCGCCTGCAGCTGCCGTGGGAGCGGGCCGTGCGCGAGATCGACGGCATCCCCACGGGCGCCCCCGAGGTGCAGCTGCTGTGGAAGGCGCTGCGCCCCCGCCCCGAAGACGACGTCGACAAGGATGCCGTGCTGCCCGAGCTCACCGAGGAAGCGCGGGCCTGGTGGGAGCGGGCGCTGATGTCGATCCATCCGCACTCGACCTGGGCGATCCACGTGCGGAGTCCCCTCACCCCCGCGAAGGCGAGTTGGAACCGGCCCGGCCGCTGAGCCGCTTCTCGGCCTCTGCCATCCCGCGCGCCTCACGGTAATCACCGGCGACCACCGCATCCCACGCGATCTCGCGGAACCAGCGCTGCACCGGCGTGAGGCTCGCCTCGCTGCGCGAGTACAGCGACACCGGGGTGCTCGCGCCCGGCCAGGGGAGGTCGGCGATCTGCAGGCCCGAGAACCACCCGCGGAACACCTCGGCCACGTGCCGGGGGAGGAGGACGACGAGGTCGGTGGCCTGCAGCACCGACGGCACGCTCGCGTACTCCTCGACGCTGAGGGCCACCTGCGGCATCAGTCCGTACTCCACGAGCGCCTGCAGCGGGTACACGTGCCCGCCGCGGGCAGAGACCCGGACGAACCGACGCCCGGCGAACATGTCGGGGTCGGCGCCGGTGAGGGGATGGTCCTGCGACGACATGGCGACGTACTCGACGGCGCGCACCGGTGTGCGCCACAGGTGGGGTGAGCTCAGCAGCGACACGGTCACGGCAAGGTCGGTCGCCCCGCGGGTGAGGGCGTCTTCGAGGCCGTCGGCATCGACCCGCTGCACCTTCAGGTGGCACTCGGGCGCGCTCTGCTGAAGGGCCGCCATGATCGGGGGGAGGAAGGTCTGCTCGCCGATCGAGGTGAGTGCGAGGGTGAGCTCACCGCGGAAGGCGCCCGGATCGAACGGCTCGGATGCCGTGACCACCGCGTCGATCTGGGCGAGGGCGGCGTGGATCGGCCCGAACAGTCGGGTGGCGTGGGCGGTGGGCACCATGACGCTGCCTTCACGCCGGAACAGCACGTCGCCGAAGCGTTCGCGCAGGCGCCCGAGCGTGTAGCTGACGGTGGGCTGGGTCACGTGCAGGCGTTCGGCGGCGGCGGTGACGCTGCGCAGTTCGTAGAGCACGACGAACGTGCGGAGCTGGTTCAGGTCGGTCAGGGACACCATAGATCCTGTCTATGCGGCGTGCGGCTCGAATCTATTGGACTATATCCCGCCTCCGACCTAGCGTCGGAGCAGGGCCCCCGCCCGGGGCGCATCCGATCCGATGACGAAGGACGCGCGATGATCATCGACATCCACGGCCACTACACGACGGCGCCCGCGCAGCTGGGCGCGTGGCGCGACCTGCAGGTGGCCCACGTCGACGGAACGGGACCCGAGCCATCGCCGGCCGCGCTGCACATCAGCGACGACGACATCCGCGAGACGATCGAGGCCAATCAGCTGCGGCTGATGGACGAGCGCGGCAGCGACGTCACCGTCTTCAGTCCCCGTGCCTCGTTCATGGCTCACCACATCGGTGACCTCGCGGTGAGCCAGACCTGGGCGCGCATCTGCAACGACCTGTGCGCCCGGGTGAGCGCGCTGTTCCCCGACCGGTTCTTTCCCGGCGCGATGCTGCCGCAGTCGCCCGGAGCAGACCCGTCGACCAGCGTCGACGAGCTCACCCGCGCCGTGGAGGAGCTCGGGGCGGTCACCGTCAACCTCAACCCCGATCCCTCGGGCGGACACTGGAGCGCGCCGCCACTGACCGACCGCTCGTGGTATCCGATCTACGAGAAGCTCGTCGAGTACGAGATCCCCGCGATGGTGCACGTGAGCACCTCGTGCAACCCGGCCTTCCACACCACCGGTGCGCACTACCTGAACGCCGACACCACCGCCGTGATGCAGTTGATCCAGGGCGACCTGTTCCGCGACTTCCCGGAGCTGAAGCTCGTCATCCCCCACGGCGGCGGCGCCGTGCCGTATCACTGGGGGCGCTTCCGGGGGCTCGCGATGGCGCTCGGCAAGCCGGAACTGGAAGAACACCTGCTGCGCAACGTGTTCTTCGACACGTGCGTGTACCACCAGCCCGGCATCGACCTGCTCACCACCGTGGTGCCCACCGACAACATCCTGTTCGCCAGCGAGATGATCGGCGCCGTGCGCGACATCGATCCGCGCACCGGCCACCACTTCGACGACACCAAGCGCTACGTGGATGCCACGCCGCACCTGGGCGATGCCGCCCGCACGAAGGTGTACGAGACCAACGCCCGCCGCGTCTACCCGCGCCTCGACCGTGCGCTTACGGCCCGCGGCCTCTGACGAAGAGCTCTGACGACGAAGAGAGAACCACACCCATGCGACTGAACGACCTCGGGATCGTCCGCACCCGCACCCCGCGCCCCGATCCGGCCGACGTGGCTCGCCTGTCGGCCTTCGGCGTCGCCACGATCCACGAGGCGATGGGTCGCGTGGGCCTCCTTCGCCCGTACATCCGCCCCGCCTATTCGGGAGCGAAGCTGTGCGGTCCCGCGCTCACCGTGCTCCTCCAGCCCGGCGACAACTGGATGTTCCACGTCGCGGCCGAGCAGGTGCAGGAGGGCGACGTCATCGTCGCCGGCTGCACCACCGAGAGCGAGGACGGCTTCTTCGGCGAGCTGCTGGCCACGTCGCTGGCGGCCCGCGGATGCCGGGGGCTCGTGATCGACGGGGGCGTCCGCGACGTCGCGGATCTCGAGCGCATGGACTTTCCCGTCTTCTCGCGGGCGATCAACGCCAAGGGCACCGTGAAGGCGACGCTCGGCTCGGTCGGCATCCCGGTGGTCGTCGCCAACGCCCTCGTGAACCCGGGCGACGTGGTCGTCGCCGACGTCGACGGCGTCGTCGTCGTGCCGCGAGAGCTCGTGGGCGCGGTCGCCGACGCGTCGGAGAGGCGTGAGGCGAACGAGGAGGCCAAGCGCGAGAAGTTCCGCGCCGGCGTGCTCGGTCTCGACCTGTACGGCATGCGGGAGCCGCTGGCATCCGCCGGACTCGAATACGTGGAGGACTGATGTCTCACGGGCAGGCGACCGGCGGGTTCGAGAAGACGCCCGGATGGCTGGACTGGTACGACGGGCCGAGCACGCCCACGTTCCGGCTGCCGGAGGGTGCCGTCGACGCCCACTGCCACGTGTTCGGTCCGGGCGCGCAGTTCCCCTACGCCCGCGAGCGCAAGTACACCCCGTGCGATGCGTCGGCCGACCAGCTGTTCGCCCTGCGCGACCACCTCGGCTTCGCCCGCAACGTGATCGTGCAGGCCACCTGTCACGGCGCCGACAACCGCGCGCTGGTCGACGCGCTGCTCCGCAGCGAGGGCAGGGCGCGGGGAGTGGCCACCGTCCGCCCCGACGTGAGCGCGGCCGAGCTCGCCGACCTGCACGACGCGGGTGTGCGCGGGGTGCGGTTCAACTTCGTCAAGCGCCTCGTCGACCGGCTCGACACCGGCGCCCTGGAGCGGATCGTCGAGAAGATCGCGCCGCTCGGCTGGCACGTGGTGATCTACTTCGAGGCCGACGACCTTCCCGAGCTCTACGACTTCTTCTCGGCGATCCCCACCGACGTCGTCGTCGACCACATGGGACGGCCCGACGTGACCAAAAACGTGGACGGCCCGGAGTTCGGGCTGTTCCTGCGGTTCCTGCGCGAGAACCCGAACGTGTGGACCAAGGTGTCGTGCCCTGAGCGGCTCTCGGTCGACGGTCCCCCCGCCCTGGATGGTCAGCAACACGCCTACCGAGACGTGGTGCCGTTCGCGCGCCGCGTGGTGGAGGAGTTCCCCGGCCGCGTGCTGTGGGGCACCGACTGGCCTCACCCGAACCTGAAGGACCACATGCCCGACGACGGTCTGCTCGTCGACTACCTCCCGCAGATCGCCCCGACCGCAGACCTGCAGCGCCGCCTGCTCGTCGACAACCCCATCCGCCTCTACTGGCCCGACGGTTCGGACGAACCGGGCCGCTCAGACGAAGGAGCCTGACATGGCGCTCGACAAGCCCTACCAAGACATCCCCGGCACGACGATCTTCGATGCCGACCAGGCCCGCAAGGGCTACCACCTCAATCAGTTCTGCATGTCGCTGATGAAGCCCGAGAACCGTGAGCGCTACCTCGCGGACCGCGAGGCGTACCTCGACGAGTGGGATCTCACCCCGGGGCAGCGGCAGGGGGTGCTCGACCTCGACCTCAACGCGTGCATCCGCGAGGGCGGCAACATCTACTTCCTCGCCAAGATCGGCGCCACCCACGGGCTCAGCTTCCAGCAGATGGCCGGCTCGATGACGGGGATGTCGGAAGCGGCGTACCGCGACATGATGGTCGGCGGGGGCCGCCGCCCCGAGGGCAACCGGCTGAAGGACCTCGACGGCTGGACCCCTCCCGAGCCCGGCCAGCGCTCCGACGAGTTCCGTCCCGACGCCCCCGCCCGCTACACGTCGGCGCTGTTCACCTCGCACGTGCCGGCCATCGGCGCGGCGATGGACCTCGGAAAGACCGAGGAGCCGTACTGGAAGAAGGTGTTCGCCGGGTACGAGTGGACCCGCGCGTGGGCCAAGGAGAACACGCCCGACGTCGTGATCCTCGTCTACAACGACCACGCGACCGCGTTCGACTCCTCGCTGATCCCCACGTTCGTCCTCGGCACCGGTGCGCACTATCCGGTGGCCGATGAGGGCTACGGACCCCGACCCGTGCCGGACGTGCAGGGCTTCCCCGAGCTCGCGAGCCACATCGCGCAGTCGGTGATCCAGGACGACTTCGACCTCACGCTCGTCAACGAGATGGTGGTCGACCACGGCCTCACCGTGCCGCTGTCGCTCGTGTTCGGCGACGTGGAGCAGTGGCCGTGCAAGGTGATCCCGCTCGCGGTGAACGTCGTGCAGTACCCGGTGCCGTCGGGTCGCCGGTGCTACGAGCTCGGAAAGGCCCTGCGTCGCGCCCTCGACAAGTGGGACGGCGAGCCGCTGAACGTGCAGATCTGGGGCACGGGAGGCATGAGCCACCAGCTGCAGGGCCCCCGGGCCGGTCTCATCAACGCCGAGTGGGACAACGCCTTCCTCGACCACCTCATCAGCGACCCGGTGGGGCTGACAGAATGGCCGCACATGGAGTACGTCGACGAGGCGGGCTCGGAGGGCATCGAGCTGGTCGACTGGCTCATCGCCCGCGGCGCCATGGACGACCAGTTCGGCGGTGACGCCCCGTCGGTGGATCACCGGTTCTACCACGTGCCGGCATCCAACACCGCCGTCGGCCACCTCGTGCTGGCCAACCCGTCGACGGCCGGCGCGGCATCCGATGCAGAGGAGACGCAGTGAGCGAAGACACGATTCGGGTCGCGGTGGTCGGCGCGGCGGGCGCCTTCGGGCGCAAGCACCTCGACGGGCTGAGCCAGATCGAGGGCGCGGAGGTCACCGTCGTCAGCGGCACCCGACCCGAGCCCACGCGTGCGGTGGCCGACGAGTACGGGGTCGCCCACGCCGTGGTGGGTCTGGACGCGGTGCTGGAGCGTGACGACGTGGATGCCGTCATCCTCGCCACCCCCACCCAGATGCACGCCGACCAGACCCGGCAGGTGCTGGCGGCCGGCAAGCACGTGCAGGTGGAGATCCCGCTCGCCGACTCCCTCGCCGGTGCCGAGGAAGCGCTCGCCGCCGCCGAGGCCTCCGACCGGGAGGCGATGGTCGGCCATACCCGTCGGTTCAACCCGTCGCACCAGTGGGTGCACCGGCGCATCGCGGCCGGCGAGTTCGCGGTGCAGCAGATGGACGTGCAGACCTACTTCTTCCGTCGCACCAACACCAACGCCAAGGGCGAGCCGCGCTCGTGGACCGACCACCTGCTGTGGCATCACGCCGCCCACACGGTCGACCTGTTCGCCTACCAGGCGGGGCGGATCGTCGAGGCCCACGCCATGCAAGGGCCCGTGCACCCGGAGCTCGGCATCGCGATGGACATGTCGGTGCAGCTCAAGGCCGAGACCGGAGCGATCTGCACCCTGTCGCTGTCGTTCAACAACGACGGCCCGTTCGGCACCTTCTTCCGCTACATCGGCGATACCGGCACCTACATCGCGCGCTACGACGACCTCGTCGACGGACGCGAGCAGCCGATCGACGTATCGCACGTCGATGTGAGCCTCAACGGCATCGAGCTGCAGGATCGCGAGTTCCTCGCCGCCATCCGCGAAGGGCGCGAGCCCAACTCGTCGCTGCGACAGGTGATGGACTGCTACCGCGTGCTCGCGTCGCTCGAGGAGCAGCTCGGGTGAACCTGCCTCCCATCGGCTTCGGGTGCATGTCGCTCAGCCACGCCTACGGCATCCCGCCGACCGCCGACGAGGGCATCGCGACGATCCGCGGGGTGCTCGATGCCGGTGTGCTCGATGCCGGTGCGGTGCTGCTCGACACCGCGACGCTCTACGGCGGCGGACGCAACGAGGAGCTCGTCGGTCGCGCGATCGCCGGCCGCCGTGACGAGGTGGTGCTCGCCAGCAAGGGCGGCATGGCCCTGGTCGACGGGGTCAAGAAGATCGACGGACGCCCGGAGACCCTGCGTGCGCAGGTCGATGCGTCACTGCGGCGGCTGGGCGTCGATCACATCGACCTCTACTACCTGCACCGGTGGGACAAGACGGTGCCCATCGCAGAGAGTGTCGGTGCGCTGGCCGAGGCCGTGGTGGCGGGCAAGATCGGAGCGATCGGCCTGTCGGAGGTGTCGGTGCCGCGGCTGCGCGAGGCGCTCGCCGAGGCGCCCATCGCGGCCGTGCAGAACGAGTACTCGCTGTGGAGTCGCAATCCCGAGCTCGGGATGCTGGCCGCCACCGCCGAGGCCGGGGTGGCCCTGGTGGCGTTCTCGCCGGTCGCGCGCGGGTTCCTCGCGGGGGCGATCGACGATCCGGCCGACCTGCCGGAGAAGGACATCCGCCGCGCGATGCCGCGCTTCGGCGCCGACCACTGGCCGGCCAATGCCCGGCTGCTGCCCGCGTGGCGGGAGTTGGCGGCCGAGGCCGGGTGCACCCCCGCCCAGCTGGCGCTGGCGTGGCTGCGTTCGCGCGGCGACCACGTGGTGCCCATCCCCGGTTCGACGAGCCTGGCGCACGTGCGGGAGAACCTCGCCGCCGCGCACCTGTCGATCGCGCCCGACCTGCTCGAGCGCGCCGGCATCCTGATCGACACCGGCACCGTGTCGGGGCCGCGCTACAACCCGACGAACGCCGCCGAGGTCGATGCCGAATCGTTCGAGGCTGCCACGTCGGGGGCGGCGGCGTGAAAGCGCTCTCGTCGATGGCGACGCGGCACCTGCTCGCGGCCCTCTTCGCCGAGGCGGCGGAGGCCGGTCTCGCGGTCGTCGAGCTGGAGTCGGTCGGCGGAGTGGAGGCCGAGCGCCGCGTCGCCGGCGGCGAGCCGGTGGATCTGGTGTTCCTAGCCGACGGTGCCCTCCGGCGTCTGGCCGGCGATGGCCAGGTGATCGGCGACACGCTCGTGCCGCTGGCTGTGTCGCGGGTGGCCGTGGCCGTTCCCGCTCCGGGCGCCGCGCACGCCGACGCGCGTGAGGAGGCGGCCTTCGCCGACGCGGACGGACTGCGGGCGGCGCTGCGGGAGGCCGACCGCATCGGCTACTCCACGGGACCGAGCGGTACGGCGCTCGTGCGGATGATCGACGCGTGGGGCATGGCATCCGAGCTCGGCGACCGCCTGGTGCAGGCGCCGCCCGGGGTTCCCGTGGCGCGCCTGCTCGCCGACCGCGACGTCGACCTTGCGCTGCAGCAGGAGAGCGAGCTGGTCGGGCAGCCCGGCATCCGGATCCTCGGGGTGCTGCCGGAAGACAGCGCCATCGACACCGTCTTCGCCGGGGCCGTCGCCACCGCCGCGACCGACCCCGTCGCTGCGGCCGCCGTGCTGGAGCGTCTGGCCGCGCCGTCCGCGGCATCCCTCATCCGCGCGCACCACTTCACCCCGTCCCCCTGACCCTCTCTGCCACACGTTCTCTGCGGGGTCGAGCCCTACCCGGCCACCGGGAAGGTGGTCACGGCGTCGCGGGGAAGCAGGCTCCAGGCGAGGGGGGCGGAGGTGGCGTCGCGAGCGCCGGAAGGGATGCCGGTGGTGGCGACCACGCGCACGCCGTCGGCGGTGAGGGCGGTGCGCAGCTCGTTGTAGGAGTCGTCATGGCCCGGGGGCAGATCCGCCGGAGCGAACCCGCGTGCCGCGAACGCCGGCAGCGGCAGCGGCGCGCGGCCCGGAGCGTGCACGGCGTGCAGCGCCGACGGCGAGAGGGCCAGCGCGTTCAGGCACGCCGCATCGAACGGCACTCGCAGTCTTCGCACGGCACGCGAGAGCGCCTGACGCTCGCGCTCGCACGCCCCCTCCGCGGCGAGACCCTCCGCAGCGAACCCCTCCTCGTGGGCGACGGCGAAGTACACCTCGCTGTCGGTGGTGCCGCGCAGCTGCGCACGCTCGAGGTCGCTCAGCACGGCGACGGCATCCTCGCGCGGGGAGAGCAGCCCGTTGTGCTGGAACGCGACGCCATCCCGGGCGAAGGGCTGCGCGTTCTCGGGCCGCACCGCCGCGCCCCGACTGGCGAACCGCAGATAGACCAGGCGCGCGACGGCGGGGCGTCGCCAGGATGCCGGCAGTCGGCGCCCGGTCGGATCGAGGTCGACGCCGGTGGCCACGCACACGGCCCCGCTGTCCGGGGCGATCCAGGCGGTGCCCCACCCGTCGGCGTGCAGGCGGGCGAGCCCGGCGACGGCGCGGACGACGTCGGTGCCGACGGCATCCTCGAGGCTGCGCGGGTCGGGAGCCAGATAGCCGAGCATTCGGGACATGAGTGTTGCGCTCCTCGTAACCGATCTTCCACAATGTGGATCCACATATGCTACTTTTGGATACTAGTTTGAGAGACACGAGGACGCATGACATCGCTGCACGCGGCAGGTGCCGCACCCGAGGACGTGTTCGTCCCGCGCGTCGGCGCGGCGATCGACGTCGAGCGTGAACGCGCGCGCACCCTCGGCGCGGCCGTGTCGCATCACTTCAACGCGGCCGGCTCTTCGCTTCCCACCGGAGCGGTCGTCGCCGCGATGGTCGACCACCTGCGTCTCGAGGAGCGTCTGGGCGGCTACGAAGCCGCCGGACAGGTCACCGAGCGTGTCGAAGGCGTGTACCGCTCCGCCGCCGCACTGGTCGGGGCGGCTCCCGAAGAGATCGCCCTGTTCGACAGCGCCTCGACCGGTCTGCGCGTGCTGCTGGAGGCCTTCCGCCCCGCCCCCGGCACCCGCATCATCGCCTCGCGCAGCACGTACGTCAGCCACGCGCTGCAGCTCATGACCCTGCAGCGCGAGCGCGGGATCGAGCTCGTGATCGCCCCCGTCGACGACCGTCGCCGCGTCGACCTCGACGCCCTCGAGGCCCTGTTGACCGACGGGCGCCCCACCATCCTCACGATCGCCCACATCCCGACCTCGTCGGGTCTGGTCGAGCCGGTCGCCGAGATCGGTGCCCTCGCCCGCCGCTACGGCGCGCTGTACCTGCTCGATGCGACCCAGTCGGTCGGTCACCTGCCGGTGGACGTCGCCTCGATCGGATGCCACGCGATGGTCACCACGGGACGCAAGTTCCTGCGTGCCCCGCGGGGCACCGCCCTGGCCTACGTCGCCCGTGACTGGCTGCTCACCACCGAACCGACCGCCCCCGACGTGCGCGGCTCCCGCTGGCTCGGCGTGCAGGACTGGGACGTCGCCGAGACGGCGCGTCGTTTCGAGACCTGGGAGGCCGGCATCGCCGGTCGCCTGGGCTTGGGCGTCGCGCTCGAGGAGGCCAACGCGCGCGGCATGGCCGACACCGCCGCCTGGTTGACCGCCGCCGGCGCCGACCTGCGCGCGGCCCTCGGCACCGTCCCCGGCGTGGAGATCGCCGACCCCGACGGCGCGGACTCGGCGATCGTGACGTTCCTCATCGACGGTGTCTCGGCGGTGCACGCCGCCGGCCGCCTCGCGGAGCGCCAGGTGCGCGTCGTGTCGGTGCCGGCCACGCATGGACAATGGGATCTCGGGGACCGCGACATCACCTCGGTGGTGCGCGCGTCGCCGCACGTGTACAACGATGCGGACGACATCGCCGCGCTGATCGACGGCGTCGCCCAGATCGCCAAGGAAGCTCAGAACGACAGAGAGGGAGCGCCTCGATGACCGCCCGCGATGCCGATGTGGTCGTCGTCGGCCTCGGCATCCACGGGCGCGCGGCCGTCGCGAGCCTGGCCCGTCGCGGCGTCGACGTGATCGGCATCGATCGGTTCTCCGCCGTCCACTCGCGAGGCTCCTCTCATGGGCGCACGCGCATGATCCGCCGCGCCTACCCGAATCCGGTGTGGAACGGGCTCGTCGCGCGCGCCCATGAGGGGTGGCGTGAGCTGGAGGAGGAGAGCGGCACCACCCTCGTTCATCGCACCGGCGGGCTGTACGCCCACCGTGGCGCCGCCCAGCTGCAGGGGCCCGACTGTCGCGTCGTCGACGACCCCGCCGAGATGGCGGCTCTCATGCCCGGCTTCGCCGTGCCCGAGGGCTACCGCGCCGTGTACGACCCGTCGGCCGGTGTGGTCGAGGCCGCCGATGCTCTCGCCGCGTTGCAGCGGAGCGCGACCGACCACGGCGCGGACCTGCGCTGGGACGTCCGCGTCGACGGGTGGGAGCGCGTGCCCGGAGGGGTGATCGTCCGCACGGATGCCGGAGACCTGCGCGCCCGGCGGGTGGTGGTCGCCGGCGGCAGCTGGATGGGCTCGCTCGTGCCCGCCCTCGCGCCCCTCCTGGAGGTGTGGCGCATCCTCACCCTCACCGTCGCCGCCGGTCAGAGCGTCGGCGAGCCGCCATCGCTGGGCGCGTTCTCGGTCGACCGTGACGAAGGATTGGTGTTCGGCATCCCCGATGCGGCCGGCAACGGCGTGAAGCTCGGGGTGGATGCCGGAGAGGTCTGGGACCCCGAGACGCCCGTGACCCCTCCCACCGCCGACGAGACGGAACAGCTGCGGGGCCTCCTGGCCCGGTACGTTCCGGGGCTCGACACCGCTCCGGTGGAGCTCGCCGCCTGCCTGTACACGATGACCGCCGACAAGCGCTTCATCATCGGCACCCTCGCGGCAGCCCCGGAGGTCGTGGTGGCCTCGGCCTGCTCGGGCCACGGTTTCAAGTTCGGTCCAGCCATCGGTGAGGCCCTCGCCGACCTGGCCACCGGCGCCGCGCGCCCCGACCTCGACTTCATCTCCACCGAACGACGGGAGCTCTGAGATGGCCATCGCCCTCGCCGCACCGCACCCCGAGGCCATCGCCGCCGGGGAGCGTGCCGCCGCCGCAGGCGGCACCGCGGTGGATGCCGCGCTCGCCGCCGCCGTCATGCTCACCGTCGTCTACCCGCACCAGTGCGCGCTCGGCGGCGACCTCATCGCGCTCGTCCGTTCGCCCGAGGGGGAGACCACGGCGGTGGTGGCCGCCGGAACGGCACCGGCCGCGATCGCCGAGGTCGCCGGCACCTGGAACGAGGTTCCGCGTCAGGGCGCGGGTTCGGTGACGGTACCGGGCATGGTGGCCGGCTGGCGCGCGATCGCCGCGCGCGGTGCGCGGCTCGGCCTCGCTCCTGCCTTCGCCGACGCGGCCGCCGTGGCCGAGGCCGGATTCCCGGTCAGCGCCGGTCTGGCGCGGGCACTGATCTCGCGCGCCGACGCCGTACAGGCCGACGCCGGGATGCGCTCGGTGTTCACCCGCGACGGCGCCGCACTGAGCGAAGGGGAGATCCTCGCCCAGCCCGCCCTGGCCGAGACCCTCCGCACCCTCTCCGTCGACCCCGACGACTTCTACCGCGGCGGCATCGCCCGCGCTCTGGTCGCCTCGCTGCAGGGCGCGGGGGGAACCCACACTCTCGATGACTTCGCCGGCTACGTGCCGGAGGTCGGTGATGCCGTGTCACGGACGGTCGGCGACCAGACGTGGCACGTCGCGCGGCCGCCCTCGGTCGGTCCCGTGCTGATCGGCGTCGTCGCCGCCGCGGCGGCAGTGCCCGGCGGGGACGAGCGCTCCGCTGAGCGGGTCTCGGCGGCCGTGCGCGGCGTGCGCGCCCGGGCCGCGGTGCTCGGCGATCCGCGGGCGCGACCGGTCGACCTCGAGTCGCTCCTCCGCCTCGACGACGACGCCCCCGCGCCGGCCTTCTCCGAGCCGAGGCCCCTCGGCGACACCGCCGCCGTCACCGCGATCGACGACGACGGCTGGGGCGTGACGATCGTCCAGAGCGTCTACCAGACCTTCGGCGCCGGACTGCTGGATGCCCGCACCGGCATCGTGTTCCACAACCGCGGCAGTGCCTTCAGCATCGATCCGGGCTCGCCGGCGGCCATCGGCCCCGGCGTCCGCCCGCCCCACACCCTCTCGCCGGCGATCGTCGATGCACCCGGAGTGACGGTGATCGCCGGATGCCAGGGCGGCCGCGCCCAGGCGTGGATCCTCGCGCAGGTGCTTCCCGATGCCGCGCAGGAGACGCAGGACCTCGACGAGATCCTCGCCCGTCCGCGCTGGGTGGTCGGCGATCGCGACCTCGGCCAGCCCGAGCTGAGCCTGGTGGCCGAGCCCGGCGTCGAGGCCGCTGCCGTGGCCAGCGCCGAGCGGCTGGGCCTTCCGATCGTGCGCTTTGCCGGACGGGCCGATGAGGCCGGTCATGTGCAGGTCGTGCGCCGCGCCCAGGGGCGGCTGTCTGCGGCCAGCGACCCCCGTGCCGACGGCACCGGCATCGTCGTGGCCACCCCCGCCTCCGCGCCCGTCCCCGATGGGCCTCCGGCATGACACCGTCGTCAGCCGTGGCCGGGCCCACCGACTTCACCCGAACCGCAACAGAGGAGACACGCATGTACGCTGCCAGGCACTGGACAGACCCGCTCACCCCGGGCGAGATCGCCGAGGTCACCGAGCTGGTGCGCGCCGACGAGCGGATCGGATCCCACCCCCGGTTCTGGGGAATGGCCGTCGAGGAGTCGCTGGCTCGGTCTCTGGCTGACGGGCAGGGGCGACCGGTGCGCACGGTGGTCATGAACCCCGACGAACACGCCGCGTGGGAGATCACCGCGTGGACCAGCGGCACCGACCGCGCCGCCTCGCTGGTGTCGTGGTCGCCCGTCGACGCCAAGCGCCCCGGAGTGTCGTCCGACGAAGCGCGCATGGTCGCGCAGGCCGCCCGCAACCACCCGCTGCTGAAGGAGGCCCTGGCCAAGCGGGGGATCACCGACACCTCGCTCGTGTGGGTCGACCCCGAGTCGATGACCGGCTTCGAGCCGGAGGGCTACGAGGACCGCCGCCTGTCGTGGGGGTCGGTCTGGCACCGCGAGAGCGCGGACGACAACGGCTACGCACGTCCGGTCGCCGGCCTCGTGCCGATCCTCGATCTCGAGACACTCGACATCATCGAGCTCGAAGACCACGGCGTCATCCCGCTGACGACCGAGGGCGGCAACTACCGTTCGGGTACGTGGGGACCCGACCGCGAGGTCGCCCCGCTGGAGATCACCCAGCCGAGCGGGCCCGGTTTCCAGGTCGACGGGCACCTCGTCACGTGGCAGAACTGGTCGTTCCGCATCGGGTTCACGCACCGCGAGGGGCTCATCCTCCACGACATCGCCTACCGCGACGGCGACACCGTGCGTCCGATCCTCCGCCGGGCCTCGATCAACGAGATGTACGTGCCGTACCTCGACTCCGACCCGACGGCGTACCGCAAGAACTTCTTCGACTGGGGCGAGTACGGCGCCGGTCCCCTCACGGCCTCCCTCGAGCTCGGCTGCGACTGCCTCGGCGAGATCCACTACTTCGACGCCCACGTGCTCGACGGCCACGGCCAGACCAAGACGATCACCAACGGCGTGTGCTTGCACGAGGAGGACCACTCCATCCTCTGGAAGCACGTCAACACCCGCACCGGGGAGGCCGATGTGCGCCGCTCACGGCGGCTCGTGATCTCGTTCTTCGCCACCGTCGCCAACTACGACTACGGCTTCTACTGGTCGCTGTACCAGGACGGCAACATCGAGCTCGAGGTCAAGCTCACCGGCATCCTGTCGGTGTCGGGCATCGACGACGGGCAGATGCCGCGATTCGGGCGGATGGTGAGCCCCAACGTGCAGGCGCCCACCCACCAGCACTACTTCGCGGTGCGGCTGGACACCGAGGTGGACGGCCCACTGAACCGCCTCGTGGAGGTGCAGGCCGAGATCGAGGAGGACGACGAGCTCAACCCCTACGGCAACGCCGTGAAGATGGTCGCGCACACGATCTCGTCCGAGAAGGATGCCGCGCGCACCGCCGACTCCTCACGCGCACGGCACTGGCGCATCGAGAGCACCGAGAAGACGAACCGCTTCGGTGAATCGACGTCGTACCGGCTGAGCCTGCCCAACACCACCCGCCTGTTCGCCAAGCCCGGCAGCGTCGTGGAGCGCAAGGCCCCGTTCGTCGCCAAGCACCTGTGGGCCACCGCCTACGATCCCGCCGAGCGTTTCATCGCCGGTGAGTACCCGAACCAGGCCCCGCTGTCGGCGGAGGGGATCACCGCGTGGCAGGAGGCAGATCGCCCCCTCGACGGTGCCGAGCTGGTGGTCTGGCCGATCGTCGGGGTGCACCACTACCCGAAGCCGGAGGAGTGGCCCATCATGCCCGTCCACCGCATCGGACTGCGCCTGGAGCCGGACGGGTTCTTCACGCGCAACCCTTCGCTGGACCTGCCGCCCTCCGCGTCGAGCGCCAGCTGTCACGGCCCGTCCGCAGGCTCGGCCTCCCCGCACCACGATCACCACGGTCACCACGACCACGGTCACGATCACCACGGTCACGATCACCACGGTCACGATCACCACGGTCACGATCACCACTGACGCGATCGTCGCTGATGGGGGAGATCCTGCACGCGGGGGCGCTGGTGGCCACCGCGCTGAGCACCTGCTGCGTCGCCGCGTCACGGCGCCCGCGCGTGCGGGATCTCGCTCTGGCCGTGGTGATGCTGGCGGCGATGGTCGACATCGTCGTGGGCACACACCTGCTCGCGCCGATCTGGTGGGCCGCGGCGCTCCTGGCGGTGTCGCTCGGAGTCGTCGCCGGACCACGCCTTCCCGCCGGTGACGGATCCCTCCGCTCGGCGCGCGCGATGGATGCCCTCGGCGGGGTGCTCATGGCGGCGCTGCTGGTGCTGATGTCCGCGCCCGCCGGCGAGACGGCAGCGCGTGGGGCGCCCTCCGCCTCCGCTGCGTTCACCGCTCACGCCACTCACGGCGGCGCAACACCGGTCGCGCTGCTGGTGGTGACCGCTGCGCTCGCCTTCGGCCTCGTGGCGGTCGGCATGGGCGCGGCCATGCGGATGCCGGCGCGCGGCCGATGGCGTCATCGACTGCGCCGGACAGCGCCCATCTCGATGGGGCTGTCCGTGGCGCTCATGGCCGCAGTGTTCGTGGTCTGAGCCCGCGTCCCCGCAGGCTCAGACGGTGAGAGGCAGGCTCAGCCGGTGAAGACCGTGGACGAGCGCCGTTCGTACCAGCGCGCGAGCTGCTCGCCGGCCTTGATGACGTGTTCGCGCATCTCCGCGCGGGCGGCCTCGGCGTCGCCGCGTTCGAGGGCGTCGAGGATGCGGGTGTGTTCGTGGAAGTTCTCGTCGCGGTGGCGGCTGTCGTTCACGAGCAGCTGAGCCGACACGTTGCGCGGGAAGGTCTCGTTGATCTCTTCGATGGAGCGGGCGAGGCGGGAGTTGCCCGACAGTTCGGCGATCGTGCTGTGGAACACGTCGTTCTCGCGGCGGCTGTCGACGGCGGCGGTGCTCGCTGCGTCGCGTTCGGCGATCGACCGGTCGTACATGGCCTGGTTGGCCTCGCGGAGGCGCTGCAGGTCCTCGCGGGAGGCATTGCTCACCGACAACACGGCAGCGAGCGCTTCGAGTTCGGCGCGCACGGCGTAGGCCTCGCGTACTTCCCAGGGGGAAGGCACGCGCACGACCGCGCCGCGGTTGGGGACGACGTCGATGAGTCCGCTGGTCTGCAGTTGGCGCAGGGCCTCACGCACCGGGGTGCGGCTGACGCCGAAGTCGCTGGCCAGCTCTGCCTGGCGCAGCTGGGCGCCGATGGGGATTTCGCCCGACATGATCCGTGCCCGGATCTGGGCCGCGATTCCGTCCACGAGTGCGTGGCCCGACATCTCGGAAACGGGCGTGTCTTCCTCTGCCATGAGATTCCCCTCTCGGCGACAGACCGTCGTCGATTCGTTGGGAACCGTAGCAGACAGGGCGGGAATGGCGGGTCCCGGCGCGCATACTATGTCCACAATTCATCCATATTGGATCCACAAACCCTGTGTTAGGATCCAACTATGGTGACGGCAGAGGAAGCCCCGGAACGCCCCGTGCGGGTGCGGTCGATGACGTGGGAAGCCGATGGAGTGCTCGCGGTCGAACTCGACGCCGTCGAGGGAGAGCTCGCGGGGTGGGCTCCGGGCGCGCACATCGACCTGGTGCTGCCCGAGGCGCCGGTGCGCCAGTACTCACTGACCGGCCGGCCCGGATCGTCCCGCTATCGCATCGCCGTGCTCCGCGAGGAGCACAGCCGCGGCGGGTCCAAAGCGGTGCACGAGCGCCTGCGCCCCGGTCAGGTCATCTCGATGCGTGGGCCGCGCAACCACTTCGCCCTCCAGCCCGCCGAGCGCTACCTCTTCGTCGCCGGAGGAATCGGCATCACTCCGCTCGTTCCCATGCTCCACGAGGCCGAGCGGGCGGGGGTTCCCTGGCGCCTGGTCTACCTCGGCGCGAGCCGCGCGCGGATGCCGTTCCTCGACGAGGTGCAGGAGATCGGCGGCGGCACCGTCACCGTCGTCGCGCGCGACGAGTCCCCTCGCGCCGACCTGGCGGCGATCGTCGCGGAGGAGCCCGCGGCGGCGGTCTACGCCTGCGGGCCGGAGCGGATGCTGGCGCAGTTGCAGGAGGTGCTGTCGGGCGAGCAGGACAGGCTCCGGCTGGAGTACTTCGCTGCCCCCGAGGTGGAGTACGCGCCCGGTGGTGCGTTCCTGATCCGGCTGGCTCGCACGGGCGCGGAGCTTCCCGTCGAGCCCGACCAGTCGGTGCTCGAGGTGATGCGCGGTGCGGGGGTCGATGTGCTCACCGACTGCGAGGAGGGGATCTGCGGAAGCTGCGAGACCCACGTGCTGGAGGGTGAAGTCGAACACCGCGACTTCGTGCTCACCACGCAGGAGCGCGAGCGCAACGACTGCATGATGGTGTGCGTTTCGCGGGCCGCGTGCCCGCTGCTCGTGCTCGACGCCTGACATCGACGTCAGGCTGTGGATACAATAATGACAAGATCGGATACCGAAGGGTAAGTCACGATGCTCAAACAGGAAGACAACGACAAGATCACGCAGTCGGGTCCGGGCACCCCCCTGGGTAACCTGTTGCGCTCGTACTGGCAGCCGGTCGCCCTCGTCTCGGAGATGCCGGGGGAGCGCCCGGTGAAGGCCGTGCGCATCATGAGCGAAGACCTCGTGCTGTTCAAGAAGCGTGAGGGGTGGGGGCTCATCAGCCGCTACTGCGCGCACCGGGGCGTCGACCTGTCGTTCGGGCGGCTCGAGGAAGACGGCATCCGCTGCCTTTACCACGGATGGCTCTACGACGGGCAGGGGCGCTGCGTCGAGCAGCCCGCCGAACCCGATCACAGCCAGTTCCTCGGCAAGATCCGCATCTCGAACTACCCGTGCGTCGAGAAGAACGGGCTCATCTTCGCCTACATGGGTGCCGGCGACCCGCCGCCGTTCCCGCACTACGACTGCTTCGTCGCGCCCGACGAGTACACGTTCGCCTTCAAGGGACTGTGGGAGTGCAACTGGCTGCAGGGCTTGGAGGGCGGCATCGACCCCAGCCACGTGTCGTTCCTGCACCGCTTCATCCAGGAAGACCCGCGCGACATGTACGGCCAGCAGTTCGCCGAAGAGGTCGAGGGCACCGGCAAGAAGCTCTCCATGCTCGTCGGCGAGAGCTACCGCCCCGACATCGAGGTGGAGAGCGCCGAGCACGGGCTCCGCGTCTACGCGCTGCGTCAGCTCACCGAAGACATCAAGCACGTGCGCGTGACGAACCTCCTGTTCCCGAACGCCTTCGTCGTGCCCTTCGGCAACACCAAGGTGTTCACGCAGTGGCACGTGCCCATCGACGACCACAACCACTACTGGTTCATGATCTGGTACGACTTCGCGGAGACCACCGACAAGGAGACCCTGCTGCAGCAGCGCCTCGAAGGGGTGACGCTGCCCGACTACCGTCCGGTGCGCAACCGCAGCAACAACTGGGGCTTCGACCCGCAGGAGCAGAAGGAGCTCACCTACACGGGCATGGGGCTCGACATCAACGTCCACGATCAGTGGGCCGTCGAGAGCATGGGGCCGATCCAAGACCGCACCGTGGAGCGCCTGGGCGTCTCCGACCGTGCCGTCACCGCCAATCGCCGCATGCTGCTGCGGGCGATCGACGCCTTCGCCGCCGGCGGACAGACCCCCGCGCACCCCGTGAGCGAAGCCGACGCGGCCGCGCTGACCGGTCCGATCGCGATGGACACGATCGCGGCGAACGACGCCTGGCAGGAGAGGTGGGTCCAGCGCGAGCAGGAGCGCCGCGCCGCCTCGCCGTGGGCGGGTCGCAGCGAGAACGTCGAGGCGGCCGTCGATGCGTGAGCGCAATGTGGACGAGCGCCCCGTCGCCGAGAGCGGCGGCGGGATCTCGGCGCGGCCGATGCTGGCGAAGGACCGTGAGGGATTCATCGAACGTCACGGGCTGTGGGGCGAGGCGCAGTACGCGGCCGCCGGTCAGATGCGACGCGTGGTGGATGAGCTCGGCATCGAGATGGTGCGCTTCTCGTTCGTCGACCAGCACGGGGTGCTGCGCGGCAAGACGATCGCGCGCGGCGGTGTGGCCGCCGCCATGCGCTCCGGCGTCACCGCGCCCAGCTCGCTGCTGCTGAAGGACACCTCCGGTCAGTCGGTGTTCTCGGTGTTCGCCGCCGACACCGGCGTGGGCCTGGCCGGCTTCAGCGGCGCCGGCGACATCGTCATGGTGCCCGACCCCGCCACCTTCCGCGTGCTGCCGTGGGCACCCAAGACCGGCTGGATCCTGTGCGACGTGCACTTCCCCGACGGATCTCCCGTGCCCCTGTGCACCCGCACGATCCTCCGCAACGAGCTGACCACCCTCGCCTCGCGCGGCTACGGTCTGACCGTCGGTGCGGAGCTCGAGTTCCACGTCTACCGCACCGACGACGTCGCCCTCGCCGAGGAGAACATCGGCTCACCGGGACGCCCGGGCCTCGCACGTCACGCGGGCCCGACCACGCGCGGATCGCAGCTGCTCTACGAAGAGGGTCTCGACCGCATGCAGCCGCTCGTGGATGCGCTCTACCGCGGGCTCACCCTGCTCGACCTGCCGCTGCGGTCGCTGGAGATCGAGTTCGGCCCCAGCCAGTTCGAGCTGACGATGGAGGCGGGCTCGGCCCGTGAGACGGCCGACGCGATCGTGCTGTGCCGCAGCGCCGTGCGCCGCATCGCCGCCGGCCTCGGCTACCACGCCACCTTCATGTCGCGGCCGCAGGGTGCCGAGGGGGCCTCCACCGGGTGGCACCTGCACCAGTCGCTCACCGACGCGTCCGGGTCGAACGTGTTCCTCCCGGATGCCGCGGGCTCGGCGCTCTCGCTCGTCGGATCGTCGTACCTCGCCGGCATCCTGGAGCATGCTCCCGCGGCGGCCGCGTTCACGACCCCGACCGTCAACGGCTACAAGCGCTACCAGCCGAACTCGCTCGCCCCCGACCGCATCGCGTGGGGGATCGACAACAAGGGCGCCATGGTGCGTGCCGTGGGCGGCTACGGCGACCCGGCCACGCGACTGGAGAACCGGTCGGGGGAGCCCGCCGCCAACCCGTACCTCTACATCGCGTCGCAGCTGATCAGCGGGATGGACGGGATCGACCGCGGCCTGCTGCCGCCCGCTCCCACCAACGACCCCTACAACGTCGATGCCCCGGCGCTCCCGTCCTCGCTCGGCGCCGCCGTCGACGCGCTCCAGGCCGACGCCGCGTTCCGCTCCGCGCTGGGCGATGTCGTGGTGGACTGGTTCGCAGCGATCAAGCGGGCCGAGTTCGCCCGCTATCTCCGCCACGTCTCCGACTGGGAGCAGCGCGAGTACTTCGACATCTTCTGAGACACCCGAGAGCGAGCATCATGAGCATCCGATCCACCGTTGCTGCCCTGCCGTCGTACGAGCCCTTCTTCCTCGCGGGCACGTGGGTGGATGCCGGCGACCGACAGCTGCACACCGTCACCGATCCGGCGACCGGCGAAGACCTGACCACTGTCGCCCAGCCCACCACCGCCGACATCGACGCCGCCGTGGCCGCCGCCGCGCAGGCGCACGCCGACAAGCGGTGGCGGGGGCTGGCGCCGCTGGAGCGCTCCCGCATCCTCAACCGCGTCGCCGACCTCATCGAGGAGCAGCTCGAAGAGATCGCGGTGCTCGAGACGCGCGACAACGGCAAGCCGATCGAGCGCTCCCGCGCCGACGTCGGCAACGCGGCCCGCACGTTCCGCCACTTCGCCGGCGCGCCCTCGCGCATCGGCGGCAGCGTGATCCCGATCGACGGCGGCGCCCACCACGTGTACACGACGATGGAGCCGGTGGGTCCGGTCGCGATCATCCTGCCGTGGAACTTCCCGTTCATGACGGCATCGTTCAAGATCGCGCCCGCGCTCGCCGCCGGATGCCCGATCGTGGCCAAGCCCGCCTCGTACACCCCGCTGTCGATCCTGCGGATGGCGCGCATCCTGCAGGAGGCGGGCGTGCCCGACGGCGTGGTGAGCGTGCTCACCGGCGACCGCCGGGTGGGCGCCGCCCTCACCGAGCACCCGGGCATCGCGAAGGTCACTTTCACCGGCTCGACCGAGGTGGGCCGCACCGTCGCCCACGCCGCCGCCGAGGACTTCAAGCGGGTGACGCTGGAGCTCGGCGGCAAGAACCCCAACATCGTGTTCGAGGACGCCGATCTCGACGCCGCCGTGCTCACCGCGATGCGTGCGTCGTTCGGTCACTCGGGGCAGATGTGCACCGCCGGCAGCCGCCTGCTCGTGCAGCGCTCCATCCTCGCCGAGATGAACGAGCGCATGGCTGCGGCCGTCCGGAAGGTGCCCGTCGGCGACGGCCTCGACGGCGGCATCACCGTGGGCCCGGTCGTCTCCGCGCAGCAGCGCGACAGCATCCTGGGCTACATCCGCCAGGGCGTCGAGGAGGGGGCCACACTCGTTGCCGGTGGCGGCACGCGCGAGCCCGGCTTCTACGTCGAGCCGACGCTGTTCACCGACGTCACGAACGACATGACCATCGCCCGCGAGGAGATCTTCGGGCCGGTCGTGGGCATCATCCCGTTCGATGACGAGGCCGATGCCGTGCGCATCGCCAACGACACCCCTTATGGCCTGGCCGCCGGCGTCTGGACCCGGGATGTGGCCCGGGCACACCGGATGGCGCAGGCGCTGGAGGTGGGCACGGTGTGGGTCAACACCTACAACATCTTCGATCCCGCGCTCTCGTTCGGCGGAGTGGGGGTCTCCGGACTCGGCCGCGACCTCGGTGACGAGGGTCTGCGCGGCTTCCTCGAGCCCAAGAGCGTCGTGATCGCGATCCCGGAGGCCTGAGCGGTGAGCGAGACCGACACCGATCCTGCCCGTCTCGTCGGCAACACGGTGCTGATCGTCGTCGACATCCAGGGCGGCTCGGGGGAGCCCGCGGCGGCATCCGACGGCGGCGGCATCCCCATCGACCTCACCGGGCGTGCCGAACGAAAGCCGCGCGTGCGGCGTCTGATCGACCGGTGTCGCGAGACCGGAGTGCCCGTGGTCTGGATCCAAGAGGTGCACAAGCGCACCCTGATCGACATCGGCCGCGAGCTCGACGGCGCCGAGGGGCCGCACTGCCTGGAGGGCGACGACGCCACCGAGATCGCGTCGTGGCTCGACCCGCAGCCCGACGAGTTCGTCATCCGCAAACGCCGCTACTCGGCCTTCTTCGGCACGGAACTGGAGATCGTGCTGAAGGCCTACCGGGCCGAGACCGTCCTGCTCATCGGGGGCCTCACCGACGTCTGCATCCACTACACCGCCGTCGACGCCCACCAGCACGACTACCGGGTGCGGGTGCTCACCGACTGCATCACCGGCTCCACCCGACAGGCGCACGACAACGCGCTGGAGGCCATCCGCTACCTCCAGCGCGACGCGCTCGTGACCGCGGCCGACGTGCACGCCTCCCTCGATCTGCGAGACTCCGCCGCATGAGTGCACACGACGCGCCGACGATCTACGTGGCACCGATCGTCACGATGGATGCCGGTCTCCCCGAGGCCGAGGCGTTCGCCGTCGCCCACGGGCGCATCACCGCCGTCGGCAGCGTCGACGACGTGCGCCGCGCGGTGCGCGATCAGGTTCCGGGCGCCGTCGAGACCACCCTCGACGGCGTCGTGCTCCCGGGCCTCATCGATGCCCACATGCACATGCAGCGCGCCGGGCTGAAGGCGCTCGACTACCTCGACGACGGCGACGACGTCGATACCTACATCACCGCCATGCGCGACAGCTTCGACGACGACGGACCCGAGCATCCGCCGTTCGACGACCGCATCCGGGCGCTCGTGCGCGTCCAGCCGCTCCTGCACGCCCTCGGGTTCACCGGCGTGGTCGACCCGGCGGTCACCCCCGACGAGATGCGCGGCTACCAGGAGGCGCACCGGCGGGGGCTGCTGACCATGCGCACCGTCGCCATGCCCTTCCTCGACCTCGGCACCCCCGCCTTCCCCGATGTGGATGCCGTGATCGCCCACCTCGACGGCACCGGCGTCTCGACCGGGTTCGGCGACGACCTGCTGCGTCTGGGCCCCATCAAGGTGTACGCCGACGGCGAGGCGCTGAAGGGGCAGGCGCTCCTGGAGACGCCCTGGGACCACAGCGGCTACACCGGTCTGCAGCGCATCGACGACGAGGAGTTCATCCGGCTCGTCCGCTGGTGCGGCGAGCACGGCTGGGGAGTGGGAACCCACGCCGTCGGCGGCGGCGCGATCGCCCTGCTCGCCCGGGCGTACGCGGAGGCCGGCGACGCGGTCGCCGCCCGCCGGTTCCAGGCGATCCACGCCTACCTCGAACCCAGCGACGCCTCGATGCGCGAGCTCGCCGGCACCGGCACCATCGCCTCGCTCCAGCCCTCGATCATCTGGCACAACGGCTCCGGCCTGCGCGCCAAGCTCGGGGAGCGGGCGGAGCGCTCGCTCCCCACGCGCAGCTGGATCGACGCCGGCGCCGTGCTCGCGCTCGGCTCCGACGGACCCTACTTCGCCTTCGACCCCCGCCACCTCATGTGGCAGACCATCACTCGCCGCGTCGCGGGGGAGGAACGGCCGCTGAGCCTGGCCGAAGCCATCACGATCGACGAGGCGCTCGCCGGTTACACGACCGGAGCCGCCTATGCGAGTCTCGCCGAACACGACCGCGGCATGATCCGCGCCGGTATGCGCGCCGACTGGACCCTGTGGTCGGACGACCCCCGGCGCGTGGCCACCGACGACCTGCTCACCCTCCAGGTGCGTCGCACCGTGGTCGGCGGTCGCACCGTCTACGGAGGTTCTGCATGATCGACACCGTCCTCGGACAGGTCACCGTCGCCGAACTCGGCCCGGTGTCGACCAACGAGCATGTGCTCACCGACTCCCGCCACCTCCTGCGCCCCACCCGCGAGGGCGGCGCGCTCGAGGGACCCATCCGTCCCGAGATCCTCGGCGACCTGCGGTGGAGCTGGATGTCGTTGGCCGACAACCTCACCCTCGACGACGAGGACGACGCGGTCGCCGAACTGGCCGCTGCGCACGCCGCCGGCGTCGGGACGATCGTGGAGGCCACCTCCTGGGGGATGGGCCCGTCGCACCAGCGGCTCCCCGGCATCTCGCGGGCCAGCGGAGTGCACATCGTCGCCGCCTACGGCACCTACATCGACAAGACCCTCCCGGATGCCTGGCGCGATCTCAGTGAAGCCCAGCTCGAGGCGGCGTTCACGACCGCCCTCACAGACGCCATCCCCGGCACCGACTTCCGCGCGGGCCTGCTGGGCCTGCTCGGCACGAGCGCCGAGATCACCCCGGCCGAGGGGCGCGCCCTGCGTGCCGCCGCCCGCGCCGCCGCCGCCGCCGGCACCGCTGTGAGCATCCGGCTCGACGGCGCCGCGCGGAGGGGACCGGAGGTGGCCGGCATCCTCACCGCAGAAGGACTGCCCGCATCGCGCATCCTCTTCTGCAACATGGACAAGGTGCTCGACCCGGCCTATGTCGCGGACGTCAGCGCCACCGGCGCCGTCGTGGAGTTCGCCTTCGGCAGTGAGCACCAGTTCGCCGATCGCGCGCGGGATGCCACCGACACCGACCGCATCGACTTCCTGCTGCAGTTCCTCGCCGACCGCCCCGACGCCGCCGTGACCCTCACCTGCTCGGTGTGGACCAAGGGGCAGCTCGCCCGCCACGGCGGCATGGGATACGGGCACGTGGTGCGCCGGGTCGTGCCGGCGCTGCGCCGACTCGGCCTCGACGAGGAGCGCCTGCACGCGATGCTCGTGACCACCCCCGCCACGCTTCTGGACCGAACGGAGACCCCCTCGTGACTGACGCAGGAACCGCGACCGACACCCCCCTGCACTGGTGGAGCGCCCGGTCGCTCGCCGCCGGCATCCGCTCCCGCGACATCTCCGCCGAGGAGGTCATGCGCGCCCACCTCGCCCGCATCGAGGAGCACAACGGGAAAGTCGCCGCGATCGTGTCGATGATCCCGGAGTCCGCGGCGCTCGCGGCGGCGCGCGAGGCCGACCGTGCGGTGGCCCGAGGCGACGAGGTGGGCGTGCTGCACGGGCTTCCGACGGCCGTGAAAGACCTGCTCGACGTCGAGGGACTCCCCACCACGCACGGATCGGCGGTCTACGCCGATGCCGCACCGGCCGGTGCCGACGCGATGATGGTCGCCCGCATGCGGCGAAACGGGGCGATCGTCATCGGCAAGACGAACACGCCCGAAGGGGGCCTCGGCACCCTCACCTTCAGTGCGGTGCACGACGTGTGTCGCAACCCGTGGGACCTCTCCCGCCACGCGGGCGGATCCAGCGGCGGTGCGGCGGCCGCGCTCGCCGCCGGGATGCTGCCGATCGCCGACGGCTCCGACAGCGGCGGGAGCCTGCGCTACCCCGCCTCGTTCTGCAACATCGTGGGCGCGCGCCCCACCCCGGGACGGGTCGCCAGCGGCCGGCTCGGCAACGGTTGGACCGCCCACGGCGTGCTGGGTCCGATGGCGCGCACGAGCGACGACGCGGCCCTCTTCCTCGCCGGGATCGCCGGCCCCGATCCCATGGCGCCCATGTCGATCGCCGAAGACCCCGACCGTTTCGCCGACGTGACGGCATCCGATCCCGGTGCGATGCGCCTGGGGTGGAGCGCCGATGCGGCCGGAGTGCCGATCAGCGACGAGGTCGCCGCCGTGATGCGCGACGCCCGTGCCCGCCTCGCGGATGCCGGCTTCGACGTGGTCGACGTCGACCTTTCCGACGTGCTGGCCGACTCGGAGCGTGCGTGGGAGACGATCGAGATGTTCAACTTCTACGCGTCCTACCGCGCGGAGGCCGCGGCCCACGCCGAGCGGTTGCGTCCCGACCTCCTGCGCAACATCCGGCAGGGCGAGACGGTGACGGCGGCCGAGCTGGCCGATGCGCTGGCCGTGCGCACCGACGTGTACCGCAAGACCGAGCGACTGTTCATCGAGGCGGGGCTCGACGCAGTGATCACCCCCGGCACCCCCGTGGTGGCCCCGCCCGCGGAGGACGAGTGGGTGCACCGTGTCGGTGACGTCGAGTACGACCGCTATTTCCGCTGGCAGATGCTCGCCAACCGCATCACGGTCACCGCCCACCCCGTGGTCGTCACGCCCGCCGGCTTCAGCGGAGCTCTGCCGGTGGGCATGCAGGTCGTGGGGCGCAACCGGGGTGAGTTCGACCTGCTGTCGGTCACGTCCGGGATCGAGCGCTCCCTCGGGTTCGTGAACCGGCATCCCGAGCTCTAGTCCCTCTCACCCGGCGATCGGCGTCGCCTCGAAGCTGAGCCACAGCTCGAAGCAGTTGCGGCGCGACAGGCTGGTCACCCCGATCGACGCGCGCCCCACGGCGCCCGCCTCGGGTCCGAAGACCTCCAGGAACACGTCGGTGGCGGCGTTGGACACCTCGTTGAGGCGGTCGAACTCGGGCGTGCTCAGCACGAAGCACAGCGCGCGTGAGAGGCCGGCCACGTTGTCGAGCGACCCGACCGCGAGCCGGATCATGCCGAGCGTGTGCACGGCGGTCAGGCGCGCGGCCTCGCGGGCCTGCTCGAGGGTGATGTCGGCGCCGACGACGCCGGGATGCAGCTGGGCTCCGGCACGGTTCTCGGGCGTGATGCCGCTCAGCTCGACGAAGTCACCGGTGCGGTGGAAGGCCTTCAGTCCGCTGCCGTAGCGGCCGCCGTAGGGAGGATTGCGGTAGTCGGGGATCTCCATCCCCAGCGTCCGGGTCACCTCGCGGGCGCGATCTTCGGGTGTCGTCATCGCCGTTCTCCTCCGCCGTCGTCCGGGGCGCTCACTCACGACTCGTGTCTGTGTATTCCACCGGAAACACTCCCGAAATCTTTCGGATCCATTATACAATGATGTGGATCCACACGACGGATACGGCACGCAAGGGAGCGTCCAGTATGACCGTTCACCCACGGGAGACCCGGCTTTTCGCCCCGCCGCGCGCCGCACACACGCCCCGACGGGTGGTCTCGGCGCGCCCGTGTGTCGCCGGCCCGTACTCCGAGGTGCACGCAGGGCGCGGTCGATGAATGTAACCCAAAAGAAACACAATTGGATGCGTATGTCTGTACATTGGATCCACATCACCCGGTCGCCGACCGGTGGATGCCGCGCGGTCCGCCCGAACAGGACGCGCACAACCCGATACACCGCACCATCGCCATCACATACGTCACGAGCTGAAAGTCCTTGAGAGGAATGAGCATGTTCAGCAAGAAAGCCCTTGCCGCCACCGCCCTGGTCGCGGTCGCCGGCATCACCCTGGTCGGGTGCGCTCCCGGCGAGAGCCCCGATCCCACCGGCAGCGCTCCCGCCGGCACCGACACGATCAACCTGGAGACCTGGTACGCCCCGGCGACCTTCAACCCGGCGCTGGCGGCGGCCACCTCCGACCTGCAGAACGCTCGCCTCGGCTTCGACACCCTGCTGCGCGCCGGGGAAGACGGTCTCATCGGGGGCCTGGCCACCGACTGGGAAGCGGTCTCCTCGTCGGAGTACACGTTCACCCTCCGCGACGACGCCACATGCGCCGACGGCACCGCCATCACCCCGAGCATCGCTGCCGCGTCGTTCGAGTACCTCACCGGGCTCGAAGAGGCGGGGGCCGTCACCTGGAAGAACCAGGCCTTCGGATCGGGTGAGCCCACCTTCGAGGCAGACGACGATGCAGGCACCCTGACCGTGACCCTCAGCACGCCGTACTCGCAGTTGCTCGGCGGCATCTCGCAGCCGGGCCTGGGCATCATCTGCCCGGCGGGAATCGAGGACCCCGAGGGACTCGCGGCCGGAACGGTCGAGGGCGCGTTCTCGGGTCCCTACACCCTCACCGCTCAGCAGCCGGGAGCGAGCTTCACCTATACGCTCCGTGACGACTACGACGCCTGGCCCGCCTGGACCAGCGTCGAGGGGTCACCGGCGAAGACCATGAACTTCTCCGTGCAGCCCGACGGAAACACGAGCGCCAACCTGCTCGAGTCCGGCGGCATCGACGCGGCGCGCTTCTTCGACTCCAACGCGCTGCGCTTCGCCGAAGACGACGGCTACAGCACGGTGGAGTTCGCCAGCTCCGCCTACAACCTGGTGTTCAACCAGGCGCCCGGATCGGGATCGGTCTTCGAGGGCAACCAGGCTCTGCGCACCGCGGTCGCTCAGGCGATCGACCCGAACGGGTTCAACGAGGCGGGCCTGGACGGACTGGGTGTCGCGCAGTACACGGTCAACTCCGCCAGCTACCAGTGCGCGCTCGAAGAGCCCGCACTGCTGCAGAGCTACGACCCCGCTGCCGCAGCCGCCGAGCTGGAGGGCGTGACGATCCGTCTGCTCTTCATGAGCAACTGGGACCCGGCGGCCGACTACATCGCCGAGTCGCTGCGGGCCGCCGGCGCCACCGTCGAGGTGTCCGCTCCGGACCCCGCCGAGTGGACATCGACGATGCGCACCGAGCCCACGAAGTGGGACGTGGCCATCGCCGCGGAGAACGCCGGTTCCGGCCTCATCCACCTCTCGATCGCGCGCTACCTTGGAGCCACCTACCCCGACGGCGGCACCAACGTGGTCGGGGCCGACAACCCCGAGGGCGTCGGCTTCTTCACCGAAGCCATGGAGTCGGCCGACGCCGCCGAACAGTGCGCCGCCTTCGAGTCGGCTCAGCGCACGATCCTGGAGCGCGTGGACATGATGCCGCTGATCACCGACACCCACCGCTACGTGACGCGCGCGGGCTTTGCCGCCCACGTGTTCAACGGCTACTGGGACCCGACGGCGATGCGCATCACGGGCTGACCTTCCCGCCCAAGCCGGACCGGAACACAAAGGAGAAACGAGCATGAGCCTCCCCATCGTGAACCCGATGGATGCCGCTCCGGGAGAACCCGGTCCGGCAGCCGGTCCGGATGCGTCCGGCCAGGGAACGTCCGGCCAGGGAAGCGGCCCCCGTGCCGCGTCCCTGGCCGGCGCCTGGCGCAGGTTCCTCCTGCGCCGCACGGTCGGTCTCGCGATCAACGTCGCGCTGCTGATCTGCGTCACCTTCCTCATCGTCCAGCTCATCCCGGGCGACCCCGCCGTCGCGATCGCGGGCGAGAACGCCACTCTCGCCCAGGTCGAGATGGTGCGCACCCAGCTCGGGCTCGACCAGCCGCTGTGGGCACAGTTCGCCCAGTACATCGGCGGCGTGGTGCAGGGCGACTTCGGGGATTCCTTCCGGTTCCGCGTTCCGGCCCTCGATGTGGTGATGGCCGCGGTGCCCTACACGCTGAGCATCACCATCCCCGCCGTGCTCCTGCTCCTGTTCGTCGGCATCGCCGTCGGCATGGGAGTCGGCGTCGCCACCCGCGGCGACCGCCGCCGGCTGCTGGGAAACACCTTCAACGTCGTCACGGGCTTCATCTCCTCGGTGCCCGTCTACGTGCAGGCCACCGCGCTGGTGGTGATCTTCGCCGTGTGGCTGCGAGTGCTTCCCCCCGCGTTCTCGCCGGCGTACGGACTCGGGCAGGCCGCGATCCTCCCCGTGCTCTCCCTCACCCTCGGCGGAGCATGCTCGGTGGCGCGCGTGGTGCGCCGGGAGACCTCGGTCATCCTCGAACAGGACTACATGCGCACCGCTCGCGGATGGCGGCTCCCGGCCCTCGTGCTCTACGCGAAGCACATGCTGCCGAATCTGCTGACCACCGCCCTCACCCTCTCGGGCATCATCCTGACCGCCCTCCTCGGATCGGCCCTCATCACCGAGGCCGTGTTCGCCTGGCCGGGGCTGGGGGGTGTGATCGTGCAGGCGATCGCCATCGACAAGGACTATCCCGTGATCCGGGCCGCCGTCTTCGTGATCGGTCTGATCTCCCTGTTCATCACGCTCATCATCGACGTGATCCTCGGACTCATCGACCCGCGCACGTTGGGAGAAGACCGTGGCTGACACCGTATCGGTGCGCGTGGGAGCGCCGGGTCCCCGCGCCTTCGCCTGGAACGGCGGCCTGATCGCCGGCATCCTCATGCTCGCGGCCGTGGGCCTCGTGGCCCTGTTGGCGCCCGTGTTCCTCACCGACGCCGCGACCGGACTCGGCAGTGGCCCTCCCAACTCGCCCTCGACGCCCGAGAATCTGCTCGGCACCGACACGCTCGGCCGCGACATGCTCGCACGCACGCTGGTCGCCACGCGGGCCACCGTCGTGATGGCCGCCGCCGCCACGGCGCTGTCGGCCCTTGCCGGAATCGCGCTGGGTGTGGGGGTGTGGCTCGCCCCGCGACGCATCCGCGAACTGGGACTGCGCGCCATCGAGTTCGCGGTGAGCTACCCGACGATGCTCGTCGCCATCATCATCGCCGCCATCCTCGGTCAGGGTGTGGTGCAGGTGGTCATCGCGATCGCGGTCGCCAACATCGCCGGTTTCGCGCGCCTCACCGCCAACCTCGCTGCCAAGATCGCCTCGAGCGAGTACGTGCGCACCGCGCGTCTGATGGGGGTTCCGACCTCGCGCATCGCCGTGCGTCACGTGCTGCCGAACATGGCCGAGCCCACGCTCATCATGATCGCCGGCGCTTTCGCCGGCGCGCTCGTGGAGATCTCGGGCCTGTCTTTCCTCGGCCTCGGCGCACAGTCGCCGGCGTTCGACTGGGGCACGCTCCTCAACGACGGCCTCAGCAAGATCGCCGTCAACCCGATCGTCATCGTCGGCCCCGCCGTCGCGCTCACTTTCACGTCGCTGGCCGCGCTGCTGGTCGGAGACGGCCTCGCCGCGGCGGCGAACCCCCGCTCCAACAGCACCCAGGCGCGTCTCGTGCGCGCACCCGAATCGCCCTCGGGCGAGCCGGTCGCCGCCGATGCGGTGCTCATCGCCGAGGGAATCACGGTGCGCCACCAAGCCAGCGGAACCGAGCTGGTCTCGGACGTGTCGTTCACGATCCGCCGCGGCGAGGTGCTCGGCATCGTGGGGGAGTCGGGTTCGGGCAAATCGCTGACGGCATCGGTCGTGGCGCGCCTGCTCAGCGAGGGTCTCACGGCATCCGCTCGGCGTCTGGAGCTGGCGGGCACCGATCTGCTCGGGCGGGTGTCGGACCGCACGCTCGCCTCGCGCATCGGCCTCGTGTACCAAGACCCGGGCACCTCGCTCAACCCGGCTCTGCTGCTGGGCAGTCAGCTGAGCGACGTGCTGCGCCTGCGCCTGGGACACTCCCGTCGCAGTGCGGCCGCGAAGCTGCTCGCCGGGTTCCGTGACGTTCGCCTCACCGATCCGGAAGGTCGCCTGCGCCAGTACCCGCACCAGCTGTCGGGCGGAATGAAGCAGCGCGCGATGATCGCTTCGGCCATGAGCCCGCAGCCCGACCTGCTGATCGCGGACGAGCCGACCACCGCGTTGGATGTCACCGTGCAACGCGAGGTGCTCAGCGTGCTCAAGCGCATGAACGCCGAGTCGGGCACGGCTGTACTGTTCATCTCCCACGACCTGGGGGTCGTGCGGGCGTTGTGTGATCGCGTGCTCGTGCTCAAGGACGGGCGGATCGTGGAACGCATCGACGACACCGCGCATCTCACCGACGCCTCCGTGACGCACCCTTACACCAAGCAACTACTGGCGGCGACGCCCGTGGTCACGCTCCCCGAACGCGGCGAGAGCACGCGCGTCGAAAGTACCCGCGTCGAAAGTACCCGCGTCGAAAGTGCCCGCGTCGAAAGTGCCCGCGGAGAGAGCAAGGAGGTCGGCGTATGAGCGCACCCATGGTCGATGTGCGTGGTCTCGATGTCGACTTCGGCTCCACCCGTGTGCTCCATGGCGTCGACCTGTCGGTCGCGCGGGGCCGCACGGTCGGCATCGTCGGTGAGTCGGGGTCGGGAAAGTCGACGCTCGCGAAGGTTCTCGTGGGCGAGGTGAAGGCTGCCGGAGGGCACGTGAGTGTCGACGGCGACGACCTCACCCACCACCATCACGCGGTGCTGCGCCGCAACCGTCGGCGCACGCAGATGATCCCGCAGGATCCGTACTCGTCTCTCTCGCCGCGACGGACGATCGGCCAGACGCTCGCCGAGGCGATCGACCCGCGGCGGGTGCGTGTCTCGCGGCACGAGGACGAGATCGCCCTGTGGCTGGACCGGGTGGGCTTGCAGCCGGAGATGATGCACCGTTACCCGCACGAGTTCTCCGGCGGGCAGCGGCAGCGGATCGCGATCGCGCGCGGGCTCATCATCGGGCCCGAGGTGGTGATCGCCGACGAGATCACGTCCGCGCTCGATGTGTCGGTGCAGGCGCAGATCCTCGATCTGCTCGCCGAGATCAAAGAGTCGCTCGGCATCACGATCCTCTTCATCTCGCACAACCTCGCCGTCGTGCAGCGCGTGAGCGACGAGGTTGTGGTGCTCTACCAGGGCGTCGTCGTGGAGTCGGGGCCGGTCGAGCAGATCTACGCCGACCCGCAGCACTGGTACACCCGCAGGTTGCTCGATGCCGACCCCGGCTCGCCCGGGTTCAGCCTCGAGAGCTGAGGCACCGATGACGGCACGTGCCGCCCGTTTGCCGGTGACGCCGGCAGATGCCGGGACGACGATCTTCCGCGGGGCGACCCTGATCGACGGGGAGGGTGGCCCTCCCGTCGCGGACGCAGAGGTGGAGGTGCGCGCCGGGGTCATCCGCTACGCCGGCCCCCGGCGCAGCACTGCGGGCGACGCCGGTGAGGCGCGCGGCGATGTGCGGGTGCGCGAGCTGAAGGGGGCGTGGCTTCTGCCGGGCTTCGTCGATGTGCACGTGCATCTGGCGATGGTTCCGGCGCCCGCGGAGCGGCAGCGCGAATGGTTCGCTGAGGAGTCGGTGTTCGCCACGGCCGAGGCGTTGCGCGCCACGCTGGATGCGGGTGTGACGACGGCGCGCGATCTCGACGGGCTGACCCCCGGCTACCGGCGCGCGATCGAGGCGGGGATGGCGGTGGGGCCGCGTCTGCATGTGGCGGTGGCGATGCTGTCGCCCACCGGCGGGCACGCCGATCCGCACGCCCCGAATGGAAGCCTCCCGGGGTGGGCGGTGCGTCCGGGGATGCCCGAGCCGGGTCTGGTCGACACCGATGATGACATCGTGCGCGCGGTGCGACGGCTGCTGCGTATGGGTGCCGACGTGATCAAGGTGGCGGCATCCGGCGGGTCGGGTTCGCCGACCGACGACCCCGATGATGTGGGCATCACGGAGGATCAGGTGCGCCTCATCCGGCGCCTGGTGGACGAGAGGGGCGGGCGTCCCATCACCGCGCACGTACAGACCGATGCTTCTGCTCGGGCTGCGGTACGGGGCGGCGTCGACAGTATTGAGCACGGCTACGACCTCTCCGACGAGACGATCGACCTCATGCTCGAGCGCGGCACGGTGCTCGTGCCCACCCTCAGCGTGCTGATGCGTGAGATGCCGTCGACCCTCGACCCCGATCGGCGCCAGGCGCGTGAACGGATGCGTCGCCGCGGTCTGGACTCGGCGCGTCGTGCGATCGCTGCGGGGGTGCCGGTGGCGCTGGGAACCGATGCGGGCGTCGTGCCCCACGGCGCGAACCTTCGGGAGCTTGCGTGGCTCGTGGAAGCCGGGATGGATCCGCTGCGCGCGCTGCGGGCAGGGACGTTGACGGGCGCGAGGCTGCTCGGGCTCGACTCGCAGCTCGGTTCGGTCGTGCCGGGCAAGATCGCCGACCTGGTCGTCACCAGGGTGGATCCGCTCGCCGAGATCGGCGGACTCTGCCAGCCGGGGGCGATCGATCTGGTGGTTCAGTCCGGACGTGTCGTGACGGACCGAACCGGACCGATCGCCCCCTCCGGTCATTGAGCCCTCGAGCGCGCGCGAGTTGCGTTTCGTCTCGTCGCGCTGCGCTGCGTTGCGTTTCGTCTCGTCGCTGCGCTCCTCGCTCAACGACCGGTGGGACCTGGTCGTTGAGCGAGCGGAGCGAGTCGAAACGCGATGTGTGGGGAGCACCTTCCCGGTCGTTGAGCGAGCGGAGCGAGTCGAAACGCCGTGTCAGAACGGTGCCGGTGGCCCCGGTTCGGCTTCTGGTTCGGTGGTGAAGGTGAGGGTCCGTGCCGGCTGGTCGGGGTAGTTCCTCCCGGTGGGGCTGGTCCAATGCAACACCCCGTCGCCGGTCTGTCTCACCCGCCAGGCGGAGTGGTGTTTGAGGGTGTGGTGTCTGCGGCACAGGTGGGCGAGGTTGGTGATCTCGGTGGGTCCGTCGTGCTGTGCGGCGATGGTGTGGTCGATGTCGCATCTGCGGGTGGGTGTGCGGCATCCGGGGAACCGGCAGTGCTCATCCCGCACCCGCAGGGTTCGTTTGAGGTGGTCGGATGGCCGGTACCGGTCGACGGCGACCACCGTGCCGGTGACGGGGTGGGTGAGTACCCGGTCCCACCCGGTCGCGGTCCCGGCGAGCCGGAGGGCGGTGGCGGTGTCGATCGGGGCATGCCCGGTCAACTCCGCGGGGGTGGTGTCGTGACCGAGAGCGGTGAGCACCGGGACGGTGACCTGCACGTGCGCGACGATCGCATCCGCTTCCGGAAGCGACGCGTTCGACACTTCGGGGCTCGCGTGGCCGGTCAGGAGCAGGTCGGTGAACACGTCCGTGCGGATCTGCCCGACACTGCGGGCATCGGTGTTCTCCGTGTCTTCCCGGCGGGCGTTGATCTCGCGGCGCGCGTACTGGTCGAGGCGGTCGCGGATGCCGTGCGCGAGCGCAGCCGGGAGCGTCGCGATCAACTCCGCCATCCCGTCATCCAGATCCCGCACCCACACGTTCCGCACCGCGGCAGCCGCTGCATGCCGGGTTTCCAACGGCACCGGATGGAGGCGGTTCGCGAGCATCCGAGCGGCGGGCTTGAGCCGCCCCGGCGTCTCCCGGCGCGCGACCTCCAGCACCGCCTGCTCATACAACGCCCGGGCGTCGTCGTCCACGATCGGGAGCCCGGCACCGACGATCGCCGACACGTGCCCCCGGGAGATCTCACCTGCTTCCAGCGCCGCGAAGGTGGCGGGGAACGATCCGACGAGCACGAACGCATCCGACAACTGCCGGTGCACCGTGCGGTCTGACGCCCGCCACATCGCCCCGATCTGCGCCGCGAGGGACCGCAGCGGAATGTCACGGATCTCCGACGGGCCAGGGGCCGCGTCCTGAGCCTGGGCGAGATCGACCGCCGCGGCCAGCAGCGCGGTCTCTTCGGCATCCAACGCCGCACGCCGCCGGTGGGTCGACGCGAGGGCGTCCAGCAGCGATTCGACGTCGGTGCGAGCGTCGTCCGGGGTTGCCATCGCGGGGTGTGTCATGCCCTCTATTGTCCGCCGGGGGTCCGACATCGACGGCGGGAAAGGCCCGATCAACGGTGGTTCCTGTGGATAACCCCGCTGGGACCTCACCTGGGGAGGAGGTGGCGTTTGGGCTCGCTGCGCTCGCTCAACGACCGGGGGGTGCGGGATCCGTTCCGCTGGGGAGGAGGTGGCGTTTGGGCTCGCTGTGCTCGCTCAACGACCGGGGGGTGCGGGATCCGTTCCGCTGGGGAGGAGGTGGCGTTTCGGCTCGTTGTGCTCGCTCAACGACCGGAGGGGTGGACCTGGGGAGGGGGCGGCGTTTCGTCTCGCTGTGCTCGCTCAACGACCGGGGGGTGCCGCTGGGACGGGTGCGGCGAGGGATGCCAGGGCCGTCTCGATCAGCGCGGCCACCCGTTCCGGCGCAGCGTGCGGCGCGCTATGGCTCGTGCCCACTCCACTCACCAGGGCATGCGCTCGGAGGGCCATGGCACGCTGAGCGGAGGGCCGGATGTGCTTGTCCTGGGTGGCGACCAGGTACCAGCTCGGCAGCTCTCGCCAGGCGGGCGGTCCCGCGGGCGTGGTGAAGATGTCCTCCCGGATCGGTCGTCTCGTCGCTGCCGCCGCGAGGCGCGCCGCCTCGGGGACGTCCCACGAATGCAGCCTCCAGTCGTCGTCTCCGCCGCCGGGCATCGACAGCACGCCGTCCGGTCCGGCGGGAGCGGCTTCGTCGAAGACCTCGGCCCGCCCGTGCGTGTTCACAATGTCGTCGATGCTCTCCCCCTCGGCCGGTGCGAAGGCGGCCACGTAGACCAATCCGCGCGCCCGCGGGTGTCGTCCCGCATCGGTGATGACCGCGCCGCCGTAGGAATGGCCCACCAGCAGCACATCGGCACTGCTCGCATCCAGCACCGCTTCCAGATCGGCGACGGCTCGGCGGTGCGACTGCGAAAGATGGTCGAACAGCACCACATCGTGGCCCGCTTCGCTCAGCAGGGGCGCGACCAGCGACCAGGTGGCCGGCGAGCCGCCCGCCCCGTGCACGAGCACGACACTCAGGGATGACGACGCCATGGGAGATCCGCAGGCTCAGCGGGCCACGCGACTCAGGATGCCGTGAGGGTCTGCGCGGCGCGATCGACGAAGTCGCTGACCACTGCCGGAGCGGCCAGCGGCAGACTGTGGCTGCCGGCGAACTCCTCCACCGTGGCGCCCGCGCGGACGGCCATGTCGCGTTGGGCCTGCGGCTGCAGATGCTTATCGAGGCTCGCGACGAGGTACCAGGCCGGCCGGCTCGCCCATGCCGGCTCGCGCATCGGGCGGGTGAAGATGCCGTCCGCGCTCTCTCGGCGGCGCGCCCGTCGGGCGGCGGAGATCTCTTCGGGCACGTCCCACGACAGGGCGAGCCGGGACTCCTCGGTCTCGACGCCGATCCATTCGCCCTTCGGCCCGCGCGTCATGAAGCGCGACACCTCGGCCGGGTCGTACCGGGTGACGATCCCCTGAACGGTCTCACCGCGGTCGGGGGCGAAGGCGGCGATGTAGACGACGCCGCGCACGCGGTCGTGCATCCCGGCGCCGGTCACGATCGCGCCGCCGTAGGAGTGGCCCACCAACAGGGCGTCCTCGTTGACGGCGTCGATCAGAGCGTGGGTGGCGGCGATGTCGTCGTCGAGCGACTGGGAGAGGTGGTCGACGATCGACACGCGGTGCCCGGCATCCTCGAGAAGCGGGGCGACCAGATGCCAGTCGTAGTCGGAGCCTCCCATGCCGTGTACCAGCACGATGTGCATTCTGTTCTCCTCGGTCGTCGGGTCGGGATGTGGGGATCTCAGGACGGGAGGGGCAGGAGCACGGTGGGGGCGGGGGCGGCTTCGCGGCCCTCGAAGGGCACCGGCTGGCAGACCATCAGGTAGTCGCCGGGTTCGACCTCGGCGAGGTTGGCGTTCTCGAGGATGACGATGCCCGCGGTGCAGAGGATGACGTGGGTCGGCCACAGCTCGGTGTGGGCGGGCGCCTCCATCGTCATGTAGTCGTTGCCGGCGAACTTCACGCCGCGGTCGGCGAGCCACTGGGCGCCGGTGGGCCCGAGCCCTACCCACGTCTCCGACTTCTCGGGGCGTGTCAGGGCGTCGGTGGAGTTGCGGGTGCGGAAGAGCACCCGCTCGGCCCCCTGGGCCCCGGCCGCTTCGAGGTGCTCGGCGGTGATCTCCTCGTCGACATGGCGGAGGTCGAGCACCCGCACCGGGCCGACGACGCTGTCCAATGCGATCTGGTCGACGCTGGCGGCTCCGGGAACGAAGTGTGACGGGGCGTCGACATGGGTGCCGGTGTGGGCGCCGATCAGCCACCGCGACACATCGGAGGGGTACCCGTCGACGATCTGCTCGACCATTGCGTAGGTCGGGCGTCGTCCCCAGTGCAGCATTTCCCCGTGGATGGGGATGTTGATGTCGATGGCGTCCGTCACGGGTCCTCCAGAAGTGGATACGAAACTTGCCTAAGTGTATCCCAAGTCGACTGACTAGGGGAGCGGTGGGCGGGGCGGGCTCGGATCGAGGCGGGGTCGAGGGTTCGTATCGGGCGTGAACACGACGAGCACCGCGAGCGCCACCAGCTGGAGACCGGCTACCAGGAGGAAGGCCCACACCGAGGGCGCGACGGCCAGGATCCACCCCCCGAGCAGGGCGCCCGCGGCATAGCCCATGCTGGTGAAGCTCGAGAACATTCCGAGCCCGAGCGCTCGGTTGCGTGAGCGCAGTCCTCGTGTGGCGAGCATGGTGAGCGACGGATACAAGGGCGAGAATCCGATGCCCATCAGCACCGCTCCCGCCGCGGCGACGGCGAACGAGGGCGCGAGTGCGATGGTGGTAAGCCCCGCGCAGAGGAAGACGAGCGAGATGCTCGCCGCCCGCAGCGGTCCGAGCCTGTCGGGCATGCGCGCCAGCAGGAGGCGCGCCACGATCGCGCTTCCGGCGAACACGCCGAACACGGAGGCGGCACCCCCGGCACCCTCGGCCGGCACCCCGGCGGCGCCCAGATGCACGATGAGGAAGGCGAGCATCAGGCCCTCGCCGCACCAGGCGATGGCCACCGCCACTCCGGGCACCCACACGGCCCGCAGCACTTCAGCGAGCGAGCGCACCCCGCGGACGGGCGCCGTGGGGATCGGCGAGGTGACCGCCGTCACCGGCGACGGCGGCGGGGTGACCCAGAAGAGCAGCAGGATGCCGAGTTCCAGCGCCGCGCAGACCGCGAACACGGTCCAGGGGGCTGCCAGGGCCATCACCGCGGTCGCGATCTGCGGGCCGGCCGCGAGGCCGATCCATACGCTCAGCCCGTAGATGCTGAGTGCCTTGCCGCGCTGGTCCGCGGGGGTGAGGCTGACCATCCAGGTGAGCATGAGCGCGAGGGCGGCGGCGTTGCCGAGGCCGAAGAGCACGCGAGCCACCATGGCGGCGGCGAGTTGCCCGCCCGTCCACAGCTGGGGCACGAGCGCCATCAGCACCAGCGACGCCGACGACAGCGCGATGCCGCAGGCGGCCACGCGCCGGTATCCCCACCGGTCGGCCAGCGATCCGCCCAGCGGCATGGCCACGATCGAGGTCAGCGCGGAAAGGGAGACCAGCAGCCCTGAAAGCTGCGATCCGCCGTCGAAGGTCTCGGCGACGAAGGCGGGGATCGTGGGGGTCGAGGCGGAGTTGGAGATGCCCCCGAGGATCGACACACTGAACATGACCCAGAACGGCAGCGTCCTCGTGATGTCGCGCGAGGTCATGGCATCCGTCCGTCCTGGGCGTCCTTCACGGTTTCCCTTCGTCCATGAAGAATGTATCCTATGATTGCAAAAGTGGATCCATAATGAATGGGTCGGGAAGGCGACGACATGATCATCGATGCGTACAACACCACCCAGGACGTGCGGGGACGCTCCGACTACCTCACCGGTGCCCGGCCCGGTGAGGAGCCGCCGGCCTACACGCCGTTCGACCCCGATCGCATCCTCACCCGCATGGATGCCGCCGGCGTCGACATGGCGATGGTCTGCTCGCTCGCGCAGCGCATCGAGAACGACTTCATCATCGGCCTGCAGGACGCCTACCCCGAGCGCTTCATCGGCTTCGGGCAGGTGATGCCGCAAGCAGACGACGCGCTCGACGAGATCCGCCGAATGAACGAGGCCGGCATCCGAGGGCTCAAGCTCCACCCCAGCATGCACGGGTACCACGTCGCCGACCACGGCCTGCTCGATCCCGTGTTCCGCTTGTGTGGCGAGCTCGGGATGACGATCATCATCAACGCACTCGACGACGCGTTCTGCGCCCCCTTCGCCATCGAGGAGATCGCCAAAGACCACCCCGACGTGCCCACGATCATCGCCCACATGGGCGCGGTCTGGAACGTGCCGGAAGCGATCATCGTGGCTGAGCGTCGCGAGAACGTGTACCTCGAGACGTCCGCGACCCTCATGGCCGACGTCAAGCGCGCCTACGCCCGCCTCGGCGGCGAGAAGATCCTCATGGGCACCGAATGGCCGGGTTCGGATTTCGACCTGGAGCGCCTCAAGATCTCCAAGGCCATCACGGACGCCGCCGATCGTGCGCTGGTCGAGGGTGGAAACTACGCCCGCATCCTGCGCATCGGGAGCTGACGTGACCGAACGTGCGGCGCGTCCCCTCGCGCGCCGCACGCCAGAGATGGACGACGCGGACGCCGAACTGCTGGCGGCGGCAACCGCCCTGCTCGACCGGGTCTACGTGCCCGGCCGCCACGAGGTGGTCGCCGCGATGCGCACCGCCGACGGGGCGGTGCACCTGGGCGTCCACGTCGACGGCTCGGCGCGCCGCAGCAGCGTCTGTGCCGAAGGTGTGGCGGCCGGGCTCGTGATCGCTCACGGCGCCGAAGCCTCCGGCACCAGCGAGGTGACCTCGGTGCTGAGCGTGCTGCGACGCGTCGAGGGCACCACGCACGTGATCGAACCGTGCGGCGTGTGCGCTGAGCTGCTGACGGACTACTGGCCGGATGCCGGCGTGTGGGTCACGCGTGGCGACGACATCCTCCGCGTCAGTGCCACCGACCTCTTGCCGGGCAAGCGCACGCGCCGCTGGTAGTTTCCGGGCTCGCGTTCCGGGCTCACTTGTAGACGACGTAGAACTTTCGCACCGGCTCGGTCACCGTCCAGACGCCGGTCCAGCCGAGCGGGAAGTAGGCGACGCTTCCGGGGGTCAGGTCCACCGCGTCCTCGCCGTCGCGCTGGACCGTCATCGCGCCCGAGAGCAGGTGGATGATCTCGGCGCGGGTGAGGAACTCCCAGCGCGAGGTGCCCGGGTCGCTCTCCCACGTGCCCGAGATGATGGTGCGCTCATCGTTCATGAACTCGACCTTCGAGCGCGTGAGGATCTCGCCCGACAGCGGCTCCGCCGACGGCGGCGAGAGCGGCTTGGTCTCGAGCTCGTCGACGGGGATCTCGGCGGGGTTGTACGTCTGCGTCATGATTGGATCCTAAAGCATGTATCATGGATCCACCAGTGCGAACCTTCACGCACTGGCCTCCCCGCACTGTCCCTGAGCTCCACCCACGCAGATCAGGAGCACGCCGCATGACGGATTCCCCCGCACGCGAGACGTCCGCGCTGGCCGACGTGTCGGCCGCTCGCCACGATGCCCGCTCCCGCGCCCAGACGAGCCAGTGGATGCCGTACCTCCCGCCGCACGCGTCGCCGTATGCGCCGGACGGCCTCGACCCGCGCCGTCTCCTCTGGGCGGAGACGGTCGCGCCCGGGGGCTACACGCACCTGTGCGTGGCCGCGGGCACCCGCATCCGCCTCGACGATCCGACCGGTCGCGGCTGCGCGCACCTCGCGCTGTTCAACGCCCACGAGCCAGGGGAGCGGCTGAACGTCGCCGACACGGTCAAGATCTTCTGGCAGGCCTACCTCGCCGCCGGCCACCCGCTCCTGTCAGGCGACGGACGCGTGCTCGCGACGATCATCGACGACACCTCGGCCACGCACGACGCGTTGTGCGGCACGAGCACCCCCGCCTCCCACCGTGAGAAGTACGGTGACAGCAGGCCGGAGGGCGCCTTCCCGGCCGGCAGCGACCTGCTGGCGCTCGCTGCCGCCAAGCACGGCCTGACCGAGCGCGACATCCCGCCGACGGTCACCTTCTTCCAGGGAACCCGCGTGGATGCCGACGGGTCGCTGGCCTGGCGCGGCTCTGCGGGCGCGGGCACGCACGTCACGCTCCTCACCGAGATTCCGCTGATCGTGCTCGTCGCGGTCGTGCCGCATCCGCGCGATCCCGATCCCGGCTACCGGGTCGGACCGGTCCGGGTGCACGCGTGGTCGGGTGAGCCGACCGCAGTCGACGACGAACGCGTCACCGCCACCCCGGAACATGAACGGGCCTATCGCAACACCCACGCCTACGCCGCACTGGCCGGATTCTGAGAGGGACGCCATGACGCTCACGGTCGATCGAGAGACCACGATGGAGACCACGGTGAACACGACGGTGCCACCGCGACCCGAGCACCTGCCGGGCGTGCCAGTGAACTGGTCGACCCCGCTCGCGGAGGGTGCGATCGTGCGCGACGAGCGGGTGGCGCCTCGGGCGGCGTGGTCGGCCGTGGTCGCCGCCGGTGACGTGCTGACGATCGTCGACGTCGGCGGCAACCAGTCGGCCGACTGTCTCCTCTTCGATGCTCACGACACCCAGGAGCGCTACAGCGCGCCCGACACCATCGCGTGGCAGGGAAACGCGTATGTCCGCACCGGGACGGTGCTGCGCAGCAACCGCGGAGGCGCGCTCGCGACGGTGGTGGCCAGCGAGGTCGAGCGGCACGACACGATCGGCGGCGCCTGCAGCCGCGAGTCGAACACGCTCCGCTACGGCCACCACACCGCGTACCAGCACGCGTGCCGCGAGAACTTCCTCGCCGCCGCGGCGAAGCACGGGCTCGACCGCCGAGACCTCGTCTCCAACCTCAACTGGTTCATGAACGTCCCGGTGGAGCACGACGGTGCGCTCGGCATCGTCGACGGCATCTCCGCCCCGGGCAAGCGCGTCGCGATCCGCGCCGAGCGCGACGTGCTCGTGATCGTCTCCAACTGCCCGCAGATGAACAACCCGTGCAACGACTTCTCGTGTACGCCGCTGCGGATGATCGTCACGCGAGGCGTCGCATGAACGCCGTCGAGCGGGTGCGCGCCTCCTACGCGCGACTGCGCGAGGTCGACCGCCCCGAGGTCTGGATCTCGTTGCGCGACGAAGACGACGCCGTCGCCGAGGCGGCCGCGCTCGATGCTCGCGTCGCGGGCGATGAGTGGCTGCCCCTCGCGGGGGTGGTGGCCGCGGTGAAGGACAACATCGACGTCGCCGGCCTCGAGACCACCGCTGGCAGCACCGCCTACGCATATGCGCCCACCGCAGACGCCCCGGCCGTGGCGCGGCTGCGTGCCGCCGGCGCGATCGTGATCGGCAAGACCAACCTCGACCAGTTCGCGACCGGCTTGGTGGGCACCCGCAGCCCCTTCGGGGCCGTGCGCAACGCCTGGGATCCGGAGCGCATCTCCGGTGGCTCGAGTTCGGGATCGGCCGTCGCCGTGGCGCTCGGCGTCGTCGACATCGCCCTCGGCACCGACACCGCCGGATCGGGCCGGGTGCCCGCCGCCCTCAACGGCATCGTGGGGGTCAAGCCCACCGTGGGTCTCGTGCCGGCGACCGGCGTCGTGCCGGCCTGCCGCACGCTCGACTGCGTGACCGTTTTCGCGCGGGACCTCGCCACCGCTCGCCGCGCCGCCGAGACGATGGCCGGTCCCGACGGGGTCGATCCGCTCTGCCGACCCGACCGGCCCGCGCCCGCGCTCGACGCGGCCCCCGTGGTCGCCATCCCCACACCGGAGCACCTGCAGGGTCTCGCGGGCGGCTGGGCCGAGGCGTTCCAGCACGTCGTCGCCGGTCTGGCGGCATCCGGCGTCACGATCGTCGAGGTCGACATCGCGCCCCTGCTGGAGGCGGCGTCGCTCCTCTACGGCGGCGCCTTCGTCGCCGAACGCACCGCCGCCGTCGGAGACTTCATCGACGCGCACCGCGACCTGATCGGATCCGACCTCGACTCCACCGTGGCGGGCATCATCCTGGGTGGAGCCGACGCCCGCGCGTCGGACTACTTCCGTGACCGCGAGAAGCTCGAACGCCTCGGGCTCGAAGGGCGCCGCCGGCTCGGGGATGCCGTGGCGCTGCTGACTCCGACCACCACCTGGCATCCGACCCTCGCCGAGGTCGCCAGCGATCCCGTGGGCGCGAACAGTCGCATGGGGCGCTACACGAACTTCGCGAACCTCCTCGACTTCAGCGCCCTCGCCGTTCCCGCCGGATTCGTCGACGGACTGCCGTTCGGGGTCATGCTCACGGGGGCACCCTTCGCCGATCGCACCCTGGCGCAGCTCGCCGAACGCATCCCCGCGGCCGAGCTCGACCTGCTGGTGGTGGGGGCGCATCTGCGCGGTCAGCCGCTGAACCGGCAGCTGGTCGAGGCGGGCGGGTCGTTCGTCGCCGAGGTGCGCACCGCGGCCGAGTACCGTCTGTTCGCGCTGCCGACCACACCCCCCAAGCCCGGCTTGGCGCGGGCCGCGGCGGGCGGGGCCGCGGTCGCCGGCGAGGTGTGGCGACTTCCGGCAGCCGGGTTCGCGCGATTCGTCGCCGCGCTCCCGCAGCCGATGGGTGTCGGTCCCGTGACCCTGGAAGACGGCAGGTCGCTCACCGGGTTCCTCTGCGAAGCGGTCGCCCTCGAGGGAGCCGACGACATCACCGCTTTCGGCGGCTGGCGCGCCTACCTGGAATCCCGCGCATGAGCGTCGTCGTCGCCTGGGAAGAGGTCACACCCCTCGCCCTCGAGGGGCGCCCGCAGCGGATCGTTCCGCTCGTGCTCGGCTACGAGCCGATCAGCGAGGCGCTGTCGGTGCGCGGCGGCAACGCGTTCTCGTATCTCATGGAGCCCGTGACCGCCGCGGCCGTGGTCTTCGAACGCGGCTGGGTGCTGCTGGACGGCGGATTCGATCCTGCGCGGGTGCGCGACGACGTTCTGCGGCGGGCGAGCTTCGACTACCTCAACTACACGCCGATCGTGCCGGGCGAGGATCCTCTGGTCGAGCAGGTCGCGGAGGCGGGGCTGTCGTGGAACCAGCTGGTGGCCGCAGCGATCTCCCACTCCCACTTCGATCACACCGGCGCCGCCCGGCTGCTCGAACCGCATCAGCCTCTCATCCTGCAAGCGCGGGAGTGGGAGCACGTGCAGGCCGCGCCGTCCGAGCGCGATGCCTTCCTCTTCCGCGACGACTTCGACCACGTGGGACTCACGCTCGCGCTGATCGACGGCGACGTCGAGCTCGCCCCGGGACTGCGGGCGCTGGCCACCCCGGGACACACCCCGGGCCATCAGTCCTTCGCCGTCGAGTTGCCCGGCCGCACCGTCGTGCTGGCCGGCGACGCAGCCGATCTCCGTCGAAACATCGAGGAGCGCCGGGCTCCCGGATCGGTCGCGCGCGACGCCGATGCCGCGCTCGCAGAAGCCGCGATAGACCGACTCGCCGACCTCGACGCGCGCGCCGGCACCGAGGTGTGGCCCAGCCACGACCCGCACTGGGCGCCGTGGCGCCGCGTCATCGACGAGCGCTGAGCGGGCTTACCGCAGGTCGTCGACCAGCTGCGCCGCCGAGCGCCAAGCGAGCGCCTCGACGGTCTCGACGGGACCGCGTCCCCCCGTGGAGGGGAACGTCGACGACCCGACCACCACGAGACCGGGGGTGCCGTGGAACCGCCCGGAGGGGTCGACCACCGATGCCCGGGGGTCCCTTCCCATCCGCGCCCCGCCGTACAGGTGCGTTCCCAGCGGTTGCGGGTGCATCCCGTCGGTCCAGGTGTGGCGGGCGCCGGCCGCCTCCAGCCAGTGCCCCGCGCGGGCGGCGAGGAACGCGAACCTCCGGTGATCGTCGTCGTGCAGGGCGAAGGTGACACGCGCGACGGGGATGCCGGCGGCGTCGGTGTGGTCGGGGTCGAGATCGACGCGGTTCGCCTCGTGGGGGAGTTGGTCGGGCTGGGCCCACACCGAGCCGATCGACCGGTGATGCGCTCTCACCCACGCGAGCGGGTCGGCACCCGCGATGGCGGCGGCATCCCGTCCGCGCGCCGTGGCGCTCATCCGACGCTCATCCCACGGGCCTGTCATCGCCGCCTGCAGGACGGATCCGCCGACGACGTCGTCGCCGCCCGCGAAAGCCGCTCCCTCGAATGCGCTCGTGGCCACCGCCGACGCCGGACCGGCGTGGCGCCTGCCGAGGTCGGCGTCGCCGAAATCGCCGTGCACGACGAACGTGTTGTGCGAGAGGAACCACCTGCCCACTTGTCCGTTCGCAGGCAAATCCGACAACAGCAGCAACCGCACGGTGGGGATCACCGAGGCGGCCACGACGACGGCGTCGCAGTCGAGTGCGGCCAGCGCGGCCCCCGCGGCCCCGTCGGTCAGGTATTCCACGCCCGACACGGCCCCGCGGCCGTCGCGCCGGAGCGCGGTGACCGTGGCGGCGACGATGTCGATGCCTTCGCGCGGAAGCAGCACCGACAGGTCTCGGGTCTCCGCCGCCGGCGCCGAGAACGGATGCCAGCCGAGCTCGTCGGCGGCGCCCCGCATCCGCTCGGTCCACGCCGTCGCCGGACGCGGTGCGACGCCGGTGAGGCGCTCGACGCGGTCGTACCACGGCGCGAGGTCGTCGAGGTCGATCGGCCAGTCGACGGGGTGGGTGCCGGCCGGGAGGGTGCGCCCGTGCTGCTGAGCGAGCGTGCGCGGGCGGAGAGCCCACGGATCCATCCGGTAGGCCTGTGGTGCGGCGAGGAGTTTCGCGCCGCCCAGGCCGTCGCGGCCGGCGGGCGGGAGCGGCTGGGGGAGGGCGACCTGGCCGGCATGGGCGCGCAGCGTGGGGGCGGGGGATGCCAGCCGCGATCGGTCGCCGCTGCCCCCGGCCCCCGGGCCGGGCTGGAACGCCGTCACCTTCACGCCGGCGTCCGCCAGCACGCGCGCGGCGATGATCCCGGCGGGCCCGAGCCCCACGATCGCCACGTGTGCCACGGCATCCTCCTCGGCGCGCTCTCGGTCTGTATCCGATAAGGTACTGATTGGATACATTCTGCCACGCGAGGAGGCGGCTTCATGACGGCACGACACGCGGCGGTGCGCACCCCGAGAGGCATCGCGCTGTGCATCGGGATCGGTCTGCTGGCCGGACTCCTGTCGGGGCTGTTCGGGGTCGGCGGCGGCACGGTCATCGTGCCCCTGCTCGTCCTGCTGCTCACCTTCGACCAGCGTCTCGCGGCGGGCACCTCCCTCGCCGCGATCGTGCCCACCGCCACGGTGGGGGTCGTCTCCTACGCGGCGGGAGGCGCCGTGGCCTGGATTCCCGCGCTGCTGCTGGCCGCGGGGGCCATCGGCGGGGCGCAGATCGGAACGTGGCTGCTGCCGAGGGTGTCGCAGACGGCGCTGCGCTGGGCATTCGTCGGCTTCCTCGCCGTCGTGATCGTGATGCTGTTCGTGGCAGTGCCCTCCCGTGATGCGGTGTTCACCCTGACGTGGGGGAGCGGCATCGCGCTGGCCGCACTGGGTCTGGTGACCGGCATCGCCTCGGGGCTGATCGGTGTCGGCGGCGGGGTGATCGTCGTGCCGGTGCTCATGCTGGTGTTCGGCACGAGCGACCTCGTCGCCAAGGGAACCTCGCTGCTGATGATGATCCCCGCGGCGGTGTCGGGAACGCTCGGCAACCTGCGTCGCGGCAACGTCGACCTCCTCCCCGCGCTGGTGATCGGGGTGTCCGCGTGCACCACGACGGCGCTCGGAGCGTGGCTGGCGACCATCGTCGATCCCTTCGTGGGGGCCGTGCTGTTCGCGGTGTTCCTCGTGTTCATCGGCGCCCAGATGGCGCTCAAGGCGATCCGCGGCCGACGACGCGCATCCTGAGACCTCTCCCGGGCTCTCTCTCGAGAAAGTGGCGCAACACGCCGCAACCCGCGGTGCTCAGCGGCGTGTTGCGCCACCTTCTTCGCGGGAAGCGGGCTCCGGCGTGGGTTCGGTGGGGATCTCCAGCAGGCGCAGGAAGTCATCGAACAGGCCCCGCATGTCGACCTCGTCGGGATCGAGCAGCCACTGCAGCTGCAGACCGTCCATCATCGCGGTCACGAGCTGACCGACGCGGCGCGGATCGAGGTCGGCGCGGAGCTGACCTTCCTCCTGGAGTCGCGCGAAGGCCTGGTCGTCTTGGTGGCGCAGGTTTCGGTAACGCTCCCGGAACGAGTCGTGCGCGGGATGCTGGGGGTCGGTGGCCTCCGCTGACAGCACCACGTGCAGGGCAACCAGTCCGGGAGAGTGCGTGTTGCGTTCCACCTGTTCGCGCATGGTCTCCACGAAGGTGACGCCCGAGGCTTCCGACTCCTCGCGGCGGATGCGGTCGATCTCGTCGCGCTCGGCGATCGTTGCCGCCAGCAGGCCGGTCTTGGTGCCGAAGTGGTGGAGCAGGCCGGCATCCGAGATGCCCACGCGACGCGCGATCTCGCGCAGCGACGTGCCGCGGTAGCCCTGCTCGCCGAACACCTCGACCGCCGTGGAGAGGATGCGGGTGCGGCGCGCGTCTCCGCGCACACGCCGCAGGTCGGTGCGGGGTGAGGCCGGTGTGTCTGTCTCCGCGGGGGCCGGGGCGGTGTCATCGGTCATTCGCTACTCCCTTGCGAGCGATGTGTCTCTCAGTATATGGTGAACAAACTAAGCAAGCAGTTGCTAGGTTTGTTTGTCGGGCTCCAGAAGGGCCCGATCTCAACGAGGAGGAACCATGATGAAGGGTCGCAAAGCGATCGCATTCGGTGCGATCGGCGTCGTCGGAATGCTGGCGCTGGCCGGCTGCGGTCGCACCGATGAGGCACCGGCGGGCGAAGGCCCCTCGGCAGGAGCCATCGACGACGCGCCCGCCACCGGCGAGATCACGATCTGGGCGATGGGCGAGGAGGGCGAGAACCTCGGCGACTTCGCCGACGCGTTCATCGAGGACAACCCCGACGCCTCCGTGACCGTCACCACGATCCCGTGGGCCGACGTGATGACGAAGTACCAGACCGCCGTGGCAGCGGGCACCGTGCCCGACGCCATCATGATCGGCTCGTCGCTGCTGCCGTCGATGGTCGCCGCCGGCGGTCTCGCCCCCGTCCCCGACGGCGTCGTCGACACGAGCACGTTGAACGAGACCGCGGCCGAGTCGGTCGAGGTCGAGGGCACCGCCTACGCCGTGCCGTGGTACGTCGAGACGCGCGTGCTGTACTACCGCAGCGACCTCGCCGAGGCCGCAGGACTGAGCGCACCCACTTCCTGGGACGACCTCACCGCCTTCGCGGAGGGGTTCACCGCCGAGGGCGCGACGTACGGCATCCAGCTGCCCATGGGCGATGCCGAAGACTCCACCCAGGTGATCCTGCCGTTCTACGCGCAGGCCGGCGGCGAGGTGCTCAGCGATGCCGGCGACGCGTACGCCTGGGATCAGGACACGCTCGCCGACGCGCTGGAGTACTACGCCTCGTTCTTCACCGACGGCCTCGCGCCGATCTCGGGCTACGGCGACTCGCAGACGGCCTCGTTCGTCGACGGCTCCAACCCCGCCTTCATCTCGGGACCGTGGATGGTGTCGGTGCTGGCCGACATGAAGGATGCCGATTGGGTCGCCGACAATGTCGCCACCGTTCCGGTGCCCGCCGGCTCGGCCAACAACGACTCCTACCTCGGCGGCGGACACCTCGGCGTCTTCAGCGACGCCAAGAACGCCGACGGCGCCTGGAAGTTCATCAGCTGGCTCTCCGAGCCGGACACCCAGCAGGCCTGGTTCGAGCTCACCAGCGGACTGCCCGCGGTCACCTCGGTGCTCGACGCCGAGCCGTACGCATCGGACCCCCGCGTCTCGGTGCTGAACGAGCAGCTGCAAAACACCGTGGCGCCGCCGTCGGTGCCCAGCTGGGACGAGATGTCGGCGTTCATCGAGACCGAGGCCGAGAAGGTGGCCAACGGCTCCAGCGCCGACGACGCGGCCGCGGCCATCATCGCGAAGGCCGAGTCGCTCGGAACGGGCTGGTAATCATGACCACCGCCACCGCGGGGCGTCCGGCTGCGGCCGGGCGTCCCGCCGGGGGAGCGGCGCCGCGGGGTCCCCGCCGCGGCGGCATGGCCAGCCAGCGTCGCCGCACGGCGATCGTCGCGTGGCTTTTCGCCCTGCCCTTCCTCGTGATCTTCGCGGTCTTCATGCTGGGGCCGCTGTTGGGCTCCTTCGTGATGTCGTTCACCGACCTCGGGGTCCGCGACCTGCGCTCGCCGTTCGCCGTGAACTTCATCGCGCTCGACAACTTCGCGGCGCTGTTCCAGGACGAGCTGTTCCTCAAGTCGATCGTCAACACGTTCTCCTTCGTGGGGATCGGCATCCCGCTCACGATGGTGCTGGGGTTGCTGCTGGCCGTCGCGTTGAACTCGGGCATCGAGCGGTTCCGCGGCGTGTTCCGGGTGGGCTACTACACGCCGGTGGTCACCTCGATCGTCGCGGTGGCTGTGGTGTGGCGCTTCATCCTGCAGGACTCGGGGCTCCTGAACACCGTGCTCTCGTGGGTCGGCATCAACGGACCCGACTGGCTCAACGACCCGTTATGGGCGATGCCGTCGATCATCGCGATGGGCGCCTGGCGCAACATGGGCACGCTCATGATCATCTTCCTCGCCGGCCTCCAGGCGATCCCCCGCGACGTCTACGAAGCCGCCGAGGTCGACGGCGCCGGAGCGTGGCGCCGGTTCACCGGCATGACCCTCCCGCTCATGCGACCCACCCTGCTGCTGGGCGCCGTGCTGCTGTCGGTCGGCTTCCTGCAGGTGTTCGAGGAGCCGTTCGTGATGACGCAGGGCGGACCGCTGAACTCCACGCTCACGATCAGCTATTACGTCTACAACCAGTTCGGCTACGGCGACTATTCGCTGGCATCCGCGGCCGCCTACGTGCTGTTCGCGTTCATCGCGGCGCTGGCGGCGGTGCAGTTCCGGCTGCTGCGTTCGAAGGACAACTGACATGGCCACTCTCACCGCATCCGCCCCGCTGCCCCCGATCGACGCCCCGCCCGCGCGGCGGCGTCCCCGCCCTCGCCGCGGCGGCTGGTCGCGAGCGACGACCTACATCGCCCTGACGATCGGGCTGATCCTCACGCTGATGCCGTTCCTGTGGATGCTGCTGGGCAGCTTCAAGACCCAGGGCGAGCTGCTCCAGCGACCCATCACGTGGTGGCCCGAGCAGGCGACACTCGACAACTACTCGCGGTGGCTCACGCAGCTGGACTACGGGCAGTTCTTCGCGAACTCGCTGATCGTGGCCCTCGTCGTGGTGGTCGGCAACATCGTGTTCTGCTCGATGATCGCCTACGCCCTCGCCAAGCTCGACTTCCCGGGCAAGAAGGTGCTGTTCGCGCTCGTCATGCTCACGCTGATGGTGCCCGGCGTCGTCACGCTCGTCCCCATGTTCGTGCTGGTGGCCAACATGGGGCTCGTCAACACCTACCCGGCGCTGATCCTGCCGTTCCTGGCGGGGCCGCTGGGCGTCTTCCTCATGCGCCAGTTCATCATGGGCGTGCCCGATGCGCTGATCGAGGCGGCACGCATCGACGGGGCGGGGGAGTTCCGCATCTTCCTGCGCGTCGTGATGCCCCAGTGTGGGCCGGCCATCGCCACCCTGGCGATCCTCACCTTCCTCGCATCGTGGAACAACTTCCTGTGGCCGCTGGTGGTCGCCCAGACCGAGAACATGTACACCCTGCCGGTGGCCCTCTCGCTCTACTCGGTGGGCTCGAACGGCACCTACTACGGCCTGCTGATGGCCGGGTCGGTGCTGGTGGTCACCCCCATCCTCATCCTGTTCCTCTTCCTGCAGCGCTACTTCGTGCAGGGGATCACCATGACCGGGCTCAAGTGAGCCCAGACAAGGACGACATCCGATGACCCTGCTCACGTTCCCCGACGGTTTCGCCTGGGGCGCCGCGACCGCCGGTCACCAGATCGAAGGCGGCAACGTCAACAGCGACTGGTGGCCCCGCGAGGTGGCGCCCGGCACCGACATCCCCGAGCCGTCCGGCGACGCCGCCGACAGCTACCACCGCTACCGCGAAGACATCGCGCTGCTGGCCAAGGCGGGCCTGGACACCTACCGGTTCTCTCTGGAGTGGTCGCGCATCGAGCCCGCCGAGGGAATGGTCTCGCGTGCGGCGCTGGACCACTACCGTCGCGTCATCGACTGCTGCCACGAGCTGGGCGTGACCCCGGCGATCACGCTCTATCACTTCACGACGCCGCAGTGGTTCGCCGCCGACGGGGGCTGGCGCAATCCGGCGTCCGTCGATCGCTTCGCCCGGTTCGTGGAGATCGTGCTGCCGCTGCTGCACACGGCATCCCACGTGTTCACCATCAACGAGCCCAACATCCTCGCCATGATCTTCGCGGGCAAGGAGGGCAACCAGCAGATCCAGGCGGGGTCGCTGCCCGAACCGGATGCCGTGGTGACCGAGCACATCATCGCCGCCCACCGCCGGGCGGTAGAGCTCGTACGCACGACCGGTGTGCCCGTGGGTTGGCCGGTCGCGCCACAGCAGTTCTTCGCCGATCCGGGCGCCGAAGACGTGCTGCGCGACTACGCCTACCCCCGCGAGACGATCTTCCTCGAGGCCTCGAAGGGCGACGACTTCATCGGCGTGCAGGCCTACACCCGCACCCGCATCACGAAGGACGGTCCCCTGCCCGCGCCCGACGACGTCGAGCAGACCCTCACCGGCTGGGAGTACTACCCGCCGGCGATCGCGGAGGCGGCCCGCCTGGCGTATGACATCACGGGACTGCCCGTCTTCGTGTCGGAGAACGGGATCGCCACCGCCGACGACGCACGCCGCATCGACTACACGCGCGATGCGCTGCGGGCGCTGCACGCCGAGGTCGAGGCCGGGCTTCCCCTCATCGGATACCTGCACTGGTCGCTGCTGGACAACTACGAATGGGGCTCCTACCGGCCGACGTTCGGGCTGATCGCCTGGGATCGCGAGAGCTTCGAGCGGCATCCCAAGCCGAGCCTGTGGTGGCTGGGAGAGGTCGCGCGCGCCAACGCCGTATGACCGGTCCCGCGGCCGCACGACACACCGAACACAACGGCGGATGGACCGCGTGACACGCCGTGCATCGCGCGCCGCGCGCGGCGAGTCACGTCACCGATCCGCCGTTGTGGCCGCTGCGCGCCGGATGCCGGACGCGAGCGGTCAGCGGCCGTTGCCCTTGCCGTTGTTGTTGCCGGGTCCGGCGTTTCCGTTGCCCTTGCCGTTGTTGTTGCTGGGTCCGGCGTTTCCGTTCCTGTTTCCGTTGTTGTTGCCGGGACCGGGCTTGCCGCGGTCGGTGGGCGCGTCGTCGGGCTGGGGCTGGGGTGTGCTCCCGGGGAGGTCGACGTCGTCGGTGCCGTCGGAGACGGTGACCGCCCCCTCCTCCTTCTCTGCCTCGTTCGCCGGCTCGGCGACCTCGCTGGGTTCGGCTGCGGGGAGGGACGCTCCCGGCGATGGGTCCGAGGCGACGCTGGGCGCGCCGCCGACCGCGCCCCAGGCGACGAGGCTGCCCGCGATGACGACCGCCGCCGCACCGCCCCACAGCGCCGGGGTCGCGCGACGACTCCGCCGCGGTCGCGGGCGCGCGCGCAACGCCCGTCGCGATGCCACGTCGGCCACGAGGCTCGGCGCGGCCGGTTGCGGCTCCGGCGTTGCCACGGACACCGGTGCGACCGGTGTCATCGCCACGGCGGCCGCGAGGCTCTGCACGGGCCACGACGCGGTGGGCTCTCCGGTGGTCGTCACCGGGCGCGGGGCGACGGGTGTGACCTCCCGCGCCGGCGCGGCCGGAAGAGACGCGGCGACCGCAGCGGCAGCCGCGTCGGTGTCGGCACCGGCCCCCGCCCGCAGGGCCAGCAGCACATCGAGCGCGCTCGGGCGTTCGCCCGGATCGCGCGAGAGCATCCTCGCGAGCAGGTCTCGCCAACGCGGTGTCAGCGACGACGGCAGATCCGGGTCGGCGTTGAGGCGTGCGAACAACTGCTCGTTTCCGAGCGCCGGCGCGAAGGCCCGGGTGGCAGTGGCGGCCTCGCGCAGCACGAGCCCCAGACTGTAGACGTCGGACGCCGGTGCCGGCGCGGCCCCGCGAACCTGCTCCGGTGCGAGGTAGCCCACGGTGCCCACGGCCAGGCCGGGTTGGGTGATCCGTGCCGAGTCCAGCAGATGCGCGATACCGAAATCGGCGAGCTTCGCGCGCAGAGGGATGCCGGGAATCGGCGATGCCGCCAGGAGGATGTTGGACGGCTTGATGTCACGGTGGACGATCCCCGCCTCGTGCACGATGTGCAGGGCCTCGGCCAGGTTCTCCGCGACGGCGGCGAGCTCGTCGGGGGGCAACGGTCCGCCGTCGATGCGGTCGGCCAGGGTCGGCCCGTCGAGCAGTTCCATCACGAGATAGCGCGCGCCCTCGCCGCTCAGCCGCGCGTCGTACAGCGTGACCAGCGCAGGGTGGCTCAGCGAGGCCAGCAGTGTCGTCTCCGACCGCACGCGATCATCGAGCGGCGCGTCGGCGGCGGCGGTGTGCACCACCTTGACGGCAACGGCTCGGCCGAGGAGAAGGTCGTCGGCGCGATAGACCCGCCCCATGCCGCCTGTGCCCACCAGACTCGTCAGTCGGTAACGGTCGTCGAGGACGTCGCCCGCGCGCACGTCGGCCGGTGGTTCACGCATGGCGTCACCGTAGCGGGACGACCGCCGGGAGTGCTCAGGGGTTGCGTCCTGGCTCCCGACATGCAAGAGCGCCTCTCGCGACGACCCGTGAACGGGAGACCGCGGGAGTGCGCGGTGTCAAGGGTGCGGGCAACAGCGCAGCGATCGGTGACAATGGATGACGATGAACGCAGGACTTCGATGACCACCCCCGCCGAGCGCGATCCCTCGTACTGGTATGCCGAAGACGGAGACGTGCGCAGTACGTCCGTGCTCGAGGCGATGCGGGCCTATCGGGCCGCCGAGGTGGCGATGCGCCGTCGGACGCAGCAGTCGATGGACATGGGGGAGAACGAGCTCCTCGTGCTCCGCTTCCTCGCGCGGGCCCGCCAGCGCGACGAGATCGTCACGCCGGTGCACCTGAGCCGCTATCTCGGAATCACGTCGGCGTCGACCACAGCTCTGATCGACCGCCTCGCGCGCAGCGGTCACGTCGTCCGGATGCCGAATCCGGTCGACCGCCGCAGCGTCATCATCACGTCGAGCCCGCGGGCGGAGGAGGAGATCCGCGACACTCTCGGCGCGATGCATGAGCGCATGATGGCGGTGGTGCGCCCCATGAGCGCCGCCGACCGCGGCATCGTGATCGACTTCCTCGACGCGATGCGGCTCGCAGTCGACTCGATCGACACTCCGGCCGCGGATTCGATGGGCGAAGACGACCACCGCTGACCGGAACCGTCCGTGTCTAGACGAAGCCGTTCGCGGTCGCGTCGGCGGCTTCGGCCAGCGCCGTGAGGTAGTTGATCACGTCTTCGCGCTCCTGACGCCCGAGCGCGGCGGTGAGGGTGGCGAGGCGGTTCTCGAACGCTTCCAGAGTCACCGCAACGGCATCCGCGGCGGCAGGCGTCGCAGCGATGAGGATGCTGCGCCGGTCGGTGGGGTGGCTCACGCGCTCCACCATGCCCGCACGTTCGAGCCGATCCAGGAGCGCGGTGGTCGAGGCGGAGGAGATGTTGAGGTGGCGGGCGATCTCGCTGGGCTTCACGTCGTGGTCGCGCGAACGTTCGGTGAGCAGATAGCGCACGATCGCCAGCTCGTTGTCGCTCATACCGGTCTCGCGTCGGATGCGAAGGGTCATCGCCGCGTCTGCCGCTCGGAATCGGTAATAGGCGTCGACGACGGCGGCCGTGGTCGACTCCGCTCTCGTGTCGCTCATGCGCACCTCCTCGGTGTGTGTTCACACGTACCGGTGTACCTCTTAAGGACCACAATACAGCCTATGAAGTATCTCGCTTGACTAACTACTTTTATTGTGAGTAACCTTTCAGGCAAGCAACCAAACACGGAAGCAACTCGAACTCAGAGGGAGATGGACATGGGACGCCTCTACTACGGCAACACCACAGATGCGATCGAACTGCCCGACCGCATGCTCGCTCATCTGAAAGTCGTGGCCTCGACCAAGCTGCGCCGCTCCGAGAGCTTCACGGTGTCCTGGGTCCACAAGGGCGACTCCGCCGAGGGTCGCGCGACGATCTGGTTGCACTGCTCGATCCCGCTCCGCTTCGAGTTCGATAGTGCCGATGCCGAGGCCATCGACCGCGCCTACCTGGAGCGCCTTGCGCACGAAGCCTCATCCTCGGCGGGGATCGTGTTCGATCTGACATCCGAGCCCGCATCGCGAGCCCTCGCCCCTGCGGCCGAGCTCGCCTCCACCCTGCGGAGGGCGGCATGAGCGCCACCACCCTCACGGCTGTCGACGTGCTCGTGGAGCGGCGCCCGACGTGGGCGCGCGTCGACAGTGGGTTCTACGTTGCATCCCGAGACGGCGAGTTCGTCGGGTCGGTCGATCGTGCTCCCGACGGAAGCTACCTCGCCTTCGACTCGCGTTCGACACCTGTCGGCCGGTACGACACCCTCGACGAGGCCCAGCGCGCGGCGGAGTCGATCAAGACGCCCGACGAGCGTCGACGCGCACGTCGCGTGACCCGCACCATGCAGCGCGTGGCCGCCGGCTCGGGGCTGGTGGCCGGAGCGATGGCACTCACCGCCGGTGCTCTTGCCCCCTACCTATAGGCGAGGAGCCATCGATAGGTGAGGAGCCGATCTTCAGGCGCGGCGAAGGATCTCGTCAGTCTTGTGCTGGAGGAAGTCGCACAGCTCCGCCAGCGTGCCGAGGTCCTTGGAGAGGGTCGCCACCCCGGTGCTGTCGAGGTCGAAGCCCTCGCTGCGCGGCTCGAAGGTCACGGTCCACCGAGGGATGCCGTCGGTGATCACCGGCTGGATGTAGGTCACCGTCGAGGCGGTGCGCAGCGAAACGACCACAAGCCCGGACTCGGGTCCGGCGGTGAAGTCCTTCTCCAGAACAGCGATTCGGGTCTCCACGGGTTGCTGTCGGCGGAACTCGTCAACCCACGCTTCGACCGTTGCACGATCGCGATAGGGCATGGCGCACCCTCGGCTTTCTTGACCTGATGACATGCCCCGGGGGGAGGCACTCCTCCCATTATGCGGGCGCTGCGTCCCTTCGTTTACACGCTGCGGTAGGGGATTGTCAGGCCGAAGGCCGACACGGTAATCTACGCGTTCGAGTCGATCATCGGTGCGTGCTCACCTACTCTGGTGCCCTCACGTCATCCGGCGCCGCGCGGCCGCACCCATCGCTTCGATCGCCTGGGTGAGGACTGGGCGGGGGGTCGCGAAGATGAGGCGGGTGAATCCGCGTCCGGCTTCGCCGCACATGAGGCCGTCGGTCATGGACACGCGAGCGTGCTCGCGAATGTAGTCGGCGGCCGTAGGCTCGAATTCGTACTCTCGCCAGTCCAACCACGCGATGTATGTCCCCTCGGGCATGCTGTATCGCACGCCGGGGAGGTGCTCGGCGAGCAGCTCACCCAGCAGACGCCGATTTCCGTCGAGGTACGAGACGACGTCGTCGAGCCAGTGCAGGCCCGACGTGTACGCGGCGGTGTTGGCGATGACGCCGAGGTTGCTCGCCCCGTGGCTGGCCATCATCCCGACCTTCTCCCACAGCTCCCGATCGGGTGCGTTGCTGAAGACGATCTGCGCGCACTTCAATCCGGCGAGGTTCCACGCCTTCGATGCCGAGGTGGCGGTGACCGTGTGTGCCGCTGCGGCCTCCGAGACCGACGCGTATGACACGTGCCGGTGTCCGCCGAAGATGAGCGGCGCATGGATCTCGTCGGAGAAGACACGAGCGCCGCGGCGCTCGATGATCTCGCTGAGCGCGACGAGTTCGTCCCTGTCGAACACCCTGCCTACCGGGTTGTACGGGTTGCAGAGGACGAACAGCCCGCCTCGCGGTGCGAGCGCCCGATCGATTGCCTCCAGATCGAATGCGTAGCGGCCATCGAACTGGGTGAGCGGAACTTCGATGACCTCCCGCCCGATCGTCGACGGGACCGTCAGGAACGGCATGTAGGCCGGAGTCGGCACGATCACCGGCGCGCCGGGTGCGCTGTAGTGCTCGATCGTCACCTGCAGGGCGCTGATGACGTCGGCGACCGGTGAGATCGCGCCCGGGTCGACCGTCCATCCCGAACTGCGCTGCAGCCAGTCGGCTGTCGCGGCCGACATCGCGCCGCTCAGTCGCGCGGGCAGGTAGCCGAAATCGGCTGCCGTCACGGCGCCGTGCAGGGCACGTTCGATCTCCGGCGCGACACCGAAGTCCATCTCGGCGACGAAGGCACCGATGGTGCCCGGGAACGTCGACCACTTGAGGCTGCCGCGCCGGCGGAGCTCATCGGCGGTGATCGAGTCGAAAGCGTGCGGGGTCATCGATTCCTGCTCTCACGGGGCGTTCGGGGTAGCGGAGGGGTGGAGGAGCGCATCCAGCAGGAGGCGCATCGCGGCGAGCGGGTCGCTGCCGTCGGCGAGCCAGCGGATCTGAATCCCTTCCCAGCCGGTGACGATCAACCCGGCGAGGTCGTGCGCGGGAGCATCGGTGAGGATGCGGCCGAGCTGGCGGTCGTGGTCGATGACGTCGGCGTAGGTGGCGACGACGCGGGCGTACCTGCGGCGCAGCCACTCGTGTGCCTCGTGGCCCTCGGCGGTGGCTTCGGCCGACACGATGGAGAACATCCGCACGAGTTCGGGGCGGCCGAGGTTGCGCTCGACCACGCCGAGCACCGTGGGGATGATGCCGTCGCGGCGGGCACGCTCGGCGAAGTCGTGGTCTGCGGCATCCTCTTGCTCCAGCACCGCGGCCAGCAGTGAGACCTTGGTGGGGAAGTGGTGCATGACGGTCGTGAGGCCGAGGTCGAGCTGCTTGGCGATCTGTCGCAGTGAACCGCCGCGATACCCGTGTTCGCCGAAGACAGCGGTGGCCGACTCGATGATCTCGAGTCGGCGTTCGACGGTCTTGGCGTACGGGCCGCGCCGCGGGGCGGACGACTCCGACGGGCTCATGGTCCCAAGATAGCCCGGCCGATCTCGGAGGGTCCGCGTCAGAAACCGTACACTTGCACGTTTTTGGCACTACGCTGGCACCGTGCAGACAGACAGCCCCCCACTCGCACCGACCGACACGACGCGGCCGGAACCGACCTACCGCTGGGTGCGGGACGGAGCCCTCGGCCCGGGACGACTCCGCTACGGCGCCGACTACAACCCGGAGCAATGGCCCCGCGAGGTCTGGCGTGACGACATGCGGCTGATGCGCGAGGCGGGGGTCAACGTCGTCTCGCTCGGGATCTTCTCGTGGGCGCTGCTGGAGCCCCGTCCCGGCGAATGGGACTTCTCGTGGCTCGACGAGGTCATGGACCTGCTGCACCACAACGGCATCGACGTGGACCTCGCCACCGCCACCGCCTCACCCCCGCCGTGGCTCACGCGCCTCCATCCCGAGGTGCTCCCCGAGACCGCCGACGGCACCGTGCTGTGGCCCGGCGCCCGCCAGCACTGGCGTCCGACCTCGCCCGTGTTCCGCGAGTACGCGCTCCGCCTGGTCCGAGCGCTCGCCGAGCGCTACGCCGACCACCCGGCGCTGGTGGCGTGGCACATCTCCAACGAGCTCGGATGCCACAACCTCTACGACTACTCCGACGACGCGGCGCGGGCCTTCCGCACGTGGCTGGAGGAGCGTTACGGCACCCTCGATGCCCTCAACGACGCGTGGGGCACCGCGTTCTGGTCGCAGCGCTACGGCGCATGGGAGGAGATCCTGCCCCCGCGGGTGGCCCCCACCCATCGCAACCCCGGTCAACAGCTCGACTTCGAACGCTTCTCCTCCGACGCGGTGCGCGACCACCTGCGGGCCGAGGCGGCGGTGCTGCGCGAGATCACCCCCGACGTGCCGCTGACGACCAACTTCATGGTCGCCCAGAACGTCCGCGAGATCGACTACGCGTCGTGGACCGCCGACGTCGACTTCGTCGCGAACGATCATTACCTGCGTCCGGGCGGCCTGGGCCGCGACGACCTGTCGTTCTGGGCCAACCTCACCGGAAACCTCGCCGAGCGGCGCCCGTGGTTCCTGATGGAGCACGCCACCAGCGCCATCAACTGGCGCGAGGTCAATCCGCCCAAGCGCGAGGGCGAGCTGGTGCGGGATGCACTCACGCACGTCGGGCACGGCGCCGACGCGGTCTGCTACTTCCAGTGGCGGCAGTCGCGCGCCGGCGGAGAGCGCTACCACTCCGGAATGGTGCCGCACGCCGGACCCGACAGCCGTGTGTTCCGCGATGTCGTCGACCTCGGCGGGCAGCTGCAGGCGCTCGCCCCGGTGACCGGGTCGCGCCGCGAGGCGGCGCGGGTCGCGGTGGTGTTCGACTACGAGTCGTGGTGGGTCAGCGGGCGCGACTCGCATCCCACCGATGCCGTGCGCTACGACGTCGAGACGCTCACGTGGTACCGCGCCCTCCTCGAGCGGGGAGTGCGGGCCGATGTCCTCCCCGCGAGTGCGTCGTTCGACGGCTATGAGGTCGTGATCGCGCCGATGCTGCACGTGATGCCCGACGCGCTGCGCCGTCGGTTGGAGCACGTCGTCCACTCCGGACGCCACGTGGTGGTCACCTACTTCTCGGGCACGGTCGACGAGAACGACCGCGTCTGGCTGGGCGGCTACCCGGGGGCCCTCCGCGAGCTCGTGGGAGTGAGCGCCGAGGAGTTCGTGCCCCTGCTTCCCGGTGACACCGTGGCGCTCGGCTCGGGAGCCACCGCCTCGGTATGGACCGAGCGGATCACCCGCATCGGAGCCGACGTCGAGGTGCTCGACACCTACGGCGGCGGCGACCTGGCGGGCCTGCCGGCCGTCACGCGGCGCCGGGTGGATGCCGGTTCGGCGGTGTACGTCTCGGCCGACCTGGGGGTGGACGGAGCTCGCGCGCTGCTGGGGCGGCTGGCCGGCGACGTCGCGGCGCTGCGGCCCGACCCGCTCGCCGCCGACGGACGGGTGGAGGTGACGGTGCGGCGCGCAGGCGAGCACCGGTTCGTGTTCCTGGCCAACCGCACCGACGACCCGGTGGAGGTGACCGTCGCCGGCGAGCGGCTCGTGCCGCAGTCCGAGACGTCCGGCGAGGACTCTCCGGCATCCCTTGCTCCCCGGTCGGTGTCCGTGTTCCGGCAGGAGATCGCGCAATGATGGAACACGTGAAATGGTCAGAGGGAACGTGGACGAACCCGCCGGTGGCGGCCCAGGACGAGGGGGATCGGCTGCGGGTGACCGCCGCCGAGGGAAGTGACGCGTGGCGGCACACCGCCTACGGTTTCGTGCACGACACCGAACATGCGCTCGTGGCGCCGTTCCCGGTCGACAGCGCGATGGAGGTGGAGTTCGAGGCCGGCTTCACCGCGGAGTTCGATCAGGCGGGACTGTTCGTCCGGGCCGGTGAGGAGCGATGGATGAAGTCGGGCGTCGAGTTCGCCGACGGCATCCTCAACGTCGGGGCCGTGGTCACGGACGTGTTCTCCGACTGGTCGGTGGCTCCGGTGCCGGAGTGGTCGGGTGGGCGCATCCGGGTGCGGGTGAGTCGTGGCGAGAACGCGCTGACCCTGCGCGCCGCCGCCGGCGACGAGCCGTGGCGCCTGGTGCGGGTGGTGCCCTTCCCCGCCGACCTCGACGCGGCGGCCGGCCCCTTCGTCTGCGCTCCGACGCGGGCGGGGCTGACCGTGACCTTCACCGCCTGGCGCCGCACTCCCGCCGACACCGCCCTGCACTGAGGCCGGCCCCGCCACGCGAGACCGGCCCCAGCTGACACCGCCGTCCGGGGTCAGGATGCAGGGACGAGCACGCGGTCGATCGTGTGGATCACGCCGTTGGATGCCGGGATGTTGATCGCCCACAGCACGAGCCGCGGGTTCTTCAGCGCTGATGTCTCATCGCGCATCGTGACGCCTCGCGGCTTCACGATGCCGCCGTTGGCCATGGTCAACGACTTCGAGAACAGCACCGCGAGGGGGGAGAGCTTCTTCCCCGCCACGACGTGGTAGAGCAGGATGTTCGCGATCTCGTCCGCGGTGAAGGCGCCCACGATCGTCTCGACGGCGGCCGCCTCGGATGCCGGTGCCCGGCCGGTGAGGTCTTTCACGAGCCACAGGAACGCCCGGTCGTTCGGAGCGAACAGCGTGTAGGTGGCCTTCTTGTCGGCCAGGGCGGCGTCGAGCCCCGTCGCCACGGCAGCCTGCACGAGGATGTCGTAGTCCCACGGATTCTTGTCGGGGGTTCCGCCGCCCGAGGCGGCGACGACCACCTCGACGATCGTGCCGCGGTTGGACGAGCCGTCCCCCTTCCCGTGTGAGAGAGCCTGGGCGGGCACCGCCGTCAGAGTCAATGCCGTGGCAGCCATCACCGCGAGCGTGATGCGGGCTCGTGTCTTCATCGGTCCACTCCTTCGTGTCTCGAGGTGCTCCGGGCCCCAACGGTCCGGCCTCGCTCGTGTATACGCACGAAGGGGCACCCGCGGATGCACCCGCCTTCCGGCGCGGTCTCGTGGAAGGGTCACACGTACAGCGGGAATCCTCCGGAGACCTGGAGGGTATGCCCGGTGACGAAGCTGGACTGGTCGGTGCACAAGTACTCCATCGCCTGGACGATGTCGGCGGTCGTGCCACCCCGGTGGATCAGCTGGAAGTCGTTGACCAGGCGCGCGATGATGTCGTCTTCGGCCAGCTCCGCCACCGCGTTCGCCGACGCGATGGCGCCCGGGGCGATGGCGTTCACGCGGATGCCGTCAGCGGCGAACTCGGTCGCGAGAGCCACCGTGAGCCCACGCACGGCGAGCTTGGTGACCCCGTACACGGTGGTGGAGAGGGTGCCGGCGATCGAGGACAGGTTGACGATCGCGGGGCTCTTCCCCTTCGCAAGGTGCGGCCGTGCCGCCCGCGCGCAGTTGACCACGCCGATCACGTTGACGCCCAGGATGAGCTTCCACGCGTCCTCGTCGAGCGCCGTAGCGGGAACGTTCCACCTGGTCAGGTGCAGGCCCGCATTGTTGACCACGATGTCGATGCCGCCGAAGCGCGAGGCTCCGTCAGCGACGGCTGTCTCCACCGCGCCCTGGTTGGCGACGTCGCAGCGCACGGCGAAGGCGTGGTCCTCGCCGAGCTCGGCGGCGGCGGCGTCGGCGGCGGCGCCGTCGATGTCGGCGATGACGACATTGCCCCCGCCGTCCACGATGCGACGAGCCATATCGAGGCCGATGCCGGCGCCGGCGCCGGTGATGAATGCCGTGCGACCGGCGAACCCGTCGCCGGTCACGGTGCTTCCTCCGCAGCACGCTGCATCGCCTCGCGCACGTCGATCGGGTCCCACCACGGGGTGAGCCCGAGGTCTTCGGCGATGATCTTGGAGACGATGTAGCCGGCTCCCCCCGAGATCGCGCCGCCCGGGTGAGTCGGCGAGCCCGCCATGTAGAGGTTGCTGATGGGCGTGCGGTAGCCGAAGTGGTTCCACATGCTCTGCTCCCCGGCGAACGAGCCGATGAAGATGTCGCCGTTGACCATCTCGGGGAACTCCTCGGTGTACTCGTAGGGGGTGTAGGCCCAGGCGTCGATCACGTTGTCATCGGTGAGATTCGGCGCGTACTGGCGCCAGACATCCATGATCCTCGCGGTGATCTCGTCCTTCCGCGGAAGGATGCTCTTGGGGTCGCCGTCGGGCGCGTAGGGAACGGCGTACCAGGCATAGGCGGTCGACTTCCCCTCGGGCGCCTGAGAAGGATCGAACTGGGTGATGTGACCGGTGCCGAAGGAGACGAGGTCGGGAATGCGACCCTCGGCGACCTGCGCGTGGAGCCCGAAGAGGTCCTCCATCGTCTCGGCGCCGATGTTGTACTTCAGCGCGTGGTTGATGGCGGGGTTGAAGTCGGCGCCGATGTAGCTGGGCGCCTCGTTCAGGGCCAGGTGCACCCCGAACAGCCCCCAGGCGGTCTGCTTGAAGTTGTCGACCTTGGTGAGGTAGTCCGCGGGCATCTGGTCGCGGCCGACGAGTTTGTTGAACGTCTGGGGCACGTCGATGCAGCTCGCGACGAACTGTCGCGCGCCGATCTCACGGCCGTCGCTGAGCACGACACCGGTGGCCTTGTCGCCGTCGACGACGATCTTTGCGACCTCGGCCTTGTTGATATAGGTGCCCCCGGCGCGGATGAACGCCTCGTGCAGTCCGCGCGCCAGGTTCCAGCTGCCGCCGACGCACACCTGGTACCCCGCGGAGAGGTCGAAGCCGCGCACGGCCGCACCCATGGGGCTCTTGGCGGTGACGCTGTCGTAGAGCACGGTGCCGAACAGCGACAGCTTGAACAGCATGAGCAGCTGCACCTTCTCGTGCTCGAACAGCTCCTTGACGAGGTCGAGCGGCTGGTGCTCGATGATCTCGAGGAAGTCTCGTCCGATCTCGCTCTTGTTCAGCAGCTCCTCCCGCTCCTGCTCGCTGAGGGGCTCGGAGTAACGCTCGGCGAGGAAGATCGCTTTGCTGATGCGCTCCGATCGCCGGTTCCATTCGCGGAAGGTCTCGGCATCCTTCTTCGAGAACTGCGCGATCGAGGCGACTGTCTCCTCCAGGTCGCGGGAGATCACCATCGACGACCCGTCGAGGTGCGGCTGGGCGAACTCGTACTGCGGCGTTGCGTAGGTCACCGTGGCGGAGAGGCCAAGGTCACGGAACCACGGGGTGTTGGTGATGTTGAAGTGGTTGATCGAGTGCGGGTTCTGGTAGAAGCCGGGGGGACCGGGCTCGATCGTGCTGAGGCCTCCGCCGAACTGCAGCCTGCGCTCGAGCACGGCGACCTTCAGTCCGAGTCGTGCCAGATAGGTTCCGAGGATCAGCCCGTGCTGACCCGCTCCGATGATGACTCCGTCGTAGCTCTCCGACATGGTGTTCGCGCCTTTGCATCCGTGGATCGTCTCGTGTGTTCCACCTTGCAGAACGCTGGACTGCAATGTCGAACATGTGGGATGGTATTTCGTACATGACCGCGACGTCAAGGTGCACCGATCACCCGTTTCGCGGCGGAGAGGAACGGAACGGATGATCACGGACACCGCAGCGGCGAAACCGCCGCTGGCCGACAGGGTCGGCCTCGTCACGGGGGCGGGCCAGGGAATCGGACGCGCTTTTGCGCACGGTCTGGCCGCGGCCGGCGCGGCGGTCGTGGTGGCCGACCTCGACGAGGTGAACGCACGCTCGGTCGCCCGTGAGATCGAAGACGCCGGCGGCGCCGCGCTCGGTGTTCGCGTCGACGTCTCCGACGAAGCGGCGGTGGAGACCATGGTTGCGGCGGCGGTGCGGGCGTTCGGGAGGGTGGACACGCTGCTCAACGCCGCAGCGATCTTCTCGACGCTCACGATGAAGGGCTTCCAGGAGATCTCCGCAGCGGAATGGCGGACCGTCATCGACGTGAACCTCACCGGCACATTCCTGTGTGCCCGTGCGGTGGCACCAGTGATGCGCGCACAGGGATCGGGGGCGATCATCAACGTCTCCTCTGCCACGGTGCTCAGCGGGCGCCCGGACTACCTCCACTACGTCACGTCCAAGGCCGGCGTCATCGGCATGACACGGTCGTTGGCGCGTGAGCTCGGTGCAGACGGGGTCACGGTCAACGCGATCCTCCCCGGTTCGGTCGACACCGGGATCGCCCGCGATTCCGCGCGCCCCGAGGCGGTAGCCCACATCGTGGCGGGGCAGTCGCTCAAACGCAGGCTGATCTCGGACGACATCGTGGGAGCCGCGGTGTTCCTCGCCTCACCGGCGGCAGCGGCGATGACCGGTCAGAGCCTGGTCGTCGACGGCGGAATGAACTTCCTGTGAGCGCCGGTCACGCGGCGGGCTCCGACGAGCGGGTGGAGCTCACCCTCGCCATCAACGACTCCGACCAGGTGCGCGACCTCGCTTCGGGAGTGGTGCCGGTGGGCGGCGTGCGCCTGCGGACGGTGCACCACGTGGTGGAAGAGGTGTTCTTCCGCTTCACGAAGTTCCGCGAGTGGGAGATCGCCGAGCTCTCCTTGGCCAAGTACTGCTCGCTGATCGGTGCGGGAGATGACTCGGTCGTGGGCATGCCGGTCTTCCCTTCCCGATCGTTTCGGCACTCCGGCATCTATGTGCGCGCCGACGGCCCCGTCGATCGTCCGCAGGATCTCGCCGGCGCGCGCATCGGCTTTCCCGAGTGGACCGTGACCGCCACCGTCTATCAGCGCGCTCTCCTGCAGCACGAGTTCGGGATCGATCTCACCGGCATCGAGTGGGTGCAGGGGGGGATCAACGAGGCGGGTCGTATCGAGACGCTGCCGGTCGGTCTTCCCGAGGGCGTGCGGGTGCGGGCTGAACGGGAGCGCTCGCTCAACGACCTGCTGGTGGATGGCCAACTCGACGCGATCATCGTGCCCCACGCGCCGCGTGCCTCCGAAGACGGGTCGGGGCGCATCGTGCAGCTCTTCTCGGACGTGCGGTCGGTCGAGGAGGACTACTTCAGGCGCACCGGGATCTTCCCGATCATGCACCTGCTCGTGATGCGCCGCGATGTGTTCGACCGTTACCCGTGGGTGGGACCGAACCTGGTCACCGCCTTCACCCAGGCCAAGGACCGCAGCCTCGCGCGGATGCTCGACGGCACCGCGCCGCACATCCCCGTCCCCTGGGGGCCGACCACGGCGCAGGCGGCCGTGAAGGTGATGGGGCCGGATCTGTGGCCGTACGGGGTGGCAGCCAACCGCGCCACTCTCGAGGCCTTCACCCGGTACGCCCACGAACAGAACCTCACACCGCGCCGGCTCGAGGTGGCGGACCTGTTCCCCGCCTCGGTGCGTGAGACCTTCGTGATCTGAGCGGGCGGGTCGCAGAGGCACGTGAGTCACCATCCCTCGGAGTCCTTCCGTTCGCCGTTCGGCCGAGGTCGTCAGCGGCTCGTGGTGGCCGTCCTGGCGTTCGGGGGCATGGGTGCGGCGTTCATGCAGACGATCCTCATGCCCATCCAACGGGAGCTGCCTGCGCTGCTGGGCGCCGACCCGTCGGCCACGCCGTGGGTGATCACCGTCACCCTCCTGGCATCGGCGGTGTCGGTGCCCATCGCGGGTCGGCTGGGTGACATGTTCGGCAAGCGCGCCGTCGTGGTCGTCCTCCTCACCGCGCTGCTGTGCGGGTCGATCGTCTGCGCCCTGTCGTGGAGTCTCGTGCCCATGATCGTCGGACGCGCGTTGCAGGGCTGCGGGATGGGGATCATTCCGCTGGGGATCTCGCTGCTGCGCGACGTCGTGGACACACGGCGCCTGGGGACCGCGATCGCGTTGGTGTCGGCGACCCTCGGCGTCGGTGCGGCTGTCGGGCTGCCCATCAGTGCTCTGGTCGTGCAGCACGCGGACTGGCACATGCTCTTCGTCATCGCCAGCGTGTGGGCACTCACTTCTCTCGTCCTGGTGCTGATCGTCCTTCCTGAGGCCGGAGAACGCGGAGGTGGTCGCGTGGATCTGGTCGGAGCAGTGGGTCTTTCCGCGGGTCTGGTCGGCATCCTGCTGGCGGTATCGCAGGGCGGTGTCTGGGGATGGGCGTCTGCGGCGACACTGGCGTGTGGGCTGGGAGGTGTCGCCGTCCTCGCGGTCTGGGGGTGGTACGAGTTGCGCGTGGCGGACCCGATGGTCGATCTGCGTGTGAGCGTGCGGCCAGCCGTACTGGCCACCAATCTCGCGTCGGTGGCGATGGGGTTCTCGCTGTTCGCCTCCAGCGTCGCCTTCATCCAGTTCCTGGAGCTACCCGTCGCGCGTGGGGGTCTGGGTCTCGAGCTGCTGCCCGCCAGCCTGCTGCTGATGCCGGCCGGCATCGCGATGCTCGTGGTGTCCCCGATCGCGGGGATGGTCGAGCGCACCGCCGGCCCGCGGCCTCTGCTGATCGGCGGCGCGATGGTGATCGCCGTCGCCTACGCGGTGTGTCTCCTCTCCGAGCCCGGCGCATGGACGGTGTCGGGCGCGAACCTGCTGATCGGAGTCGGGATCGGGCTGGGGTTCGGGGCGATGCCGGCGCTCATCATGAGCGCCGTACCCCGCAGCGAGACCGGGGCTGCGAACGGACTCAACACCCTGATGAGGTCGCTGGGCACGACGGCGGCGGCCACCGTCGTCGGCGCGATCCTCGCGACCCCGCCCGCATCCGGCGAGCTCGCCGACGCGTTCCTGCTCGTGTTCGCACTCGGGCTGGTCGCAGCACTGGCGTGCGCCGGTATCGCCGCTCTCATCCCCCACCCGGGAACCGGGGGGATCAGGGAAGGCGTGCGGTGATGCGCGCGGCAGCCTCGTGCAGCGCCTCGACGGTGCGAGGCACCTCGGCATCGGTCAGGCGCGTGGGGGGTGCTCCCACCGCGAGGGCGGCGATGGCTTCGCCGGTGTGGCGGCGGACTGCTACCGCGATCGACGACACCTCGTCCTCGCTCTCGCCGAACGAGCTCGCATAGCCACGGTCCCGCGCCTGAGCGAGGACCGATTCGAGCTCGGAGCGCGTGCGGACCGTGCGGGAGGTGAGAGCCGGCAGCTTCGTCCCGGGCAGGAGTCGCCGCAGCTCATCACCGGTCAGCTCGGCCAGCAGGGCGCGTCCGCTCGCCGTCGCGTAGGCGGGAAGCAGCTGGCCCGCCCGTCCTCCGACGCGCAGTCCTTTCGACGTCTCCACCGATGCGAGGAAGAACGCATCGGCGCCGTGGAGCACGACCAGATGCACGGTCTCGCCGATGCGATCGACGAGGTCGACCATCACCGGCTGGGCTACCGAGGCCAGGTCGAGCCCGCGGGAGACCGCCACCGAGAGGCGGAGCAGGACCGGCCCGACGATGTACGCGCGTGTGTCGGGGTCTTGCGTGACGAACCCTCGGCCGGCGAGCGCCTGCAGCAGCCGGTGAGCGGTCGAGCGCGCCACGCCGAGGGAGCGACTGGCGTCGGCCACGCGGATGCTGGCGGCGCCTTCGGCGAACTGCTCCAGCAGCCGCAGGGCGTTGTCGACCGAGCCGATCGGGTATCCGGGCCCCCCCGATTCGTCGTCGACCAACGGAACTCCCGGATGAACGCGCAATGGAACGGTCTATAGCATGTCACACGGTCGCGGGGCCGTCAGAGGGCTCCGCAACCGTGTGAAAGAGTTCTCACGCGGCGTCTCGCGGGCTCTTCTCCAGGGCCCCTCGGATGCCGCGGACGAGGTCTTCGGCAGCCGGCTGCAGCATGGGTGCCATCAGCATGTCGATCATCGGCGCCATGGCCCCTCCGGGCTGCAGCTGGAGTTTTCCGGCCAGACGCGATGCCTCGCCCTCGTAGGGGGCGGCGTCCGCCTCGTCTGTGTCGTCGTCGGTGCCGGCGACATCGCTGTTCTTGCTGGCGACACGGTCGATCACCGAGCGCGCCATCTTGGCCTGCAGGCGCTTTCCCCAGGAGGTGTCGCCCGCCTTCTCGCCGACGACTCCCGAAGCGACCTCCTCGCCCGGGTGTACGGGGGTCATCACCATCGAGCCCGATCCCGAGATCCGCTCGGTGAGACCGGTGATGTCGAAGGCCACCCGCTCGCCGGGTACCCACTCGGTGATGTCGACCTGGATGTCGACCTCCCGCGCGAGCATGCCCACATCGCCGCGCAGGGTCCAGATCGATCGCGTGTCGTCGATGATCTGCTTCTTCTGGTAGCCGATCACGAAGTGCGCCCAGTTGTCGAAGTCTTCGATGAAGCTCCAGACACGGTCGACCGGTGCATTGACCTGGACGGCGTACTCGATCTGGGACATGTGACCTCCGAAAAGCGATGCGGGACAGCACTCTCAGGGTAGGGAGCGAGGGCTTGAGGGCGTCGACATAGCGAACTAGCATTCTGCTATGCAGAATCGTCACAGTGCTGTGTCGTACCCGATCGAATCCGTCGACAGTGCCCTACGGCTGCTCGTCCTCCTTCGAGACGAGGCGTCGATGGCGCCGGGAAGCGGAATCGGTGTCGTAGAGATCTCGCGACGGCTGAGGGTGGCCCCGTCGACGGCGCACCGGCTCCTGACCATGCTCGTTCACCACGGCTTTGCCGAGCAGGACGCGTCGAGGCGCTATCGCCTGGGCCCGGCGATGTCGGAGGCGGGCGCGGTGCGCAGCGAACCCGACCTGCGCACGCTCACGCACGCCACCCTCCGCCTGCTCAATCGCGAGCTGGGGGAGACCGTCCACCTCATGGTGCTGGAGGGCCCGAGCGTGCGGTTCGCGGCAGGTATCGAAGGAGCCCATGACGATTGTGTGGACAGCAAGGAGGGGATGGTGCTGCCGGCCCACACCACTGCCGGCGGGCGTGCGATGCTGGCGCACCTGAGCCGCGCCGAGCTGACCGCGCTGTACCCCCACGGTCTGCCCACCCTCTACGCCGCGACGGCGGACAGCCTGCCCGAGCTCCTTCGTCAGCTGACGGCGGTCAAGCGTCGCGGCTATGCGGTGAGTCTTGACGAGAGCGAGCGCGGCATAGCGGGCGTTGCCGCCCCGCTGCGCACCGCGGACGGTCGTGCGCGGGGCGCGCTCGCGGTCGCGCTGCGGTCTTCGCGTGCTCCCGGCACGCGTCTGCATCAGATCGGCTCACGGCTGGTGGCGGAGGCCCGCGCGCTCGGAGAGCGCGTTCCTGTCGTCGCTTGATGTATCGGTGTGTGTGTATCGCTGTGAAGACACAAATTCTGCTGTGAAGAACGATTGAGTACGAGGCGAGCGCGACGACACCGCCTGGATAGGTTCCCATGTCATGAGCACGTGGAACATGTTGATCGACGGAAAGCTGGTGCCCGCCTCCGACGGCGGCGTCACCGAGAACCACTCGCCGTCGACCGGCCGACTGCTCGGCGAATTCCCTGCCGCGACCGTCGACGACGTCGACCGTGCGGTCACGAGCGCTGCGGATGCGCAGCGCGACTGGGGCCGGATGCAGCCGCGTGAGCGCGGAAGCGTCCTGCGGGCGATGGCGGCGATCCTGCGCGCGCACCGCGACGAGCTCGGACTGCTCGATGCTCAGGACGGCGGCAACCCCGTCACGGCGATGATCGGCGACGTCGAACTCGGCGCCGAGATGCTCGAACTGTTCGCCGACTGGGGTACGCACCTGTCGGGGATCACCCTCCCAGGTGCGACCGACCTCCTCCACTACACGGTCCGAGAGCCCTACGGAGTCGTTGCCCGGCTCGTGCCCTACAACCACCCGATCATGTTCGCGACGACGCGCATCGCGGCGCCGCTCATGGCCGGCAACTCCGTCGTGCTCAAGGCTCCCGACCAGACCCCGCAGTCCGCCCTGCGGATGGCTGAGCTGTTCGCCGACGTGCTGCCGCCGGGTGTGCTGTCGGTCCTCACCGGCCCGGGCGCCCGCGTGGGCAGTGCGCTGGTCGAGCACCCGCTCGTGCGGCGGATCGCCTTCACCGGCAGCGTTCCCACAGGTCAGGCGATCCTGCGCAACGCCGCCGCCCACGGAATCAAGAACGTGAGTTTGGAGTTGGGCGGCAAGAACCCGGCGATCGTGCTGGAGGATGCCGACCTCGAGGCCGCCGCGCGGGGCGCCGTCATGGGAATGAACTTCCACTGGACGGCGGGTCAGTCCTGCGGTTCCACCTCGCGGTTGCTCGTGCACCGGTCGCTGTACTCCGACATGCTCGAACGCATCGAGGCCGGAGCCCAAGCGGTGCGCATGGGCGACCCGCTCGACCCCGAGACCGAGATGGGGTCGATGGTCTCGTCGCACCATCGCGACAAGGTGGTCTCGTTCATCGACGCCGGCCGCGCAGAGGGTCTGCGACTGATCACCGGTGGCGGCGCCCCGGGACCGGGCGCGTTCGTCGAGCCCACGATCTTCGCCGACGTGCCGCCCGACTCCCGGCTCTTCCAGGAGGAGATCTTCGGACCGGTGCTGTCGGTGACCCCGTTCGACAGCGAGGACGAAGCCGTGGCGCTCGCCAACGACAGCGCCTATGGTCTCACCGCCAGCGTATGGACGCGGGACGTGGCTCACGCTCATCAGCTCGCCCGCCGCATCGATGCCGGGTACCTCTGGATCAACACCTGTTCGCGCCACTTCGCAGGACTTCCCTTCGGCGGAGTGAAGGACTCCGGCATCGGAAGCGAAGAGAGCACGGAAGAATTGCACTCGTTCACGCAGAGCAAGGCGGTGACCGTCCAGCTCGCGTGACTCAGCACCCCCCCCACACCCGAAGCGACCCTAGACCGGCATCGATGCCGGTGCTGGACGGTCGGCAAAGACGCCACCAACATCTAGGAGACATCATGAGAAAGCGCACCCTGCGGTCCGTGGGAGTGGCCGTCGCGCTGGGAGCCCTGCTCCTGGCCGGTTGCTCCGCGACAACGCCCGAACCGGGCAACACGAACGGGGGAGACGGCCCGGCCGTGGCCCCCGAAACCGCGGCCGACGTACGGCCCGGCTACTTCGGCGACAACGAGGGCTCGGGAGAGACGGTCGAGGGCGGAACTTTCACGTTCGCCTATTCGGGCTCGATCCTGAGCTTCGACCCCGCCACTCAGCAGTACGCGGGAACCTCCGGCGGCAATGAAGCCGCCGCGGTCTACGGCATCCTGGCCGAGTACAACTCCGAGGCGGGCGCCTACGAGCCGGCGATGGCCGAGACCCTCGAGGCGAACGACGACTTCACGACGTGGACGATCGGTCTGCGCGACGGTGTGACGTTCACCGACGGAACGCCGTACGACGCCGAGGCCGTGAAGTTCAACATGGATCGCCTCGCGGCCAGCGGCCAAGGCTGGTCGGCGCTGTGGAACCAGATGGTGACCGGCGTGACGGCCGTGGACGCGACGACCGTCGAAGTGACCCTCAGCAGCGGCTGGGCCGACTTCGGTTTCCTCCTTTCGCAGGCGCCCGGCATGATCGCCTCGCCGGCGGCCATCGAGGAAAGCGGCGAGGACTACCTCAACAACCCCGTCGGGGCGGGACCGTTCGTGCTCGATCGCTGGACGCCGGGCAGCACCCTGCAGGTGAGCGCGAACGAGGACTACTGGGACGGCAAGCCCTACCTCGACAGCATCATCTTCCAGACGGTCACCGGCGGTGACCAGGCTGCGGCCGACGCCTTCTCCTCGGGTGGGGCCCAGGGTGTCTACTCGGGCACGCTCCCCATCGCGATCGGCTTCCTCGACCCCGCTGACGAGCTCAATGGCTACGCGCGCGTCGTCAGCACCGCCTCGGTGCTGCTCATGAACAGCGGCACCCCCGGCAAGCCGGACGCGCCGACGACCGATCTCAACGTGCGCAAGGCCGTTGCGCAGGCGATCGACACCGCCGTCGTCGACGCCCGCACGAACGACGGACTCGGCATCCCCAGCAGCGGTCTCACGATGTTCGATGCGCCGTCGATGTGGGCCAACGACGCAGCGAAGCTGCCGTTCGACCTCGAAGCGGCGCAGGCGTCGCTCGAGCTCGCGAAGGCCGACGGGTTCGACGGGGTCATCGACCTTCTCTACACCCAGAGTGCCGAGGCGTCGGCGCTCACCGTGAGCGCTCTGCTGGAGGCTGCCGGCTTCGAGGTCACGACCTCGCCGATGGCCTCGACGGGCGACATGATCAACGCGGTGCTCATCGAGAAGAACTACGACTTGGCGATGTACGGCTGGCCGACGCCCGACGAGCCGGGGGAGCTGTTCACGAACCTCCTCGGACGCATCGGCGTGCAGGGCAACCCGACCGGGTTCTTCAGCGAAGCGCTGCAGCAGAGCCTCACCGACTTCGCGGCGACCGCCGACGAGACCGAGAAGCGGGCCGCTCTGACACGCGTGCAAGAGGAGTTCACCGCGGGTGCGCCGGCCGTACCCCTCAGCGGAGGCATCGGCGTCGCAGCGTGGGCACCCAACGCTCACGGCATCACCGTGTCGTCGCGCATGACCCTCGACTTCTCGAAAGCCTGGCTCGCAGAGTAGTCGCACGGAGGGGGCGGCGCGCCCGAGCTGCCCCCTCCGCACCACTTCATCCACACCGACGGAAGGAATCACCCGTGACCACCGACGCTCGCGTCTTCAAAGGCTGGGTCCGCTACGAGGACTCGTTCGAGATCAAGGAGCTCAGGCTCAACCCGATCCGCCCGAAGGATGTGGTGATCCGCAACCTCGCGGCGCAGGCCTGCTACACGATCGTGACGAACGTCACGGGCTACGGCGAGCAGTCGCTCAAGGGCCGTGGGGGGATCCCGGCTGCGATGCAGCGTCCGCGCAGCCCGGGCCACGGCGCGATGGGAATCGTCGAGGAGGTCGGTTCACAGGTCACCCGCGTCAAGCCGGGCGACCGGGTCGTGACACCCGTGCTGCCCGCCTGCGGCACGTGCTACAGCTGCCTTCGGGGGGAATGGTGGTGCTGTGGTCACAAGAACGACATCGACTTCGCCCACCCGGACAACCCGCCCTTCGCGACCATGACCGACACCGGCGAGCCCGTCTGGCAGGACCACACGGGCGGGTTCGCGGAGTACGCGGTCAACAACGAGTCGTGGGTCGTCCCGGTGAACGAGAGCACGCTGTCCGACATCGAGCTCGCCACTCTCGCGTGCGTCCCCGGTCCGGGCTGGGCGTTCGGCCTCCTCGGTATGCGCATCGAGATCGCCTCGACGGTCGTGGTTCTGGGCGCGGGCCCCCTCGGGCTGTCGATCATTCAGGCCGCCAAGATGGCAGGCGCCCGCCTCATCATCGCGGTCGAGCGCATCCCGCACCGTCTGCAGGCCGCGAAGGATGCCGGTGCCCACGTGCTCATCAACACCGACGAGACGGGCATGGACAAGCTCGTTCCGATGGTCAAAGAGCTGTGCCGGCCGGCGACGGACAACATGGATGCCGGTGGCAAGCCGTACGACGGCATGTACAACGGCCTCGGCGCCGACCACGTGTTCGAAGCGGCCGGCATCACGTTCGGCGACCCGACCACCGGCAAGCCGGATGACCTCACGGGAGCCCACTTCGTCACGCTCGGCCCGCAGATGACCAGGCGCGGCGGCACGTTCGTCGCGACAGGTGTCGTGGCGCCGACCAACGACCCCAAGGTATGGGGGCCGGCGCCGGGCCCGTTCGACTACCACGGCAAGCGTTACCTGTCGGCGGCATACGGCGGCGCGAATGTGCTGCGTGACATCCCGCGCCTGGCGAACCTGATCGAGAACGGCTACCTCGACGCGAAGGCGCTCGTCGATCCCGTCTTCCCGTTCGAACGTGCGGACGAAGCACTGTGGAGCGCCGCCAACCGCGACGCCCTGCTGCCGATCATCACGTTCTCCTAGAAGCCGAATCCACCGCCGAACCCAAGGGTCAGATCGTGAAACTCGTCGTCGTGAAAGTCGTGCAGCTCGTGCTCGTGCTGTTCGTCGTGTCGCTCGGCACCTTCTCGCTCACCTCGCTGATGCCCGGCGACCCGGCGATCGCCATCCTGGGCCCGGATCAGCCGGCCGAGGCATACGAAAACCTGCGCGAGGAGCTCGGGCTGAACGATCCGTTCCCGGTGCGATACGTGGCGTGGCTGGGGGGTGTGCTGACGGGCGACCTCGGCACCTCCCTCGTCACGCCTTTCCGTGGCGTCGACGAGCTGATCGCGGGTGCGCTCCCGGTGAGCGTGCAGCTGGCGGTCATGGGGCTCGTGGTGGCGCTCGCCGTAGCGATCCCTCTCGCGATGGTGTCGGCGCGGCGGCCCGATGGCATCATCGACCGTGCCGTCAGTGCCCTCACGTTCGGCATCCTGGCTGTCCCGAGCTTCGTCGCCGGGTTGATCCTGATCGCCCTTCTGGTCAATCAGGCGCAGATCTTTCCGCGAACCGGGTGGGTGTCGCTCGCCGAGGATCCGCTCCAGAACCTCTATCACGCCGCCCTGCCCGTCCTGATCATCGCGCTCGGCGAGATCCCCGTCTTCACGCGCGTGCTGCGGGGCGATCTCACCCGAACGCTGCAGGAGGACTTCGTGCTCTCGGCTCGGGCGAAGGGGATGCCGGCGTGGCGCATCATGATCTTCGACGCCTTCCGGCCCTCGTCCTACTCGCTCATCACGATCATCGGCCTCGCCCTCGCCTCACTCATCGGGAGCACCGTGATCGTCGAGACGCTCTTCTCGCTGCCGGGCATGGGATCGCTCGTCGTCAACGCGAGCTACAACGGCAACGTCACCGTCGTGCAGGGCGCCGTGCTCGTGATCGCGGCCTGCTACGTGCTCATCAACACCGTCGTCGACCTGCTCTACGCCGTCATCGACCCGAGGATCCGCCGTGCCACATCCTGAATCCAAGAGAGCCCTGATCGCACCGCGTACGACCCCCATCCCGGTGTCGTACGCCCGTCGACCGGGCAGGCGCCGCGGTATCGACGTGCTGCTGTGGTTCTGCATCACGTGGGTCGCCGTCGTCGTGGTCGCCGCGATCGTGGCTCCCCTACTCCCGCTCGCGGAGTCGCAGGAGGCATCCAAGACGCTCCTGGTGCCGATCAACCAACCCCCGTTCACGGTGGACGGTCATCCGCTGGGCACCAACGGGCTCGGCCTCGATATCTTCGCGCGTCTCATTTACGGCTCTCGCATCTCTCTCACCGTCAGCATCGTCGCCGTCATCATCGGCACATCGGTCGGTGCACTGCTCGGGGTCATCGCGGGCTACCTCCGCGGCACGACCGATGCGATCGTCGGCGTGCTCACCAACGCCCTGCTGGCCGTGCCGACGCTCATCCTCCTGATCGCGATCGCCACCGTGCTGCGTCCGAACGTCGTCACGCTCACCCTCACGCTCGCGCTCGTCACGATCCCGGGGCTGACCCGCGTCGCCCGCGCCAACACGCTCCCCGTCGCGCAGCGGGAGTTCGTCACCGTCGCGCGGGCCCTCGGCGCACGCAAGGGCCGCATCATCTTCCGCGAACTCCTGCCCAACGTGCTGCTCGCGATGATCCCGCTGTGCTTCGTGTACATCTCAGCCCTCATCGTGGCCGAAGCCTCGATGGGATTCCTCGGCATCGGGATCCGGCAGCCGACGCCGACGTGGGGCAACATGATCGCCGAAGGCCTCGGAGGCAAGATGGAGCAGTACCCGCACCTCGTCTACATTCCCGCCACCGTGTTGTTCTTGACGGTGTTCTCGTTCAACCTCATCGGTGAGCGCCTCCGAAAGCAGTGGGACAAGCGGGAGGTGTCGCTGTGAGCGGGGCCATGCCCAGCGAGCCGTTGCTGCGGGTGCGAGAGCTCACGACCACGTTCTCGACCCCGCGGGGCGAGGTCGTCTCGGTCGATCGGGTCTCGTTCGACCTGCACCGGGGCGAGACGCTCGGCATCGTCGGCGAATCGGGCAGCGGAAAGTCGGTCCTCGGCCGCACGATCATGGGACTGACGGGTCTGTCTCGCAACGCCAAAGTGACCGGCAGTATCGTCTTCGACGGCACCGACTTCACCAATCCCGACAAGAAACTGCGCGCGCAGTTCCTGGGCACGAAGATCGCGATGATCTTCCAGGATCCGCTGAGCTCCCTGAACCCGGTCAAGCTCATCGGCACGCACATCACCGAGACCCTGCGCCAGCACGACCGCACGATGAACGCGCGGCAGGCCAAAACGCGGGCGATCGAACTTCTGGACACCGTGCGCATCCCCGATCCGTCGCGACGGTTCGGGCAGTACCCGCACGAACTGTCCGGCGGCATGCGCCAGCGGGTCGGCATCGCCATCGCGCTGGCCTGCAGTCCGCAGTTGCTCGTCGCCGATGAACCGACCACGGCCCTGGACGTGACCGTGCAGAAGCACGTGCTCGACTTGCTCGGCACCATCTGCGAAGAGCAGCACATGGCGATGATCCTCGTCAGCCACGATCTGGGCGTGGTGTCGGGTCGCAGTGACCGCGTCGCGGTGATGTATGCCGGCCGGATCGGCGAGATCGGCTCATCGGCCGACTTCTTCCACCACCCCTACCATCCCTACGCGCACGGTCTGCTGGCATCCAAACCGACGCTGGACAGTCCGCCGCACGCCGACCTGGAGTCGATCCCCGGACGTCCGCCCGACCCTGCCCATCGCTTCCCGGGATGCCGGTTCGCCCCACGATGCCCGAATGCGCAAGAGCTCTGCCGCGAGCACGAGCCCTCGCTCGATCCGGTCGCCCCGGGGCGAGAAGACCACCGCGTGGCCTGCTATTTCCCGGTGGGCGCGCTCGCCGTTCCCGCGCGACGTGGCGCACCCAGCGAGGGAGGCATCTGATGGCCGGCACCGGTAAGGCGCACCTGCGCCCGCCCGCTGATGCGCGCCTGCGCGTGGAAGATCTGGACGTCGAGTTCGAGGCGAAGAGCGGCCAGCGCGTGCACGCCGTGTCGGGCATCAGCTTCGACGTGCTCGGCGGCGAATCGGTGGGGATCGTCGGCGAGTCCGGGTGCGGCAAGTCGTCGGTCGCGCGCGCCGTCATGCACTTGCCCCGGCCGACGTCCGGTCAGGTCGTGCTCGACGACACCGAGATGACCGCCCTGGGCAGGGACAGACGGGGCAGCGAGAAACTGCGGGAGACGCGCGTGAAGATGCAGCTGATCTTCCAGGACCCGATCTCGTCGCTCAATCCCCGCCGCAAGGTGAAGCACCTGGTGAGCGAGGGTGTCTCGATCTGGCGCGGACGGGGCTCCCGCTCCCACGCAGAGCCACGCGTGAGGGAGCTCCTCGAGTCGGTGGGCCTCGACCCCGAGACGGTGTGGAACCGGTACCCGCACGAGCTGTCGGGGGGTCAGTGCCAGCGGGTCTCGATCGCACGCGCGCTCATGATGCGCCCCGAACTGCTCATCTGCGACGAGGTGCTCTCGAGCCTCGATGTGTCGGTGCAGAGCCAGATGCTCGCCCTGCTCAAGCGCACCACGGCCGACTACGGGCTCTCGATGATGTTCATCTCCCACGACCTCGGGGTCGTCAAGAACATCTGCGACCGGGTGATCGTCATGTACCTCGGCAAGATCGCGGAGGTGATGGAGGTCGAGGCTCTCGACCGCGACGCGATCCACCACCCGTACACCGAGCTCCTTCTCCAGTCGGTACCGCAGACCACCGGGGAGCGGGTGCGCCCCGAGCCCCCCGGTGAGGCTCAAGACCTGCCGTCGCCTCTCAACCCGCCCAGCGGATGCCGGTTCCGCACGCGCTGTCCGCTCGCCACCGAGCGCTGCGCGCAGGAGGAGCCCCAGCTCGAAGAGAAAGCGCCGGGCCAGTTCATCGCGTGCCACCACGTCGCACGCACCATCCCCGCCACCGGCTCGCCGCGCGAGCAGAAAGAGGAACAGTCATGAAGGACACCGACGTCGTCGTCGTGGGATCCGGAGCATCCGGACTCACCGCAGCCCTCATCTCCGCCGCCTCGGGGCTGCAGGTCACCCTCGTCGAGAAGACCGGTCTCATCGGCGGCACGAGCGTGGTCTCGGGTGGCTCGATCTGGGCCCCGAACAACCGCTACATGGGTGAGCTCGGCCGCACCGACAGCCGCGAGGCCGTGATGGAGTACCTCGCCGCGCTCACCCTCGGACGCGTCGACGAGGAGCTCTATGCGACCTTCGTCGACACCGTGAACCCGATGCTCGACGAGGTCGTGGCCCTCACCGGCATCCAGTTCGAGGCCAACGGTCACCACCCCGACTACCAGCCGCACCTTCCCGGCGCGAAGGCCGACGGGGGGCGCACCCTCCAGGGCGACCTGTTCGATGGCAGCCTGCTGGGAGAGTTCCAGCCGAAGCTGCGCACCTCGCACAGCGGTGTTCCCATCACGCGGCTCGAGGTCGACAAATGGGGCCAGGACACCATGGACCGGTGGGACTGGGCGCTCATCGCCGAGCGGATGTCGAAGGGGATCGTCGGCATGGGCGCGGCGCTGTGCGGCGCCCTGCTGAAGGGGTGCCTCGACCACGGCGTCACGGTGCTCGTCGAGACGCCGGCGCGGTCCCTCATCCGGGGTGAGGGTGGCGCGGTCGCCGGCATCCTCGCCGTGCACGAGGGCGAAGAGGTCGAGATCCGCGCTCGCCGCGGCGTCGTGCTGGCCAGCGGGGGATTCGAGTGGAACAAGAACCTCGTCGACCAGTTCCTCGGCAAGCCGCTGCACTCGCCGGCCAGCCCTCCCGCCATGACTGGTGACGGCCTCGTGATGGCGATGCAGGTGGGCGCTGCGCTGGGCAACATGAGCGAGGCGTGGTGGACGCCGACGATCTACGCCGTCGGCGACACCTACGACGACCAGCCCCTGTACCGCCCCTCGAGCAGCCTGCGTACACTGCCCGGCGGAATCATCGTCAACCGGTCGGGCAGGCGCTTCGTCAACGAGGCGATGAACTACAACGACATGGGCAAGGTGCTCGGCGACTTCGACCCGCAGGAGTACGCCTACGCCAACCAACCGTGCTGGCTCGTGTTCGACCAGCGCTTCCGCGACTCCTACTCGGTGGGCACGGTCACCCCCGACGCGATCACGCCGTCGTGGATGGCCCAAGCCGACACCCTCGACGAACTGGCGGAGAAGGTGGGCATCGACAAAGCCGGGTTCGCCGACCAGATCGCGCGCTACAACGAGTACTCCGCGACCGGTGTCGACCCCGAGTTCCACCGCGGCGAGTCGGCCTACGACACCTACCGCGGCGACGCCCGGGTCACCCCGCATCGCAACCTGCGACCGCTCGAGGACGGTCCCTACTATGCGGTCGAGATCCGTCTGGGTGCCCTCGGTACCAAGGGCGGACCCCTGACCGATGCCACCGGCAACGTGCAGCGTGCCGACGGCTCGGGGGGAATCCCCGGGCTCTACGCGGCGGGCAACGTCGCGGCGAGCTGGTTCGGCGCCGGCTATCCGGGCGCGGGCGCCACACTCGGGGCGGGCATGGTGTCGGGCTACCTGAGCGCGAAAGCCCTCGCGGGCTGACGGAAGGGAGGGCAGGTGGGGAGTCCGGATCCGCTGGGTCGGCCGCTGAGTCTCGGACGTACCGGCGCGCACGTGTTGCGCAACCGTTTCGTGATGACGCCTCACCTGGGGCGGCTCGGGGCGACGAGGCTGCCGGCCTATCTGGCCCGACGCGCCCCCGGGTATGGCATGGCGATCCTGCCCGCGGGGCTCGCCATGCTCGGCTTCCCCGTCTACCCGCCGGGCGTCGTCGCCGGGCTGGATATCGGACGAGGCGACCAGGATGGAGTTCCCCTGCACCCGGCCGATGAACGTTACCCCGCCCACCAAGCCAGGCTGGGAGACCTCCTCGGCGGGCTGGCGCAGGCGGTGACCGAGCATGGATCGCTCGCGATCGGGCAGATTCACCACCCCGGCGCCGAGCAGTCCTGGGACAGCTTCGCGCCGGCCATCGCCCCGTCGGCCGTGCGTGGCGACGAGTTCGCGACGATTCCCCACGCCCTCAGCGCACGGGAGATACGGCATCTCATCGATGCGTACGTGGCGACCTCCGCCGCGATCGTGTCGGCGGGCTTCGACGGGGTGGAGCTGCACGCCAGTCACGGATACCTGCTCAACCGCTTCCTCTCGCCGCACTACAACCGGCGTGCCGATGAGTGGAGAGCGGGCCCCGGCTTCCTCGACCGTCTGCTGGACGAGATCCGGGCACGCATCGGCGACGGCCCGGCTCTCGGGCTGCGCCTGCAGGTGAGCGAAGAGATGGCGGACGGACTCACCTCCGACACGTCGGCGACCGCCGCGGTGGCCCTGGCAGATCGCCTCGACTACCTGAGCGTGTCGATCGGCAACCACACCGGAGTGCGGGAGAACCGACCGACGACGGCGTATACCAGTCCGTGGACGACAGCACCCGCGCCGGCCTTGGGTGGCGCTCGTGTCATCCGTCGGGCGCTCGCCGAGGCAGGGCGGCCCCTTCCGCTTCTGGTCACGGGTCGGATCACCACGGCAGAGCTGGCCCGCAGCATCGTCGCGGACGGCGACGCCGACATGATCGGCCTCGCCCGCGCCCTCATCGCCGATCCCGACTTCCCCGCCAAGGCGATCGCGGGCAGGGAGAGTGAGATCGATCGGTGCATCGGCTGCAATGAGTGCGTCCGCGTGCCGCTGTCGTGTCCCGTCAATCCGGAGGCGGGCCGGGAGGGAGCGCTCGCACTCGGTATCCCGTCGGTGCGTCAGCGGATCGTGGTGGTGGGGGCAGGTCCGGCGGGAGTGAATGTCGCGACCCGTGCCGCCGAGCGCGGACACGTCGTCACCCTGATCGATCGGCAGGACGGCATCGGTGGTGCGTTACGCCGGCTGGTTCGTTCGCCCCTGCTGGCAGAGTGGTCGGCGATGGTCGACCAGCTCGAGCGCCAGGTGCAGCGTGCGGGCGTCACGGTGCTCTTGTCGACCGAGGTGACCGACGAGGTGCTCGCCGGCCTCGATCCCGACCGGGTGGTCTGGGCGACAGGTTCAGAACCGGTGCCGCTCGGCTTCGCCGTCGAGGGAGGAGCTGCCGGCGGCGGTGGGGAGGCGAAGAACGCGCAGCCGCTCACGACCGACGACCTGCTGTGCGGGCAACGACCGGCGCAGGGCGTGCCGGTCGTGGTCGTGGCCGGCGCCGAACCACACCTCGAACCGTTCATCGCCGCGGATCTGCTGGCCGCGGAAGGCTGGCAGGTCACGGTGATCACCGAGCGCTCGGTGCTCGGAGGCGATGTCGAACCGCGGACCCTGAACGCCTTGTGGGGCAGGCTCTCGCGGCGAGGCGTGCGATTCGAATTGATGCTGCGCCCGATCGTCTGGCGCGAGGGGCTGCTCGAGACCGAGAACACCTTCGGAGGCCCGCCCCGCTCCTTCGCCGCCGGTGCGGTGGTGGTCGCTCAGGGCCGCCAGGCGGCACCGGCCCCGAGCGCCGATGCTGCGACCGAGCCGTATCTCGTCGGTGATGCGCTCGCACCGCGCCGCCTCACCCACGCCGTTTTGGAGGGGGCGCGGTTCGGCGCGCACGTGTGAGCCTCCGGGTTGCCCGATCGCTCATCGGCATGCGGTCAGCCGGCGAGCAGTGCCCGCAGCAGGAGCCGCAGATCGGCGGCCTGCTCATCAGACAGCGCCGCGGTGAGCTCCGTCTGCACCTGGATGACCAGTGGAGCGAGTCGGTCGCGCTCGGCCTTGCCGGATGGGGTCAGTCGCACCGTCTTGCGACGGCTGTCGTCCGGGTCGCGTTCGCGTTGGATGAGCCCGCGGCGCTCCATCCGCATGACGAGGTCTGCCACCGTCGACCGGTCGAGGTCGACTTCGTCGCAGAGCTCTCGTTGAGAGGCGTGGCCCCACCGATCGAGGATGGCGAGCACCGAGTACTGCACGCTCGACACTTCCCCGGGGACCAGGCGCGACCACGTCGCGACGTGGAGTTGCTGTGCGCGACGGATGAGATATCCGATGTGCCGCTGCGGCTCGGGGGTCGCGGCGTCCTCGTCGGGGAGTGAGTCGGGGGCGTCCACGCCGCCCATTGTGTCAGGCGAGGCGAGCGGGGGAGAGCACGCGCGCAAAGAACTCGCCGAGGGCGCTGCGATCGTGCAAGGGAAGCACGTGGGCGACGTACTGGTCGGGGCGGACGACGACCACCGCCCCGTCGGGGTCGATCTGGCGGAGGGCGAAGATGTCCTCCGCGGGGTCGACCGCCCACACCTTCTCCCAGTCCTGCAGTCCCAGCGCTCCCGAGCGTGGGTGCAGCACCGGAGGAACGGACTCGAACCCGACGTCGTGGTGGCCGGCGCGATAGACACCGTGCACGTCGATAACGGCGTCGACGGCCGCGCCGGCAGGGGTGGAGCGCACGAGCGGCGACGCAGGGTCCTCGCCGAGCCAGGTGAGGAAGTCGTCGAGGGGAGCGCGGTCGGTGCTGCCGAACGCGTAGATGCGCCATCTGCCGTCGGCGCGGTGGGCGTGGCCAAGGTGCAGGCGACGGGCATCGGCCACGCGGATCACCGGGGCCGAGTGGAAGCGCGTCCCGATCTCGAACCCGCCGGCGAGGTGCTGGTGCGCAGAGACCGCCGTGAGCGGCGACGCCGCGTATCGCGTGGCGACTCCTGCGGTGTAGCGCCCCTGCCGGGCGAACTCCTGCTGCATCTGTTCCGCCGTGACCCCACCGCGTTCGGGGTGGCGGTCATCCCATGTGGGCTGGGCGATGAAGGCGGACCAGAACTTGTCGAAGTCGATCAAGTCCTGCGCGACCGTGCGGCGCTCGTCGGAGTACGTGCGCAACAGGGCCGGGTCGGCTCGCCCGTGGAGCACGGCGGCGAGCTTCCAGCCGAGGTTGAACGCATCCTGCATCGACACGTTCATTCCCTGCCCCGCCTTGGCGGAGTGCGTGTGGCAGGCGTCTCCCGCGATGAACACGCGAGGGTGGTCGCCTGTCGCCGCGCGACGGTCGGCGTCGTCGAAGCGATCCGCGATGCGCTGGCCGACCTCGTACACCGACGACCACGCCACCGACCGCACATCGATCGAGTACGGATGGAGGATGCGGTTGGTGATCTCGGTCAGCTGCGCGACGGTGGTCTCGCGGATGCGGGAGTCGCCGGCGGGCACCTCGCCCAGATCGACATAGCAGCGCACCATGTTCCCGCCCTCCCGGGGGATCATGAGGAGGCTGCCCTTGCCATCGGATTGGATCACGTTCTTGGTGCGCCAATCCGGGAAGTCGGTGACGGCGAGCACATCCATCACCCCCCACGCGTGATTGGCGGCGTCTCCTCGCAGTTCGCCGCCGATCGCACGGCGTACGGCGCTGCGAGCCCCGTCACAGCCGATGACGTACTTCGCGCGGATCACGGCATCGGCTCCCGCCGAGGTGCGCGTCGTCACGATCACGGGATGATCGCCGTCGCCGTAGCTCAGCGAGGCGAACGAGGTGCCGTAGTGCGGGCGGAGACGGGAGGCCGACCGGGCGGCATGGTCGAGCAGGTACTGCTGCATCCGGGCTTGGTTGACGATGACGTGGGGGAACTCGCTCAGGCCTTCCGGGGTGTCTTCGACCCAGCCGGTGCGTTCGATGCGGTCGCGATCCTCGCGGGACGGCCCCCAGAAGCGCACCTCGTTGACCCAGTACGCCTCCCGCAGCAGGGCCTCTGCGAGCCCGAAGGTGTGGAACATCTCGACCGTGCGACACGCGACGCCATCCGCTTGGCCCACCTGCAGCGGACCGTCTCGACGCTCGATGACCGCCGTCGTGATCTCGGGGAAGGCGGCCAGCTGTGCGGCGAGCACGGTGCCGGCGGGACCGGTGCCCACCACGAGCACATCGACGGATTCGGGGAGTCGATCCGACGTCGATGCCGCCTGGTTGGTCGCGGGCAGGACATCGGGGTCGCCGGGACGATATCCATCTCGATAGAACTGCACGGCGGATCTCCCTCGGTCGGCTGAGCCTCACCATACCATCAGTACCCCAACGATTTTGTTGATCTCGTTCGCCACCTTCCCACGCGGTCTCGCCGGGGCGAGGAGGGGATTACGCTCGGGTCATGGGGAGCGGCGCACGCATCGTGGTCGCGCCCGACAGTTTCAAGGGGTCGATCACGGCGGCGCACGCTGCGGAGGCGCTGCGCACGGGCATCCTCGACGGCGCCCCCGACGCCGAGGTGCTGTTGCGCCCGATGGCCGACGGAGGGGAGGGCACCCTCGAGGCGTTCGCCTCCGCTGTGCCCGGCGCCCGCCGGATGCCGGTGATCGTGCGGGGGCCCCACGGTCGCGACGTGCCGGCATCGTGGCTCCTGCTCCCGGACGGGGCAGGCGTGGTCGAACTCGCCTCGACGAGCGGGATCGAGCTGATGGGGCGGACCCGTGCGCCATGGGATGCCGGAACCGACGGCTTCGGTCAGGCGATCGCCGCGGCGCTCGATCACGGCGTGACCCGCCTGATCCTCGGGATCGGATCGTCGGCGTCCACCGACGGCGGATGGGGGATGCTGCGGGCGCTCGGTGCGCGTGCGCATCGTGCGGCGGGTGCGCCGGACACCGGCCTGCGCGCGCTGCACACTCTCACCGGGGTCGACCTCACGGGCCTTCGTCCTCTTCCGCCGGAGGGCGTCCTGGCGCTCACCGATGTCACCCATCCGCTTCTGGGCGAGAGGGGGGCCGCCGCGGTCTTCGGCCCGCAGAAGGGTCTCGTCGGCGAGGACGTCGCGCTTGCCGACGCCGCGCTGGCCCGATGGGCGCGGCACCTTCCGGCTGATCCGAACGCTCCCGGCGCCGGCGCGGCCGGCGGCACCGGGTTCGCACTCACCGCCTGGGGGGCCGAGCTTCGTCGCGGTGCCGACGAGGTCGCGCAGCTGATCGGCCTGGACGACGCCCTGGCATCGGCGACCCTGGTGGTCACCGGCGAGGGGTCGTTCGACGGACAATCGGCTGCCGGCAAGGTGCCCTCCCTGGTCGCTGCCCGCGCCGATGCGGCGCAGGTGCCGGTGGCGCTGGTGGCGGGAACGATCGCCGCGGATGCCGATACGTCCGGATACGTGCGCGCCGTCTCGCTCTCGACCGTCGCCGGCGGTGCTGCCGCCTCGATGGCCGATCCCGCGCGCTGGCTGCGTGCCGCCGGTGGCCGGATCGCCCTCGTCAGCCCTCCAGCACCACCAGCTCCCGGGTGGCGCGAGTCATGGTGACGTAACGGTCGACGGCGCCGGTGAGGTCGTCGCCGAACTGCTCCGGCTGCACCAGCACGACCAGGTCGAACTCGAGCCCCTTCACGAGCTCGGGGGTCAGCACGCGCACGCGCCGGTCGCCGACCCGCGCCGGGAGTCCGTGCCCGACCACCACGGCGGTACCCTCCGCGGATGACGCGCGCCAGCGATCCAGCACGGACTCCAGCGAATCGCGCGGCTGGGTGCGCACGGGGATGCCGTTGCTGCGCACGGACACCGGCACGTTCGCATCGGGGAGTGCCGCGCGGATGATCGGTGCCGCCGCGTCCATGACTTCCGACGGCGTGCGGTAGTTGACCGCGAGCGTTGCCTGCGCGACCCGGCGCAGTCCCACGCGCTCCAGACGCTCCGACCACGACTCCGCAAACCCCGCCCGTGCCTGCGCGCGATCGCCGACCACCGTGATGCTGCGCGAGGGGCAGCGGGCGAGCACCATGCGCCACTGGGCACCCGTCAACTCCTGCGCTTCATCGACGATGACGTGCGCGAACGGACCTTCCAGGGCGTCGGGTTGCAGCCTCGGGAGAGCGTCGCCGGCGAGAGAGTTGTCGGCATCCTGCCCCTGGAGGATCGTCATCAGCCGCAGCTCGCTGTCGTCGGCGGCCACGAGCTCTTCCACCACCCGCTCGCGCACCTCCCGTTCAGACGCCCGGAGCGCCTCGTGGCGGCGACGTTCGCGGACCTCGTCGGGGTCGCCGATGAGGCGGCGGGCGGCATCGAGCAGGGGAAGGTCGCTCAGGGTCCACGGCGACGGGTCGCTGCGATGGAGCGCGGCGACCTGGGCGTCATCGAGCCACGGGGCGCAGCGGCGCAGGTACTCGGGCACGCGGAACAGGTCGGCGACGACGCGCACCGGGTCGAGCACGGGCCATGCCGTTCGGAACGCCTGCCGCAGGGCGTCGTCGCGCATCAGCCAGCGTCTGAGCGCGGATGCCGGTGCCCCGGCGTCGGACCCGGCGTCGGAGGCGAGGTCGGAGGCGAGGTCGACCAGAATGTCGAGAAGCTCCTCCCACACCTCGTCGCGGGCCTCGTTGTGCGCGGAGGCCGTAGCGCCCGAGGCGAACGCATCCGCCCAGACCGCCGGGGTCACCTCCACGGCGGCCCACGGGGTTTCCAGCCGCAGGGTGTGCGTGGGTGGCTGCTGGTAGCCGGCGACGGCAGCGGTGACCGCATCGAGCAGTCTCGCCGAGGCCTTGATCTCCGCCACCTCCGGGTCATGCTCCACACCCGCTGCGGCACCCTCGGCGACGAAATCCGTCAGGGCGCACACCTGCACACCTTCTTCGCCGAGGCTGGGCAGCACGTCCTCGACGTAGGAGAGGTAGGGGCGGTGCGGCCCGACCACGAGCACGCCGCCCCGCCCCGGACCCATGCGCGGATCGGCGTATTGCAGGTAGGCGGCACGATGAAGGGCGACCACGGTCTTGCCGGTGCCAGGACCGCCGTCGACGACGAGGGCGCCCTGAGAGCCGGCGCGGATGATCGCGTCTTGGTCGGCCTGGATGGTGCCCAGCACGTCGCGCATGCGTGCGGTGCGGTGCGCGCCGAGGCTCGCGATGAACGCCGACTGATCGTCGGGGGACAGCCCGAGCCTCTCCTCGGCGGGCGTGTCGCCGGTGATCTGCAGCAGTTCGTCCCAGTAGTCGACGATGCGCCCGCCCTGCCAGCGGTATCGCCGCCTGCTGCGCACTCCGTGTGGTTGGGCGAGGGTGGCCGCGAAGAACGGCTCGGCGGCAGGTGTGCGCCAGTCGATCATCAGGGGATCCCCATTTGTGTCGCTCACGCCGAAGCGACCGATGTAGTGGGCGGTGCCGTCGTCGAGCACCGCCCGGCCCAGACACGCGTCGATACCGAACCGTTCGAGCGAGCGCACCTGCGCCGTGAGGCGGTGCACCTCCAGGTCGCGCTCGAGCGCTGCCTGCCCGTGCGTTCCCGGCATGCGTCGGAGGGCGTCGCGTCGCTCGATGGCGGCGGCGCGAGCGGCCGCCAGCGCAGACCGGATCTGGGTGAACCGGATCTCGTCGCCCGCGATGCGCGCCGGGGAGGCTTTTTCGGACAGGTGTGCGGGCAGCGCGAACACCGGGGACTCTGACATGGAAAGCTCCGCTCGACGAGGACGGCCGACCAGTATGCGCCCGCACCGGGGCCTTGCCGCAAGCCCCGGGTGGCGCGATATCCTGGTCTTGGCAGGCGGCGCGCACCTTCTCGCGTGCCCCGCCTGCTCAGCGGTAGGCGTCAGCCAGCCATCGAGCGTGCGACTGCCACGGGGGAGTGCCGCCGGCCAGCGCGGCCGCATGGCGTTGCAGGCGTATGTCGGCGCGGAACCACTCGCCGCCCTCGCGCAGGTCGGCGAACTCGCGGTGCCGTTGCTGTTCGAGATCGCGGCCGCCACGCTCGAATGCCAACAGCTCCTCGTAGCGGATGGCGGCCAGACGCTGTCGAGGACGATGGCTGGTGCCGATCTTGATACGGTCGCTCCAGCGCAGGTAATACACGACATCGATCCGCGGCGGGGGAAGGTCGGGGTCGGGCACGTCACCCACGCGCCACCCGCAGTAGTCGCACTCCCATCCGGCTGAGTCGCGATGGCCATCACCACCGCCGCACAGCAGACACGGCGACGGCAGCCGCTTCGCATCCGCCGCCCTCATCGTCACGGATCGACCCTACGACCGGGTTCCGACCTCGGCAGCCGACCCCCCATGCCCGAGCAGAGCCCGCGCGCGATAGCAGAAGGCTGAGTCCTGCGTCAACGGGTGGGGGTCTTCGCGTTGGCCCCCCTATCGTGGAGCGCGCAAGATCATGTGATGGCGGTTGAGCGAGCGGTGTTTCGGGTCACCGGCTCCTCCCGTCATCACTGGAGAAGGCCCCGGGTACATCGGCTTCGAACGGGGCCTTCTTCTGCGCGCGCTGTCCGTCTCCGCTCACGCCATGGTGTCGAGGATGCCGGTGAGGTGCTCGAACGTCGTGCGGGGGTTGAGGATGGCGAACCGGGCATTGGTGCGCCCGGCGTGGCTCGACGGTGTCACGAAGGCGTGCTGTTCATCGAGGAGCCGAGTGGACCACGCGGCGTAGTCGGCCTTCTCCCATCCCACCCGTTCGAACACCACGACACCCAGCTGGGGGCGGCGCACCAGCCGCAGATCCTCTCGACGATCGATCTCGTCGGCGATGCGCTGGGCGAGGGCCAGTGACGCCGTGATCGCGTCGCGGTACACCGCGGCGCCATACGTGGCCAGCGAGAACCACAGCGGCAGTCCCCGGGGGCGCCGGGTGAGGTGGGCGGCGAAGTCGGACGGGCTCCAGTCGGTGGTCTCGGTGAGGGTGTCGAGGTACTCGGCGTGCTGGGTGTGCGCCCGGCGGCCGAGCTCCGGGTCACGGTAGATCAGGGCGCAGGCATCGAACGGGGCGAACAGCCACTTGTGCGGATCGACGACCAGCGAATCCGCGTGCTCCACTCCGGCGAAGCGGTGACGCGCGGCGGGGCTGAGCATCGCCGCCAGACCGTAGGCGCCGTCCACGTGCAGCCAGACGCCTCGCTCCGAGGTGACCGCCGCGACACCGGCGAGGTCGTCGACGATGCCGAAGTTGGTCGACCCGGCCGTGGCCACCACCGCGAACACACTGTCGGCGTGCTCATCGAGGGCGGCGCGCACGGCCTCGCCGCGCAGCACCCCGTCATCGCCGGGGGCGACCGCGACGACGTCCACATCCATCACGCGCGCCGCAGAGGCGATCGACGAGTGCGCTTCCGCGCTGCACACGATGCGCCAGCGGTCGGGCCGGGCGCCGCCGTCGCGCGCCGACTGCCGGGCAGCCACGAGCGCGGACAGGTTGCCGAGCGTGCCGCCCTGCACGAAGACCCCGCCGGCTCCCGACGGCAGCCCGAACTCGTCGGCCAACCAGCGCAGCACCTCGTTCTCGGCGTGCACGGCCCCCGCTCCCTCCAACCACGACCCGCCGTAGAGCGCGCTCGCCGAGACGACGACGTCGAAGGCCGCCGCGGCCTTGGACGGTGCGGAGGGGATGAAGGAGAGGTAGCGCGGATCGTCGGTGGTGATGCAGGCCGGGGCCAGGACGTGCTCGAACACGCCGATGGCCTTGCGGGCGCCGATCCCGTGCTCGTCAATGGTCCGCCCGGCCAGCCGTGCCAGCTCGGCCGCCGGTAGCGGCTTGTCGAGCGGGGTGTCCTCCGACAGCAGGCGGTGGCGCGAGTACTCCAGCACGATGTCGACGATCGCGCGGGTCTCGTCGGTGATGTCGTGCATGCGGGCGGGCTGGGTCATCGCGAATCTCCGGCGGTCGGCGAGCGGGTCAGGGTGTCAGTGAGGGCGTCAGGGGCGGGGGCACCCGACGAGCGCCCGTGGCTTCGAAGGCTGCCGCCAGGCGCAGCAGCGCGGTGTCATCGTAGGCCCGGCCGGCGAACGCGAGGCCGACCGGCATCCGGATATCGCGGAGCATCCCCATCGGCACCGTCACCGTCGGGATGCCGAGGTGGCGCACAGCGAGGTTGCCGTTGGCGATCCAGGTGCCGTTTCGCCAGCCGAGGTCGGCGGAGGCCGGGTTCACGTCCATGTCGGAGGGGGCGATGTCGGCGACCGCCGGAAAGACGACGGCATCGAGTCCGAGCCCGTCCATCCACTCCTCCAGGTCGATGCGACGGGTCCGTTCCAGGCCGCGGAGGCCTTCTTCGAGCTCGGGCATGTCGTCCCAGCTCGCTCCGGGATGGCGGCGCACCCACTCGGGGTATTCGGCGATGTCGTCGTCGAACCCCGTGTAGCGGTCGGGCAGGGCCCCCGGCGGCGGTGGGAAGACGCGCGAGCCGTCGACATCGACGAGCGAGCTCAGCGCCGGGTCGCCGTTGGCGGCGAGGAAGTCCTCCCACGCCCACGCGGAGAGGTCGACGATCTCGCGCCGCAGGTACGCGGGGCTCACGAGCCCTCGCGTGAGGAGGGTGGGGGCTCCGGCCCGGTCGCCCTCGTAGTTGCTCACCACGGGGAAGTCGACCTCGACCACGGTGGCCCCGGCAGCTTCGAGATCGTCGCGCGCGGCGGCCCACAGTTCGAGCACCGTCGGCCGCGTCTGGATCGCCTCGCCCGTCGGGCCGCCGATGGTCGTGCCGGTGCCGGCATCCGGATCGGCGCCGATGTACATGCGCGGCACCCCGATGCGCGCGCCGGCCAGGGCCCCACCGGCATCCTCTCGTGCGGCCAGCGCCGGGTACGACGGCGGGCGCACGGCGGATGCCGTCGGCAGAGCTACCCACGGCTGCGCGCGCCAGAAGTCGCCACGGGTGAGCGGATCGTCGGCGACGATGACATCGAGCACCTCGAGCAGGTCGGCCATGGTGCGGGCGTGGGGCACGACGACGTCCATCGTGGGAACGAGGGGCCAGTTGCCCCGCACCGAGATCACGCCGCGTGAGGGAGTGTAGGCGCAGAGGCCGTTGTGGCTGGCCGGGCCGCGCCCGCTCGACCACGTCTCTTCGCCGAGGCCGAACGCCGCGAAGCTGGCGGCGGTGGCCGTTCCCGATCCGTTGGACGATCCCGACGCGAACGGCGCCGTGAGGTAGGCCGGGTTGTAGGGGCTTTCGGCGCGCCCGTAGAGACCGCGCTGCATTCCGCCGTTGGCCATGGGCGGCATGTTGGTGAGCCCGAGGCAGATCGCTCCGCCCGCGCGGAGGCGCTCGATGGTGAAGGCGTCGCGCTGGGCGACGAGGTCGGCGAACGCGGGCGACCCGGCGGCGGCGGTGAGACCGGCGACCAGGTAGCTGTCTTTCGCCGTGTAGGGGATGCCGTCGAGCGGTCCGAGGGACTGACCGCGGGCGCGTCGGGCGTCGCTGGCGGCGGCCTCGGCGCGAGCGTCGGGGTTGCGTACGACGACGGCATTCAGCGCGGTCGGGGTGTCGGGGCCGTCGAAGGCGTCGATCCGCGCCAGGTAGGTCTCGACGAGGTCGACGGCGGTGGCGGTGCCGTCCTCCAGCGTCGCGCGCAGGTCGGCGATCGACGCCTCGACGACCTCGATCACTGCCCGTCTCCGGCCAGGGAGCTGACGCTGGAGGTGGCGGGCTGCTGCTGGGTGATGCAGTGGATGCCGCCGCCGCGCGCGAAGATCGGCCGGGCGTCGACGGTGACCACCTCGCGGCCCGGGTAGGCCTCGGCGAGGATCGCCGCGGCGCGCGCGTCGGCCTCGGGTTCGCCGAACCCGCAGGCGATCACGCCGCCGTTGACGACGAGGTGGTTCACGTAGCTCCAGTCGACGAAGCCCTCCGTGTCGCGCAGGGTGCGCGGGGCCGGCAGGTCGACGATCTCGAACCGTCGCCCCGCGGCATCCGTCTGCTCCGACAGCAGGGCGCGCAGCTGCGCGATCACGTCGTGATCGGGGTGGGCGGGATCGCGCTGATCGTGCAGCAGGAGACGCCCCGGTGAGGGGATGGTCGCGACGATGTCGACGTGGCCGTTGGTGCCGAAGTCGTCGTAGTCGCGGGTGAGTCCGCGCGGAAGCCACACCGCCGTGGTGGCGCCGATGGTGCGGGCCATCTCTGTTTCGACGCGGGCCTTGTCGGCGAAGGGGTTGCGGCGCGGGTCGAGCTGCACGGTTTCGGTCAGCAGCACCGTGCCCTCGCCGTCGACGTGGATGCCGCCGCCCTCGTTGACCAGCGCAGAGCTCACCAGCTGAGCACCGGTGGCGGCGGCCACGATGCGGGCGTGCTCGGCCGATCGGCGCCACTGCGCCCAGGCCGGTGCACCCCAGCCGTTGAAGATCCAGTCCACCGCGCCGAGCGCGCCGCTCTCGTCGTCGACGACGAAGGTGGGGCCGGAGTCGCGCATCCAGAACTCGTCGACGGGCGCCTCGAGCAGCTCGACGTCGCCGGGCAGCATCCGACGGGCACGGCCCGTCTCCGCGGGGTCGACCACCATCGTCACCGGCTCGAACCGGGCGACTGCTGCGGCGACGTCGGTCCACGCCGCGTAGCCTTCCGCGCGCTGGGCGTCGCTGTCGCCGAGGGTCTCGCCTTCGGCCGGGAACGTCATCCACGTGCGGTCGTGGGGTGCCGTCTCGGCGGGCATGCGCCAAGCCATCGCCGTCTCCTGCCGTCGGATCTCGCGTGCGGGTGGTAGCTTGTTGATCGAGTGATCAATATTGAGGAGCGTAGCGAGCGATGAGTCACCCGTCAACCACGAGGCGCGTGCGCAAGACCCCCGAGCAGCGGCGCCTCGACATCGCCGACGCCGCCCGCGCGGTGGCGCTGGAGGGCGGTCTGGAGGCGGTCACCCTGCGCGCGGTGGCCGCACGCATCGGGGCGGCCTCGGGGCTGGTGGCCCACTACACGCCGAGCATGGACGACCTGGTCGCCTCGGTGTTCGGCGAGATCGTCTCCGCCGAGCTGCGAGAGGTCATCACCCACCTCGAGGGTGCCTCGACGGCCCGCGACCGCCTCGGCATCCTGCTCGACACGCTGCTCGATGGCTCGCGCGACGACATCACCCTGGTGTGGGTGCAGGCCTGGGCGGTGGGTGCGCGCAACGAGCCTCTCGCCGCGCGCGTGCGCGCCGAGATGGATGCCTGGCAGGCCGCGATCGCCGCCGAGATCCAGCGGGGCATGGATGCCGGGGAGTTCGCGCCCGGCGACGCGGCGGCGATCGCCTGGCACATCCTCGCCATGATCGACGGCCTCAGCGCCCACTCGCTGGTGCGGTGGAACGACGCCGGCGCGCGGCGATCACTCGCCATCCGCGCGGCCCTCGCGCTCCTGTCCTGAACCCGCCTTTCGCCTACTTCGCTGGAGCCTTCAGCGTGAAGCTGAAACGTCCACCCGGCTCGAGCACCGTGGGGGTGATCATCTGCGCGGTTCCGCGATACGTCGAGCCGGACGTGCGGGTGTAGGTGCGCGTGCGGTCGATCACGTCGGACCGGGGGGTCTCGGCGAGCCAGGCCACGTAGGCGTCGAAGGTGTCCGGCTCGAAACTGAACTCCGGCGCCGGCGGCACGACGAGGTTCACCCGCACCGTGCGTTTGGCGTTCTGGGGAACCGCGACGGTGAACGTGCGGTACTCGGTGACCCGCGCCGCCCCGGGGAGGGGCGACAGCACCGTGCGGAAGGTGTATGTCTTGCCGCGGGTGACCGGGGTGGTGCTGCCGTTCGCGATCGTCTTCCAGGTGCCCCCCGAACGCATCTGCACCTTCGACAGTCGCGCCGCCCGGTACTCGTCGCTGAACCGTGCACGGATCTTCACGTCCACGATCCGCACGTCTTCGAACGGGTTGGCCTGCAGCATCGCGATCTTGTCGGCCAGCTCCCATCCGATCGCCTCGCTGAACATGTCGGGCGAGGCGTACCGGTTCGTGCTGGTGAGCTTCCCGGTCGTGCCGTTCTCGCGCTGGTAGGTGATCGTCCAGGTGACCCGCGCGCTCCCGACCCAGGCGTTGTCGAGCAGGCGCTGGGTGTCGGTGCCGAGCTGGGCCGCCGAGGCCGCCGCGATCAGGCTCTTCTCCGACACGTGGCTGACAGCCTTCCCCTCCTGGGTTCCGGCGATGGTCGTGGTCGTGATCTTCACGGTGGGTGCGGCAGAGCCGAGCGTGGCGCGGATGCCGGCGAGCCGGTCGTCCACGAGTCGTCCCTTCACCTTGCCGATCCCGCTGACCAGCTTGTAGGAGGTCGCGTCGGGAACGATCCGGGCGGCGGAGGCTCCATGGATGTTCGCCCCGAGCGCCGAGTTCCACTGGTTGGGGTGTCCGAAGGCGTACACGTCGTCGCCGCACACCGCGGTGACGGTGCCGACGCTGGCCGAGCCCACCGCGCCGTACGCGAACGAGACGGCGATGTTGCCGCCGGCGACGATCGGGTAGTCGGCGCCGTCGCCGGCCCCGCCGTCGATGGCGAGCCCGCTGGCGGCGGTGGCGCGGAATCCGGGCACGCGGTCGGCGAGCCGCTTCGACAACCGGTCGAGGGTGGCCGCGGTCGTCCCGACCGTCACGCGCACGGGTCGCAGCTGGCGCATCGTGGCGGGGACGGATGCCGTGCCCACCTCGCGGGCCAGCTGACGACGCTCCGTGGCGGTGAGGGTGGTGCGCAGCGGCAGGTCTCCGATCGCCTTCATGTAGGCGGCGGGGGTGACCCCTGCGACGTTGTCGGCCACGAGCGAGCTGAACCCGTAGGAGACGGCGCCGATCAGCGCGCCGTCGGCGTCGTACACGGGCGAACCCGAGGCGCCCGCCCACACCCCGGCGGCCGGGGATCCGGCCGTTCCGTCGACCACGTCACCCTCCAGCTTCACGAGAAGGAGGTCGCGGGGCTCCCCGTAGGCATCGAACCCGAGGCCGTTGTCGAGTTTGCCGACGTACTCGCCCGTGAATCGCGTGGGCGTGGTGCCCTTGGTGGTCGAGAGCCACTCTACGCGCTGTCCGTCGGTAAGACCGTCGATCGGTGCGATGGCGAGCTCCTGCCCGGGGATTTCGCAGAACCGCGGTGCATCGCCGGGGGCGGCGTGGGCCGGAGCGGTCATGAGCGACCCGATCAGCACGGCCAGTGCCGCGGTCGCGGTGACCGACCAGCGCCGCCGCGCGCGGGAGTCGCTTGGGGTGAGCCCGGTGGGCTGCTCGGGTGAGTCAGAGCGAGCAGCGCTGCTCGGCTCCGTCAGGCGCGATGAGGTCATGTCGGCATCCCCTTCGTGGATCGGGTGCGCCGCGCGGATCGCGGTGGCAGTCACCGGTTCCTGCCTAGCACGTCGACAGCGTCGCGTTCTAGGTTTTCGGCCGTCACGATCGCGAAATCATCCTTGCGGATGACGCCGCCCGGGAGAAGGTGTCACCACACGCCGTGACCGACCACGGATACCGGCGTGTTGTGCCACCTTCTTGACGCCGCGACGCCGCGACGCCGCGGGGACGCGGGGCCGCGACGCCGAGGGGGAGAGGATCCCGCGATCTCGGTCAGTGGCTGCGGCCGGAGACCACATCGGCGATGCGGGCGACGGGTGACGTGGTCGGTCGCCCGCGCCCCTCCTGGCGGTCGGCCAGGTGGTAGGCGGCGTAGAGACCGTGCACCGCCATCCATCGCAACGGCTCGACCTCCCACCGCCGCGGGCGGCCCGCGGCGGTGCGGCTGACCCACGGCAGCGTCACCAGGTCGGTGTCGCGGGCGAGCACGAGGTCGGCCAGTGTCCGTCCCGCCAGGTTCGTCGTGGCCACACCGGTGCCCACGTAACCGCCCGCCCACCCGAGTCCTGTCGCCCGGTCGTAGCCGACGGTCGCCGACCAGTCGCGCGGAACCCCGAGCACCCCCGACCATGCGTGGTCCACCGGAACCCGCGCCGCCGCGGGGAAGAACTCGCGCAGAAGTGCCGTGAGATTGCCGATGGTGCGCTCCTGGGTGCGGCCGTCGGTGTCGACCCGCGAACCGTAGCGGTAGGGCACGCCCCGCCCCCCGAAAGCGATGCGATCGTCGGCGGTGCGCTGCGCGTACATGTACACGTGGGCGAAGTCGCCGAGAGTCGCCGCGTCATCCCACCCCACCTCGTCCCAGAACGACGCCGGCAGCGGCTCGGTCACGATCATCGACGAGTTCATCGGCAGCCACGTGCGATGCTCTCCGGCGAGATCGGCCGTGAACCCCTCGGTCGCACGGATGATGTGGTCGGCGCGCACGGTGCCCCGGTCGGTACGCGCCCTCCCGGCGCTGATCTGCTCCACCACCGTGTCTTCGTAGATCGCGACACCGCGCCGCTCGACGGCCGACGCCAGGCCACGTGCCAGCTTGGCGGGGTGGATGCGGGCGCAGTGCGGATGCCAGAGACCACCCATCGCCCCGCCCACGCGCACCCGGGCGGCCGTCTCGTCGGCATCCCACATCTCGGTGTCGGTGTGCGGCCAGCGCCGTTCGTCGGCGTGCGTGGCCCGCAGGCGCGCCAACTGGGCGGCGTTTCGGGCGACGTTGAGCTCGCCGCCCTTGTGGATGTCGGCGTCGATCCCCTCGGCGGCGGCCACACCGATGACCTCGTCGACGGTGTCGTTCATGGCCAGCTGCTGCCGGGCGCCCGGCTCGCGACCGTACTGCCCTCGACCTCCGGTGACGGAGTTCGTCAGCCACCCGCCGTTGCGGCCCGACGCACCGAAGCCCGCGAAGCGCCGCTCCAGCACGGCGACGCGCAGATCGGGCTGGAGCGCCTTCAGGTAGTACGCCGTCCACAGGCCCGTGTACCCGCCGCCGACGATCGCGACGTCGACCTGCAGATCGCCCGGCAGTGGGGAGCGCGTGGCCGGCATCCCGACCTGCTGCCACCAGTGGGAGACGCCCCCGTTGCCGGTCACGTCACTCTTGGCCGGCGCTGACGGCCTCGTCGGCCACCGTCAGGGCGGCGTCGATGATGTCTAGTCCGCGACGCAGGTCGTCTTCGGAGATGACCAGCGGCGGGGCCACGTGCACCCGGTTGAAGTGGGTGAAGGGCCACAGCCCGGCCTTCTTGCACGCGGCGGCCACGGCGGCCATCGGCGCCGCATCGGCCCCCGACGCGTTGAACGGCACCAGAGGCTCGCGGGTCTCGCGGTCTCTCACGAGCTCGATCGCCCAGAACAGGCCCCGTCCACGCACCTCGCCCACCGACGGATGTGCCTCGGCGATCTCGGCGAGCCGCGGTGCGACGACGCGCTCGCCGAGGTCGCGGACGCGCTCCAGGATGCCGTCGCGCTCGAACACCTCGAAGGTCGCGACCCCCGGTGCGCACGCGAGCGGGTGGCCGGAGTAGGTGAGCCCACCGGGGAAGGCCACGGTGTCGAAGTGTGCGGCGATGCGGTCGGAGATGACGACGCCGCCCAGGGGAACGTAGCCGGAGTTCACGCCCTTGGCGAAGGTGATGAGGTCGGGCACCACGTCGAAGGCCTGGAAGGCGAACCACTCGCCGATGCGCCCGAAGCCGACCATCACCTCATCGGCGATGTAGAGGATGCCGTACTTGTCGCAGAGGGCTCGCACACCGGGGAGGTATCCCGGCGGCGGCACGAGGACGCCGTTGGTGCCGACCACGGTCTCCAGGATGATCGCGCCGATGGTCGACGCGCCTTCCAGCACGATCGTCTGCTCGAGGTGTTCGAGGGCGCGCGCCGTCTCCTGCTCGGGGCTGTCGGAGTGAAATGCCGAGCGGTAGGCGTACGGGCCGAAGAAGTGGGCGACCGAGCCGTCGGAGGGCTCGTTGGGCCACCGGCGGGGGTCGCCGGTGAGCGTGATGGCCGTGGAGGTGTTGCCGTGGTAGCTGCGGTACATCGAGAGCACCTTGCGCTTGCCGGTGACCAGGCGCGCCATCCGCACGGCGTTCTCGTTCGCGTCGGCCCCGCCGTTGGTGAAGAACACCTTGCCCATGCCGTCGGGGGCGACCTCCGCGATGCGGCGGGCGAGGTCTCCGCGCACGTCGTTGGCCATCGAGGGCTGAATGGTGGCGAGCCGTCCGGCCTGCTGCTGGATGGCGGCGACGAGGTCGGGATGCTGGTGCCCGAGGTTGAGGTTGACCAGCTGCGAGGAGAAGTCGAGGTAGCGGTTTCCCGCGTAGTCCCAGAACGTGGCGCCCGCGCCGCCGGCGACCGGCAGCGGGTCGATGAGCGCCTGCGCGCTCCACGAATGGAAGACGTGGCCGCGGTCGTCGGCGCGCACCCGTGCCTCGATGTCGGTGTCGGTGTCGAAATCAGTCGTGCTCATGGGAGTCTCCGGATCAGGTGTTCTGCGGGAAACCGAGGTTGATTCCCGTGTGACCGGCATCCCCGCGGGTGGCGGGGTCGATCCAGCGGGCGGTGATCGCCTTCTCCCGCGTGAAGAAGTCGAAGCCGTGCACGCCGTAGGCCTTCGCGTCGCCGAACAGCGACTGCTTCCAGCCGCCGAAGGAGTGGTAGGCCACCGGCACGGGGATCGGCACGTTGATGCCGATCATGCCCACCTGCACCTCGTTCTGGAAGCGTCGGGCGGCGCCGCCGTCGTTGGTGAAGATCGCCGTGCCGTTTCCGAAGCGGCCCGAGTTGATGAGGTCGACGCCCTCCTGGAACGAGGAGACCCGCACCACCGACAGCACCGGGCCGAAGATCTCCTCGGTGTAGGCACGGGAGGTGGTGGGCACGCGGTCCAGCAGTGTCGGGCCGAAGAAGAACCCGTCCTCGTGACCGTCGACGGTGAGCGTGCGCCCGTCGACGACCACCTCCGCTCCGTCGCTCTCGGCGATGTCGACATACGAGGCCACCTTGTCGCGGTGGATGCCGGTGATGAGCGGCCCCATGTCGGGCTCCACGCCGTCGACACCGGCGCCGTCACCGACGGTCAGTCGGCCGATCCGCTCGGCGATCTTGTCGACCAGGGTGTCGGCGACGTCGCCCACCGCGAGGACCACGGAGATGGCCATGCAGCGCTCGCCCGCCGCGCCGTAGCCGGCGTTGACCGCCTGATCGGCGACGAGATCGAGGTCGGCGTCGGGAAGGACGAGCATGTGGTTCTTCGCGCCGCCGAGCGCCTGCACGCGCTTGCCGTGACGCGACGCCGTCTCGTAGATGTACTGGGCGATCGGGGTGGAGCCCACGAACGAGATGGACTGGACGGCGGGCGAGGTGAGCAGGCCGTCCACGGCGACCTTTTCGCCCTGCAGCACGGTGAACGCTCCATCGGGAAGACCGGCCTCCTGCCAGAGGCGTGCCATCCACAACGCGGCCGACGGGTCCTTCTCGCTGGGCTTGAGGATCACCGCGTTCCCGGCGGCCAGGGCGATCGGGAAGAACCACATCGGCACCATCGCCGGGAAGTTGAAGGGCGAGATGATCCCGACCACGCCCAGCGGCTGCTTCAGCGAGTAGACGTCGATGCCGTTGGAGGCGTTCTCGGAGTAGGCGCCCTTGATGAGGTGGGGGAAACCGCAGGCCAGTTCGACCACCTCCTGCCCTCGCAGGATCTCGCCCATCGCGTCGGAGAGCACCTTGCCGTGCTCGGCCGTGATGATGGCCGCCAGCTCGCTCTTGCGCGCGTTCAGCAGCTCGCGGAACGCGAAGATCACGCTCAATCGGCGCGCAACCGAGTACTCGCTCCACGCGGCGAAACCGCGTTCGGCCGACGCGATCGCCCGGGCGATCTCGGCCTCGTCGGCGAGGGCGACCTCGGCCGAGACGACACCGGTGGCGGGGTTGTACACGGGCGCCGTGCGTCCGGATGAGGAGGGTGTTTCGGCGCCGTCGATCCAGTGGGGGATGACGCGGGCGGCGGATGCCGTTCCCGCCGCCGCGGAGTCAGTACTGCTCATGATCGCTTTCTTCGTCGGACAGATCGTTTGACGATCGCATAGGCTGAAGCCCCAGTCTTCCAGAGCAAGAGGGGTCGTCCGCGTGCCTGAACGTCGCGAAGAGCGTGCGAACCGTACGGAACGTCCGGCTGCCCTGGAAGGCCTGCCGACGGTGCGCGAGGTCATCGCGCTGGAAGCGATCGAGGCGGGCCTGCCGCACGTGCTCGTGGGGGCTGATCCGGCCGAGGCGAGCCTTCTGGAGGCGCGTGTGAGATGGGTGCACGTGTCCGACAGTGCCGGTGTCGCACGGCTTCTCGACGGCGGCGAGCTGCTGCTGTCGACGGGATCGTCGTGGCCGCACGAGCCCGCAGACCTCCGCGCGTTCGTGAAGGGCCTGGTCGAGGCCGGCATCGCGGCGCTGCTGCTCGAACTGGGCACGCACTACCGGTACGCGCCGACCGTCGTGGTCGAGGCCGCCCGCGAGCACGGACTCGCACTGGTGGTCCTGCGTCGCGAGGTGAAGTTCGTGAACGTCACCGAGGCGGTGCACCGGCGCATCATCGCCGACCAGAGTGCGGCGTTGCGAGCGCGAGACGAGGTGCGCGCCCGGTTCACCGCTCTCGCCCTGCGAGGATCGCCGCCCGACTTCATCGTGCGCCAGCTGGCGCAGACCCTGTCGGCGCCGATCGTGCTCGAATCCCTCGCACACGAGGTGGTCGTCGCCGAGGTGCCCGCCGCTCGCGAGGAGGAGATCCTCACCCGGTGGGAGGTGCGCTCACGCATGGCGCACCGGGGTGTGGTCGGCGAGACCGACGAGTGGCTCATCGTGCCGGTCGAAGCCCGCGGCATCCGATGGGGCTATCTGATCGCTCTGCCGGGACCCGCCCATGCCGCCGGCCGCGCCGCGGTGCTGGAGCAGGGGGCGATCGCCCTCGCGCTGGGTCGACTCAGCGACGGCGACGTCGACGAGTGGGCGGGACTCGGCCAGCGCCGGCTCGTCGACGGACTGCTGGCCGGACGCTTCGCCACCCACGCCGGTGCCGCGGCGCGGCTCGAAGCCGCGGGCCTGCCCATCGACGGGTCGCGACTGTACGGCATGGTCGCGGCGGGAGCGGCCGTGGATGCCGAGACCGCCGATGCGGCGGCGGCCCGGCTCGGCGGTCGGGCGCTCGTGGGGTCGCTGCCGGGCGGGGTGGCCGCCTCTGCCGGCAGCGTGCTCCCGGGCAGGGGTGGGTCCTCCGGTGCCCCGGCGGGAGGATTCGCGGGGGCGTCGGCCGGTGGCCCCGCCGCGGCCGGCTCCTCCGGTGTCGCCGCCGGTGCCACCCTGCTGGTCTCGCTTCCCGCGCGCATCAGCTTCGACGAGTCCACCGCGGCGCGCTTCGCCGAATCGCTCACCGCGCTGCCCACCCGCCTCGTGCTGTCCGTCGGGTCACCCGCGCACGGTGTCGAGGGCGCATTGACCTCGCTGCAGGAGGCGATCGATCTCTCCCGCACGCCGGTGCAGCGCCCCGGCCGCGGCCTGCACGTGCGGCGCGCGGAGGATCGGCCCCTTGCCCGCCTCGTCACCGCGCTGCGCGACGACCACCGGGTGCTCGACCACGGGGAACGCATGCTGGCGCCCCTCATCGAGTATGACCTCGCCCGCGGGGGCGACCTGCTCGACGTGCTGGCGGCCATGTTGGCCCATCCGGGCAACCGCACCGCGGCGTCCTCGGCATCCCACCTGTCGCGTTCGGTGTTCTACCAGCGCATCGCCCTCATCCAGGAGTTGCTGGGCGTCGATCTCGATGACGGCGAGATCCAGACCGCGCTGCACCTCGCCCTCCTCGTGCGCCGCTCCTCCCGCCGCTGACCCCCGCTCTCGACCGCAGCTAGGCCAGGTACACCTTCCGGAGCCGCTCGTGCACGGTCCAGATCGTGCGCATGCCCGCCTCCAGACGCACGATCGCGCCGGGGGCGAGCTGCACCGTCGGCAGAGCGGGGTCGACGAACTCGACGGTGGCCGACCCGCTGACGACGACGAACACCTCGTCGATCTCGGTGTCGCTCATGGCACCCTCCGACATCTCCCAGATGCCGATGCCCATGTCCTCATCCAGGTCGGTCGACCCCACCGCGGGGGTGCCCGCGACCACCTGCGCCGCGGGGACCGCGACGAGATCGACCTCCACGGTGGCGGCCTCGATCAGTGCCCCGGCATCCAGTTCCGTCATGAGTCGAACCCCAGTCCCATCGCGTCGAGTGTCTTCAGCAACACGTTACGGCGTCCCTCGTTGTGGTCGGCGCGATCCATCGACCAACGGGTCGCGTTGATGCCGAGCGCGGCGGCCGGCTCCGGCGGGAACGGCAACGGACGCCTGCGAACCATCTGCAGCGAGGTGCGCTCGGTGTGCGCGCCGTCGAGCAGGTCGAGCATCACGTTGCCGGCGAAGCGGGTCGAGCCCACGCCCAGCCCCGTGAACCCCGCCGCGTAGGCGAGCCGTCCCTTGCGGGCGGTGCCGAAGAACGCGGTGAACTGGGTGGAGCTGTCGATCGCTCCCGCCCACTGGTGGGAGAAGCGCAGCCCCTCCAACTGCGGGAATGTCGTGAAGAAGTGACTGGCGAGCTTGGCCCAGACATCCGGACGGTTCTCGTACGCCGGGTCGACCCGGCGACCGTAGTGGTACAGCGCGTCGTAGCCGCCGAAGAGGATCCGTCCGTCCTGGGTCATCCGGTAGTAGTGGAACTGGTTGGCCATGTCGCCGATGCCCTGCCGGTCGCGCCAGCCGACGGCATCGCGCTGCTCGGGGGAGAGCGGTTCGGTCATCAGCACGTAGTCGTAGACCGGCACCGTCATCAGCCGATTGCGGCGCAGCAGCGAAGGGAACACGTTGGTGGCCAGCACGCCCTGTGCGCCGTCGACGCGGCCGAGGTCGGTGTGCACGGTCACCCCGCCGCCCGCGGGGGTGACCAGGTCGATCACCCGGGAGCGTTCGAAGATCTCCACGCCGCGCTCCTCGGCCGCGCGCGCGAGCTCCGCCGTCAGCCTCGCCGGGTGCACGAGGGCGCAGTTGCGCTTCTCCCAGATCGCGCCCAGGTAGGTCGGCGATGCCACCGACCGTTGCACCTCGTCGGCATCCAGGTAGACCACGTCGGGGTCGTCGGCGGCTTCGTCGCGCCACTCCTCGAGCCACGCCAGCTGGTGGGGCTCGATCGCGGGAGCCAGCTGCCCTGTGCGTTCGAACTGCACATCCAGGCCCAGGTCCGCGACGGTGGCCTCGATCTCGTCGAGGTTCTGCATGCCCAGCCGTTCGAGCGTGTCGATCTCGTCCGGCCAGCGCCGCGCACCGTTCTCGTGGCCGTGGGTGAGGCTCGCCTCGCAGAATCCGCCGTTGCGCCCGGATGCCGCCCATCCCACGCGATTGGCCTCCACGACGACGACCCGGCGATGGGGGTCGCGCAGCTTCGCGAGCAGTGCCGTCCACAGGCCGGTGTACCCGGCTCCCACGATCACCAGGTCGGTCGACACGGCCCCCCGCAGCGGCGGCCGGGCCGGGCGCAGGTGGTCGGGCAGGTCGTCGAGCCAGAACACCCGTGATCGGGTCTGGGCCAGACTGTGGGCCACGACGGATGCCGGAGGCACGTTCCGTTCGAAGACGGTGGTTCCCACGGGTATCACTTCCTTGTTCCTGTGGTGGGGTTCTTCCGGTGGATCGGAGGGCTCATGCGGACCATAACTCCTGCAGAAGTGCCCGCGCGAGGCCCCCAGAGGGCCGGGTCAGGCGGATCTGCCTGAGTTGTGGTCGCTCACGCGTCGTCGGCGGCATACACACGGGCGCCCTCGACGAAGGTCTGGAGCACGCGAGTCGCGCCGATCTGGTCGGCGGGCCCGGCGAAGGGGTCGCGGTCGAGCACGGCGAGGTCGGCGTACTTTCCGACCTCGATGGTGCCGGTGTCGCCGTCGAGATGGTTCACCCACGCCGACCCGGCGGTGTAGGCCGTCAGCGAGGTGCCGAGGTCGATCGCCTGCTCGGGGAGGAACGGTTCGTAGTCCCCCTCCTCATAGCCCGGGGCCGCCTGCCGGTTCACCGCGGTGTGGATCGCGGCGAGTGGGTTGGGCGAAGACACCGACCAATCGCTTCCGGCCGCGAGGACCGCACCCGACCGCAGGAGGTCGCCGAACGGGTACTGCCAGGCGTCGCGCGGTTCGCCCAGGAAGGGAAGCGTGAGCTCGACCATCTGCGGCTCGAGGGTGGCCCACAGCGACTGCATGTTGGCGGCGACACCCAGGTCGCGAAACCGCGGGATGTCGTCGGGGTGCACCACCTGGATGTGGGCGATGTGGTGGCGACCGTCGCTGCGGCCGTTGCGGGCGATCGCGTGCTCGACGGCATCCAGGCATTCGCGCACCGCGCGGTCGCCGATGGCATGGAAGTGCACCTGGAACCCGAGGGCGTCCAGCTGCGGCACGGCCTCGGCCAAGATCTCGGGCGGCACGAACGAGATGCCCGAGTTGTCGGTGAAGTGCCCGTGGCCGTCGTGGTAGGGCTCGAGCATGGCGGCGGTGAAGTTCTCGGCGACGCCGTCTTGCATGATCTTCACGCTCGTGGCCTGGAATCGGCCGTGGCTGAACCGCGAGCGGCGCTCGACGAGCGACGGGATCTGCTCCAGCCCCCGCGTGCGGTCCCACCACAGGGCGCCGACGACGCGGCCGGTCAGAGTGCCGTCGATCGCCGCCTGCCGATAGGTCTCGCCCTGGTCGATCAGGTCGCTGTAGTCGCCGATGATCGCGTCCTGCCAGGCGGTGATTCCGTAGGAGTGCAGGTAGCGTTGCCCGGCCACGAGGGCGTCGCGCAGGAACTCGGGTGACGGGTCGGGCACGAGCCGGTTCACCAGCGACATGGCCCCCTCGTGGAGGGTGCCGGTGGGGCGGCCGTCGGCATCGCGCTCGATGCGGCCGTCGACGGGGTCGGGCGTGTGACGGTCGATGCCGGCGCGCCGCAGCGCCTCGGTGTTGACCCACGCGCCGTGTCCGTCGCGGTTGGGGAGGAAGGCCGGGCGGTCCGGAAGCACCCGATCCAGCGCCGCCGCCGTCGGCGTGCCGCCGGGGAAGGCCGACATCGCCCACCCGCCGCCGAGGATCCATTCCTCGTCGGGGTGGGCCGCCGCGTAGGCGGCCACCGTGTCGAGGTACTCGGCTTCGGTGGTGGCTTCGTTCAGGTCGCACCGCAGCAGTTCCAGCCCGCCCGAGACCGGGTGCACGTGCGCATCCTGGAAGCCGGGCACCAGCATCCGTCCCGTGAGGTCGACGACCTCGGTCGACGGGCCGATGAGGCCCCGGATGCCGTCACCTCCGACCGCGACGATGCGTCCGTCGGTGACGGCCACCGCGGTGGCCCGGGATCGGACGGTGTCGGCGGTGAAGACGGCCCCTCCGTGGAAGACGAGGTCGGCGTAGGTCATCGGTGTTTCCTCTGGATCGGGCGTTTCGTCTCGCTGTGCTCGCTCAGCGACCGAGGCCGCGGGGAGCGTCCTGCGCGCTCACGCGCCGCCCATCGTGCGGGCGATGTCGGTGGCCGAGTCGCCGGCGCGGCGCAGGACGAGGGCGACCACGGCCAGGGCGATGAGCGTCAGCAGCAGCATGATCGTGGAGACCGCGGCCACCTCCGGGCGCAGACCCGACCGCACCGCCGAGAGCACGTACACAGGCCAGGGGGTCGTGCCCGAGACCTGCACGAACGCAGCGACGATGGTGTTGTCGAGGCTGAGGGTGAACGCCAGCAGGAATCCGGCGAGCACGGCGGGCATCGCGAGGGCGAGTGTCACCCGTCGGAAGGTCGTCAGCGGCGACGCGTAGAGGTCGCTGGAGGCTTCCTCCAGATTGGCTTCCTGTCCCACCAGCCGTGCCCGCACGAGGTACGACACCACCGCGGTCGCGAACAGCGAGCTGCCGATCGACAGACGCACGATGCCGTCGTTGAACATCGCCAGACCCCAGTCCTGGCCGAGCGTGACGAACCACGGGAGGAGGGCGACGGCATCCACGATCTCGGGGGTGACCGAGACCAGCAGCAGGAGCGTCAGGAACCACCACACCCAGCGGCCGGGATGGCGCGCCATGGCGATGCCGGCGAGAGTGCCGAGGGCGGTGGCGATGACCGCCGAGATGAGCGCGGTGATGATCGACACGCGCACCGCGTTCTGCACGGCGGGCTTCTCGAGGATGGTGAGGAAGGCGTCGAAGCCGAAGCTGTCGAACGACACCAGCAGGCGGCCGGTGTTGAACGAGTAGATGACGATCACGATGATCGGTGCGAACAGGAACAGCAGCACCAGCACGCCCCACACGTTCAGGGCCACATCGGTCCAGGAGCGGGACACGCGCTTGCCGGCGCCGAGCATCGATCCCTCGCGCTGGCGCAGGATGGTCTCCGTCTTGGTCGTGCTCACGAGGACACCTCCTCAGGGCTCGTGGCGCCGAGCACCAGCTGGTTGCGACTGCGGAAGGGCAGGGCCACCAACCACAGGAGGAGCCCTGCGGCGGCGATCGTGAGGGCGATCACGAGCATCAGCACGACCGCCATCGCCGATCCCAGCGCCCAGTTCTGCGCGGTCTGGAACTGGCTGGCCACGAGCTGGCCGACCATGTTGCCCTTCGCTCCGCCGAGCACGGTGGCGGTGATGTAGTCACCCATGAGCGGGATGAACACGAGCAGCACGCCGGCCACCACGCCCGGACGCGACAACGGCAGCGTCACCCGGAGGAAGGTCGACACCTTTCCCGCGCCGAGGTCTTTCGACGCTTCCCGTACCGCCGGTCCCACACGGTCGAAGGCGACGAACAGGGGCAGGATCATGAGCGGCAGATAGTTGTAGACCACCCCGATGAGCACGGCGGTGCGCGTGTACAGCAGATCCAGCGGTCCGCCGAGCAGGCCTACCGACTGCAGCCCTTGCGACAGCCATCCCTCGGGGGAGAGGATCACCTGCCATCCGATCGTGCGAATGAGGAAGTTGGTCCAGAACGGGATGAGCACGAGCGCGATCAGCAGGCCGCGACGGTCGGCGCGCACCTTGAACGCCATCCAGTAGGCCACGGGGGCGCCGATCGCGAAGCAGAGCGCGGTTCCCAGGATTCCCACCCACAGGGTGTTGAGGAACGTGGCGAAGAAGGTCGGTGACAGGGCTTCGAGGTAGCGGTCCAGCGACAGCACGTCGTTGGCGTGGGTGCCGAAGATCCCCGGTTTGTAGCCGAAGCTGAACCACACCACCATCCCGACGGGGGCGACGAAGAAGACGAGCAGCCACACCCAGGCCGGGACCGCCAGCAGGCCGCCCCACGACCGGCGTGGAGCCGATCGGGTCTCAGGCACCCGCAGCGGCCTTCATCTCGTTCCAGATCTCCACGCGCACGGTCTGCGAGTCGTTGAGGGTCTGTTCGTGCATGGATGCCAGCTGCGCGTCGTCGAAGAAGATCAGCTCGGGAAGCTCGAGGCCGGCATCCGTGGCCGCCTGCTCCATGTCCTTGCCGCCGACGTTGTAGCCGATGTAGTCGAGGTTGAGCATCAGGTTCTCGGGCGTCATCGAGAAGTTGATGAACGCGTGCGCAGCCTCCGGGTGCGGGGCGCCGGCGGCGATGGCCCAGTTGTCCATCCACAGCTCGGTCTGGGGCCCCGGGAGTACCCACTGCCAGCGCTCGGGCTCCGAGGACTCCAACAGCCCGAGTCGGGCATCGCCGTTCCACGCCTGCATGAGCACCTGCGTGCCCTGCGGGATGGCGTTCGTTCCCGGGTAGGAGTCGAAGGCGGCCACATGCGGCGCGATCTTCTCGACGAGGAACGCGCGACACGCCTCGAGCTGGGCGGGGTCTTCGGTGTTCCAGTCGGTGTCATTGGCCCAGAAGTAGGCGCCGATGATGCCGGCGGGGTCGTCGGACATGCTCGTCTTCCCGCTGGCCTCGTTCTGGGCGGCGTCGAAGAAGTCACTCCAGGTCTTCAGCTCACGGGTGATGACCGTCTTGTCGTAGACGAAGCCGGTCGTTCCCCACGCCTTGCAGACGGAGTAGTCGTTCTCGGGGTCCCAGGCCCGACCGAGGTAGGCGGGATCCATGTTGGAGAGGTTCGGCAGCAGGTCTTTGTTGAACTTGGTGAGCAGACCGTTCTCGATCATCTGCGGGATGAACACGCCCGTGGGCACCACGATGTCGAAACCGGAGGTGCCCTTGGCGGCGATGAGCTTGGCGATCAGCTCCTCGTTGGAGCTGTAGGAGTCGAGCGTGACCTTGGGGCCGAGTTCCGACGTGAAGTTCGCGACGACGTCGGGGGAGTCGTAGTCGCCCCAGGTGTAGACCGAAAGTGCGTCTTCGAGAGCGCCTCCGCTGGCCTGCGAGCTCGGGCTGGTGCTCGTGCCGCCGGGGGCGCACGCGGCCAGCACGGCCGTGCCGCCGGCGAGAGCCGCCAGTGACAGGAAGCGCCGGCGCGTGAGCTCGTTCGCGATGATCGGGACCGCGCTCTCGTGGGCGAGAATGCGAAGCGGGCTGCGGGACTCGGTCATCGTGGCCTCCTGGTCGGGTGAGGTAGGTCGGGAAGTCGGTCGGGGCGGGCTGTCGGGACGGGCTGTTCGGGTGGGATGTGCAGGGTGCTATGCGGTCGGCGGGGCGATGTAACCGCCGGCGCGCGCGGCGTCGTCGGCGGGGAACAGCAGCACGTGGGCCGGCGACCACGAGCACACCACCGTGTCGCCCACATGCAGGCTGGGAGCCTCAGGAGTGGGCCTGCGCGCGATCACGCTCTGGTCATCGCCCAGGCGCACGAGGTACTGCATGGTCTCGCCGAGGTGTGAGATGCCGATCAGCTCGCCGCGCACCGCATTGGACTCCGGGAGAGCGGACCCGGAGGTCTCGGCCTCGATACGCACGTTCTCCGGGCGCACGGCCGCTTCGCCGGCATCGGCGGTGAGGGTCGCCGTGGTGGAGCGGACGACCGCGTGCGCCGTCGTGACGGCGTCGCCGCCGCTGACCGGACCTCGGAAGAAGTTCTGCTGTCCGACGAAGGCGGCGACGTAGGCGGATGCCGGGCGCGCGTAGACGGTGTCGGCATCCGCGAGCTGCTCGATGCGTCCCTCACGCATGATCGCGATGCGGTCGCTCATCGACAGCGCTTCGCCCTGATCGTGGGTGACGAACACGAAGGTGATGCCCAGTCGCGACTGCAGCAGCTTGAGCTCGAGCTGCATCTCCTCGCGCAGCTGTCGATCGAGAGCCCCCAGAGGTTCGTCCAGGAGCAGCACGGACGGCCGGTTCACCAGGGCGCGCGCCACGGCGACCCGCTGCTGCTGTCCACCGGAGAGCTGCGTGGGTTTGCGGTCGGCGAACCGTCGCATCTGCACCATGTCGAGGGCGGCCGACACCCGATCGCGGATTTCGCTCTTGGGGGTGCGGCGCTGCTGCATGCCGTAGGCGACGTTCTCGGCCACCGACATGTGCGGGAACAGCGCGTACGCCTGGAAGACCGTGTTGACGTCGCGTCGAAAAGGCGGGGCCCCCAGCACGCTCTTGCCCGAGATGAGGATGTCGCCGGCGTCGGGGTGTTCGAAGCCGGCGATCATCCTCAGGGTCGTGGTCTTGCCGCAGCCGGACGGTCCGAGCAGCGAGAGGAACTCGCCCGGCTGGATGGTGAGGGTGAGGTCGTCGACGGCGAGCTGTTCACCGTAGTGCTTCGTGATGCCACTGAGCACGACCGAACCGGACAGCGCGTCGCTGTGGGATCCCGGGCTTCCCGGGTTCGCTTGTTCGACGGTGGATTCGGCTGCCGACGTCACGCGATCTCCGCTCCCGCACCTCCCTGGCGCGTGTGCCGACATTCAATACGTCTGGCACGGCGTGCGCAATGATCGTGCGGCGGCGCCGGACGAATCCTCCCGGTCGTCGCGTCACCCTGACAGTTCGTCCGGGCGAGCGTAACGGCGTGGTAACACGCCCGTCGATCGTCCGACCTCGGGTTCTGACAGCCGGGTCAGGCGTTTCGCTTGACCAACCGCATGAGCCAAGCGATGACGGCGACGATGATGATGACCAGGCCGATCCACAGCAGGACCTTGGCGGCCTCGACGAACACGCCCACCAGGAGCAGTGCGATACCGACGACGAGAAGGAGAACGGCAAGAGTTGTCATTCATCCAGGCTCATGGATGAGCGCGGAATCGATCAACGGGGTTGACACCGGCGCCCGCGCTGTGACAGGGAACGCGGCCGTCGTGGAACCGCTCTACCGGGATATCCACCGGTCAGCGCACTGTCAACCCCCTTGGGGACCGGGCCCTCCGGGCGTTGACTGCGATGCAACGATCCGCATTCGTTATCGGTCACCGCAGTCGAGGAAGGCGCACACGATGAAGGACATCCTGATCGACGGCCACCGATTCCTGACGAGCGACGATGTCGCCCACGCGGTGCTGGACTACGCGCGGCTCCTCCACGTCACGGGCGGCACCGATGTGGTGGAGTTCGCCGGCATCCACGAGGGGGAGATCGCCCGGTGCTCGCTGCTGCTGGGATGCTCCGGGACTCTCGCCGTCGTCGATGCGGGCGTGGGACTGCCCTCGACGCTCCTGGGGTCCGACTCGGATTACGCCGAGATCAGCCGTCGCGCGGACGCCCTGCGCTGACACGCGGCGCGGACACGCGGCGCGGACACGCGGCGCGGATCGGGTGTATTAGCGTGGGTTCCTGCAGTCCCGCCGCGAGCGACCATACCTGCCGGGCCGGCGTACGGGATCGGATCGCCGACACGACCGACGACCGAGTGCGGACTGCGGAGAGGTCCCCCCATGGGCAAGTTCATTTATGAAGGAACAGTCAAAGTCGACTTCGACGATCGTGTGCTCGCGCACCTGCAGGTCGTGATCGGTCAGAAGCTCCGCCGCGGCGAGTCCTTCCACTTCACGTGGCGAGAAGACACCAGTGTCGGCGACGGCCGCACTGCCGTCTGGCTGCATCCCGCTGCCATGATCGTGTATCGCTACTTCGGCAGTCGCCAGCCCAGCCTCAACCGGGCGTGGCTGGAGGCGCTGAACTTCACGGCGAACTCCAGCAGTGGTCTGCACATCGTGCCGGAGCCTCCCGACACCGCCGGCTCCGACGCCGGGTCTGCCGAGTAGGGCACGCCCCGGTCGCTCTGTCAATCCCCTCGCGCCCCGGCGCCGTATCGGCGATCCTCGGGGAGGAGGTGGTGAGGATGCCAATCCCAGGCCATCCGGTCCTGGCAGGTCGAGAGACCGCCCCAGAGCTCACCTCGTCGGCAGACGCACTGACCGACGTGTTGGCGCTCCTGCCGATCGACGGCGAGGCGTGGCGGCTGTGTGACCGGCGGCAGCGTGAAGACGACGCCGCGTTCGTGGTCGCCTACATCGAACGCGCCGACCGTGCCGGTCAGGTTCTCGACGTCATCTGGATGACGGGCGTGCCGCGTCGCGGGAGGTTCACGACCGTCGAAGCGGTGCGTGATGAGGCGTGCCGACGGCTGCAAGCCGAAGTGACCTCGGCGGCGACCCGTCCGGTGCCCATCCCGCACTTTCCGCCGCCGCACGCATGACGGGTGCGCGCCGGCGGGTCAGTTGGCGCCGCTGACCTCGACCTCTTGAGGGCTGGTGTCACGCGGCTCCTCGTCGCCCACGTCGATGTGTTCGGCCACCAGCATGATGCCGCCGGAGGAGTTGGCCGTCTGCGCGAGCTCTTCGAGCCACTCGCGGCTGAGCTCAGGAGTCTCGGGTTCATCGAACACGAACCGCAGCGGGATCGACGGGTGGAGCCAGATGGTGCTGCGTCCGCGGGGCTCGCCGTCGGGGTGGCGCCACGTCAGCGTGAAGCTCTCGCCCCGTCGGAGTTTCGTCGCGACGACCACCTTGAGGTGCGCGAGCGCGCGGTCGTCGATGTGGATCGGAGTAGCCGACCCGCCGTAATAGATAGTGCCCACACGGGAACTCTACGCGGTCACCGATGATGTCAACCCCCTCTTGTGACGGTCGTGTCGCGTCCTAGCGTGGCCACGATGATACGAGCGAGGGCGGTGACGTGAGCCATGGCGCACAAGCGGATGCAGACGTCGGCGCGACGCGGTTCTGCGCCTGCGCGACGCGGTTCTGCGCCGGTCGGTCGACGGACGCTGCGGGCGATCGCCGTCGGATCCGTGGTCGGATCGCTGGTGCTCGTCCTGGCCGGATGCGGGCTGCGGATCCCCGCCGATCCCGACGGCACCCTCGACCGCATCACCGGGGGACAGCTGCGCGTGGGTGCGGCAACCGTCGACCTCCCCGGCGCGAAGCCCGGGGACCCGGCATCCGGCCCTCTCGGTGAAGTGATCGAGGAGTTTGCCGAGACGAGGGAGGCGGACATCGTGTGGACCACGGGGGGAGAGGAGGAGCTCGTCGAGCAGCTGGAGGCGGGCGAACTCGACCTGGCCGTGGGTGACATGACCGACCAGACGCCGTGGGCCGACCGCGTCTCCGTCACGCGCGGATACGAGATCGCCGGGTCGCAGAAGAAGTTCGTGGTGCTGCTGCCCCTGGGCGAGAATGCCCTGCAGTCGGCGCTCGAGGTGTTCCTCGACGATCGGATGTCGCCGTGATCTCGCCGCGCGTGACGACACTGGGGCGCACCGACCTGCCGCCCGAACAGCAGCGGGCGCTGCGCTCGGCGGTGCGCTGGCAATGGTTCACCGTCGCGTACACGGTGGTCACCATCGCCCTGATCGCGCTCGTGGTCGGCGGGTCGCAGGCCATGAAGACGGCCTGGATCGAGGACATGCTGTCCCTCATCCCACAGATCGCCTTCCTGCTCGCGCTGCTGATGATCCGGCGGCCGCCCACTGTTCGCTTTCCGTACGGTCTGCACCGGGCGATGGGGGTCGGGCACCTCGTGGCGGGAGTGGCGCTGCTGGCCGTGGGCGGCAGTCTGGCGGTCGAGTCGGCGATCGGGCTGCTGCGCGCCGAGCACCCCGCCATCGGCACGGTGAACCTGTTCGGGCAGACGATCTGGCTGGGCTGGCTGATGGTCGCGGTCATGAGCGTGACGATGGTCGGACCCTTCTTCTACGGTCACGCCAAGGCGAAGCTCGCACCCGTGCTGCACAACAAGGTGCTGTTCGCGGATGCCGACATGGCCAAGGCCGACTGGACCACCACCGCCGCCTCGGTGGTCGGCGTCCTCGGAGTCGGGATCGGGCTGTGGTGGCTCGACGGCGCAGCGGCCCTGTTCATCTCCGTCGGCATCGTGTGGGACGGGATCAAGAACGCCCGCGGGGCGGTGCTGGACCTGATGGACCAGCGCGCCCGCACCCACGACGATGCCGAACCCCATCCGCTGATTGCACGCATCCGCGAGTACCTGGAGTCGCAGCGCTGGGTTGATCGGGCCTCGGTGCGCGCCCGCGACATGGGTCAGGTTTTTCACGTCGAGGCGTTCGTCGTGCCTCGGCGTGCCGGCGTGCGGCTCGATCGTCTCGAGGCCGCACGACAAGGGATCGCGGCTCTGGACTGGAAGGTCCAGGACGTGGTCGTCATCCCGGTGGCGACGCTGCCGGACGAAACAGAAGGGAGCAGATCATGACCGATCCGCGCGAGAAGCACCACGACGAGGGATTCCCGGATCAGGAGCAGAAGCAGCCGGGTCTGACGTCCGAGACCGCTCCGACCCCCGACCACGGCGAGGAGTCGTACCGGGGCAGCGGGCGGCTGGAGGGTCGCCGTGCGCTGATCACCGGAGGGGACTCCGGCATCGGGCGGGCCGTGGCGATCGCCTTTGCCCGGGAGGGGGCCGACGTCGCCATCGCGCACCTTCCCAAGGAGCAGGAGGATGCCGATACCACCGTCGCCCTCATCGAGCAGGCCGGCAGGCGCGGACTGAGCTTCGCGGGCGACGTGCGGGATGAGGCCTTCGCCACGCGCATCGTGGTCGACACGGCCGAAGAATTCGGCGGACTCGATGTGGTGGTGCTGGGTGCGGCCTACCAGAAGGACCGCGACGGCATCGACACCCTCGAAACCGACGAGTTCCGCCGGGTGTTCGAGACCAACCTCTACGGCATGCTGTACTCCGCCCGCGCCGCCGTGCCGCTGCTGCAACCGGGGGCGTCGATCATCGTGACCTCGTCGGTGCAGGCCTACAACCCGTCGGCCGGGCTCATCGACTATGCGATGACCAAGGCGGCCCAGGTGGCCTTCGTCAAGGCGGCGGCCGAAGAGCTCGGGCCCGACGGCATCCGCGTCAATGCGGTGGCGCCGGGACCGATCTGGACGCCGCTCATCCCGGCGACCGGCTGGGACGCGGAGCGGCTGGCCACTTTCGGTCAGGACACTCCGCTCGGCCGGGCCGGACAGCCCGCCGAACTGGCCGGAGCGTATGTCTACCTGGCATCGGAGGCGGCGTCGTTCGTCTCGGGGGCCGTGCTGCCGGTCACCGGCGGGAAGGCGCTGTAGCCCTCCTCGCGCAGGAGCGCGCCGAAAGCAGGCTGAGTCGTGCGATGTCGCCGCTGGATGGTGGCAGAAGTCGGATTCAGCCTGCTTTCGGCCGCTGGGGGGCGCCGGTCCGTCAGATCGCGATGATCCGCGGAGGACGCGGTCCGTGCAGCTCGCCGTGCAGGCGCTGCATGCGCGCATCGAGCTCGGCAGCCGTGTCGGCGGCGTCCTTGAGTTCGGCGAGGAGTCCGTCGGGCACCGCGCCCTCGTACTTGTAGTAGATCTTGTGCTCGAGGCTGGCCCAGAAGTCCATGGCGATCGTGCGGAACTGCACCTCGACGGCGACGTCGACGCGTCCGCTGGAGAGGAAGACCGGCACCTCCACGATGGCGTGCAGGCTCTTGTAGCCGTTGGGCTTCGGGTCGGCGATGTAGTCCTTGACCTCCCGCACCGAGATGTCGTCCTGCTGGGTGAGGAGGTCGAAGAGGCGGTAGGCGTCGCCCGCGAAGCTGGTGGTCACCCGCACTCCCGCGATATCCGTGATGTGGGCGCGGATCGAGTCGAAGTCGGCCGCGACGCCCTTGCGTGTGACCTTGTCGATGAGGCTGTCGGCGGACTTGACCCGGCTGGAGACGTGCTCGATCGGGTTGTAGTCGTGCATGAGCTGGAACTCGTCACGCAGGATGCCGAGCTTGGTCTCCACCTCGCGCAGCGCGAACTGGTAGTGGAGCAGGAATCGCTGGAACTCATCGCGAAGCGCGCGCAGTTCTTGCGGGGAGAAGGTCGTCACTCCCTCGTCGGTCATGACGGACAGGGGGTGCGGCAGCGCTTCCATGGTCTGACCGTATCGAGCGCGGTTCAGTGGATGCTGTGAAGGCTGAGTCGTTCCCGGTCAGTCGAGGACGGAGTGCTCGCCGAGGCGGTGCCAGGTGCGGTTGTGATAAACGAGGGCGTCGCCGGGCTGTCCCGGCTCGATGTCGCGGGCGAGGCTGGACTGCAGGGCGTGGGCGGCGATGACCGTGGAGGTTCCGGCATCCATGCGTCCGATGACCGCACAGCGCACCCACGCACGGACGTCGTTGTAGACGGGCTCTCCGGTGACCAGGCGCGACCAGCGGTCGGTGTCGGCGAAGCGGTCGACACCGCTCGTGGCGCCGAGCCGGGCGAGGTCGAGGTCGTGCGCGTCGAGCAGGTGGACGACGATGGTCTCGGCCCGCGAGAGCACGTCGGATGCCGACGACAGTGCCGAGATCGAGAAGATCAGCAGCGGCGGCTCGGCGCTCACCGACGACACCGAGGTGGCGGTGAGGGCGACGGGTCCGTCTCCGGCGTCGGCGGTGATGACGGCCACCCCGCCCGGATGACCGCGGAAGAGCGCCTTGAACTCGTCGGCCGACAGCGATGACGCGAAGCGGTGGTCGGGCGCGTCGAACGGGCCCGGCGCAGGCGACGAAGACGGAGACGAAGGCATGTAACGACGCTACTGTCCCTCGCCGGGCCGAGGGCCGTACGTGTGCTTCCGTGACGCTCTGTGACCGATTGTGACGGCCCGGCCTCGTGTGACGCCCCGGCCTCGTGTGACGCGCCGGCCGCACCGCCGAGCTGATGAGGTTCGTCGCGGCGCTCCTGTGGGTTGCGCTGCGCTCGTCTGCGGTGCGTCTCGTCGCTGCGCTCCTCGCGGGCCGACCGGTGGAGATGCGCACCTGGTCCCCCGGCCGCCCCGCGAGCGGAGCGAGTCGAAACGCCGTGTCAGTACGGTGCCGGTGGCCCCGGTTCCGGTTCCGGTACGGGGTCGGTCCCGGTGGTGAAGGTGAGGGTCCGGGCCGGGAGATCGGGGTAGCGCCGCCCGGTGGGGCT